>Ga0209310_1002501_pt1 | contig 11747 bp, 12 predicted proteins | sample AD_UKC030_MetaG_FD_184415 | JGI IMG/M metagenome (GOLD analysis project Ga0209310, IMG submission 184415) | Active sludge microbial communities of municipal wastewater-treating anaerobic digesters from USA - AD_UKC030_MetaG (SPAdes) (version 2) | ecosystem: Engineered > Bioreactor > Anaerobic >... | reverse complement strand
GGGAACTATCATTGATTGGCTGGTTAATAACAGCCAATTTACTAAGTTGGCCGTGGTGCAAACCGGTTGGGGAATTGCTCGAGACATCTCCAATCTTTTTTTCATCGGCGTTCTGATTTATATAGCCTTCGGCGTAATTTTAAGATTAGAAAAATTCAACGCCTCAAAGCTAATTTTCCAACTGGTGCTTATCGCCATTTTAATTAATTTCAGCTTAATGATTAGCGGAATAATCATTGATTTTTCCCAAGCGCTTTTTAAGTTTTTTGTTTTCGCGCCGATTCAGGGCGATGTTGACTTGAGTCCTCAATTAGCCAACGCTTTAAAGCTGCAAAGCTTTTGGGATTCCGGTCAGGGAATAGCCGGCACGGCCGATAGCTTTGACTATAGTTTTGGCCAAGAAATAATGAGAACTATAGGTAAACTTTTTGTCACCGTCATTTTCACCTTCATAACAGTCATTGTCTTCGGCGCGATGATCGTCATGCTGTTTATTCGCAACATTTATCTTTGGATTCTTTTAATTTTGGCGCCTTTGGCTTGGTTTTGTAAACTTATCCCCGTGCCTAAAATTAAAGGCCTTGCCAGTCAGTGGTGGGATAAATTTCTGCAATGGGCGTTTATGGCGCCAATCATGGGCTTCTTTATATTTTTAACCCTTTTGACTGCCATGGGTCGCGAAGCTTTAACTCGAGGCTTCGCAACAACCGCGAACTCCTCGGATCTTTTTTCGGGAAATTTCAGCGCCGTTAATATTTTCCAGTTTCTTGCGGTTATCGGAATGATGGTGGGTGGCTTGGGGGTTTCGGCATCAATGGGTAATAAGGCTGCTCAAGGGGCACTGGGCATTATAAATAAAACAGGAAAGGGTGTTAAGGGTTATATGTCGAGAAAAACCACGCAGGGAGTTGGTTGGGCTGGCGGAGGCGCATTGGCCGGAATTTCTAAAGGCGTGGGCAAAATTCCTTTAGTGGGAGGACTTTTGAGTAAGCCAATAGGTGTGGCAGGCCGAAATCTTGAGGCTAAGGGTTATGAGGCCCAACAAGAAGAAATCAAAAAAGCCAATAAGAGAATTGAAGGAATGACCTTGGGCCAGCTCAATAAGGACTTCTCAACTCTTACTCAGAATGAAAAAACAGCTGCCATTGAAAAAGCGATGAAGGCCGGTAAGATGCCGGAAAATATGAAAGATACGGCTATGACTATGGCTGCAGAGCGCAGTAAAAAAGGCGATACTAACTTTGATAAAGAGCTATTAAAGATTGATCCAACCTTGCGTTCAGATTGGCAGCCGACTATTAGGCAAATTACTAAATTGGAAGACGAAAAGAAGGGTCTAAGAGATGAAGGCGCCATTAAAATCAAACAAGAGGAAATAGACAAGTTCAGCGCCAGCCTCCAGGATAAAGTAACCGAAACCTTGAAGGGATTGAAGTCTACAGAAGTTGCCAAAACTTTGGCAACCGTAATGGATAATGAAAAAATTTCTGGAGGAGTTAAAAAAGCTTTTGTTGAGTATGCGGCCAATCTTAATGATAACAATACGGTGATGAACATTACTGGCAAAATCACGGAGTTGCCGCAGAAAGTGAGCTTTGTTTCTACGCTCTTAAAGATGAGGGAGAATAGGGCCGTTAACACTCAAGAGCCCTTAGAGAAGCAGAAATTAGAAGATAGAAACGCGCGTTTGGTAAAGACCTTGTTAAGGAATGCGGGAATAAGGGAGACTGATTTTTGGGAGACTCTGCTGGTTGCCAGTAGGCCCAAGGCCCCCCAAACCGCGGCTACCGGCGAGCCCGAGGTCCCTAAAACCGCAGAGGAAAATGCAAAGGCCAATCCCTCTGAGGTGGTGTGAGCCGAAGGTTAAATATTTTATTTATTGTTTATGCCTAAAGAAATTCCACCGCAAATCATAGAAAGATATAATTCTTTGGTCCCAGAGCTGAAAGATACTTTGTTTTCTGGCGCGACGAGCGACATTATTAGCCGCATTTGCGATTTTTATCATTTGTCTGATGAAAAAGCCGATGTCCTTACTTTGTTGGTGGGCGATGTTTTAATGGGTTTCGTGCACTATAATGATTTCTCCAAGGTATTGGCGGAAAAAATGGGCAGTAATACAATGGTGGCACAATCAATCAGCAAGGAAATTGACCGGGAAATTTTTTTGCCGCTTAGAAAATTTTTGCGCGAGGTTTATAAACCGATTTCCAAAGAAGCGTTATTGGCTTCGGAAGCGCTAGCTGAAAAAGAATTGGAAATGCCGAGTTTTGTTCCAGAATCCGAGCCGGTTGTTGTTCCGATAAAAGTAGCTTCAGAGCCGATTGTTTCCCCGGGGCCGGTTCTTTCTGAAAAACCAGCGTTTCAACCGGAACCCGTTAAGCGCAAATCATTTTTGCCCTTCTTCAAATTTAAAAAATCAGAATCAGCCGCGTCCGGTTCTGACGCCGGCGCGCCGATGATTATCGGCCAGCAAGCGGAAGTTAAGCCTACCTTGGAAGCGCCGACCCCTCTCGTTATTTCTTTTGAAGAGGTGACTCCGCAAAAAGAAAAAGTAGTTTCTAATATGGAAGTGGCGATGGATAAAAAATCTCTGGAAGCGAAATTAACCCCCCGGCCCATAAAAATAGTTAATTTTTCCGCTCCAGCCGCTGAAGCAGTTAAGCCGCCAGAAATTTTCCCCAGGCCCAAAGAGCCGGCCCCAATTATCAGGCAAGATACCCCTGTCGTTTCTGAAACTAAAAAAGAAGCGCCACCGCTGATTAAATTTTCTTCGTTTCCAGCCAATAGAGTTAATTTTCCGTCTCCAGCGGCGCCGGTTTCTTCAGAAAAAACCGTTCCCATTGCCCCAACGATTCCGACTGCTTCCAGCGCGTCTCAGCCAGATAATAAACCGAACGCAGTTATTCCTTCTATGGTCGCTCCAGTTTCCAATAATAAGGAGGAAAAAACAAGCGTGCCAGCTGAGCCGGAAAAAATGCCTGAAGTTCCGCCGGAAAATATCATTGATTTGCGCAAATTCAAATTTTAGACTGTTTCCATTCATTCCATCGTCAAAAACTAAACTCAAGCTTTAGAAATTACTAATAATAGCATGGCTACGTTTCAAGTTCCTCAATTTATTGATATTGAAGATAAAATCATCGGCCCTTTGACTTTAAAACAATTCATGTTTTTAGCCGGCGCCGGAATTATAATTTTCATTCTCTATTCTGTTTTGCAATTTTGGCTCTGGATAATCGTGAGCATCGTCATTGCCGGAGCGGGTTTGGGGTTTGCTTTTGTAAAAATTAACGGTCAGCCCCTTTTCAAAGTAGTCATAAACGGATTGAAATATCTGATTCGGCCCAGGCTCTATGTTTGGCAGCGCGGTCAGGCCAAAAAAAGCATTGCCCCGAAACCGGCTGAGCCGAAGAAGGAGCCGGTTAAAGAGAAAAAACGCATTTCCCAAGAAGAATTGGAAGAACTGGCTAAAAAATTAGATAATGAATAAGCGGAAATTTTAATTTTTAATTCGGCCTATGCCACAATCAACCTCAACCGAACAATTTGTCAGCGTGGAAACAATCAAAGATGATTGCGTTCTTTTAAAAGACGGTTCGCTCCGGGCGGTTTTAATGGTTTCGGGAATCAATTTTGATTTGAAATCAGAAGAAGAGCAAAACTTGGTGATGCTGGCCTATCAAGGGTTATTGAACCGTTTGGATTTCTCGGTGCAATTCGTCGTTCATTCGCGGAAAGTGAATATTGATAGTTATTTGGCTAAAATTAAGGTTCGTGATGATGCCGAAACAAACGGTCTGTTGAAAATTCAGATTAAAGAGTACGCCCAATTCATCAAAACCCTGGTTAGCGTGACGAACGTTATGTCCAAGAGGTTCTATATCGTTGTTCCGTATGCTGTTGGCGCCGAAGAAGCGGAGAGGGCCCTGGGGAGAATTGCCGAATTATTGCCCCTTCCTGTCAAAAAGTCCAGCGGCAGTTCCAAGCAAAAAGAAGAAACGGATTTTGAGTCGAAAAAAATGCAGTTGAAACATCGGGTGAATGCCGTGCTTTCCGGATTACGGCCGACGGGCGTCAAAATCATCCGCCTGCAAACCCAAGAGCTTCTGGAGCTTTATTATAATCTTTACAATCCGGAGAGGACCGAAAAGAAATCTTCGGAAATGTTTGCCCCAAGCGAATAAGATTTTGCGATTTAAGCTTATCAATTAGAAATTTTAAAAGTATGCCTGATTTATCAAAAATTTTCCCATTTTTCAAAAAAGAAGAGAAAATTCCGGAGGTTCCGGAAGTGTACAAATTCGGAGAGCAAAACATCCATGAGCTTTTGATTCCGCCGGCTTTGGAGGTTGATTCTAATTTTGTGCGGATCGGAGAACTGTATGTTAAGACTTTATTCGTCATCGCTTATCCGCGCTATTTGGTCAGCGGCTGGTTCGGTCCCATTATTAACATAGATCAGATGGTTGATGTTTCCATTTTCATTCATCCGGTTGATACGGCTACGGCCCTAAAGCGATTACGCAAAAAAACCGCTCAAGTTGAGGCGCAGGTGTCGGAAAGAATGGAAAAAGGTATGGTGCGCGATCCGATTTTGGAAACTGCTTACGAGAATTTGGAAAATTTACGCGATTCTTTGCAGCAGGCAACGGAAAAGCTTTTTGAGGTTGGAGTCTATATTACGATTTACGCTTCCAGCCAGCAAGAATTGGAAACGGTGGAACAGAAGGTCACGAGTTTTTTGGAGGGACGGATGGTCTATACTAAACCGGCGCTTTTCCAGCAAGCCGAAGGCCTGGAGTCCAGTTTTCCTTTGGGTTTAGACAAAATCGGTATTCACACGGTTTTAAATTCTTCGCCGCTCTCCAGCATTTTTCCGTTTGTTTCCGTTGATTTGACCTCGGATAATGGAATTCTTTACGGCATTAATCGGCACAATAACAGTCTGATCCTTTTTGATCGTTTCTCTTTGGAAAACGGCAATATGGTCATTTTCGCCAAGGCCGGAAGCGGTAAATCGTATTTTACGAAACTGGAAATCTTGCGTTCTATGATGATGGGAACGGATGTTTTAGTGATTGATCCGGAGAACGAATATAAATATCTGTGTGAAACAGTCGGCGGTTCTTACATTAACATTTCGCTGACCTCCGAACAGCACATTAATCCTTTTGATTTGCCGCCGCTTTTGCCCGACGAACCGCCAGCCGAGGCCTTGAAATCCAATATTCTGAACATTACCGGCCTTTTGCGGATTATGCTTGGCGATTTGACTTCCGAAGAAGTCGGAATTTTAGACCGGGCTATTTCCGAGGCTTACGCTTCGCGCGATATTACGCCGGAAAGCGATTTCTCAAAAATAAATCCGCCGCTAATGGAAGATTTGCAGACTGTTTTGGAAAATATGGAAGGCGGCGCCGGATTGGCTGAGCGTTTGTATAAATTCACTCGCGGCACCTTCGCCAGCTTCATTAATCAGCCGACTAACGTCGATGTGAACAACCGGCTGGTAGTTTTCGGCATTCGGGACTTGGAGGATGAGTTGCGGCCGGTGGCGATGTTTATCGTTTTGAACTTTATCTGGAATTTAATCCGTTCTCAAATGAAGAAAAGAATTCTGATCATTGATGAGGCCTGGTGGATGATGAAGTTCGAAACGGGCGCCAATTTCTTATTCAGCTTGGTTAAGCGCTGCCGAAAATATTTTTTGGGGGTGACCACCGTTACCCAGGACGTCGACGATTTTATCCGTTCACCTCAGGGTCGGCCGATTATTACCAACTCCGCTTTGCAGATGCTTTTGAAACAATCTCCGGCCTCCATTGAAACCGTGGCCCAAACCTTTAATCTGACCGAAACCGAGAAGCAGCTACTTTTGGAGGCGGATGTGGGCGAAGGCATCTTTTTCGCCGGCTTGAAACACGCGGCCATCAAAATCGTCGCTTCTTATGCCGAGGATCAGATTATCACCACTAATCCGGCGCAGTTATTGGAGTTGGCCAAGGCCAAGGAGAATTTTGGAGAGGGAATTTAAAAGTGCTATAATTTTATGGTAGAAGCAACTAAAAATTTAGCCAATCAGAATAGCGCGATTAGGAATGTGCGGCAAGCAAGAAATAATGATGAAGATGGAGGAAATGACAATGCTGGCGCCAGCTCTTTGAATTCGCGAGCAGGAGAAAAACCCCCTATTTCTATGGCGGAAGTAATAATTTTACTTCCCATCATTGTCGCTACGGATTTATTGAATTTACTGACGTTAACGGGTTTTGGCTACATTGTTTCTTTGTTGGCGAGCTTAACTGGAACGGCCATCGTCACCTTATGGCTCATTTATAAGCGGCGCCGGCTGGAAATGAATTTGATTGCTTCGGCAGTTGATATGATACCTGGTCTAGATGTTTTTCCAACTCGAACCATAGCCTTTTTAATCATTGTCTTTAAGGATCGACTGCCTGAAAAGGTAAAAGGAAAAGTGGATCAGGCTACGCAAGTGGCTGAAAAAATTAAAGGCGGAGGCAAACGCGTTTAAGGGATTATTTTAAAAATGTCAGGCAACAAACGTATTAAATTGATGATTAAAACCAAGACAATTTTAATAATAGGATTTATTGCTTCTTTTGTTTGTGGAGGGGCCAATTTGACCAAAGCCGCAACGGCGCCCAGTTTTATTTATTTGACTTGGGAAAGTGATGCGGTGGCGCCTGCGGCCTATAATGGCAAATCATTGCTTGTTCGAGACAGCCTTTTAAAATTGACTGTTCGACCGTTTGTATTGAGCGCCGGTTCCTATTTGAATCCAGGCACTTTGAATTATCGCTGGTCTATTAATGATAAGGTCAAAAAAGAAGGAGAGGGAATAATGACCTTTCGTTTTCTGGTGCCGTCAGTTTTAGACGATTTCACTCAGACCGTTAAAGTAGAAGTTTTCCGCGGCCTAACACTTTTGGGCGAAAAAACCGTGGTGATTCCGGTAATTGATCCAAAAGTTATTTTACGGCCAATCGATAATTCTTTGCGGGTAAAAAACGGAGTTTTAGAAGTGACTAACTCTGGCGATGTCCAAATTCAAGCTAACCCCTATTTTTTTAGCCCAACTACCCAAAATCAATTTAAGGCTTCGTGGTGGTTGAACGACGAGAAGCAAAAATCTGATTCTGACAGTCAGTATCTCTTAACCGTTTCCAAGACTCAGAATGCGGCAAACAAGGTTGCCGCACTGATAGAAAGGCTGGACAATGTTTTTGTCAGGGGTAGCGGCCAACTTCAGATCAAATTTATTGGGATATGAAACAAAAAACCAAAGTAAAAATCATTTTCGGTTTGAGCGCGCTCTTTATGACTGCAACGGCTTTTAGCGTTTCAGCCCAAACCGGTTCCTGTCCGTCTAAAGCGAATTATAATTTGGAAATAAACCTTCCAGGCATTCCCAACCCGGTTTGCGGCCCGGCCCAATATTTGAGCGGTTTATATACTTTGGCAATCGGTATAGCCGCAGCTTTGGCAACCGTGATGATTGTGTATGCCGGTATTATTTACGCCACTTCCGGCGACAACGCTTCCAAACAAAAAGAAGCGAGGAGCCAGATTACCCAGGCGGTTCTCGGCTTGGTGATTCTTTTGGCTTCCTATCTCATCTTGCACACCATTAATCCCGATTTGGTTAATTTGGGTTTGATTCAAAATCGGATTGTGGGGAAAAGCATTATTGATGTTCCGTCGCCGTCTGCTATGGAGGCGTTAAGACCGGAATGCCTGCAATGCGATTCACAAAGAGAAGCTTGTGCGTTAAAGGCTCGCGAATCAATCGGGGTGCGGGGTCCGGTTTACGCCAATCTTCTAAAGAATTGTGATGAAATATTTAATAAGTGCTGGAATGATTTGGGCTGTTTCTCCAGCGGCGGCGGTGGCGGTGGTGGTGGCAGCGGCGGTGGAGCTGACTAGATGCTTTGTCAGCATATCTTGAAAATAAAATGAATAAAAAAATCATTTCCCTATCAGCAATAATTATCATAGTAATTGCGCTTGGCGTCGCCGCTTATTTTATTTTTAGAAATCCTAAAACCGGTGAAGAGCCAGTCCCTACGGCTAGTTTGCCGACCGGGGTTGGATTCGGGGCTAGTCCGAGTGCGACCGCGGGTGGTTCTGTTTTACCCAGCGCTGGTTTGAATGATGTCATCTCTTCGCTTCATGTGATTGCGAGCGGCAAAATTTTGGCTTTTTGGCCGGCGGCCACCACTACTTTACAGTATTTTACCAACGAAGGTTTCTACGAGGTTGATTATACCAGAGCACCCATTGTGCCTGAGAAAAAAGATTTGGGCATTAATTTCAACACTATTTTAAGCGCCGATCCGTCCGGCGCCGGAAAAGTCTTGATCAAGTATGTGGCGAGCGGTTCGACCCAGCCGGCTTACAGTGTTTTGGATATTGCCACCAGGGAATTGAAAAATTTGGATTTGAACGTAAAAAGCGCCGCTTGGTCGCCGGATGGCCAGAACATCATCTTTTATTATTCTGACAGCCCGATTTATTATCAGGAAGGAGCGACCGAACAGCAATACTTGGGCCAGATGAATAAAGATTTGGCGAAAAAGAAAACTTTGATTAATTTTCAGGCCGCCAGCGATATTCAGTTAAGATGGCCGACGACTACCGCCGTTTACATTTCTCAAAAGCCCTCAGGCTACGCCAATCAAACGGTTTTATCGTTTGACCCGAAGAACATAATTTTTAAACCCTTTGCGGAAGGGAACGGCCTGATTTTGAAATGGAATGATACGGCCAGCTATGGCTTGCTTTTCTCAACCAGTGATGCTGGCAAGGCGCCGACTTTGAAATTGATTAACAAAGAGGCGATTGTGATCGGCGCCTTTCCGAAATTAACCCTGCCGGAAAAATGCGTTTTCTCCCATAAGGCCGCGGCTTTGTATTGCGCCGTTCCTTCGGAATTCAGTTTGACTGCTGTTTGGCCGGATGATTACTATCAGGCCGCCTTTAATACTGAAGAAGCGATTTATCAGATTAATCCTGAAAGCTTGGAGGCGCAGCCTTTAATTTCTTCGGCCATTTTTGAAGTTTCAGGCATTGATTTGAATCAGGATGAATCGGCTTTGATTTTCTATGATAAAACTTCCAGTAAGCTTTACGGTCTGGAACTATAAAACCACAAATTAATTGTCATAAAAAACTTCCCTTACGGGAAGTTTTTGCTAAATATTCGTCAGTAATCACTCGGGCTTATCAATTTTATTATCAGGGGTACGGCTTCACTACTAAATATCTTTCCGGTTCTACGCCGACGCTTTCCGTCGCCACATCCGGGTGCGTCGCCAGTTCCATGTGAATAATGCGGCGTTCATAAGCGTTCATCGCCGGCAATTTAACCGGTTTTTTCGTGATTTTTACTTTGTGAGCTGTTTCCTTGGCTATTTCCTTGAGAAATTCTTCGCGACCACGGCGGTAATTATTTATATCCAGAACTATTCTTTTTTCGTAGTTTTGGCGCTGGAGCATGGCTCGGAGAATATGTTCCAGGTCGCGCAGATGCTCGCCATCGGCTCCGATTAAGAAACCGGCATTTTCCAGGCGCAAATTAACTCTGACGGCATCGTCTTCTTTATCAAAATCAAGGTCAAAATCGTTAATTTCAAAAAAGTTTAAAATTTTTTCTAAAACTTTTTTAATTTCCTCCTCCATTGTTATTTTCAGTTTTCTCCGCTTCGACTTGAACGCGTTTTTGAGTGAACCACTGCTGTAAAATAGAAAAGATGGTGGTCGCTGACCAGTAGAGGCCGATGATAGAGGGCAGAGGGCCTAAGATTATCAAAGTCATAACGGGTCCCAAGAAAATCATTTGTTTTTGCATGGTGGCCGCCATCTTTTGGGCTGGTTGGTCGCTGGAACTGCTTTGTTGGCTCGTGGGCATCAGCATTTTTGAAGAAACGAACTGCAGAACTGCCGCAATGATGGCCAGGACGAGGTTGGGCTTGGTGAGATCGATGAGGCCCAGAAAGATTGAATTGATAATTTCTGGTCGAGCGACAAAGCCGTAAAGATCGGCCAGTCTTTCGCTGCTAAAGCCGTTTAAGAATACGCGGTAAACGGCAAAAATAATGGGCAGTTGCGCCAGCATTAACAAGCAGCTGCCAAAGGGGCTGACTTTGTGTTTTTTATAAAGCTCCATCTGGGCTTTTACTTGTTTTTCTTTGTCGTTCTTATATTCTTTTTGGATTTTTTGCAGTTCCGGTTGAATCCGGTTCATGATAATCTGTTGCTTGGTGCTTTTGTAAAAAATCGGAAAGAAAATCAGGCGAATAATAAAAGTCAAAATAATAGTGGCGACTCCGATATCCGGCCAAGGCAGAAAATTATAAATCAAAATCAGAATATTGAAGAAAGGAACAACGAGATAAAGATGAAAAATATTACCCATAAATGAAATTTAATTAATGACAGCGACTTAACCTTTGAATGGCCATTTTTAATCCGGGAAAGGCACCATTTTCTTTGATAACGCGATAGGCGTAGCGAGAGCAGGATTCTTCAAACCGGCATTTTGACGGAAAAAAATAAAATTGGCGGAAACATCCGGTTTCCGGCGAAAAAGTAAACTGGTAAATTCTGATGAAAGTTAAAAAGATTTGCTTCATTGGAAAATTTTGGTCCTTTTCAGGGTTTTCTCCAGCGTTTCAGCCAGTTCCAGGAAACTCTTTTTTGCCAATTCGGGCTTGGCGATTAAGATAACATCCCAACCAATCAGTTGAGGTGAGTGTTTTCTGAAGATTTCTTTTAAGCGGCGGCGTAAAAGGTTGCGTGCCACGGCTTTTTTAGCCACTTTTTTACTGACAATTACAGCCAGGCGGAAGATTTTTTTGCCGTTTTCAAGATATTTGATGGTCAAGCTCGTTGAGCCGGAACCCAACCCCCTTTTAAAAACACTATTAAAATCCCGCTGCAAACTAAGACGGAATATTTTTTTCATTAAACCGTAAGTTTCCAGCGACCTTTTTGCCGGCGCTTTTTCAAAACGCGGCGGCCTCCATTTTTTCTCATTCTTTTCAAGAAGCCGTGAGTTTTTTTCCTTTTCTTTTTTCTCGGTTGATAAGTAGTAGACATAATTGTTTTTATTCTATCATCTAATTGGGAAATTGGCAATAACTGCCGATTTTGCTATAATGAACGTATTATTTTTCTATTGAAAATGTCTGAAAAGTCAGAAAAAGAGATCCGTCAGTTGATTAAAAAAGCCCAAAAAGGCGATGCCGAGGCCTTTGGTTTGGTTTACGACAATTTTTTGGACAGGATTTACCGCTTTATTTACTTAAAGGTCAGCAATCGGGAAGAGGCTCAGGATTTGGCTCAGCAGGCGTTTATGAAGGCCTGGGAGGCGATTAACGGCTTTGAAGACGAGGGTCTGCCCTTTTCCAGTTGGCTTTATCGGATTGCCAGAAATTTGGTCATTGATTTCTACCGGGTTCAAAAAAATAACGTCAGTTTGGATGAGGGTATTGGAATAATGCATCCTGATGATTTGGAAGAGCGGATGTTCAAAAGCCAGAAACAAGAAGAAATCAGGAAAGCCTTAAGGGATTTGACTGACGAGCAAAGAGATATCATTATTTTAAGGTTTGTTGACGACTTATCCTATAAGGAAATCGGAAAAATCACTAAAAAAAATCCGGCAGCCTTGAGAATTCTTCAACATCGCGCCATTAATAAATTAAGAAAAAGCGTCAAAACGA
>Ga0209310_1002498_pt1 | contig 11752 bp, 14 predicted proteins | sample AD_UKC030_MetaG_FD_184415 | JGI IMG/M metagenome (GOLD analysis project Ga0209310, IMG submission 184415) | Active sludge microbial communities of municipal wastewater-treating anaerobic digesters from USA - AD_UKC030_MetaG (SPAdes) (version 2) | ecosystem: Engineered > Bioreactor > Anaerobic >... | reverse complement strand
TCTACGACCACGGAGGCGAATCAGCAACCCAGATACTCGCCGCCATCGGCCTAGAACTAAGCGACCTCTATCCCGAGCCGCTGCACGGCCACCGCAAGGGCAGCAGGCGCCCCTTCCCTGCTGCTGATTGCCTCCGCGCCGTCGCCTTCGAGGGAACCGTCATGCTGGCCATCGGCACCGCGATGCTGGCCGGCGAGGCATGGGATAGGGAACGCCTGGTGATCGCCCTCGAGCGCGTAAATGGCGCCCTGTCGGCTGCCGGGCTGGAGGTCAAGACACATGCCTGAAATCTACGCAGGCGGATTGTCCTACGAAGTCGACCGCCGCGATCCGGCAATCTCGATAATCGGCAAGGTCAACGGACACGATCGCATTGTCGAGAAGCAAAAGGCCGAAGCCCTGGTGCAGCCGCTTGACTGGTCGGAGCTCTCAGGCAAGGCCGTGCCAGAACGCGAATGGCACGTGAACGAGTGGTTGGGCCCGGGGCCGACTCTCCTGATGGGCCGGGGCGGGATCGGCAAAAGCCTCCTGGCCCAGCAACTGGGCTCTGCCCTTGCTACCGGGACGAACTTCATCAGCGAGACAATTCGCCCGCTGAATGTCCTTTACTGGGCTTGCGAAGACGATACCAACGAACTGCACCGCCGCCAGGTAGGCATCTGTCACGCGATGAACATAGACATGCTCGACCTTGGCCGCTTCCACGTCGTCCCGCGCCTCGGTCAGGAGAACGCAGTCTATGCGTTGAGCTACGGCGTGGCGACATGGACTTCCGTCTTCAACGAACTGAAGGAGCAGGCTGCCGATCTCGACGCCGACGTCGTCATTCTCGACAACATCGCGCACCTTTACGGCGCCAGCGAAAACGACCGGCACCAGGTGACGAGCTTCATCAATGGACTACAGGGCGTGAACCCCAAGCGCCCCACCGCCCAATTGTTGATGGGCCACCCTGCCCGCGCAGTGGGGTCTGAGTATGCAGGCAGCGCTGCCTGGGAGAACGCTGTGCGGATGCGCTGGTACTTGGGGGCGAGCCTGCCTGACCAGCCGGCCGAAGAGGTCGCCGACGACACCATCCGCTTCCTGGCCAAGCGCAAGGCCAACTACTCCGGCAAAGACACGCGCCGCTTCCAGTACATCAACGGCGCCCTGGTCATGGACGAGCCGGGCCCGACCTCGAGCATCAGCACCTATCACCGCAAACGCGAGGCAGAGCGTCTTGTCATTGAGGCCATGCAACGATTTACCGAGATGGGCAAGTCCGTGACCGATGGCAAGACCAGCCCCTCTTACCTGCCGAAGGCAATCCTTGAATTCAAGTTGAACGGCGTCTGCACGAAGCGGGAAATAACCGACGCCATGCACGACCTGATGCTCGCCAATCGCATCAGGCGCGCACCGATCGGCACCTATGGAAACCGCCAGGAGAAATACGGCCTGGTCATCGCCTGACTGCACAAACTATGCACAAACATTCGCCCAATCTTTGCTCAATCTTGCACAACAACACACCCTCTCTCCCTATAGGGAGAGAGAGGGTGTGTGTACGGCGTGAAGTTTGTGCACCGATCGTCACCTCGCAGTACCTGAAGCGCCAAGCAAGTACCCAACCCGCACCCCTGAAAGGAACCAACCACCATGCTAGTCACTGAAATGCTTTCCTCGTACCTGACCAAGGACGACTTTCCGACGCCTGCCCTCGGCACCATCGCCCGCCTCGAGCAGCAGACCTTTACCGGCGACACCGGCAGCGAGACAAAGTGGGTCTGCCACCTGGAAGAGTTTGACCGTGGCCTGGTCCTGAACAAGACCAACATCCGGCTGATCGCCGCCTTCCTGGGCAATGACACCTCCGCCTGGATGGGCCGGAAGATCGTCATCTTCAATGATCCCATGGTCAGCTTTGGCGGCCGCACGGTCGGCGGGATCCGCGTCCGCGCACCCAAGGGTGCCCCGGCGCCGGCCGCGGCTGATCTGTCCGACGATATTCCGTTCTGACCATGATCAGCGAAGCCCAACGCCAGGCACGGGCCCATGGACTTGGGGGCAGTGACGCCCCTATCGTCCTCGGCATCAGCCCGTATAAGTCGCCCGTCCAACTGTTCATGGAGAAGACCGGACAGGCAACGCCCCCAAACCTTGACGACGTCGAGCCGGTCATTTTCGGCAACCTCCTCGAGGGTGTCGTCGCCGACGAATTTGCCCGCCGCACCGGCATCAAGCTACGCCGCGTCAACGAGACCATGATCGACCGCAGAGATCCGTATCTCTTCGCCAATATCGACCGGCGCGTCGTTGGCGCCGCGGAAGTCTGCGAGATCAAGACCGTCCGCGCACTCCCCGATGACCAGCCGCGGGCAGACCACCAGGCGCAGGTAATGCACTACATGCATGTCGGCGGATTCAGCCGCGGCTGGCTGGTCTATCTGATCGGCGGGCAGCGCCTGGTCTGGTTCGAGATCCAGCGCAACCAGGAAGCAATCGACTGCATGGTCGACACCGAACGCACCTTTTGGCGCCATGTCCGCGAGCGTGTCGCGCCGCCGCCCATGTCCTCCTTTGACGTGCGGCTGCTATTCCCGTCTGACAACGGGGGCAGCGTCATTGCCAGCCAGCAAGTGATCAATGCCACGTCCCGGCTTGCCGAAATCCGCGCCCAGGTCAAGGGACTGGAAAAGCAGGCCGAAGACGCCGAGCGAATCGTCACCGAATCCATGCAAGGGGCCGGCACCCTGCTCTCTGATGCTGGCGAGATCCTCGCGACCTGGAAGACCGCCAAGCCATCGCAAACCTTCGACCGTGCCCGCTTCGAGGCGGACCACCACGAGCTCGCCCAGGCGTACCTGGCAGAGCGCCCGGGCAGCCGGCGATTCCTGCTCAAGGTTGCAGCATGAGCACCTTGATCTGCGGCATCGATCCCGGCATCACTGGCGCGATCGCCTTCCTGACCGAGCGTGGGCAGTTTGTCGCCGTCGCCGACATGCCGACGCTGCCGGCGACCACTGGCCGGCGCCAGATCGATCCGGCCGCACTCGCGGAAATCCTGCGCCAACACGCTCCCGCCTTCGTGATGCTGGAACGGGTCGGCGCCAGGCCGGGCGAAGGAGCAGTCGGGGCCTTTGCCTTTGGTCACACATTCGGCGCGATCCTCGGCGTGCTCGGCGCCCTGCAGATCCCGCACTACTTGGTGCAGCCGGCAGTCTGGAAACGCCGTGCCGGCATTCCACCAAAATCAGAAAAAGCCGCCTCGATCGCCGCAGCGAAGCAGCTTCTCCCCAGCGCGGCATTAATCCTCACCCTGAAGAAACATGACGGCCGCGCCGAGTCCCTGCTCATCGCCCGCCATGCCCTCTCCCTCTCCTAAAAGGAAATTAGCACCATGAAAAAAACCATCTCCCGGAAGTCCCACGACTTCACCACCGCGCTCGCCGCCGCCCTCGAACAGGCCGTTGACTACGTCGCGCTCGCCCACCGTCACGGCCAGATCTGCGCAGAGATCCTCGCGCTCCGCGAGGAGCGCGATCAGGTCGACGGCGAGATCAGTCTCGCCAGCACGGGCTTCCCTGACGAGGCCAGCGCCATCGCCGCGGGCGCCTTGCCGATCAGTGGCGCCAGCGTCGCCGTCAAGCGTCAGTCGGCGACCACCATCAACGCCCGGCTGCATGTCCTCGAGCAGGCCGCCCAGAAACTCGCCACCGAGATGGCCCTGCGCAAGCAGGACCTAGCGCGCCAGATGTACACCGACACCTTCCGCGATGAGCAGCTGGCCGTCGCAGCGGAAATGGTCGACGCCCTTCTGTTTTTTGCAGAGCAGACCAGCGTCGAGACCTCCCGCCTGTTTGACCTGCAGCGCACAGGGGTCACGATGTCGGGCTACCCCCGCGTCGGTATCCCGCGCCTCGCCAGCGCCGCGTTTATCAACGAGTACCTGGCTGCCCTCAAGCCGATCGGCTACCAGCCCAGCCTCGAGCAGCAGCAACGCGTCGACGCCCTGCGCAAGTTCGAACTGGAAAACGCCCGCTAAGAGCAACCCCGGCAGGTCGCAAGCCTGCCGGGATGCCAACAGGAGAATAGAAATGGACTACCAACAGGCACGCGCCGAACTCGAGATACTAGAAATCGAGCGCACCAACCTGACCGAGAAGCAGATGGTCGGCTTCGTCGCCGGCTGGAAGCTGGCGGGGGCGACCGAGACCGGGCAAATGGCACAGGGCACCGTGGACCGCTTGAACGAGCTCCTCGAGGGTGACGATCGCCAGGATTTCCAGATCGGCAAGTTGATCGGTTACGCGCACTACTGGCAGGAACTGCTGAAGGTAATGCAGTGAGCATTGCTCTCATCCTGCGCCGGTATATCCGGCATCAGATCCTTGTTGCCCAAGCCGTGCAGCAAGCCAAGCTGCAAGCTGCTGGCATCATTTCTGGGCTGCTGAATAGCTACAAGGTAACTGTCAATATTGACCCCGCCATGCGCTACCTCGACAGGACAGGGAAGCAGGTCAGGTACGCCTCAGCGGTTGCCCTCACCCGCACTGCCAAGCGCCTGGAGAAGCTGGCCGAAGAGGAGGTCGGCAGAGTCTTCCACAAGCCGACACGGTTTGTGCAGCGCGGCTTCTACACCCGCCCTGCCAATGTCTCAAACCTCGAGGCCGTCGTCGGGATAAAGGATCGCCAAGCCAAAGTGTTGCTTCCTCACATCGTCGGGGGCAGGCGTGATCGCAAGCCATTCGAGGAGAAGCTGGCCAGCGACTCAAGCAAGGCCGCGGGCTACTGGGTACCAGGCGAAGGCATTCGCCTGAATGCGTCGGGCAACTTGACGAAGGGCCAGATAGTGCAGATCGCCGCCGGCCTGAAGCGCACCGGCAAGTATGCGGACGTCTTCGTCGGCGTGCCCCTCGGCCATCCCGGGGCACCATACGGAATCTGGGGCAGGAAAACCAAGGGCCGCGGGCGCAAGGCGGTATCGGGCATTGTCCCATTGTTGATCCGCATCAGCGCCCCGACCTATCGCAAGCGCTTTGACTTTGAAGGGATAGCCAAGAAGAACGCGCAGCGCATCTTCAATGAGGAGTTCGACCGTGCCTTCCGGCAAGCGATGGCAGGCGCCCGATGAAGCCCCAGAGTCTGCCGCCTCCGCGTGTGATCGCCGTCGACGTGGATGGCACGCTGCACCAAGGCGGCATCAGCAACAAGCGCCTGATCAGCTGGCTGGCAGAACAGAAGGCGGCCGGCTTCACGCTGATGCTGTGGTCACTGCGTGGCGAGCAGCACGCCCGCACCATGGCCAGCCAGTGCGAGGCCGATCACCTCTTCGATCTGATCTGCTCGAAGCCTGGCTATGTAGTGGACGACCAGGGCTGGCATTGGATCAAAGAGACCCGCGTCATTACTTCGCTGGCTGGTGGCGCCGGATGAGTTCACGGGTCCCTCTTGAGCTTTTGAAGGCCGGGGGTCATTGGCGGCGCGCGCCGTCCCTAGGCGCAGCACCTTTGATGAACTGCTTAATTTTTAGGCAACTGGACAAGACATGGCAGATATCAAACGATTGATGAAGTCCCAGGCTGCAGAGCTCGCCGGAATGACGCAGGCCGGGCTCTCCTCGGCGATGAAGGGCGGCAACCCGCCACCGATGGCCGCTGATGGCTACCCCTGCCGGGAATACGGCGAATGGCTACGCAAGCGGGCACTGGCGGACGTGGGATTCAGCAGCACTGGCGAGTGCTACGACCTGAAAGCCGAACAGGCCCGCCTGAACTTCCATCAAGCCAACATCCGGCAGCTGGAAGAGTCGGAGCTACGCGGCGAACTGCTGCGCGCAGAGCAGGTGCTGCAGGAGTGGCAGAACGTGGTCGCCAACGTCCGCGCCCGCCTGCTCTCCATGCCGTCCAAACTGGCAGCCCAGGCCTACGGCGCCCGATCTCGCGGCGACCTGCAGCGCCTGCTGACCGAGGGCATCCACGAAGCGCTGGCAGAGCTTGCCGAGGGACACCATGCAGATCAGTGACCTGGCCGCGGCCGCCCTGGCCGTCTTCGCCCCGCCCCCGTCCCTGACGATCAGCGAATGGGCAGACCGCTACCGCTACCTATCACCCGAGGCCAGCGCCGAGCCCGGCAAATGGAGCACCGCCCGCGCCCCCTATCAGGCCGGCATCATGGATGCTGCATCCGACCCAGAGACCGAGACGATCGTCCTGATGACCTCGGCGCAGATCGGCAAGACGGCGATGATCGAGAACGTGATCGGCTATTACGTCACCCAGGATCCGTCGCCGATCCTCTGCCTGCAGCCGACCCTCGAGATGGCTGCCACCTTCTCCAAGGATCGCCTGGCGCCGATGTTGCGCGATACCCCCGCCCTGCGTGGTCTAGTGAAGGACGCCCGCGCCCGGGACTCAGGCAACACCCAGCTGCACAAGCAATTCCCTGGCGGGCATATCACGATGACCGGCGCCAACAGTCCAGCCAACCTCGCCAGCCGGCCGATCAGGATTGTCCTGTGTGACGAGGTCGACCGCTATCCCGAGTCGGCAGGCACCGAGGGCGATCCGGTCGCCCTGGCCACGAAGCGGACGGCGACCTTCTGGAATCGCAAGCTGCTGGTCACATCCACGCCGACGATCAAGAATCTCTCGCGAATAGAGCAGGCATTCCTGGGAAGCGATCAGCGCCGCTATTGGGTGCCCTGTCCCGACTGCGGCGAGCACCAGCTGCTGAAGTGGGCAAACGTGAAATGGGACGAAGGCAAGACCGAGACCGCGCACTATGTCTGCGAGCACTGTGGCAGCTGCATCGATGAACAGCACAAGCCGGCCATGCTGGCCGCTGGCGAGTGGCGGGCCGACGCTGTCTTCCGCGGCATCGCCGGCTTTCACCTGAATGAGATTTACAGCCTCTGGCGCCGCTGGTCGGAGATGGCCGCCGACTTCCTCACCGCCAAGCACGCCGGCAGCGAGATGCTGAAAGCCTTTGTGAACACCTCCCTCGGCGAGACTTAGGAAGAGGAGCAAGGCGACGGCGTCGAGATCGGCACACTGATGGCCCGCGTCGAAGAATACGACAGCGACGAAATCGCCGGCCATGTTGTGACCGCTGGCGTCGACGTGCAGAAGGATCGCCTCGAGGTCTCCTTTGTCGCCTGGGGCCATGGCGAAGAAGCCTGGCTTCTCGACCACGTCATCATCCCCGGCGATACCGCCCGCGGCGAGCCCTGGGAAGAGCTGGCGATGATCTTCGCCGAGTTCAAGCCGCGATCGGTCGCCGTCGACTCCGGTTTCAACACCTCCATGGTCTATGACTTCGTGCAGCGCTTCCGCATCTGCCACGCGATCAAGGGCCAGCCCGGCATGAGCCGCCCCCTGGTGGAAGACCAGCGCAAGCGTGCCCAGCGCCTGCGCCGCCGCAAGGGAGTCCAGGTTGAGCCTGTCGGGGTCGACGGCGGAAAGATCACGATTCACGCCCGCCTGCGCCAGGCCTCCCCGGGGCCCGGGTATATCCACTTCCCGAACGACGCCGCCTTCGACCAGGAATACTTCGACCAGCTGGCCGCCGAGAAGCTGATCACCCGCTACCGCTTCGGGCGCCCCAGCCAGGAATGGCAGCAAATCCGCCACCGCAACGAGGCCCTTGATTGCCTCGTCTATGCCCTGGCCGCCCTGCGCCTGATGGGTGGCCAGGCAGCCAGGGCCAAGAAGGTCGAGTCTGCCCGCCAATCGATACAGAGGCTGAACCAGCGCCAGACCCGTCTCATGAACGGGGGCGGAGGCGGCTTCGTCAGCGCATGGAAACGACTGTGATGATCAATGGCCGGGGGAGACGGTAATACAACACCCGCCTCGGGAAATAACCGCAGCGACACCTTCGCGGATTGACCCCGGCCGCCAACCGAACCACAACCAAAGGAGCAACAGCATGAACACCTATCCCGACATCACCTACAACCTAGATCAGTACACCGCGGAATTGGGGCGCCATATCGACAACCCCTTCCGCAAGTCCCTGGTCGAGATCAGCTGGCACGGCACACACCAGTATCAAGCCATGATCGAGCGTGACGGCATGGCCGCACAGCAGAAGATCCTCGCCGAGATCCGCGACACCATCGCCCGGCTGCAACAATCCGCGGCAAGCGGCGAAAAGGAGTGCCAGGTGCTGACCAGCGAAGCCCAGGCTGTCCGGCGACAGTCCGGCGAGGCCGCCAAGGAGACGACCTACCGCGACCACCATGGCCGACTCGCCACCCGCGACAATTCCGCGCAAGTCGCCAAGCTCCGCACCCGCGAGCAGCAGTTGCTGGATGCCTGTGACGAGCGTAAGAAGTCCGGGGCATGGGCACAGCAGCAGATCATTGAATACCAGGCCATCGATGCCAAGCTGACCGCCGCCCTCCTCATGTACCAGTACAACGCCGAGAAGCGTGCAGCAAAGCCAGTGGAACCGCCCGCGCCGCCGGTCTTCCACATCCACAACCGCATCGAGGCGCCCGTGGTCAACCTCGAGGCCAATCTGCCGGCGCCAGAAGTCACGGTCAACCTGCCGACACGGAAGACCGAGACGACCATCTTCCGCGATCGTACCGGCAACATTGCCAGCGCCACCCAGGTCGAAACAGACGCCTGAAGATCACGGCCGGGGCAGATCGGTGAATGAAAGACCCATCCTGGGAAACAACCGCACGCCTCCTTCTGGCGGGATTGATCCCCGGCCGCCCAACCTCTGCCCAGCCTGTCGGCTGCCGATCACCACGGTCGGCAGGTTGGTGGCAGCCGTCGACGACGCCGGGCAGCCCTTCGTTTTTGCCCTCTGCCATCGCTGCAGCCATCGCCTTGATGGTCTCCCGCACCAACTACAGAATAAGTCCCTCGAGCGCGCCCTGATCCCCTTGGCGAGGCATCCCGAGCGCTATGTGATCCGCGCCTTCGAGAGCAGCGTCGAAGCACACCTGTATTGCCACCTGGCCGCGGAGGCGCCCCATGGCGATCACCAGTAACACCGACTACGCGACCACCCTGGAAGAGGTCGCCCTCGAGCTTGGCGTCTCTCTGACGCGGGCCAAGCAGATCGAGGAGAGCGCACTACGCAAGGTGCGCCGCGAATGCCAGCGGCGAGGCCTCGCGCTGTCTGACTTCTTCGACCTGGTCGACACCGACAAGGCGAGCTATCGGCCGCGCATCTGGGGAGCAGAGAAGCAGCGATGAGGCAGCGCGGCGATCCGGCGGCGGAAAGAGATTTGGGAGGCGCTGAATCTTACTGGTGGCCAAACTTTAGCCACCAGTCTATCGGACGGACGACAAGCCGGACCGCAGCACATTGCGCAGTTCGCCGCCGCCACCGCCGCTGCATCTGGTATGGCTAAGTCATCGATCAACCAACACCTTGCCCGCGCAGAAGCCCTCGGCGACGACCTGCAGGCCGTCGTCGGCACCAAAGGGTGTAGAACTCGACGCGCTCAAGGCGCTGCCCGCTTTACTAGCGGTTGCTTACCCGGTCAAATACTGCAGCGGCATGATCGCACTGGGGCGTATTGACTTTCTCCCCCTTGGCAGCCGCAGCAAAATACTTCGCGAAGTCATCGGCTGATAGCTTGGATTCCTCCACAATGGGAAGCCGGCGCTCTGCACGCTTGCGGCGTTCGCAGCATCCGCGAGGCGGTCCATTGTCTAATAGTCGTCTATCTAACTGCGCCCTACGTTCATTCATGATTTCCCCCCCCTTTATTTTATTTGCCGGTCACAATACTCGCCGCGCGGGGTGTATGCAATACGTGCACCTGATGGAAAGCCAGGGGGCAAACAGTCGCCGGAGGATCGGGGGCTGCATGGGTTCGATGAGAACGAAGCCAGGGAGTGTCTGGCTGGGGCTATGGCGGGATGCTGACCTTGTTCCGCCTTTGGAATGGCGTCGGCGGCAATGCAGTCAAGCTGTCCGTGACCCGGATCCACAGCGATGCAAATCGCTTACACTTAGCGTACACGGCATGAAAACAGATAATTTCAGGTTTTCTAAAAACTGCCGAAACCCTTGTGAATACTGGCGTGCCCGGAGGGACTCGAACCCCCGACCTGCTGCTTAGAAGGCAGCTGCTCTATCCAGTTGAGCTACGGGCACCTGAGGGCAGAACAGGAATTAATTGGTCGGGGCGGTGGGATTCGAACTCACGACCCTCTGCTCCCAAAGCAGATGCGCTACCAGGCTGCGCTACGCCCCGACACGAGGAAACGGATTCTAGCATCTCCCGGAAACCCGCACCAGATCAATGGCCTATATTCATACGACAAACTTTTCTTGCCCGAGGCCCGGATTTCTGATATTTAATCGCCTTTTTCGTCACTGGGACGCACAAGCAACATGGCCGAAGAACTATTACATAAGCATTTCCCGCCGTACAAATCGAAGGCAGGCGAGGAGTACATGAACTCGAAGCAACTTGCCCATTTCCGCAAGATTCTCGAGACGCTCAAGAAGGAGTTGAGCGAAGACATCGACCGCACCGTGCACACCATGCAGGATGAGGCCACGGTGTTTGCCGATCCCAATGATCGGGCCAGTCAGGAAACGGATATCGCCATCGAATTGCGCAACCGCGACCGCGAGCGCAAGCTGATCAAGAAGATCGACGAGACGCTGGCCAGTATCGAAAGCGGCGATTACGGCTTCTGCAACAAGTGCGGCGTCGAAATCGGCATCAAGCGTCTGGAAGCGCGCCCCACGGCAACGCTGTGCATCGATTGCAAGACGCTGGACGAGATGAAGGAACGGCAGATGGCGAAGTAATTCGCCTTGCGCGACCTTGCCCGCCACGGAAATTCTCCCGGCTGCGGTCGACAGCCAAAAACCGGCAAAAATGAAAAGGGCACCTTCCGGTGCCCTTTTGCTTGATCTCTGCTGGTGCTTCCCCCGGTCGCACGGGAAGCGCCAGCGGACCGGCGAACTCACTCCGGTTGCGTTGCCGCCTCCGGCGCTGCATGGGCGGCGCCTTCTTCCGCGGCTGCTGCTTTCATGGAGAGCTTGACGCGACCGCGATCGTCGGTTTCCAGAACCTTGACGCGCACGACCTGGCCTTCTTTGACATAGTCTTCGACCTTGCTGACGCGCTCCTGAGCGATCTGGGAGATGTGCAGCAGACCATCCTTGCCCGGCAACACGGAAACGATGGCGCCGAAATCGAGGATCTTGAGCACGGTACCTTCGTAGATCTTGCCGATCTCGACTTCCGCCGTGATGGCATCGATACGGGCGCGCGCCACGGCAGCAGCCTCGGCGCTGGAAGAAGCGATGGTGATCGTGCCGTCTTCCTGGATGTCGATCGTCGTGCCTGTCTCTTCGGTCAGTGCCCGGATCACCGCGCCACCCTTGCCGATCACGTCACGAATTTTCTCCGGATTGATCTTGAAGGTGTAGAGGCGCGGTGCGTAGGCGGACATCTCCACGCGCGGGCCGGCGGACGCTTCCTGCATCAGGTTGAGGATGTGCAGGCGGGCTTCCTGAGCCTGCGCCAGCGCAACCTGCATGATCTCCTTGGTGATGCCCTGGATCTTGATATCCATCTGCAACGCGGTGATGCCGGCAGTCGAGCCAGCCACCTTGAAGTCCATGTCGCCGAGGTGATCTTCGTCGCCCAGGATGTCGGTCAGCACGGCGAAACGGTTGCCGTCCTTGATCAGGCCCATGGCGATACCGGCGACGTGCGCCTTGAGCGGCACACCGGCATCGAGCAGGGCCAGGCAGCCGCTACAGACGGAAGCCATCGAGGAAG
>Ga0209310_1002496_pt1 | contig 11755 bp, 14 predicted proteins | sample AD_UKC030_MetaG_FD_184415 | JGI IMG/M metagenome (GOLD analysis project Ga0209310, IMG submission 184415) | Active sludge microbial communities of municipal wastewater-treating anaerobic digesters from USA - AD_UKC030_MetaG (SPAdes) (version 2) | ecosystem: Engineered > Bioreactor > Anaerobic >... | reverse complement strand
ATCGCCAACGACACGCTCTACGGCCTCGGCGCCGGCGTCTGGAGCCGCAACGGCAACGTCGCCTACCGCATGGGCCGCGCCATCCAGGCCGGCCGCGTGTGGACCAACTGCTACCACGCCTACCCGGCGCACGCCGCGTTCGGCGGCTACAAGGAATCCGGCATCGGGCGCGAGACCCACAAGGTCATGCTCGACCACTACCAGCAAACCAAGAACCTGCTGGTCAGCTACGCCGAAAGCAAGCTGGGCTTCTTCTGAGCCCGGCGAAATCTTCCTCTTCTCCATCCTCGGTTGTGAGGATTTTCGGGGCGGGTGACCGCCCCGTTTTTTTCCGGAGAACATCATGGTTGACCGCGTGACTGCCACGCCCGATGCGCTGTCCTTGATCGAACAACTCAAGGCGCAATACGGCCCGGCGCTCTTCTTTCATCAGTCCGGCGGCTGCTGCGACAACAGCGCCGCCAACTGCTACCAGGTCGGCGACCTGACCATCGGCGCGCAGGACGTCTATCTGGGCGACATCGGTGGCCTGCCTTTCTACATCGGCGCCGCCCAATACGAATACTGGAAACACACGCAGCTCATCATCGACGTGGTCGATGGCACGGGCGGCACCTTCTCGCTGGAAGGCGGGAGCGGCAAGGCCTTTCATACCCGTTCCCGGCTGTTTACCGACGAGGAATGGGCCGGGCTGCAGGGCGCGCGCTGAGCGCACCGTCCGCGCTGTCAGGAGCGCGGCAGGTTCGCCGGGCATACTTGATGCGTTTTATCGATTGTCCGGCCGGGGGCCGGGCAATTGCAGTTGACGATAGCCACTACCCGGCACGTTCAAGTCCATTCAACCAGGGAGTCCACATGTCCAGAATTCTTGCTTCGTTGTTCGCCGGCCTGTTCGCCGCCACCATGCTCGTTGCCTCGCCGGCAGTTCATGCCGCCAAGAGCCAGGCGACGACCACCAAGACGGCCAAGGCCGATCAGGGTAAAAAGAAGCACAAGAAGAGCAGCACGAAAAAATCCAAGTCAGCCAAGACCGCCAAGTAGAAATAAACCAAGGCCCTCGCAATGAGGGCCTTGTGCTTTGGACATGCCGGATGAGGTGACAAGGCCGGGTATACTGCGCGCTCCCAGTAACCGGACAGTCCCGATGGCCAATTTTTCCGACACCGCCAGCATGGCGCTTTTCTGCGATTTCGAAAACATCGCCCTGGGGGTGCGCGACGCCCAATACGAGAAGTTCGACATCCGCCCGGTGCTCGAACGCCTGCTCGCCAAGGGCAGCATCGTCGTCAAGAAAGCCTACTGCGACTGGGATCGCTACAAGGGCTTCAAGGCGGCCATGCACGAGGCCAACTTCGAGCTGATCGAAATTCCGCACGTCCGGCAATCCGGCAAGAATTCCGCCGATATCCGCATGGTCGTCGATGCCCTCGATCTTTGCTACACCAAGGCCCACGTCGATACCTTCGTGATCATTTCCGGCGATTCCGATTTCTCGCCGCTGGTCTCCAAGCTGCGCGAAAACGCCAAGAAGGTGATCGGCGTCGGCGTCAAGCAGAGCTGTTCCGACCTGCTCGTCACCAATTGCGACGAATTCATCTATTACGACGACCTGGTGCGCGACCGCGAGGGCGGCCGGACCTCGCAACGCCGTGAGCGCGAGAAGCGCACGCCGGAAGAGGAAGCGCGGCGTCGCGAAAAACAGGAAGAGCGCAAGGCCAAGGCAGTGGACATCGTCGCCTCGACCTTCGTCGATCTTACCGCCGACCGCGGCGAGAGCGAGCGCATCTGGGCCTCGGTGCTCAAGGAAGTGGTCAAACGGCGCAATCCGGGGTTCAACGAAAGCTATTTCGGCTTCCGCACCTTCGGCAACCTGCTCGAGGAGGCGGCGCAACGTGGTCTGCTGGGCTTTGGCCGCGACGACAAGGGCGCCTTTGTCTTCCGGGCACCGGTGCGGGCGAACGGCGGCGAGACGGAAGCGGCCGACGTGGTCGCCGAAGGGGGCGGGGCGCCACTCGCCGAGCCGGTTGCGGTCGACCTGCCGGAAACGGCAAAAATCGAGGCGCCGGCGGGCGATTCCGAGCCGGCCGCCAACCCGCGCCGGCGCAATAGTCGCCGCTCACGCGGTGGCAAGGACAGGCAGATGGCCGTCGGCGACGCGACGGTCGCCGTCGAGGCGCTGCCCGCTGTGGCCGAAGCGGTGCCTGTCGTAACAGCGCCGGTGTCTGTTGCAGTGGAATCCGAGACGCCAGCCGTGGGCGAAGGCAAGTCGCGCCGTGGGCGACGTCCGCGCAAGACCGGCGAGGCTACCGAGGTATCGGCCGTGGCCGAAGCGACGCTCGCTGCCAGCGCAGTGGTCGAGGAAAAGCCGGCAAAAACCAGGCGCCCGGCCCGGGCGCGCAAGGCCAAGGCGAGCGAAAAAGGCGAGGATTGATTCTGGCCGGGGCGGCTCAGGCGGCCCCGCGGGTGGTCAGATGACTGCCAGCAGCTTGGTGCGCAGGCCTTCCGCTTCGCGCCTGCCCTCGCGCGACATCACCATGGCGTGATACCACTCGTCGAACAGGGCGCGCAGGCCTTCGTGGCCCTGAGCCCGGTCGATGCGGTCAAGCAGCGAACTGGCGCCCAGCGAGCCGACGAAGGTGTTCAGCGTATTGACCATGAAATTGCGCGCCTGCTGCAGGCGTACCGGATCGGGCGAGGACGGCAGTTCGCTGAAGGCCGTGACCGACGGCAGCGGGGCGGCCGTGGCGGCCGGTGCACCGGCCTTGCCTGGCGCCGTCGAGGCCGCACCGACGGCGATATAGCCGTCTTCTTCGAGCATGCCGAGGGTGTGCTGGAGATCGTCGGCCTGCAGCATGCCGCGCAATTCTTCCACCGAGCGTTTCCCGTCGACGAAGATCAGCACCCGCCGCTGACGCGGCGTCAGGCCACCGGCCTTGCTCGTGATTTCGTCATGCCCTTTCTGGGTCTTGGCGAATACAACGCCCATTGTCTTGTCTCCGTTGTTGGATAGTCCGAGGGCATTGTACATAAAACAAAAAAAAGAAAACCCGCCGTAGCGGGTCTTCCGTGAACTAAATCACGACGCAGCGATCAGGCGGCGGCCTGGGTCGGAATCTTGTGCCCGCGGCGGGTGATGCGGTTCTGCGAATCGACGTAGATCAGGTCCGGCTCGTATTTGGCCAGCTCGATCTCGTTGTAGACGGCGAAGGTGGCGATGATCAGGATGTCGCCCGGGGCGGCGCGGCGGGCCGCCGAGCCGTTGACCGAGATGACGCCCGAGCCACGTTCGGCGCGGATGGCGTAGGTGGTGAAACGTTCGCCATTGTTTACGTTCCAGATGTCGATCTGTTCGTATTCCTTGATGTTGGCCGCCTCGAGCAGGTCTTCATCGATGGCGCAGGAACCCTCGTAGTGCAAGTCGGCGTGGGTTGCCGTCACGCGGTGCAGCTTGGATTTGAGCATCGTTCTCTGCATGGTTTCACTCATCCAGAAGGTTGGGGGAAGCGAATTGTAGCGACAATATCCCCTCTGTCAACGGGCGTAATTATGGATATTGACGCTGCGTCAAATCTCAATGTTATCAATGAGCCGGGTCGCTCCCAATCGACTGGCGGCAAGCACCACCAGTGGGGCGTTTACGTCTTCCGGGGTGGCCAGGTCGGACTGTTGGCGCACTGCAACATAGTCGGTTTTCCAGCCGGCTGCGGTCAACGCCGAAATCGCGGCATTTTCCAGTTTGACGGTATCGGTTTCGCCGGCACGGATGGCGCTGCGGATTTCGTTGAGCAGGCGATACAGGTGCGGCGCCTCGGCACGCTCGGCTTCGCTCAGGTAAGCATTGCGCGATGACAGGGCCAGGCCGTCGTCGGCGCGCACCGTTTCGCCACCGACGATCTTTATCGGCAACGCCAGTTGCCGCGTCATGTTGCGGATGACCATTAGCTGCTGGTAATCCTTCTTGCCGAACAGCGCGGCCTGCGGCTGAACGATGTTGAACAGTTTGAGAACGACGGTGGCGACACCGCGAAAGTGGCCGGGGCGGAATTCGCCGTCGAGGATGTTCTGGATGGCCGGCGGTTCGACGGTGTATTCCTGCGGTTCCGGGTAAAGATCGGCCTCGGTCGGCGCAAACAGCACGTCGACGCCGGCGGCGGCCAGTTTGTCGCAGTCGGCCTGAAAAGTGCGCGGATATTTGTCGAAATCCTCGTTCGGCCCGAATTGCAGGCGATTGACGAAGATCGAGGCGACCACGGTGTCGCCATGCGCGCGCGCCTGTTCCATCAGGCTGATGTGGCCGGCGTGCAGGTTGCCCATGGTCGGCACGAAAACGACGTGGCCGCGCCCCTGGAGCGCCGCCCGCAGGTCGGCGATGGCGGAATGGATTTGCATGATGGTTTAAGCGGCGTAGGTGTGTTCGGGGCCGGGGTAGCTGCCATCCTTGACGGCGGCGACGGCGCGGCCGGCGGCATCGGCGATGCTGCCGCCTTCGGCCATGAAGTTGCGGACGAACTTGGCCTTCTTGCCCGGCGGGATGTCGAAAGCGTCGTGCAGCACCATGACCTGGCCGGAACAGTCCTTGCCGGCGCCGATACCGATGGTGATGATGTCGAGCAGGGTGGTGACTTCGGCGGCCAGCACGGCCGGGATGGCTTCGAGGACGATCATCGTCGCCCCGGCGTTCTGCAGCGCCAGCGCGTCGTCCTTCAGGCGCTGCGCGGCGGCTTCGCCCTTGCCCTGCACCTTGTAGCCGCCCAGCGCATGCACCGACTGCGGTGTCAGGCCGACATGGCCGCAGACCGGGATGCCACGGTGCACCAGGAATTCGACGGTGGCGGCCATTTCGTGGCCGCCTTCCAGCTTGACCATCTGCGCGCCGGCCGCCATTAGCGTGACGGCATTGCGGAAGGCCTGTTCCGGCGCTTCCTGGTAGCTGCCGAAGGGCATGTCGGCGATGATGAAGGGACGGTCGGAGCCGCGCTTGACGGCGGCAACGTGGTAGGCGATGTCGGCCACCGTGACCGGCAGCGTCGTGTCGTGGCCCTGAATGACGTTGCCCAGCGAATCGCCGATCAGCAGCACCTCGACACCGGCACCGTCGAGCAGGCGGGCGAAGCTGGCGTCGTAGCAGGTAAACATGACGACCTTATCGCCTGCCGCATAGAGCTTGGCAAGGTCGGCCTGGGTCAAGCGGCGGGTGATGGTTTGTGCAGACATGGTTTACGTCCGGAAAACGAAATAAACGGCGCCAAGGATACACAGGCCCGCCCACAGATAGTCAAGCTTCATCGGCTGGCCCATGTAAAAAATCACGAAGGGCACGAAGATGGTCAGGGTGATCGCTTCCTGCAATATCTTGAGCTGGCCGAGATCCATTTCGGTATGCCCGATGCGGTTGGCCGGCACCTGAATCAGGTACTCGAACAGCGCGATGCCCCAGGAAACCAGCGCGGCGATCCACCATGGCTTCTCGTTCAGGTTCTTGAGATGGGCATACCAGGCGAAGGTCATGAAGACGTTGGACAGCGACAGCAGGAGCACCGTCTGCCACAGCACCGGTACCTTAAAGCCGAGTGCGCTCATGTCCGGACGATGCCCTGGTTGGCGACCGCCGGCAGCCAGGCGGCGACGCTGCCGCGCCCGGGAATGGCGAGATTGGGGGCGATTTCGGCCAGCGGATGCAGCACGAAGGCGCGCAGGTGCAGGCGCGGGTGGGGCAGGGTCAGGCGCGGCAGGTCGAGTTCGATGTCGTCGTAGAGCAGCAGGTCGAGGTCGAGGGTGCGCGGGCCGTTACGGTCGCGGCGGACGCGTCCGAAGCGGGCTTCGAGGTCGAGCAGCGCGTCGAGCAGTTCCTCCGGGGGGAGCCCGGTTTCCAGCATCGCGACTGCGTTGATGAAGTCGGGCTGGTTTTTGAGGCCGACCGGCGCCGTGCGGTACAACGACGAGGTATGGACGACCCGGCTGTCCGCCAGGTTGGCCAGTGCCGCGAAGGCGGCGAGCACGGTGGCCGTCGGGTCGCCGATATTGGCGCCGAGGGCGACGTAGGCGGTTTTCATGCCGGGCTGTTGCGGTCGACGTTGTCGGCAGCCGGTTTTTTGCGCCGGCGGCGGCGCTTCTTGTCGCCGGCCTGCTCGGGAAGTAGCATGCGCGCCCGTTCCTCGCCGTCGGCGTCCTGGAAGCGCGTCCACCAGTCGGCCAGTTCCATGTCGATCTCGCCGGATTCGGCGCGCAGCACCAGGAAGTCGTAGCCGGCGCGGAAGCGCGGCTGTTCGAGCAGGCCGTAGGGGCGCTTGCCGGCGCGCGACTCGAAGCGCGGCTGCAGGGCCCAGATGTCCTTGATGTCGCCGGCGATGCGGCGGGTGATGGCGAGCTTTTCGCCCTGCACGTCGAGGACGGTGTCCATCGCCTGATAAAGCGCTGGAATCTTCGATTCACCCTTGGCCTTGAGCTTTTCCCAATGCGCCAGCACCTCGTGCCAGAGCAGCGTGGCGAACAGGAAACCGGGCGAGGTGCCCTTGCCGCGCCGCACGCGATCGTCGGTGTTGGCCAGCGCCAGCATCACGAACTTCTCGCCCATCGGTTGTTCGAGAATGACGTCGAGCAGCGGCAGCAGGCCGTGGTGCAGGCCTTCGTCGCGCAACTGGGTGATGCATTTGACCGAATGCCCCGAGGTCAGGAGCTTCAGCATCTCGTCGAACAGGCGGGCGGCCGGCACGTTTTCCAGCAGGTCGGCCATCTCGCGGATCGGCGTACGCGCCGCCGGGTCGATGATGAGCCCGAGCTTGGCCGCCAGGCGCACGGCACGCAGCATGCGCACCGGGTCTTCGCGATAGCGGGCGCGCGGCTCGCCGATCATGCGCAGCGTCTTCTGCTTGAGATCACCGACGCCGTGGTGGTAGTCGATGACGGCCTCGGTGGTCGGGTCGTAATACAGCGCGTTGGCCGTGAAGTCGCGGCGCGCGGCGTCTTCGGCCTGGCTGCCGAAGACATTGTCGTGCAGCACGCGGCCGTGTTCGTCCTTTTTCGTGTTGGCGTCGAGCGTACCGCGGAAGGTGGTGACCTCGATGGTTTCCTGGCCCATCATCACATGGACGATCTGGAAGCGGCGGCCGATGATGCGCGAGCGGCGGAAGGCGCGGCGCACTTCCTCTGGCGTGGCGTCGGTGGCGACGTCGAAATCCTTCGGTTCGGCGCCGATCAACAAGTCGCGCACGGCACCGCCGACGACGTAGGCCATGTGGCCGTTTTCCTGCAGCGTTTCGCAGACGCGCCGGCTGCCGCTGCTGATGCGGTCGCGGGTAATGCGGTGGCTGGAAACGGGGATGACCGCCGGTTCGTGGTGGCTGGCGTTTGGCTTTTTGCCGCCGAAAACGCGGGAAATGAGTTTGCGGATCACGTATTGCCGTTCAAAGCGCGCCAGGGGCGCTGCAGGAAAAGCGGAATTTTACCGCAAAGCGATGATTATTCATCGGCTTATGGCGGACTGGAGTCAGTCGAGGCCAAAGAATTCCCTGATTTTCTGGCCAATGGCGGCGGCGCCGGGAACGCGCTGCGGCACTTCGTTGCGTTCCTGATGGTAGCCCTGTTCGAGTTCGGCGAAGCGTTGCAGGCGACGGGCGACGATGCCGGAGAGGCTGTCGGCAAGTTCCGGACGCTCGCGGATGATGTGCTGGAAGGCTTCCTTGTCGAGGCGGTAGGCTTCGATATCGCTCGTCGCGACCACCGTTGCCCGGCGCGAGGCCCCGGTCATCAGGCCGATTTCGCCGAAGACGCTGCCCGGCCCGCGTTTTTCGAGCAGGCGCCGGGGCCCTTCCGGCGGTTGCCACCAGGCTTCGGCCTCGCCGCTCACTAGAATGTACAGCCAGTGGGCGACAGCCCCCTGGCGGGTGAGGATGTCGCCGCGCGCGAACGGCGCGTTGACCAAGCGTTCGGCGAGGTAGCGTTTTTCGCTGTCGGACAGCCAGGCGAACAGTTCGATCGCCGAGATCGCCTGCAGGCGCCGCTTCAGTTCGCGGCTCTGCACCGCTTCCTGGTGCGCTGCGCCTTCCTTGACCAGGTGGATGGTGTGATCGTCGGTGGCGAGGCGGATGCTGTTGCGCTGCAGGATGGCGAGGATGTGTACGCGTACGTCGGAATCGGTCGGGTCGTCGAGCTGCGGGTTCTCCAGCCAGTAGCGCAGCACGTAGTGCGCGTACCCGGGGCCGAAATCCATCAGCACGCAGCTCGGCGGCGGCGTCTGGGCGACATTGGGAATGGTGGCGGCGGCGATGTCGGATTCGATCAGTTGCACCAGACGGCCGGGCGGAACGGCGAGGTCGATGTTGAAGCCAATGCTGCGGCGCCAGGTCGGGTGCGCGCTGTGTTTGTCGCAGAGCACGTAGTAGCGCCCTTTCATCAGCTGGCTGTTGGGCACCACGACCTTCTCGCCGTTGCGCGTGACGATCGCCGTATAGCGCCACTGGATGTCAGTGACCTGGCCGGAGAGATCGTCGATCCTGATCCAGTCGCCGATTTCCAGCGAGTTGTCCATCTGCAGGGCAAGGCCGCCGAGCAGGTTGCCCAGCGTGTCCTGCATCGAGATGGCGAGAACGGCGGTGAGAATGGCCGAGGTGGCGAACAGGTGGGTCAGTTCGACGCCGGCCTGATTGAGGCGGAAGAAGCCCCAGCCGATGTAGCCGATGATGACCAGGATGTCGGCGAGGATGCCGGAAATGCGGATGTGCAGGCGCGGCAGCGCGACGTTGAACAGTGCCAGCCCGGCAAAGCGGATCACCGCCAGCCCCATGCCAAAAACGGCCAGCTGGCGCAGCAGCCCGGCAACGGAGGAGGCCGCGTGGTTGGCGAGAAGGGTTCCGGCCAACAGGTCGCCGGCCAGGCAGGCTGCGAAAAAGACGCTGGTGTTGATCAGCGAGGGGCGCAGGGAGCGCAGCGGCTTGAGTATGAAAAGCAGCAGCAGCGCGACCGCAAGCAGCACATAAGGTGCTTCGGCGCTGAGGAAGGGAATCCGCAGCATCGCCGGTTCAGCGCAGGCTGATGATCCGCCAGCCGCGGCTGGCGGCATGCTGGCGCAGCGTGTCGTCGGGGTCGACCGCCACCGGTGTCGTCACCTTGTGCATCAGCGGCAGATCGTTGTGCGAGTCGCTGTAGAAAAAACTCTCTGCGAAGCTGCCCCACCACAGGCCGAGCGATTCCAGCCAACTGTCCACGCGGGCGATCTTGCCTTCGCGGAACGACGGCATGCCGGTCGGCGCCCCGGAAAATGCCCCGTTTTCGACGTCGACCGCAGCCACCGTGCCGATCAGGTGCGGAATACCGAATTCGCGGGCGATGGCACCGGTGACGAAGCTGTTGGTGGCGGTGACGACGGCGCACAGGTCGCCGGCCGCCAGGTGGCGCTGCACCAGCGCCTTGGCCTGGTCGGTCATGATCGGGCGGATGTGGCGTTCGACGTATTCGTGATGCCAGGCGTCGAGCTCGGCGCGCGGGTGACGGGCCAGCGGCGCCAACTGAAAGCCGAGAAACTCGTAGATGTCCAGCGTGCCTGCCTTGTACTGCTCATAGAACAGGATGTTCTTCGCTTCCTGCAACTCGCGGTCGACGGCGCCTTTGCTAATGAGGAACTGCGCCCACTCGAAATCGGAGTCGCCAGCGAGGAGGGTGTTGTCGAGGTCGAAGAGGGCGAGATTCATTTGGCAATATCCAGAGGCAGGGTTTCGTTCAGCAGTTCGCGCAGCAGCGGCAGCGTGACGGCGCGCTTGTGTTCCAGCGTATAGCGGTCGAGCGCGACGATGAAGGCGGACAACGTGCGCATGTCGCGCGGCGCGTGGCGCATCAGGTAGTCGATGGCTTCCGGTGTCAGTTTCAGCGCGCGCTCCTTCGCCTGGGCGGCGAGAGCGGCGGCCTTTTCGGCATCGCTGAGCGGTAGCAGGCGGTAGATCAACCCTGAACCCAGGCGGGTGCGCAGGTCTTCGCGCAACGCCAGATGCACCGGCGGCTGGCTGCTTGCGGTCAACAGCATTCCGGAGGCCATTTTCAGGCGGTTGAAATGGTTGAACAGCACGATCTGCCCGGCTTCGTTCAGCGTTTCGACGTGATCGACGGCCAGTTGCTCTGCCTCGGGCACCGTCGCCAGCGCCGGGTCGCGCGCTGCATCCACATAGGAAAAACCACTGGCCAGCAGCAGGTGCGAGCGCCCCGATCCCGCCTCACCCCACAGGCAGAACGAAGTTTCAGCCCGCGCCCCGGCCAGCCAGCCTGTCAGCGCGGCCAGCGTTTCCGTGTTGCCACCAGCAACGAAGTTATCCAGCGTCGGCGGGCTTTCGGGTAGCAGGTCGAGTAGCAACTGGCGCATCGGGAGATCGGAATGAAGCAGGGGCCGAGATTTTAGCATTGGCCTCGAACGCGGCCGTGCGGTTTGCGTCGGACGACGCGAGTGCCGGCGATGTGACCTGTTGCGGTCGACCGGGAAAAAGCATCGAAATTGGAATGTGTGAGGGAAATCTGTCGGCTCTAGGGCAGGAGCCGGCCAAAAGCGGAAGTTGGTCCGTTACACCAGAAAGCTGTCATTTGACGTGTTGCTTTGTCGGCTCGGCCAATGCAATATGCGCTATTCATTTAATGCCTTTGGCGCAAAGTGGCAAAAAATACTCTGAAAAGCTGGCGAGTTTTTTGGTTATTCACCGGCATGGCCACTGTTTCCAGCTTCGTTCTTGCCTACAACCCCCTCAACCGCGAGGACTACCAAGCCAAGATCAAGGAGGCGAAAGCCCTCTACGAAGACCGTTGCAAGAACGTGGCCGGCATCAAAATCTACAAGACCGTACCGGACGTGGAAGGCGTGTTGTTGATGAAAATCCGCCCTAATCGCACTGACCGCGAACTTGCCGATCCTAATTGGCCGGGGGCGGCGTTTGGGCGGGAAACGAGGGGAAATGGGTACATCGAGTCTTTCTTGGGTAGCGAGCATCGCGTGGTCGTGCAAGATGGCAGCCTGCACCGAGAGCGAGGTTATATCTCTCCTCCATCGCCTCCCGGAAATTTCAAATACATTCCAGGCACTCGAGTCGACCTCCCCGGCTACCGCTGGGTCGAAGTCCCCGACCCCAAGGACGGCCAGCGGTATCGCTATACCGGGTCCATGAAACCTTCGGGGAAAAAGAATCCTCAAGCCTACAAGGCGGAGTTGGAAAAAGACCCCAACTACGACATGAACGTCTACCGCTGGTCCCTCGACAAAACCCCCAGCCCCAGTAAAACCCCGCCCCGCTATGCCGTGACCTTCGAGGATCACGTCATTCCCGAGGAGCGTGCACTGTGGGTGGCAAGCAGCACGGTCAAGGTACTCGACCTCAAGACTAACGAGGTGCTGGGCGAAATGACGATCTACGCCATCAGCTACATCCATGCCCCGCACTACTCAATGCCGTGGCTGAACCATTCCGTCTGTCCCGTGGTGCCAGGTACAGATAGTCAAGATACACGCAAATTTGTTGACCAAATTCTGATTCCGAAAAAAGACCAGTAATATGATCGCACCGACCATTACCAAAATGCTCAAATATGTCGACCTGCAAATGAGCAGGGGCTATTCTGACGGTCTGCTTTGCGAATTTGGCAACTTCCGCTTAGGGTCGAGGTTGTGTGGAAACGCATCCTAAATGCTGGGTCACTGACGACTGCCGAGAATGACGGTTTCACCTGGAGTCACTTTTTAGTCGAAATGTGAGCGGTAAAAATGGGCATTTTTGCCCTTGGATGC
>Ga0209310_1002491_pt1 | contig 11771 bp, 17 predicted proteins | sample AD_UKC030_MetaG_FD_184415 | JGI IMG/M metagenome (GOLD analysis project Ga0209310, IMG submission 184415) | Active sludge microbial communities of municipal wastewater-treating anaerobic digesters from USA - AD_UKC030_MetaG (SPAdes) (version 2) | ecosystem: Engineered > Bioreactor > Anaerobic >... | reverse complement strand
CCTGGCTGAAGCCGCCCAGGCGCACCGCGATCTGGAAGCGCGCCGGACTACCGGCTCCACTGTCCTGTTGCCCTGAAGCCCCGCGCCATGCACGAACTGTCACTGTGCATGGCGCTGATTCGCGTCATCGAGGACCAGCACCACCGTCAGCCCTTCCGGCGAGTCCGCACCGTCCGGCTGGCGGTGGGGGCGCTGGCCGGGGTCGAGGTCGAGGCGCTGCGCTTTGGGTTCACGGTGGCGGCTCAGGGCACGCTGGCCGAGGGCGCCATCCTGGAAATCGAGCAGCCCCCCGGCCAGGCCGCTTGTCTGGACTGCGGCGCGGTGGTGGAGGTGCGCGACCGCGAAGAACCCTGTCCCCAGTGTGGCAGCTATTTCCTGCGGGCGCGCAGCGGGACGGAACTGCGAGTGGTGGAATTGGAAGTCGAGTAGGCCCCTTCCCCGCATTCCTTCACGATCCTGCTGCATTCCTCCGGGCTTTCTGGCGTTGCAGGATGCCCTTGATCAGCGACCGCTGCGCCGCGCGGGGCGCTTCCATCAACGCCTTAACATGCACGGCTACGCTGGCGGCCAGCGCCGGGATGCTGTAACCCCCTTCCAGGATGGACACCACCCGGCCCTCGCAACACTCCGCGGCGACCGCCAGAATCTGCTGGGTCAACCAGGCGTAGTCGTCCTCGCTGAAGTTCAGTTCGGCGAGCGGGTCCATGTGATGCGCGTCGAAACCCGCCGAGATGAGGATCAATCCAGGCTGAAAATCCCGCAGCGCTGGTTCGATCTCATGCTGCCAGACGTGGCGCAAGTCGCTCGAACCGCTGCCGGCCAGCAGCGGGACGTTGATCATGTTGCCGACCCCGCGATCATTGCGGCGGCCAGTGCCGGGGTAGATGTACGCTTGATGCGTGGAAATGTAGAGATAGGCCGGATCGTGCTCCAGCGCCGCCTGAGTGCCATTGCCATGGTGCACGTCGAAATCAATGATCGCTACCCGTTCGACGCCATGCACGGCGCGGGCGTGGGCGGCGCCGATGGCGGCGTTGGCAAACAGGCAAAAGCCCATGGCCTGAGTCGGTTCAGCATGATGACCGGGCGGGCGGATGGCGCAAAAGGCGTTGCTGGCTTCTCGTTTCATGATCGCGTCCACCGCCGCGCATACCGCGCCGACTCCGCGCAGCGCGGCCTCACCCGATTGCGGCGACAGAATGGTGTCGCCGTCCACCGCAACATTGCCTTGCTTGGGGATGCGGGCCAGGGTCCGCTCGACGTAGGCTTGCGGATGGATGCGGGTCAGTTGTTCGAGCGTGGCTTGCGGAACGTCTCGCCATTCCAGGGCGGCGAACGGACCGGTGCGCAGGACGTTGAGAACCGCCGTCAGCCGGCCCGGACATTCGGGGTGGCCGAAGCCGGTGTCATGCTCCAGACAAGCCGGATGGGTGTAGAGCAGGGTGGTCATGATGGCGAATCCTCATGCACCGGGATTTCGTGTTTGATGGTGGATCGGCGCAGCGCCTTCAACACATCCTCACGGGCCACAATGCCGACCAGCAGGCCGTTGTCCACCACCGGCAGGCTCTTGGTGCGCATCTCCACCAGTTTCTGTAACAGGCGGCTGAGCGGCAGCAGCGGTTCAACGCTGACCGGATCGCGGGTCATGATCGCCTCGGCGGGTTGTTCCATGATCTCGTCGTAGTGTGGAACCATCGCGCGGATGCCGAGGCTGAACGCCTTAAGCAGGTCGAACTTGGTCAGAATGCCGAGCAGATGGCGCTGCTCGTCCACCACGGGCACTCCGTTAAAATCGTGGCTCTCGAATAGTTCCTCAACCTCTTTCAACGGGGTTTGCGGGCTGATGGCGATAGGGTTGGCGGTCATGGCGTCGCGGACTTCGTACTTCAGAAATTCATACATATCGAGATGATCCTGGGGCAGGGCGGGGCAGCCAGAGCGCGCCCGCGCGGGTTGAACGATAACCTCGCTATTCTAGGGTGAATAGCACGGGCCTGTCTGGACAATTCCGGTTGCCCGCTCCGCTGGCGAAAGCGGGGTTCACGCCACTTCCGGAATTTGCCGCAGCGCCGCTTCCAGCACCTCCACGCCTGCGCCGCGCCGGTGGGCGTGTTCACTGAGATGCCGCCGCCAGGCCCGCGCCCCTGGAATGCCCTGAAACAGGCCCAGAACGTGCCGGGTCATGCAATGCAGCGGCGTTCCCTGTTGTAGCTGATTTTCGACATAGGGCAGGAACGCCCGAATGACTTGATGGCGACTCGGCAGCGGCGTATCGGAGCCGAAAAACCGCCGATCTGCGTCGGCCAGCAGATAAGGATTCTCGTAAGCGGCGCGACCGATCATCACCCCGTCCACGCGCCGTAATTCGTCCTCAGCCTGATCCAGGTTGCGCAGTCCGCCGTTGAGAATGATCGTCAGGTCGGGAAAATCCCGCTTGAGCCGGTACACGATGTCGTAACGCAGCGGCGGAATTTCCCGGTTTTCTTTCGGACTCAGGCCACGCAGCCAGGCTTTGCGGGCGTGGATGATGAAGACTTCGCAACCACCGCTGGCGACCCGCCCGACGAAGTCCGTCAATGCTTCGTAGGAATCGCGGTCGTCAATGCCGATGCGGGTTTTCACCGTGATCGGCAGGTTCACCGTCGTTCGCATCGCCGCTACGCCGTCGGCCACCAACTCCGGCTCGGCCATCAAACAGGCGCCGAACCGGCCCGATTGCACCCGGTCGCTGGGACAGCCAACGTTCAGGTTGACTTCATCGTAATCGAAGTCCGCCGCGATGCGGGCGCAGCGCGCCAGATCGCCGGGATCGCAGCCGCCCAGTTGCAACGCCAGCGGATGCTCGGCGGGATCGTAAGCCAGCAACCGCTCGCGATCTCCGTGCAGCGCTGCGCCGGTGGTGACCATTTCCGTGTACAGCAGCGTAGGCCGGCTCAATAACCGGAGGAAATACCGACAGTGCCGGTCAGTCCAGTCCAGCATTGGGGCCACGGCGAGCCGGCGGTTGAGAGGCTGCATCAGGGTTTGGCGAACAACTCGGTAAAGAACTGCTGCATCGCCAACCAGGACCGGGCATCGGCGGCGGCGTTATAAGCCGCGCCTTTACTGTTGTCGTTGCCATTAGCGGGATTGGTGAAACCATGCACCGCGCCGCCGTAGGCGATCAACTGCCAGTCCACGCCAGCGGTGCGCATTTCCTGCTCGAACGCCGCCACCTGTTCGTCGGGTACGTGGGGGTCGTCAGCTCCGTGCAGCGCCAGCACCTTGGCGCGAATGTTTTTCGCATCCTGCGGCGCCGGCGTATCCAGACCGCCGTGGAAGCTGACCACGCCGGCAAGCTCTGCGCCACTCCGCGCCAGTTCCAGCACGGCAGTACCGCCAAAACAGTAACCGATGGCGGCGACCTTCTCCTTCACCACGCCGGGTTGCGCCTTGAGCGTCGCCAGACCGGCGGCCGTCCGCGCCCGCAGCAACGCTCGATCTTTTTTGTACAAACCGGCCAGCGCGCCCGCTTCCTTGGCGTCAGCGGCGATCTTGCCATCGCCGTAAATGTCGGCGGCGAACGCGACGTAGCCCAGTTCCGCCAATTGCTCGGCGCGGCGCTTGGCGTAGCCGTCCAATCCCTTCCATTCATGCACGACCAGCACCCCCGGCAACGGTCCCTTGGCATCCTTGGGAACAGCCAGATAACCCACCAGGCGGGCATCGCCCTGCCGGTACTCCACAGTCTTGGTTTCAATGGCGGCCTGAGCCAGGGTAGACGCCAATCCGCCGAACAGCAGCAACAGCAATGCACGTAGCATCATTGAATCCTCCAGGTGGTGAATAACCGGGAATTGGAGTCGGTTAGGGGGGCGGCAAGTTCCCACCGCCCTGCATTCAGCGTAGCGCCTTGACCGCTTCCCGGATCAATTCGGGGCCGCGATAAATAAAACCGGTATACAACTGCACCAGGCTGGCCCCAGCCGCGATCTTGGCGGCGGCGTCGGCTCCGCTCAGAATGCCGCCGACGGCGATGATCGGCAGCTTGCCCCCCAGAATCTCCCGCAACTGCCCGACGACAGCGGTGGAGCGGGTCATCAACGGCGCGCCGCTGAGTCCGCCCGTTTCCTGGGCGTGCGGCAGCTTTTCCACGCCCGCGCGGGAAAACGTGGTGTTAGTCGCGATGACGGCGTCCAGCTCATACCGTAGCAACGCCTGGCCCACGGTCGGCAGGTCGGCGTCGGCGATGTCCGGGGCGATCTTGATCGCCAGCGGCACGTAGCGCCCGTGTTCGCTCGCCAGCCGCGCCTGCTCCGTCTTTAGCGCCTCCAGTAACCGGTCCAGCGTCGCACCGTATTGCAGGTCACGCAGCCCCGGCGTGTTCGGTGAAGAAATGTTGACCGCGACGTAACTGGCCCAGGGATAGACCTTGCGCAGGCCGAGCAGGTAATCATCGGCGGCGCGCTCGACCGGGGTATCGGCGTTCTTGCCGATGTTGATGCCCAGCACGCCTTGGCCGCCAGTGCGGCGCACCCGCTCCACCAGCCGATCCACCCCCTGATTGTTGAAGCCCATTCGGTTGATCAGCGCCTGGGCGCGCGGCAGACGAAACATGCGCGGCTTGGGATTGCCAGGCTGGGGACGGGGAGTAACGGTGCCGACCTCGACGAACCCAAACCCCAGCGCCCGCCAAATGGCGATGCATTCGCCATCCTTGTCCAGTCCCGCCGCCAGTCCGACCGGATTGGGAAAATCAATGCCCATGACCCGCCGTGGGGCGTTGGGGATGCCGAACGCAGCGATGCGGGCGAGCAATCCGGCGCCTGGCAGGCGCATCAGCATCTGCGTCCAGTCGTGCGCCGTTTCCGGGTCCAGTTGGAACAGCAACGTGCGAAGCAAAAGATAGTAGTTCATTGAAAAACCTCACCGTCGTCAAAACACCGGATAGGATCGGTAACCGGACTATAGGGAGTAGTTGAATAGTGACAGTCGAAAACAATCCTGGTAACATGGCTCTCAAGCTTGCCATATATACGATTTAGCGTGCCTTCAATGGCAATGAAACCCATGGTTTAATCGCCAAAAATGTCACAATAAAGAGTAAACTGGCGAGCAGAGAAATCACCTTTGGGCATGGCGGGCAATGTAAGCTGGCATGGCTATTGGATCGAAATTTTTTTTATCGCTGGAAGCGGGCATCGCCAGTGATCGTATGACGTGACGGCCCCGTTGATGCACAACCGTTAACTCCTGGAACCGCGGGGCCTTGTAGCCCAGGCGGATGAGCCAATTGACTGCGGAAGAGAACAATGCGCAAGTTATTGATTTTAAGCACGGCTACTGTCGAGGATGAACTCATCCAGAAAATTTCTGCGGCGGATTGGGAAGTTTACTGGGCCCAGGATGCCAGTCAGGCCCGAGTTCTGTTGACTGAACAATCCTTCCGTGTCGGCTTGGCGCTTCTGTTCAGTTGCGAGCCGGAGCGATCCATCCAATGGGTCGTTGATCTGATGTTGGCCCGCCAGAAAATGCAGTGGGTCATCGCATTGCCCCGACCCTTCGTGGATCGTCGGATGCTGTCTGGCCTGATTGCTGAACGTTGCTACGATTATCACACGCTACCCATTGATATCCAACGCCTGACGGTTACGTTGGGCCATGCGTATGGCATGGCCGAGGTGATCGAGAACAATTTGCGCCAGCAGCGCGAGGCCGAGACGCAATATGGCCTGATCGGCAACAGCCCGGCGATGCAGACGCTGTTCCGGGGTATCCAGAAGGCGGCTGAAGTGGATGTGCCGGTTTTGATCACCGGTGAAGTCGGTACCGGCAAGGAGCAGGCTGCACGGGCGATTCACGAAAATTCCGCCCGGGCGGCGGCGCCGTTTATCACCGTAAATTGCGAAGCGTTGACCGCCGATCTGACTCAGTCCGAGCTATTTGGACATGAGAAGGGCGCATTCGCCGGCGCTGGCGAACGCCGGATCGGTCAGATCGAGGTAGCCAACGGTGGAACCTTGTTTCTGGACGAAGTTGATACGCTCGGACTGGAGGCGCAGGCTAATTTGCTGCGCCTTTTGGAAGAGAAGAAGATTCGGCGGCTGGGTGGTGCTAAACCGATTCCGGCCAATGTCCGGGTTATTGCCGCCACTCATTCCAATATCGAGCAGGCGTTGCGCGAAGGGCGATTCCGTGAGGACCTGTTCTATCGCCTGAACGTCCTGCACCTGCGGGCGCCCACGCTGCGCGAGCGGCGCGGCGACGTAGAACTGCTGGCCCGCTACTTCTTCAACAAGTTTTCCGCCGAGGTCAAGACGGTCGCCAAAGGCTTCAACCGGGATGCGCTCGAAGTCATTAGCCGCTATGACTGGCCGGGCAATGTCCGCGAACTCATGAACCGGGTGCGCCGTGGGGTATTGTTGACTGAAGGCCCCTATATCTCGCCTTCCGACATGGAGCTGGAGCGGCGTTCGCTGGGGCGGGGCTTTGTCACCCTGGACGAGGCGCGCATGGCGGCGGACCGTGAGGTCATTCAGGCCACGCTGCTGCGGACCCGGTTCAATATCGCCCGCGCCGCCCAGGAGTTGAGCGTCTCGCGCATGACCCTGTACCGTTTGATGGAGAAGTACGACATCCGCCGCGATAATCTCTGAACCCCACGCGGCAGGTCAAACGAAAACGCCGGCCTAACCCGGCGTTTTTCGGTTTTTAGTTCTACGTTGTCAGATTGATGTATTCGCGATTTCATTGATCGTTCCGGGGGCGGGTTTCACGCGCCCCCTTCAACCGGCCCGATTACCCACAAATCCCCCTCCCCCCTGGCGGGGGAGGGCCGGGGTGGGGGGTAAAAACCTGCAGCAGGTTCAAAAGCGAGATAAAACGCTCAAAATTTCGTTCATCTTCGCCGCTGTACCCCCCCACCCTAACCCTCCCCCGCCAGGGGGGAGGGAACGTTTGCTTATTATAATGCTATTAATCAATAACATGCAGATGTGGGTAATCGGTTGCCTTCACCCGGCCCGTCCAGGCCGGGTTTTTATGACGTTCATGCCCGGTGGGCGGTCAAGCCTCGCAACAATGGTTGTAACCGAAGGTGATGAGGCGTCCGATGGAGAAACATCCTTGGAGAGTGGGGCCGTCGCCCGCGAGTAAGGTAATACCAATTCTCAATAGGTTTTCGTCATTCCCGCGAAGGCGGGAATCCAGGCAGCCGCTGAAAAACGGGATACCCGCTTTCGCGGGTATGACGAACGGGGTGGTTTTTGATCTGAAAAAGATAAAATCTATCAGGAAATGATATAAGCAACCAATGAATATCCTGCTGACCGGCGGCGCCGGTTACATCGGCAGTCATACGGCGGTGGCGCTGGTCCAGGCCGGCCATCGGGTTGTGCTGCTGGACAATTATGCGAACAGCCGGCCCGAAGTGGGCGACCGGCTGGCGCGGATTCTGGGCCAGCCGGTGGCGCAGATCGAGTGCGACGTGCGCGATACCGCCCGGCTGACCGCCCGCTTGCGCCAGTACGCTATCGAAGCGGTGATCCACTTTGCCGGGTTAAAAGCGGTGGCCGAGTCGGTGGCCCAGCCCCTCGATTATTACGCCCATAACGTGCAGGGCGCGATCAGTCTGCTCCAGGCCATGCAGGCGGCGGGCGTGCGCACCCTGGTGTTCAGTTCCAGCGCCACGGTCTACGGCGAGCCTCAGTATCTGCCCATTGACGAGTCGCATCCGTTGTCAGCGACCAACCCCTATGGCCGGACCAAGCTGCACATCGAGGCGATGCTGGGCGATGTCGCCCGCGCCGACGCCGCCTGGCGCATCGCCTGCCTGCGCTACTTCAATCCGGTCGGGGCGCATGAGTCGGGATGGATCGGCGAGGACCCGCGTGGCCGGCCCAACAACCTGATGCCGCTCATCGCCCAGGTCGCCTGCGGTGACCGGCCCTGGCTCGAGGTGTATGGCGATGACTACCCGACGCCCGATGGCACCGGAGTGCGCGACTATATCCACGTGATGGATCTGGCCGAGGGGCATGGGGCGGCGCTGGCGGCGCTGAATGCCGGGATTGACGAACCGAATGCGCCAGCGGCGAACCTGATCACGGTGAATCTGGGGACCGGTCGGGGTTACAGCGTGCTGGAGATGATTGAGACTTTCGCGGCGGTCAGCGGCCGGGCAGTGCCCTACCGGATCGCGCCGCGCCGGCCAGGCGATGTCGCCGCCTGCTACGCTCAGGTGAGCCAGGCCGCCCGCCGGCTGGGCTGGCAGGCACGACGCGGGCTGCGGGAGATGTGCGCCAGCGCCTGGCAATGGCAAATTCGAACCCAAGCATGATTGCCGTACTATCCTAACCGGCAACCACTTTAACTTGTTGAAAAGTTGACGATGCCAACCCTCCCCGCCTATTGTCGCCCTGCCTTCAGTGAAGTGGATGGCTGTTTTCTTCGTTTCGCGCGGATCAGCGGTTGGGATGCAGTTTCATTTTCCGCGATCCATCGGGAGACGATCATCGCAACGTTGAATTTGCTGCCCCAGGCCGGCACCACCTGCCAAGCCCTGCTCCCGCTGATCTACCACAATATCCGGAAAGCGGATTTGTTCGCGCAACTGTCCCCCGAAACCCAGACCTTTCTCAAGGAGCATACGTACCGGCGGATCGGGGGCGATATGGTCAACCAGCAATGGTTGCAGAGCCATCTCCGACACTTGGTCGAGAAGGACATACCGGTTATTTTGCTCAAGGCCGCTGCTTTTTCCGGCAGCTTGTACCCCAAAAGCGCGCCGCGACTGGGCGTAGACCTCGACCTCCTGGTGCGCTGCCGCGATTTCGATACGGCTTGCGCGCTGATCGAATGCGACATGGAAGCCGTGATCCAAAGCGCTACGCGCCTGGCCACCCATGATTGTCTCTTCGAGCGGATGTTCATTCCACGGAATCGCCCAGGGCCGACCGTCGAGATTCATCGCGGCCTGACCAATCCTTTCCTGTTCGCCATAGACGAAGACTGTCTCTGGTCAGCCAGTCAAGAGCATCCCGCTTACCAGAGCGCGGGGATTCGTAGGCTTTCCCCGGAGGATACGCTCCTGCATCTTGCCGTCCATGCGTTTCGAGATCTGGATTTCTGCACCCACAATCTCCTCGATGCGCACGAAGTCTTCTGTCAGTGGCAACCCGATCTGGATATGGGGATAATCCCGCGCCAGGCGCTGGTGAATCGCCGCCAGCGTGGCTTCGGTGGAACTGAGGAAGAACACCCGATAGCCGCCCGAGCGGTTTAGTTCCACTTGTACCTCGCGAAAAATGTCGCTGCCGGTCACCCGCTGGCGAATCTGGCCACCAAGCAGTTTCGAGGCGAGGACAATGCCGGCGTCATCGGGAATCAGCCAGTCCGCCGCATGGAGCGCCTGAGAGAATTGCGGATCATCGAGCGCGACGGCGTAGGAATGGGGATTGAGGCAGGCCAGCCAGCGGCAGGGCTGGTCGGGTTACGCTTGTTGTACCCACGCCACCACGTCAGCAATACAGGCTGCCACGCTCTGTGTACTCACGGCGTAACCGGCAATGTTTTCAACCGACGGACTCATAGCAGAACCAACCCTTCAATCCGCTCAAAATGCCGTAGGTTGCCGGTCGCTAGTTTTAACCGATGGTGCAAAGCCGTCGCGCCGATCAACAGGTCTTCTGCTTCAATCAATTGTCCCTTTTGTTTTAAATTCTTATAAATTTTCGCGGCTTGTTCCGCGCAAGCGGAATCAAAAGGCAAAATTTCCATGTTGGCGAACATCGTTTTCCAATAGCGATCTTCGTCTTGGTTATCGCCGCGCAATAGCTCGTAAACCGTGATGCTCGAAACCGCAAAGCGATAGCCTTGCGTAGCGAGGCGGTACAGTACGGTTTGGTCTTTGTCCGCGATCTTGGCCCGTTTATGGGCAATCAGGATGTTGGTATCCAGGCAAATCAGGTCCATTGTTTGAGATGCCGCCTTTTTTCTTCAATCGCCTGGAATTCCTCATCCGTCATTTCCGGGCTGTCGAGCAGAAACTGTTGGAAATGGCTTGCATCCGCGTTGTGGTCATCGGCGGACAAGATGATCAATTCCACCCGTTTGGCGGTGAAGTCGCTGGGCAGGTGTATTTGGATACTCCCGTTAATGACTTCGGTGTATTGTCTAATAGCTTGCATCGGGGTTCTCCTGATGAATAACGCTTCATTCAGTCAGTAGGATACGCATTGCGTATCTCAAGGATTTAGCGAAACTCCCAAGGTCAAATCAGACTACAACAAGGGTTGGAGTGAATCCATGAACACGTTGACCTATCAGGGCTATACGGCCCGCATCGAGTTTGACGACCGCGACAACACCTTGGTGGGCCGGTTGCTCGGGATCAAAGACATCGTGGGGTTTCACGCCGACAATGTGGCCGATTTGCGGTTGGCCTTCGAGGAGGCCGTGGACGATTACCTGGAGGCGTGCGAAAAAGTCGGAAAGTCGCCCGAGAAACCCTATTCCGGCAAGCTGATGTTGCGGGTTCCGCCCGAGGTTCATGCCCATGCGGCGATGATGGCCGAGGCGCACGGCAAGAGCCTGAATCAGTGGGCGACGGATGTGTTGGGGAATGCGCGCTAATGGCTAATCGTTAGGCCGCTTCCAGTTCGCCGATCAAATGGGGGTGGTTGCCGATGAGTTTTAACAGGCACAGCACCCCTCCCGGCGGCGCAAACCGACCTTGTTCCCAATCACGCAGAGTTGCTACCGGGGTGTTGATGCGTTCAGCAAACGCCTGTTGTGACAAACCGGTTTTGGCGCGAGCCGAGCGGACTAACAGTTGCTCTGCCGTCGTCACTCGCCCGACACCGGATTGCATTTCAGCCAAGCCTTGCCGGAGATCGTCCAGCGGCATACCCGCATCGGCCTCAATCGCTTGCGCTATTTTTTCAATGTCCATGTTACAGGGCCTTTTTGATGTCACTGGGTTGAATATGGGCTTGCTCCGCCTTTTGATACAGCGTGATCAGCACCACCGTCCCTTGCTCAGTCAGGTTGAAATAAATCACGCGGATGCCGCCGCTCTTACCCTTGCCCGCCACCGACCAGCGGACTTTACGCGCACCGTCTGTACCGGGAATCACATCGCCTGCCGTGGGATGCTCCGCAATCCAGTTAATAAACGCCATGCGCTCTTCTTCCGACCCGATTTTTCCGGCCTGTTTTTGAAAAGTGGGGGTTTCAATCACGGTTCGCATGGAGGGGAATATACGGGAATCCCGTATTTTGTCAAAAGTTTTTTCGGATTCATCGCCCGCCTCTCCGCTCCTGATTCACGGTGATCGCTTGCTGATAGATCGCCATCAGCATTTGGGCATTGGCGTCTTCGGTATACCGCGCCTCGAACGCCTGCCGTGCCCCTTGGCCCAACCGCTCCAGCAGGCCGGGCGTCTCCCAGGCCGCGCGCACTTCGCGCAATAACGATTCGGGATTCGCTGGCGCGAACACCACGCCATTGCCGCCGGGTTGCACAATGGAGGGCAGCGGGCCTATCGCCGACACGGCGGCGGCGGGCGTACCGAAGGCGAACGCCTCGCGCACCACCATCGGGAAGCCCTCGAACCATTCGGACGGCAACACCAGCAGGCAGGCCTAGGCGATTTCGGCCTGGGCGGCTTCGCTGGACAGTGCGCCGAGAAAGCGAATCGGGGTAGCGGGATCGGTGGCGGCCAGCCGTTCCAGGTCGCCGCGCAACTCGCCGTCGCCGACGATCTGCAACTCCGGGGCCGCTGCGCCCC
>Ga0209310_1002490_pt1 | contig 11772 bp, 15 predicted proteins | sample AD_UKC030_MetaG_FD_184415 | JGI IMG/M metagenome (GOLD analysis project Ga0209310, IMG submission 184415) | Active sludge microbial communities of municipal wastewater-treating anaerobic digesters from USA - AD_UKC030_MetaG (SPAdes) (version 2) | ecosystem: Engineered > Bioreactor > Anaerobic >... | reverse complement strand
TTATCAGACCATGCCCTTGCCGCCCCCCGCCCTCGGCCTCCCTCCAGCCAGGCGCAACGTCCCTCCGGGCCGTCGCGCCTGGCTTCCGGTCGGCTTTACATAACCGAGGGTTATGCAAACTTCACCGACCCACCACGGCACACACCCGCCGGCCCCGTCTCCGACGGGGCCGGCCCGCCCTGGGTCCGTTTTGCAGTCAGTGTTTCCGGTTGATCGGAAGCCCGGCGCTCCCCTCCCATCCACCCCCGCGCGCGGCGCGGGGGTTCCCACCAGAAAAGCACCGCACCGGAACCGGGCCCTGTCGCGGGCGGCTGGCGCCGCCGGCGACAGGGCCCTTCACTTCTTCCAAACTCTGTTGCTGCCGGCCTCTGGCTAATTTCGCCGGGTTGCGGTAAACTTCCTCCGTGCAAAAATTTCCCGATCGCAGAAAAACCTCAATCTCTGAAGATGCTCTTCTGTTCAGCGATTCCCAGGATTAGAAAAATTCTTTCCCCAACGCCCCCTCTCAGGCGATTAACAGTGGCGGTCGTTTGTTCGATCCCTGCCGAGCCCTTTTTCTGCCGGCAGGCTCGAGCCGCCGCCGAACCTGTATTGGGGGGAATGGAACATGTGTATGGCCAAGAAAACCCGTAAATACCGCGTCATTGACCTTTTCTCCGGTGCCGGCGGAATGTCGCTGGGCTTCGTGTCCTCCAAGTTTTGCGGCCGCTTCCAGTGTGTCCTTGCCCTCGACAACGACAAATCCTCAAGCCTGACTCATAAACACAACATCGAGGGGATCACGGTTACCGAGAACATCGAAACTTGGTTGGCGGCCAATCCCGCAATCCCTCGGGCCGAAGTGGTCATCGGCGGCCCGCCCTGTCAGGGGTTCAGCCTCTTGAACAAAAAAAGGGTGGGTGATTCTCGCCGGGAACTTTGGGAGCCTTACATGGACGTGGTCGAGAAATCCGGTGCATCCGTGTTCATCATGGAGAACGTCCCCGAATTGTTCAATTCCGAAGAATTCATCCGGATCTCCCGCCGGGCAAAGGCCCTGGGATTCAACTTCAAAAAAGCGGTATTGAACGCTGCAGACTACGGCGCCCCCCAGCTCCGAAAGCGGGCGGTCGTCTTCGGTTGGCGGGCCCACGTTCCGGAACCGGCCTTCCCTCCAGAGCCGACACATGCTTCCCCGACCTCCGTTCTTTCTCTTCCCCGCTGGCGGACAGTCCGAGATGTTATCTCCAATCTTCCCGAACCGATCGGAACGGAGATCCGGGACGAACCACCTCCCTTAGACATTCATTTCACCCGCAATCCGACCGCTGTCAGCTTGGCTAGATACAAGGCGGTTCCTCCCGGCGGGAATCGCTTCGACCTCCAGCGGAATGCCCCCAAAATCACTCCTGCATGCTGGATTCGGAAAACCTCCGGCGGAACGGATCTCTTCGGCCGCCTCTGGTGGGACCGACCTTCGGTGACGATCCGAACGGAATTCTTCAAACCCGAGAAGGGGCGTTATCTCCATCCGGACCAGCACCGGCCGATTACCCATCGGGAAGCCGCGCGCCTGATGGGTTTTCCCGATGATTTCCGTTTCTACGGCAGCAAGATCGACATAGCCCGGCAGATCGGCAATGCTGTTTGTCCGCCCATGGCCGGCGCTCTGGCCAGGTTGGCGGTTGCCGTCCTCGACCGGGCAAAGGAAGACGAATTGGATGAAGGCTTTTATTCGGCGGTTGCGTGAGGACTTCCACAAGGCAGCTTTCGCTGACCTGATCAGGATTGACGGCGATACCGTCAATTTCGCCGACACCTCAAGCCGTCTGAGCAAGCTCTTCGCTTCCGGCATCATCGAAAACATCGGCTTTAAGCTCCTTCCCGGGAAAAAATCCGGTCAGTTCGCAGGCAGGGAATTCGAGGGCTTGGTCCGGAAGTTCATTGAATCTTACTTCTTGAAGCTTTCCCACCTGCGCCCCGGCCGGTGGGGATTTGCCGAGGGTCGAAGCATCGCGGAATTCGAACAATATGCCCACCTGGTGGACCTTCAGGCCGCCACAGAAGCCAATCCCAAACTTGCCGCCATCATCGGCGGGGACTACATCATCAAACCCGATATCGTGGTTTTCCGTGATCCGGAGCCGGATGAGGACATAAACAAACCCGAGACCCTGGTTGATGACCAAGTAGCCAGGCTCACGGCAATCCGCAAGGTCAACGGCTCCAGAAAAATCCTCCACGCAAGCATTTCCTGCAAATGGACGATCCGCAGCGACCGAAGCCAGAACTCTCGAACCGAGGCCCTCAACCTCATCCGGAACCGGAAGGGGAACCTGCCTCACATCATGGTTGTAACGGCGGAGCCCCTTCCGGGCCGTCTTGCCTCAATCGCTCTCGGTACGGGGGACATCGATTGCGTCTATCATTTCGCCCTGCCCGAGCTTCAAAAGGCCGTCAACGCCTCGGATCAAGAAGACTCCATCGAGCTTCTGAAAACGATGGTGGAAGGCCGCCGCCTTCGGGATATCAGCGATCTCCCGTTGGACATGGCGGTATAGAGGTACCCGGGGTGGCCGATAAATTTTCTCCGGAGAAGCGCCGCGCAATCATGCAAGCCATCCGGGGAAAGGACACCAAACCGGAGTTGGTAGTTCGCCGTTTGGTGTTCTCCCTTGGGTTCCGCTATCGCCTCCACGATCCGTCACTCCCCGGCAAACCGGATCTGGTCTTCAAAAGCCGCCGAAAGGCGATCTTCGTTCACGGTTGCTATTGGCACCGGCATTCGTGCCCCCGCGGTAAGTCCTTCCCAAGTGGTTCCAGGGCGTTTTGGGGAACGAAATTCGAGCAAAACAAAAAGAGGGACGCGAAAACCCGCCGGGCCCTGGCATCCCTCGGATGGTTTTCCCTGGTTGTTTGGGAGTGCCAGGCCAGGCCGTCAAAGTTGGCATCCCTGCGGAAGCGATTGGCTTCCTTTCTATCGAAATCATCGGAGGATTGAAATGTCTGCAAAAAAGGTCATTACCTGGATCGAGGTGGGCGACATCCATAAAACGGTTGCCGGGATCTACGTGAAAGGGGGGAAGGTCATTTCCCTTCTGTGTAACCCAAAACCGACCGGCCCTTACCGTAATGTGATCACAGAAACCCGCATCGAATACCGGGTTGACTCGCGAACACAAAACGCCGGTGTTAAGGCGTTGATTGCCGCATTGGAAAAGAAGCTTCCCCTGGTGATTTTCGAGAAGATCGACGTAAACGCATGGCGCAATCTAGGCGAATGGATTCCAATCAAAGTTCAGGATGAAAAAGAACAAAGCGCAAAGGCTTTCTTCTTGGCTCCAAGGTAGTTTTTCATTGTTCTGCTATCAATCTTTCCTTATGGTTGGGTGTCTCCGATTCCGCGTTTTCGATCCTCAGGTCCTCGGTGAGACGACCCCGTCTCAATGATTTCCCGTGTCCTGGCTACCTCAACAACTTTTCGATGAAATCCATCGTCTGTTACATTGCCCGACAAAATTGCCTCATAGTGTGAGTAAAAGCTCTTTGCTCTTTTAAACAATTTGCTCCATGGGAGTGCTTCAAAATCATCGGCTCCGGTCATTTCCATCCATTTTTTCTCAGGAATGTTAACGGTGTTCCCATAGACTAAAACTCTCATGCAGTTTTCTCGGCTCTTCATAAGAGCCACTTGGTATTGCTCAAGTCTTTGAAGTTCTGCAAGTTCTACAGCATGGCCCGGCCGCTTCATTTCAATAATTACCAACTGGTCGGTTTCCCGTCCAAATGCCAAGAAATCAACCCTCTTTTCCCTCATGTCTTCCGGGCAATCTCTTTCCCCCCACTCTTTTAATTGTTTTCCAATGGTTTTCTCTTCAGTAAAGACTTGCCATTCAGGATTAAAAATCCATGGGTGTTCGGCCAACAGATCGTGAAGATTATCATATGTTTTCCCAGATGCCGTCTCTGGAGCGTCTTCAACAATCATTCTCTCCAATTTGCAAATAATACTAAGTCTTCCTTTTACAATTTCAAGAATTGCCCGACTTTCAAGAACCTTCCAATCGTGAAGTCTTCCCAAAACCTCTTCCAGTTGTTCTGGGTCTTCTCCCACTTTCTCAATGTCATCAACAACATCATGAAAGGTCCGGAATTCATACGCACGGATTAATGAATCCGCAAGATCCCTGGTTCGGGTGTCCCCTTCTTCGGCTTTTTGCCCAAGAATCTGCAAAAACCGCTCAATTTGATTTTTAACGGTTCTATCTAGAATGCTAATTCTTCTAATGAATTCTGGTTCTGATAGGATCCAGTTCCTGATTTGATTCCCTCGTTTTTCGGCACATTCGCGCAGCGCTTTCCGCACCATTTCCTCTCCCCAGGTTTTCAACGTCCTGAGTGCATCCTTTTCCCAGTCCAGCTCTTGCCTGTCAGTAGAAATTAAATCTGTTTCGTCGTCTATTCCGGAATCCAGGTAATCGGCAAGAATCTCACCAAACACATACCTTGTTGAGTGCTGCGCGGATGCTGTCGATTCAACATTAAAGAAAAAGGGGGGTGCTTGGGCGGTTCGATCGTTTGCGTAAATTGCAAAGCCCTGCATTTCTTTTGACGAAATCGGTTTTTTGGAAAATCCGATCCGGACTTTAATTTTGTTTTTGCATGGCAACTCGACCTCCTTATAGTCCCCCTCCTCAGGTTCAATAAAGTTTGTTTCTATAACTGGCTCCTTCAATAGCTCTTTGTTTACGAATATATTCATCTCACCGCGGGTTGTCCTAGAAAACCGTCTACTTAGGGTTTCTTTGAGACCTTGTTCGTCAATTGGGGTGGTATGCCGAAGCTCGGTGAGCTTAATAATCGTTCCTGATTCAGGCCATTCGCTTTCCTTGGCAACCTCCTCCCAAGGGAACCTTATTTCGTGGGGCTTCCCAGGGTCACCCTTCAATTGGTGTAATGGCATGACAAACTCAATTGCATTCTTCTGGCCTTTGGTCCATGTTGTAACCGTCACTTTATCAGCAAGACCAAACCCAGCGAGCTTTCCGATTCCCTTTCTCCCCATAACTTTTCTTCCCAGATTAATAGCTCCATCTTCGGCGCGCCGGTTTCTCCCCACAACGAGATACTTGCTTTCGATCATTTTCTGATCCATGCCTTGCCCATCGTCAACAATTCTAATCAGACTGGTTTTAGGAGCGTATTCTTTGGGTGCCGGGATCTCAACTCGGACATTCTTTGCTCCCGCATCCCAGCAATTTGCAATTAGCTCTGCAAGAGAAGGCGATCTATGCTTATACATTTGAGTCCCTAGGTGCTCAATCGTCCTGCCAAGGATTGTCATTGAAAAACTAGGATTTTCCATATGGTTCCCTCCCCCATTGAATACTATTCCTATAACACAAAATGGGCCTTCTCGTTAACCACCGTTTGACATAAACGTTGGGTTTCGTCCAATTATCCAGTCTTCTTAAAATGTTTCTCAACGAAATTGAATATCTTCCAATACTCGCAACAGTTCACCAAATCCACAATCCTAGCTTTTCCTTCGGCAACAATTGAAACAAGAACGATTGGCTTTTCCTCTTTACCAGAAATTCCAGCAATCAACGCTTTTCCTTGTTCTCGATAGTAATGTTCCAACTCCCCCTTTAATAAAAAAACCCCCGAATCTCCAAGCTTTGTAAAGATATCGAGCACATCGGATCTTTTTTCCTTTGGGATATCCCGGAATCTCTTCATCTTCTTTCCGGGTCTTAACTGGCTAATCTGGCCCTTCAGTGCGTTAATTCTATCCCTAATCTCCGAGCAATTTCCTGTTTTGGTGATGAACTCTACCAGTTCACGAAAGAAAAAGTCAAAATCACCCATTAACGCGACTGGTATTCGTAGTTCGCTAAGTTTTTGCCAATATTTGGCGAACTCGCCTTTACCACTTACTGAGATAACCGAGACATTAAAATCGTTTAGCCAATTTGGGCCAAGTCTTTTCTTCTTGAACTGTCCAAAATGCTTTCCGGCGAAATCAAGGATAAACTTCTCCCCTCCCTCAACCAGCAAGACATGATCGGCAAAGAACATTTCCCCATTCTGTGTCTTTAACAGAATTTGCTTTTCTTTTGAATCGGAAAAACTAGCTTGGCGAATAGTGCTCGCCCCTGAATTCTCCTTCCTCACGAGAATCAGGTTCAGATTTTCCAGATTGGTGTAAAAAAATTCCGATGAATGGGTTGTCAATATTACTTGATTCTGTCCGGCACAAAGGAAGTCGTCAAGCCTTCCTGAAATAACACGTCTTGCTTGAGGATGAAGATATAGTTCTGGCTCCTCGATGGCAATCAACGACGATGACGCATGAGCTACGTTTCGAGCATAATATTGAAATAGACCTATGATTACGGCACTCTGAATTCCAGATCCCTTTTCTGTAATGGCACTGAGAAAGCCGTCGTCGACATAAATTAGAGTGCTTTTATATACATCAATCCTGGTATCTGGGTTGAATTGGAGATGAACTTTTGTATTCGGGAAAGCTACTCTCTGTCTCTTATCGTTTAGTTGCCGCTCCAACGTCTTGAATATACCGTTCGATGCTGACCGAACCTTTTGAAAGGCATTTACAAGTCTTTGGTCGTTGGGGTTTATATACGATTTTAGCAGTTTCCCGAACCATGTCCACTGGTTAATCCTAAGCTGGTTTTGTGGGTCTCTGAATGATGGGATGATAGCGCTCTGCAGCAATTCATTTCTGATCGGAGCGCCGAAGCCCATAATCCATGAGGCCTCTGCGTTTTCCTTGTAAAAGAACCTAATTGCCTTTTCGACTTTACCAGCCTCATTGATTCTTGCTCTAAAGCAAAACGCAAAAATGAAGATGTCTTTTAGCTCATCTTCGTATTTCACGGCCCATTTCGATTTGCCCCCCACATAAACGGTCTCGGTATCATCATCAGTTATATCCATCGCGGCATTGATATTGTCTATGAATTTGGTTTCGTCGAAGCAATGCCGTGTTGGTGCCTTGATTGGCTTTTTGTTTTCCCACCCTGTGATGTGTGATTGCCTCTTGTACCCCCATGCCTTGTTGATTTCTGTCCAGTTGAGGTCCTCGCCATTCGGCCTTGTTAGCTCGCAAAAAATAATGATCGGCTCGCTTGTATTACTCTTAAAGAAATCATTTTCGGTAATGTTTTCTGATCTGTCGTATGCTGGTGCCGACTCGCCCAACACTAGGTCTATTGCTTTGATGATGTTACTTTTCCCGGAATTGTTTTTTCCAATTATTATGTTCTTCCCTGGTGAAAACTTAATTTCAGCGATTTGAATTGACTTGAAGTTCTTAATGACAACCCTTGAGAGATGCATTATCGAGGCCCCTTCAAAATTTTCTCGTGATACCCTCTAATAGCTGGCCAGATTTCCGCAAGACCCTGCCCGCTTCCATACCGGTATCTTTTCATGGGGTACCTTCCGACCCTCTCAGGTATCTCATATCCAAACATCGCCTTACAAAGGGCGTTAACCTCCATCATGGCGTTGACGTAGGTTCCCCCAGTGTGCGACCACCCGCCGAGCCGCATGCAGAGGCCCAGGTCAATGGTCGTGAACCCCGCTGCGTCCAGGTCCCAAATGAGGCGCTTCTGCAGCTTCAGGAAACGCCTGTCGGCGATCCCGCCCAGTAGCTCCTTGATCTTCTCGACGTTGGCCCGGGGTTTCAGCCGCAACCGCAGTCCCGCCGCCGGGGCGGGCCTGGGCCCGATCTTCACCGGCCCCCGGCCGACCTTCCACTCCCCGCCGTGTATCCGCTTCCAGGCGGTCAGGAAGTTCACCTGGTAATCGTTGATCGTGTCCCACACCCAGTTCACTTCGTCTTGGTCGGCGTTCTCGAATTTGTCGATGTGGGGGTGACTGACCTCGGGCACCCCGATCCGAACCAGCAGATACTTCTTGCTGGCCCCGGTGACGTGAACCTTCGGCGGGTCCTTGTCCTCCGCCTTGATCGTGAAGTCAAACCCGTGGTCCTGGTGAACGATCGGCATATTTTCCTCCCTTAACCCCCCGTCCGGCCCCTGGCAGGGTCCGCAAACCAGTATACCAGACCCCCACCCTTTCTCCCAGGCTTGGAAAATACCGGAGTTACCCGGTCAAAATCAAAACACACAAAATCGGCACCAGACCGCACGGATTAGCCACCAGACACAGTAAAGGCACGGTTTGGTGCAAGAAAATTATTATGCCTTTTGCAGATTCTTCCCCTGGAGCCGGTCAGATATGCAAAAACCTGTCCCAGATGGGCCTTTTTAGCCTCTCCGAGGCTAAAACCCCTAAAAATGGCCTGTTCTGCGGAAATGAGAGCCCAGGAGGGAAGGGGCCTTCGGGGCCGCTGTGGTAGGCCGGAGCCGGGGTGCGCCGGCGAAAGGTTGGGGGTTCATCGGAGCCGCGCCTCCGGCGGGGAACCAAGAGGAAGCCCTCCGGGCTCACCACCAAGAAAGGGGGGGAGAGGCCCAGGGCACCCCTTCCTCGGCTCCACCGCCCATCGGTTCCTGGTGATGCCGCCCGGTGCTCGACCGGCAAGGCTACCCCCCCAAAAAAGACAGAGCCCTTTTTTGGGTCCCCGCCTTGCCGGTCTCCGCGCCGGTCGGCGGGTTGGTGGTACCGATGGGCGGCTCCGCCGAGGAAGGGGGAAGAACCTGGTCCGTATGTCGCCGTCCGAAAAGCCGGCCGGCGACCCGGGGCCAGGAACCAAAAGCAGGACCCGGGCCTACGCGGCTTTGGTCACCAGGACATCCCGAAGAACCTCCGGCCTGGCTTGCGCCACCAGCAACAGCGAACGCGCCGCGCCGGTGGGTTGTCGCCGGCCCTGCTCCCAGTCCTGCAGGGTCCGCAGGCTGACACCCAGGAGGCCGGCGAAGGCCGACTGACTCAGGCCCATCTTCTCCCGGATGGCCCGGATCTCCGCCAGCCCTTCGACCTTGAACCGCCGACCGCCACCCTGCTTGATCTCCCGCAGGCCCTCGAGGATCTCCTTGCCGATATCGCGCTTACCCATCGTCGATCTCCTTCTTGATCGCCCTCAGCACATGCGCCGGAATGTTCTCGGCCTCGTTCTTGGCGTAGATGGTCAGAAGCCATATCTGCCCGAGGTGGTCCTGCCAGTAGTAGATCACCCGATACCCGCCGGATTTCCCGCGCCCGGGAGCCGCCCAGCGAAGCTTCCGCAGGCCCCCGCTTCCCGGGATCAATGCTCCGGCGTCCGGCCTGGCCACCAACACCCATTGCAGCGCCGAGTATTCCTCATCCGAGAGGTATTCCCGGATGAGCTTGCTGAAAAGCGATGTCTCGATGAATTCCATGTCACTTCAAAATATACGGCAATGCCGTATAGCAGTCAAGCCTTTTCCTCGAGGGTGATAGAATGTCCGGAACGAGGAGAAAGCCGAATGCATCTCATTCACCAGCAGGACGGATTCAAGTTTTACGTGGCGTTCAATTTTCAGGAACCGCCCTATGTCTACGTCACCAAGGGGAAAGGGAGCGTCACCGTTCTTATCGGGGATCCCGAAGGAAAACCGCCGCAGATCGACGAATCCGAAAAGGTGTCCAAGAAAGACCTTGATTCGGCCCGTGCAATCGTTCGTCAAAACCAGGCGGAATTTCTCGTTGCCTGGAATCGCAGTCACGGGGACCTTTGAAAATGGCGCCGACCGCGCCTACTTTTTTCGTCGGTTCAAAATGAAGCCCCAAGCCAAAAAGCCGGCCTGACTACCAAAAACCAAAACCAGGATGAGGATCCTGATCCGAGGGTTTTCCGGGAAACTATTCAGTAAAATGACCGCCAAAAAGATTCCCTCAATCACGGCAAACAAACCAACAGTTGGGGATCGAATCGCCTGATAATGGGCTGATGCGATTGTTTCGAGAACATATCGAAAAATCCGCACACAATCTCCCGCGTCTCCGTCACCCGCCAATGATGACGGTAACCCGGTCCCCTTCCTGCAGCTCGATCTTCTTTATCTTGCTCCGAGGCACGTAGACTTCCCGGGTGCTTTCCGGGTCGTCGGGGTCCCGGATCACCACCACAACGATATCCCCCTCGATCCGGTCAACGACGCCGGCCACCCGCTTTTTCTCAACCACCGGCCCCACTCCCTTTCAACGGTCGCTCACAGGAAGAACGGGCGCGCCGCCCAGGTCTTCCAGATCTCGAGATTCTCTTCGTCCAGTTCGCCGAGATCCCGGAGGCGGAAATTTCCGCTCTTCCAGAAATCCTCCGAGCCGTTCCAGACCGCCAGCAGGAACCGCACCACCACCCGGGCCCCGGCGCCCCGGCGGGCGGAAGCGCCCCACTCATCCAGGGTCTTCGGGTCCCACGGCTCGAGCCCCGGGGCCCCCTTCAGGGCCGGAAACCGGCCGGCCAGGCGCCCCATGATTTCCTCCTGGGTCGGTTTCTTCCCGGTCATTGGTGACCCCGTCATCCCTTTTCCCCCTTCCGTTCGTCCCCGATCGGGAAGCGGATCTCGACCGCCTCCCACGGAACCGAAACCAGACCATCCCCGCCCTTCTCGACCAGGCCGAGCTTTCGCAAGACCCCGATATCGGTGAAGACGTTGCTGTAGTTCCGCTTCAAACGCCGCGCCAGGGCATACATGGATTGCGGCCCGGTGGCCCGCAACACCTTCAGAGTCTCCATCCTCTTGGCCGACAGTGTCCGAAATACCTTCACCGCCTGCCGGAAAGACATCGTCAGATCCGCTTCCGTGAACATGAACAGCTGGTTATCACTCCCGCCCACTGTATCACCTCCAATGCAATATATACCATATTATACAATACATTGCTTAAAATGCAACATAAAATTCCGGTCTTTCGTTTTTGTGCTAGAATTTCTCCATGAAAAGCACGAAAAAATCCCGTTCGGTCAAACCATCCTCCAGAAAGCCCGCTCCGGTTCCCGTCAAAAGGCCCCGGGGCCGCCCACCCAAGGCCCGGCCGGAAACTCCACCGGAAACCCCGCCGGCCCCCGCCCCACCCCCCGACAACCTCAAATACCTGGAAAACCTCCTCATCCGCCTGGTTTCCCCGCTCAAATCCTTGCCGGTCCAAATCAACGAGGGCGTGGTCTACCTCCGGCCCGAGGATATCGCCTACATCACCACCACCGCGGAAAGGAAGCTCCTCATCGTCGACCGCGAGGGAAAAGAGTGGCGCCGCTTCGACTCCATCAAGGACATGAAGGAAAAACTGGCGGGGGATCCCCGGTTCTTCCTCTCCCATAAATCCTTCATCATCAACGTCTACGCGGTTCGCTCCATCCTCAAGAACCCGGAAACCAAGCGCGTGGAAGCCACCTTCGGCGACCTGGTGAAGGGCGTTGCCGCCGTTTCCTCGGGGAACATGAAGGAGCTCAAGGACCTCCTCGAGCTGTGACGATCTCGACCGGCTTTTTCTCCCGCCGCACCCGGACCGGCTTTTCCGTCGCCCTCCGGACGGCCGTTCCCGGTGATCTCGAAATCGTCTCCTCCGCCGAGATCCTGGCCTTCCGCTCCAAATCCGGGAAATGCTTCGCGGTCCTCACCGGCCGCACCATCCAGACCCTCCGCCCTTTTTCCCGCCTGCAAACGTTTCTCAGGAAACAAGGCGGGTGGTTCCCGATCGGCCGCGGCCTGGTCGTCAACTTCAACCGTCTGGTCCGCACCAAGCGGAGCCCGGCCGGCGGCTACCTGGTCACCCTCGAGGACGGCACCGACTTCAACCTCCTCCCCGGCTACACCGCCCCGATCCTCAAATTCC
>Ga0209310_1002485_pt1 | contig 11776 bp, 10 predicted proteins | sample AD_UKC030_MetaG_FD_184415 | JGI IMG/M metagenome (GOLD analysis project Ga0209310, IMG submission 184415) | Active sludge microbial communities of municipal wastewater-treating anaerobic digesters from USA - AD_UKC030_MetaG (SPAdes) (version 2) | ecosystem: Engineered > Bioreactor > Anaerobic >... | reverse complement strand
GAAGGCGGCAAAAAGGCAATGGCCGCAGGATTTCAGCTTTCCGAATACTGGATGCCCGATCTGGGTGGTCGGGAGCGCTGGCGGCAGCATGCAGAAAATACGGCGCGTGTGTTAAATGAAATTAATCCGCACTACATCCGCTCGCGTCCCTTTGTGCCCAGGCAGGGAACGGAAATCTTTGAAGATTACGAACAGGGTCGGTTGCACATCTCCTCGCCCCATGAACGGCTGGAAGAATTGCGGGTGATGATTGAAAAGCTGGAGGTAACATCGCGGGTGTGCTTCGATCACAACATGAATTCCTGGACTAATCGCCAGGGTGGACTTCTTTTCCAGATGGATTATGAGGGCTATAAGTTTCCAGAGGAAAAACCGCTTGTGCTCGAGCTGATCCGGGAAGGTCTATCAGTCGATGAAGACCGGCATATCAATATTAAAGAACTCATCGCGATGGGGTCTTTATAAACTCAAAAGTTAGCCAGTTCTATTTTCAATGCAGAATATCATGCTCTGATTTCTGAGAACGATTACCGACGGAGAATCCGATGGTTCGACCAATGGACTGAAAATCTTTTTCCAGCCGGCCGATAATTTCTTCGGCCGGACTGACATCGGCCCTTCCCGGATAAATATCATACCGGCTTTTATATTTTTCCGGCGTGAAATCCGGCATGACCACGTTTGCGCCCGCCTGGAGAGCCTGAAGGCGTCCGTGAGGATTGAGCGTTGTCAGCGCCGTCGTGGCTGGAATGTTGGTGTTACGGGTCAAAAGCCTCGCCATAGCAATCACACGGAGCGTCAGTTCAATATCATCGTTATCGATTCCGGCCAGTGGCGTGTCAGGATGCGCAATGAACGGGCCGATACCCAGCATATCCGCGTCAAGTAATTTCATCACTAGCAGATCGTCCGCCAGAATTTCGAAAGTCTGACCTGGCAAGCCCACCATATTTCCCGTTCCCGTTTCAAAGCCCAAGTGCTTGAGCGACTGCAAGCATTGCATCCGCCTGTCCAGTTGGCAGCCGGGACGAAGATATTGATATAGTTCCGGTGATGCGGTTTCATGCTTGAGCAGATAACGGTTGGCGCCGGCTTGTCCAAAGGCTTGAAAATCGGAGACGTTTCTCTCGCCGATGGATAGGGTGATCATCAGACCCGTTTCATTTTTAATTCGTTCAATCAAGAGGCAGATTTTATCGGTGGAATAGAATAAATCCTCCCCGGATTGCAAGACGACTGTTGGAATGCCCGTTTTTATAATATGTTCCGCCGTGACAAGAATTTCATCATCAGTCATCCGATAGCGGCTGAGCCTTCCGTTGTTTTTGCGTAGGCCGCAGTAAAGGCAGTTGCGCTCGCAGAAGTTCGAAAACTCGATGATTCCACGCAGGTAAATTTCCCTGCCGACTTCATTTTTCCGGACGCGGTCAGCGGTAGCGAAAAGGTCTTCAGAATATTCACCGGGCATTTTTAGAAGTTCGATGATTTCATCTCTGCTTAAAGGTTTTCCGATTTCCGCCTTGAGAAGCAGTTTTTCAATATGATCAGATATAGACATCTCGTACGCCGTCCTCGATTTGTTGCAGCCGGCTTTCAGCCTGTTGCTTGCGTTTGGTTTTAAAAGACTTCGCCAGCGTTTCCGCAATCAGTTTTTCACCGGCCTCACGTGTTTGAGGGCTGGCATAATCCATCAGATATTCCTTAAAAGTGAAAAGAGCGTTCGTCTGGCAGAATTTCTGAATCAGCCCGGGTTTGGCCAGATCCATGAAGTCCTTGCCGGTGCGACCCAAGCGGTAACAGGCCGTGCAGAAACTGGGAATGTGCCCATGCTGGCTGATATCGTAAATGACTTCATCGAGCGTGCGAGTGTCTCCCAGATTAAACTGCGCGGCGCGGAACGCGTCACTGGTATCGTCCTGATAACCGCCGGGATTGGTCCGTGAACCCGCGCTGATCTGCGAAACACCGTAGGCAAAAACTTCCGAACGCAGGGCGGGATTTTCCCGGGTGCTTAGAATGATGCCCGTATAAGGCACCGCCATACGGATAATGGCCACCAGTTTTTTGAAGTCGTGATCGTTGACGGGATGAGGCGGAGCGATAGCCGCCGGAGCGTTGAAGGCCGGCTCCAGGCGTGGAATGGAAATCGTGTGCGGACCAACGCCACAGTCTTTTTCCAGTTGCAGGGCATGCAAAAGCAGTCCCAGAACTTCATATTTGTAGTCATACAGTCCAAAGAGCGCACCGATGCCCACATCATTAATGCCGCCTTCCTGAGCGCGATGCATGGCGGTCAGACGCCAGGCAAAGTCTTTTTTCGGCCCACTGGGATGCATGACTTTATACGTCTCGTGGTGGTACGTTTCCTGAAACAGGACACACGTGCCGATGCCGGTTTTCTTTAATTCCTTGTATTCATCGGCTTTAAGCGGCGCAATTTCCACGTTGATCCGCCGGATCTCACCGCCTCTTTCCGTTTTAGTCGCATAGGCCGTTTCGATGGCTTCCATGAAATATTCCAGGCTCGACCGGCTGGGGTGCTCCCCACAGAGCATCAAAAGGCGCTTGTGCCCTTCGCGTTCCAGAACTTCCACTTCTTTCCTGATTTGTTCCATCGTCAGCGCAACGCGGTTGAGCTCCTTGTTATCACGCCGGAAGCCGCAGTAGAGGCAGTTGTTGGAGCAATGATTCGCTACGTAAAGAGGCGCAAACAGCACCAGGCGATTTCCGTAAATGTCTTCTTTGATCTTGTGCGCAGCCTGAAGAATCGCCCCGATGAGTTCGTCATCTTCCGCCTGGAGCAGGAGGGCAACCTCTTCCAGCGCGAGGCCTTTGAGTTCACGGGCCTTGTCGATAATTTCACGAATCCGGATCGGTTCTGGATTCTTCGCCTGCTCGAGAATGCTTTCAATCCGGTTGTCGTCAATAAAATCTTTCATCATCTTTTTACCTTCTTATCCTTTATGTTTTTGTCAGGGACGCTTTAACGGAAACACCAGGCAGAGCGCCTAATTTCCCGGTCAACGCGCCGATCTCGTCAGTGGAGGCGTGAACGATGAGGGCGATGATGTGCAGCTCTCCGGGCGCGTGCGGCAGTCCCATCCGCCCGATGATCATTTCACCGAAATCACACAGGATCTGATTCACCTTCTGCGCCTGTTTGGTTCTGTTGGTAATAATAATCGTTATGGTGCCGATGCGTTTATCCATGTATTCACATCATCATTTCGCTATGCCTCTATGTAAAAAAGGTTTGATCCGGAAGAATCAAACCTTTTCATATAAAGACTTCAGACTTCCCTTAAGATTAGGATTACCCTCCCTCTCAGGCGCAAATATTTTACGGGTTGTTACTTATCGCCATACTCCGACGTTTGTCAATACCAATTCCTAGCCTGGCATAATGCTAAATTTTCCTCTTATCAATCACTCTGCTGGCTTTGCCTTCGGAGCGTTGAATGGTTTTAGGTTCAACCAGTTTGACTTTGGCGGTGATGCCCAGGTAATCTTTCATATCCTTGAGCAGTTGTTTCTCCAGTTTCTGCAGCACCTTCACTTCGTCAGCGCCATCGAACTGTTTTTCCGTCACTTCGACCTGAACTTCCAAGGTATCAAGCGAACCCACCCGATCGACAATGAGCTGGTAATGCGGTTCCAGTCCTTCAATGCCCACCAGCACGGCTTCGATCTGGGAGGGAAAGACGTTGACGCCGCGGATAATAAGCATGTCGTCGCTTCTGCCCATGACGCGGCCCATCCGGTGGTGTGTCCGTCCGCAACGGCAGGGAGCGGGATTCAAACGGGAAATGTCACGCGTCCGGTAACGGATCAGTGGGAAAGCCTCTTTGGTTAGCGTGGTAAAGACCAGTTCTCCTTCTTCGCCGGGTAAGAGCACCTCGCCTGTTTTCGGATTGATGGTTTCCACCAGGAAATGATCTTCAAAGATGTGCATGCCGTCGCGCGCCTCGGTGCACTCCATCGCTACACCCGGCCCCATGATTTCCGACAGACCGTAAATATTCATGGCTGTCAGGTTCAGTGCCTTTTCGATTTCCTGACGCATCTGTTCGCTCCACGGCTCCGCACCAAAAACACCTACTCGAAGCGCCAGCGCGCGCATGTCCACACCCATCGCTTGCCCCTGTTCAGCCAGGTTCAGTGCGTATGAGGGCGTGCAGCAGATGGCCGTCGGGCCGAAATCCTGCAAAATCATGATCTGGCGCTTGGTGTTGCCTCCGGACATCGGGACGACGCTGGCGCCGATTTTTTCCGCTCCGTAATGAGCACCCAACCCCCCGGTGAACAGGCCGTAACCGTAAGCGTTATGGATGATGTCATTTTTGGTGAGGCCCGCAGCCACAAAGCAGCGCCCCATGAGTTCCGCCCAGGTATCGATGTCACGCTTCGTGTAGCCGACCACGGTGGAGGCGCCGGTTGTGCCCGACGAGGCGTGCAATCGCACGATATTGCTCATCGGCGTGGCAAATAATCCAAAGGGATAATTATCCCGTAAATCTTGTTTGGTGGTAAACGGGAAATGTTTAAGGTCGTCGAGCGTCTTCAGATTATCCGGTGACACACCCGCCTTGTCGAAGGACTTTTTATAAAAACCAACGTTATGATAAACTCGCGAGGCGACCTGCTGGAGTCTTTTGAGTTGCAGCGCTTCCAGGGCTTCCCAGGGCAGGGTTTCGAATTCTTCATTGTAGATCATGATTTACGGTTCTCCTCAGGTAAAAATATTTGCATCTCTATAGCATAAACTCCCCTCAAAACCAAATTAAAGAGGTGCAGAAAAGGAATTCTCCGCAGCCGCGCGGCATCGAATCAGACGGGTTACCCGGACAGCAGATGGGGTGGCCGATTGCCGGAAAGGGGATCGTCCTATTGTAACGATGACATTTTCAAACCGTTGAAAGTAGCGGAAAGTATAAGGAACGCGATATCGCTTGATGAAGGAAAGGCATTACATTTCCACCCTTGTGACAATTCCCTGCAGGCGGCTGGGTGGCAGCTTGCTGAACTGAACAAAATTGGGCGTAATCCGTTTGATCAGGCTGAAGATGCGCCAGATGGGGTTTCGCGTGACAATATCCTCCACGCCATAAAAAATAACCTTTTCCTGAATGCCCTGTTCTTTGATCAACCCCTCGATATCGAGGATTTCCCTGTAACCGGCTTCCATTTCGAGAGCCTCGAGACCCGGCGCCAGATCCTGTTTCATCTGTATCTTGACGCCGAAGGGTTCATCGGTCCGGTTGATGGAAATGAGGATATTGCGCTCGTAAATAATGTTGCTGCGAAAGATGCTGTGGACAATGTAGGGTGAGATCATTTGGTATCCACGGCAGAAATACAGGGCTGTTCCTACAATATTCCTTCCCTTGGCGTAGATCTGTTCATAGCTGATCAGAAAGGTTTCCAGGTCCAATGGCCGCAGTGATTTGAACAAACGCTTCTGACCTTTAGTCCAGACGAGAATCAAGGTTAAGGGAATGGCGGCCAGGATCAGTGACCAATAGGCGCCGTGAGGCAGCTTGCTTAAGGTGGCCACAAAATACATGAAGGCGATGCCGGTAACGATGATGGCGATGGGCAGCTTCCATTTCATCTTCTTGATTTGTGAAAATACCAGAATCATCATCAAACCGGTAATCGTCATCGATCCGGTCACTGCCATGCCGTATGCCGCAGCCAGGTTTTCCGATTTCTGGAAGATCAGAATCATGAAAATGACCGCACACATCACTGTCCAGTTCACGACCGGAATATGGATCTGGGATTTCATCTGGCTGGACGTATAAGAAACCTTCATTAGCGGCATGATCCTTGTCGTAATGCCTTGGTAAACAACCGAAAAAGTTCCGCTGATAATCGATTGCGACGCGATAATCGTCGCCAAAACGGTGAGCAGGAGAAACGGAATATAAAAATAGGACGCCTGATGCTGGATCATGCCGAAGAGCAAGTACTTGACTTCCGGATGGGCAATGGCAAAGACACCCTGCCCCATGTAATTGAGAAGGACGGCGGCAAATACAAAATACCAGGCATGCAGAATTGGTTTCTTGCCCAAATGACCCATATCGGCATACAGGGCCTCGCCGCCCGTGGCGCACAAAATGACCTCGGAAAGGACGAAGAAACCCGCCAATCCGTTTTCTGAAAGAAATTTGATGGCATAGTAGGGATTGACAGCCTTCAAGATCCCCGGCATGGTGACGACAGAGACCAGCCCTGTTACCGCCAGACAAATAAACCAGACGGCCATAACCGGTCCGAAGACACCGGCAACTTTATCCACGCCTCGGGATTGAACGGCAAAAAGTGCAACGGCAATCGTTACCGCGATGAGGATCAGAATCTCCAGGCGAACATTTTCCAAACCGGGGACAAGCAGTATTCCTTCCACGGCGGATAGAATAGTAATCGCGGGCGTGATAACCCCGTCACCCAATAAAAGGGAGACACCGACAAAAGCCAGAAATCCGGCAAAAGCCAGCTTGCGGCCGGGTTTAAGCGCCTTGCGCAAAATTTCCCGCAGCATGATTTCGCCGCCTTGTCCCTTATAGGAAAGGCTCATGGCCAGCCAGGCGTATTCGGCAGTAACGAGGATCAGCAATGTCCAGACAACAAGAGAAAGGATTCCCAGGACGCTATCCTGCGTTCTTGGGGTCAGGGCAAATACAACAGTCAAGGTATAAATAGGGCTTGTACCGATGTCGCCGAATACAATCCCCATTGAGCGAACAACGCCGCCCCAGAAAGAATCCTGTTTACTTTTTTTCAAAATGATCCTCACAAGAAAATTGGCGTTTTATTATCACCGAAAGATAGGGTGGTCAAGCTTGGCAAATGGCGGTTGAATGGCCTGATTTGAAACGCTGCAGTTGATAAAAGTTGGTGAGAAAGTAGTGGCGTAGTAAAGCGTATTGCTGACTCTTCACGATTCACGCCTTTCCCCGTCCCACGCATCGTCATGAACATTAGGAGAAACCTCGCGGTCGTTGGCCAGAAGCTGTTCCTGAAGCGCGATTTGTTCGCGAGTATTAAAGAGATACGCTTCCCGATCATGACGATGCGCGGCCAATTTGCGCAGCGCCGCTTCATCATACTTAATAAAGTTCTGGCCGGCGCGCGTGGCACTGTATTTGCGGAATCCCAGTTTGATCAGCACATCAACCCCCAGACGTACGGACGTATCGAGCGATTCGCGATAGATATCTTCAATGCCTATATCCAGAAGGTCATAGGCATCCATGCGGTTTTTCGCTCGCACCATCACTTCCAGTTTCGGGAATTCCTTGCGCACCCGATCGATCAACTCCAGATTGATTTCCGGCGAATCGATCGCTGCAATCAGCGCCTTAGCTTCATCAGCGCCGGCGGATTTGAGGATATCCAATCGGGTGGCGTCACCGTAAAATACCGTGAATCCCATTTTTCTTAAAATTTCCACACGGTCGGAATCGTTATCAAGAATTGTCGCCGTGATCCCATTGGCTCGCAGAAACCGGCCGATGGTGCTTCCGAAATGACCAAAACCAGCAATGATCACGGCGTTTCCGCCGGTAATGTCGTCGTGGGATTTTGTCTCCACGGATTCCTTCGTGCCGAAATGCGGCAGAATTAACCGTTCGTTGATAAGCAGTAGCAAAGGCGTAATCGTCATACTGATCGCCGTGGCGCCCATCATCATATCCGTCCATTTGGTGGAGAGGATTTGAAGCTGGGCAATAAACGCGAACAGGACAAAAGCGAATTCACCAACCTGTCCCAAACCCAAGGTAAAGATCATGTTTTGATCGAAACTTAAGCGGGCTATTTTCCCGGTCACATACAGCACGAGAGATTTAACGGCAATGACACCGCAAACCAGAACCATAATCTGCAGAGGATTATCGATCATCAGTTTAAAATTAATGGAGGCGCCGACGGCAATAAAAAACAATCCCAGCAGGATGCCCTTAAAGGGTTCGATATCGCTTTCCAGTTCATGCCGAAATTCACTGTTAGCCAGCACCACGCCGGCCAGAAACGTGCCCAGTGCCGGGCTTAAACCCACCAGCGTCATCAGGTCGGCCGTGGCGATCACGATCAGTAACGCCGCAGCCGTAAAAAGTTCGCGAAGGCGAATGCGCGCGATAAAGCGCAGAAACGGCACTAGGACAAAGCGGCCCGCCAGAACGACAGCGTTGGCAGCGACAAGCAGTATCGCCGTCTGAGCCCATCCGGTCATTCCCGCCATCCATGAGGAATCGCCGCCAGATGGCTCGTGAGCGCCCGAAACAGCCAAAAGGGGCAGAAGCGCCAGGATCGGAATCACGGAAATATCCTGAAACAGCAGCACGGCGAAAGAGCTTATTCCCGCCTCGGTTTTGGTGAGAGCCTTTTCCCGCAGCGTCTGCGTGACAATAGCCGTAGAAGACATGGCCAGTGCGAGACCCGCCGCGAGCGCCGCCTGCCAGGAAAAACCGGCTAGAAACAAAGCGGCAAAACACAAAAGCGTTGTCGCACCCATCTGAAACGCGCCTGTGCCCAGGATCAGCTTGCGCATCCGCCATAACGTTGCCGGCTCCAGTTCCAATCCGATCAGAAACAGCATGATCACCACACCGAATTCGGCAAAGTGCATGATGTCCTTGCCTTCCTCTCCCACGAAACCGAGAAAGAAAGGGCCGATGATAATGCCGCCCAGCAGATAGCCCAGCACGGACCCCATGCCCAGTTTTTTTGCAATCGGCACGAAGACAACCGCAGCCGTCAGATAAATTAAGGCGTCATATAAAAATATGCCGTTCATCCGTGTTCACCCGTGATCGGTTAAAAGCCAGTCATTGAGATAATCATAGTTGCGGATAGACGCGAGGGGAAGGCCGCCCATGGCCAGCCGCCCCAGCAGTTTATGAAAAAGTGTGACATATTCAGCTAATTGCTGATCGCTTAGCAGGTGGGTGCCATGAACAACAAAAGGCGGCAGATAAATCATCTTGCACAAAGTGGCGGTCTGTTCGAAAGGCACAAGAAACTCACGGAGTGTAAAACGATTGATCTGATTTGCCGCATAAGAAGCTCTGGCGCCACCGGCGGTCAGAGCATTCAAGACGATTTTATCTTTCAGGACATTCCCCCGGGAGCCGTGCGCCCAACCGTATTCCAGAACCAGATCCATCCACTGCTTAAGCAGGGCGGGAGCGCTGTACATATAAAGGGGATAATGCCAGATGATCACGTCATGTCTGACCAAAAGCTCTTGCTCCCGTTCAATATCAATATTGAAATCGGGATATTGTTCGTAGAGATCATTGAGCGTGACACCCTCAAGCTTATCCACACCAGCAAGAAGGGCGCGGTTGGTCTTCGACTTTTCAAACCGGGGATGGGCAAAAAGGATGAGAACATTTTTCATTAAAGCTCTTCTTCCCGAACTATCTCCGTTTTAATCAGCGCAATGAGTTCCTGAAACACCGGCAGAATGTCCTTGCGGAATCTGCCCGCTACACAGACGTACATGATGTCATCGCCGACTTTTAGCAGGCCTTCATTGATCCAGGCCCGAACATCCACAATGCCTTCCATGTTCCTGAACCGGCGCAGGGCTTGATCCAGCATGACGTGATCATAAGAAAGCTTCATCCTCTCGACAGATTTGCCTTGCTTGGACGTTGCTCGGACAATGCCGTTATGCACCAGAATCATCCCGAGCATGTCCGGCGGACACGCTCTTTTGATATCAGCAATCCACTGTTCAATCATGAAAAACCTCCGGATGGATTATGGTTACCCGTCTGACCGGAGGCGACGTTCTTATCAGCGACCAGTTGAGAAAGCTTCCGGGAAAGCCCCGCGGCCAATGCTTCAAGCAAATCGGTCTTCATGTCCGGTTCGTAGCGATTGGCGTCCGCGTCTCCGTTATTCCAGGTTCCGATAATCTGACCGTCCAGCGCAAAAGGGACAACGGCAATCGACTTGACAAAATATTTTCGACTTGGCGGCAACAGCTTGTAATAAGGCTGCAAGCCCCTGTTAACCAAAACAGGTTTACCGCCGTCGGGCAGAATTTTTTCAAACAATTCCTGCGAGATGACAGAAAATCTACTTTTCAGCATTTCCGATGATTGTATCTCGCTGATAACGGGCGCGGCTTTTTCATAATCAATGAGCGTCAGCCAGACGAAGGGCACGGAAAATTCTTTTTTAATGCCTTCCAACAGATTTTCAAAAAGTCCGGCAATGTTTTCGGCCGACACAACAACGTCTTCTGTTTTTTTGAAACGCGCAGCCATGATTTCGTTGGTGGACTTCAGGTCTTCTTCTTTACCCATCAAACTTCCCCTTCCCACAGGGCGTAAATCACCGCGTGATCAGACGGCTTTTCAGAAAGCCTCGTTGGCAGGTCAATGGCACATCCTATGGATTTTGCCGCCAGTGTTTCCGTTGCCAGGATGTGATCGACACGCCAACCCAGATTGCGGCTGACAGAATCGTGGACGCGGTAATCAAAAAACGTATATTGCCCCGGTTCATCGGGATGATGCTTGCGGAATACATCCGTCAGCCCCCAGGATTGAACGTTTTCGTAGGCTTTCCACACTTCTGGATTAAAAGAAACATGCCCCAGAATCCGTTTGGGGTCATGAACATCAATGGTCTGAGGTGCGACATTAAAATCACCGCACAGAATTAATTTTTGATCCGGCTTAAAGTTCTTCTGCAAATATTTTTTCAGTCGGTTAAGCCATGCGAGCTTATAGGCGAACTGGGGTTTATCAACATCCTGCCCCTGCGGCACATAAGCGTTTAAAATAATCAGTTCGTTAAATTGCGCCTGAGCCAGACGGTCGGAATCGGCCGGTTCATCCGCAAGACCAAACGACACTTTCTGCGGCCGGACGCGCGAGGCAATGGCCACGCCGTTATATTGTTTGTGGCCGCGGAAGGTTACAACATAGCCGAGCGCTTCAAATTCGGCGACGGGAAACCTGGCATCCTCAACCTTTGTCTCCTGCATGCAGAAAATGTCCGGCGAATTATTTTGCAACCAGGGCAAAACAATATGCAGACGGGAACGGATGGAGTTGACATTGTACGTGGCAATCTTCAAATTTAAGCAAAACCTTTCATCAGTTGCCGCCTTTATTATCATGACCCTTGATTACTCTCAAGATTTTTTGCGACGATCCGTGAAATCGTGTATAGGCTTATTATCGTAGAGGATGGTCGGGTGATCTTGGATGCCCTGGAGGGCATGAAGTTATTCAAACTGTTCGCTGCAAAATGGAATTGGAAAATGGAGGAAGCAGACATCACCATCATCGGAGCGGGCGTTGTCGGACTGGCCATTGCGGCCGAACTGGCAAGACCGGATTGGAGCGTCTTCATCCTGGAGAAAAATCCGATGCACGGCGGCGGGATCAGTTCCCGCAACAGCGAAGTGCTTCATGCAGGAATATATTATCCGGAAGGATCGCTTAAGGCTAGGCTTTGCGTTGCCGGAAACCCCATGCTCTATGAAATAGCCATCCGCAACAGCATCCCTTGCAAGAAAACCGGCAAGCTGATCGTAGCAACAAATTCCGGGGAAATTGAAGCTATCGAAAAGCTTTATGAAAACGGACGCGGTAACGGCGCAGAATCTTTATCGCTCATCGGCAAGCGACAAATGACGCGGATGGAGCCTCATGTTCAGGCGGTAGCCGCCCTTTATTCACCTGAGACGGGCATTATCGACACGCATGCGCTGATGAATTATTTCTTAAAACAGGCGCAAAGCAAC
>Ga0209310_1002483_pt1 | contig 11777 bp, 12 predicted proteins | sample AD_UKC030_MetaG_FD_184415 | JGI IMG/M metagenome (GOLD analysis project Ga0209310, IMG submission 184415) | Active sludge microbial communities of municipal wastewater-treating anaerobic digesters from USA - AD_UKC030_MetaG (SPAdes) (version 2) | ecosystem: Engineered > Bioreactor > Anaerobic >... | reverse complement strand
CCCCGCGGCCTACAGCGTCTTCGCCATGAGGGCGGCGAGGTCGGCCGTCCGCATGCTGTAGCCCCACTCGTTGTCGTACCAGGTGACGACCTTCACGAAGTCGCTCTTCTCCTTGCCGAGGACCATCGTGAACGGAAGGTCGACGGACGAGGAGTGCGGGTCGCCCTTGAAGTCGACCGAGACGAGCGGTTCGTCGATCGCGGCGAGGATCCCCTTCATCGGGCCGGCGGCGGCGTCGCGGAACGCCTGGCGGAGCTCGTCGGTCGTCGTCGGCGTCGCCAGCTGCGCGGTGAAGTCGACGACGGAGACGGTCGGCGTCGGGACGCGGAGCGAGTAGCCGTCGAACTTCCCCTTCAGGTCGGGGATGACGAGGGCGACGGCCTTCGCGGCGCCGGTCGTCGTCGGGATGATCGACAGCCCGGCGGCGCGCGCGCGGCGCAGGTCGCTGTGCGGCAGGTCGAGGATCCGCTGGTCGTTCGTGTAGGCGTGGATCGTCGTCATGAAGCCGCGCTGGATCGTCCAGCGGTCGTGGACGACCTTCGCGGCCGGCGCGAGGCAGTTCGTCGTGCAGGAGGCATTCGAGACGACGTGGTGCTTCGCGGGGTCGTAGGACTTCTCGTTGACGCCGAGGACGATCGTCAGGTCCTCTCCCTCGGCGGGGGCGGAGATGATGACCTTCTTCGCGCCGCCCTTCGTGATGTGGTTCTCGGCCCCGCGGACCGTCTTCCCCTTCTTGTTCACGCCGTCGGACTTGATCGTGAAGAGGCCGGTCGACTCGATGACGATGTCGACGCCGAGGTCCTTCCAGGGGAGGCTCGCCGGGTCGGTCTCCTTCAGCATCTTCAGGTGCCGGCCGTCGACGAGGAGGTCCTCGCCGGCGACCTCGACCGTCCCGTCGAAGCGTCCGTAGGTCGAGTCGTACTTGAGGAGGTGGGCCATGGTCTTGAGGTCGCCGATGTCGTTGACGGCGACGACCTCGAGCTCGGTGGGGTACTTGTCGCGGATCGCCTTGAGGACCTGCCGGCCGATGCGGCCGAACCCGTTGATTCCGACTTTCGTGGCCATCTTGGGCGTCTCCTTCCGGGGGCTTTCCCCGCGGGTGATGCTCCGTTATACGACGGCCGGCCGGCTGCGGGAGACCCGAAAGCCCTCAGCCCGGCCGTTCCGTGGAGCCGGCGGCCGGGGCGGAAGCCTCGGTCGTCTGCTCCGGGGCGGCGCCCCGGGCCGAGCAGCCGCGGTTCCAGAACGTCGTGCCGAGGAGGAGCGCCACCCCGCCCGCCAGGGCCGCGACCGCCGCCTTCTTCCGCGCCCGCTTCGCCGGCCGGATCGAGAGGGTCTGCGTGAGCGCCCTCTGGAGCTTCTGGCTCGGCGTGAGCGGCTCCGCCGGCTCCTCCTCGAACCAGGCCGGGACGCTGCCGAACCGGAGCGCGACGCCGTTCGGGAGGGGCGCCTCGTCGACGCGGCGGGCGTCGAGGAACGTCCCGTTGCCGCTCCCGAGGTCCCGCAAGGTCCACCCTTCGCCGTCGGGGAAGACGAGCGCGTGGCGGCGGGAGACCGTCGGCGAGGAGAGGAGGATGTCGCACGCCGGGTCGCGCCCCACGGTCGCTGCGTGGTCGAGGTGGAACGTGTGCCGGGCGCCGTCTTCCTCGAGCGTCAGGGTGGCCCGGGGAGAAGGCGCGGAGGCGGAGCGGGAGGCGGGGCGGGCCATCGTTCAGATCCGGTCGGGGAGGGGGATCCCCTCCTCGTCCGCGTCGAGGGCCGCGGGGACGTCCTCCCCTCCCGGGGCGAGGACGAAGGCGACGTCGCCGACGGCGGTCCCGGTCGGCCCGGGGGCGAAGGCGTCCCCGAGCGCGGCGAAGAACGGGCCCGAGTCGTTCCCGGCGAGCGCCGCGGCCGGGTCGAGGCCGAGCGCCGCGGCGCGGGCGAGGGTCGCGTGGTCGACGAAGGCGCCGGCGGCGTCGGGGGTGTGGTCGACCCCGTCCGTGCCGGCCACGAGGAGGTTCGCGCCGGCGATCCCGTCGACGTGGAACGCGGTCGCCAGGGCGAGCTCGCGGCAGCGCCCGCCCTGCCCCCGCCCCTTCACGGTCACGGTCGTCTCCCCTCCGAAGAGGGTGACGAGCCTCCTCGGCGGCGCGCCGGCGCGGCGGACGAGGTTCCCGGCGGAAGCGCCGGCGACGGCGAGCCGGCGGGCGGCAGCGCGCGCCTCGCCCGAGAGGAGCTCGGGAAGGACGCGAACGTCGGCCCCGAAGCGGAGCGCCTCGCGCCGCGCCCCCTCGAGGGCCGTCCGGACGTCGCCGAGGAGGACGCCCCAGCGCTGGCCTCCGTCGCGGACCTCCTCGTTCGCGGACGGCGAGGCGAGGAAGGAGCGGACGGAGGAGGGAACGAGCGGCTGGATGCGCCACGTCTCGAGCAGGGCGGCGGCGGTGCGCCGCGAGGGCGGGACCCCGAAGGTCGGACCGGAGGCGACGAGGTGCCACCCTGTGTCGCCGAGGTCGGAGAGGACGAGCGTCACGACGTCGGCCTGCCGGGCCGCGGCGGCGAGCCGCCCCCCCTTCAGGCGCGAGAGCGCGCCGCGCACGAGGTTCACGTCCGTGGCCGGCGCTCCCGCGGCGGCGAGGAGGGAGACGGTCCGCACCTTGTCGGCGAGCGGCACCTCCTCCGGGGGCAGGGCGAGAAGGCTCGAGCCCCCGCCCGACAGGAGGACGACCAGGAGGTCGTCCCGCCCGAGGCCGGCGGCGAGAGCGAGCGCCTCGCGCCCGGCCGCGAGGCTCCTCTCGTCCGGCACGGGGTGCGCCGAGGGGAGGAAGCGTCCGCCGGGCGGAAGCTCTTCGGGGAGGACTCCGGCCGGGGCGACGACGACCGCCTCGTCCACGAGGTCCCCCATCGCCCGGAGGGCGGCGGCCGCCATCGCCGGAGCCGCCTTCCCGACCGCGAGGAGGACGACGCGCCGGGGGACGAAGACGAACTCTCGCCGGCCGGGGTCCTCGACCGAACGGACGACGACGGCGCTGCCCCGGCGGGAGAGGGCCTCCGACACGAGCCTCCCCGGCTCGACGGCCGCGACCGCCGCGCGGTAGAGGGCCCTGAGGAAGGAGCGGGGGTCCAAGGAGGAGAATTCTAGCGAACCGGGGAGCGCCCCGCCTCTGCGAGAATCCGGCCGGGCCCCACCGGGCAATGGAGGTGACTCATGCCTCAGGTCGACGTCGACCGAATCGTCGGTTCCATCCGCGACGGAGCGGGAGCCGTCCGCGAGAAGACCCAGGACGCCGTGGAGGACGTGGCCGACAAGATCGAGGACGCCCTCGAGAAGGCCGGGACCGAGGGTCGGAAGATCCAGCGCGAGGTGAAGGAAGAGCTCGCGAGGCGGTGGAGGCAGGTCGACCGCGTCGGCCGCGAGAACGCCTTCCTCATGGCCGCCGGTGCGCTAGCCGTCGGTGTCCTCGTCGGCTGGCTCATCTCCCGCGACCGCCGCGGCTGACGACCGCGTGGACCTCGTCGCACGGTTCTCGGAGCTGAAGTCCGGCTTCGCCCGCTCCTTCTGGGTCGCGAACGTCCTCGAGCTCTTCGAGCGCTTCTCCTTCTACGGCTCGAAGATCGTCCTCGCCGTCTTCCTCGCGGAGACGGTGGGGCTCGGGCCGGTCGGCGTCAGCCTCGTCGGGCTCTACGGGTTCGCCGTCTACTTCCTCCCGATCCTCGCCGGACCCGTCGTCGACCGCTTCGGCTTCAAGAGGAGCCTCGCGGCCTGCTTCGCGATCTTCTCCTTCGGCTACTTCCTCATCGGCCTCTCGGGGATGCCGATGGGGCAGCCGCTCGTCCAGGCCGTCGGGACGAAGACCTGGGTCGTCTGCGCCCTGCTGATCACGGCCGTCGGCGGCTCGCTCATCAAGCCCTGCATCGTCGGCACCGTCGCGCGGACCACGACGCACGAGACGAAGTCGCTCGGCTACTCGATCTACTACACGCTCGTGAACATCGGCGGCTGGCTCGGGCCGGTCCTCGCGAGCCAGGTGCGCGTCTCCCTCGGCATCGCGCAGGTCCTCGTCGGGGCCTCGCTCGTCTCGTTCCTCCTCTTCCTCGCGACGCTCGCGTTCTTCAAGGAGCCCGAGCGTGACCCCGCCGCCGAGGGGCGGACGCTCGGGAAGGTCCTCCGCGACGCGGGGCTCGTCCTCGCGAACGGCCGCTTCATCGGCTTCCTCGTCATCTTCACCGGCTTCTGGGTGATGTTCTGGCAGGTCTACGACCTCTTCCCCTTCTACGTCCGCGACGTCCTGAAGGTGGAGCGGTTCGAGTTCATCGCCTCGCTCGAGTCGTTCTCGGTCATCTTCCTGACCGTCCCGGTCGCGGCGCTGATGAAGAAGGTCCGGGCCGTACCGCAGATGACGCTCGGCCTCGCGGTCGGGAGCTGCTCCTGGCTCCTCCTCGTCGTCTCGCAGACGTGGCAGGCGGCGGCCGCGGCGATGTTCCTCCTCGCCCTCGGCGAGGTGCTCCAGGCGCCGCGCTACTACGAGTACATCGCGGACCTCGCCCCGAAGGAGCAGGTCGGCACGTTCATGGGCTTCGCCTTCCTCCCGATCGCCCTCGGCGCCCTCCTCGCGGGCCCCCTCGGAGGATTCCTCCTCCAGCACTACCTCAAGGACACCATGCAGCCCGCGAAGGCCTGGACGATCCTCTCCTGCCTCGGCTTCGTCTCGACCGCCGCCCTCCTCGCCTACGACCGCTGGGTCGCCCGGCGATAGAAACCCGGGGGTCAGGTCTTGCGATGAGGCATTCGCGATCGCGAATGCCTCATCGCAAGACCTGACCCCCGGCTACTTGTCGTCGGTGAGGCCCCAGGCGCGGAGGCGGCGGTGGAGGGTCGTGCGGTCGAGGCCGAGGCGCTCGGCGGCGCGGGAGACGTTGCCCCGGCACTCCTCCAGCACCCGGACGACGAGGCGGCGCTCGAACGCGTCGCGCGCGTCGGCGAGCGTCTGGCCCGGCATCAGGCCGTCTCCCGCGTCGCCTCCCGTCCGCGGCAGGCGCAGGACGTCGCCGGGGAGGTCGTCGGCGCCGATGACGGCGCCGTCCGCGAGGAGGAGCGCCCGCTCGACGACGTTCTGCAGCTCGCGGACGTTCCCCGGCCAGGGGCGCCGCTTCAGCTCCTCGAGGGCCTCGGCCGAGAAGGTCGGCGGCCGCCGGCCGCGTCGCCGCGCCAGCTTCCCCGCGAAGTGGGCGACGAGGGCCGGGATGTCCTCCGGGCGCTCGGCGAGCGTCGGGACGCGGATCGGGACGACGGCGAGGCGGAAGTAGAGGTCCTCCCGGAACGTCCCGGCCGCGATCATCTTCGGTAGGTCGCGGTTCGTGGCGGCGACGATCCGCACGTCGGTCTCGATCGTCCGCGTCGCGCCGACGCGCGAGATCTTCCCGTCCTGGATCGCGCGGAGGATCTTCGCCTGCGTCCGCGGCGACATGTCGCCGATCTCGTCGAGGAAGAGCGTCCCGCCGTCGGCGGCCTCCCACTTCCCCTTGCGGTCCTCGGTCGCTCCGGTGAACGAGCCCTTCACGTGCCCGAAGAGCTCGCTCTCGATCAGGTCCTCCGGGATCGCGGCGCCGTTCACGTCCACGAACGGCCCTCCCGCGCGCGGCGAGAGGCGGTGGAGCGTCCGTGCCGCGACCTCCTTGCCGACGCCGCTCTCGCCCGAGATCAGCACCCGGGCGTCGGACGCCCCGGCGCGCCGGAGCTCCTCGCGCAGGCGGGTCATCGCGGGTCCCTCTCCGAGGAGCGTCTCCTCCTCCTCGAGCCGTTCCCGCTGCCGGGCCACCTCTCGGGCGAGGACGTCGCGCTCGCGGGCGAGCCGGCTCCTCTCGAGCGCCTTCTCGAGCGTCAGCAGCACCCGCTCGAGCGCGAGCGGCTTCTCGAGGAAGTCGTCGGCGCCGCGCTTGACCGCCTGCACCGCCGTCTCCACCGTGCCGTGCCCGGAGATCATCACCACCGGCAGGTCGTGCCCGCGCGCGCGGAGCTGGTCGAGGACGGAGAGCCCGTCGACGTCCGGCAGCCAGACGTCGAGGAAGAGCGCGGCCGGCCGCGGCAGCTTCGGCTCCCCGAGGCGTCCGAGGACCGACCCGCCGTCCTCGAACGTCTCGACGCGGTATCCCTCGTCGCCCAGGATCTGCGCGAGCGTCTTCCGGATCCCGGCGGCGTCGTCGCAGACGAGTACCGTCGCTCCCCGCGGCCCGGGGGCGCTCACCGCCTCCTCCGCGGGCGAGACGTCAGGCGGCCGGCCACTCGAAGACGAATCGGCATCCCCGGGGGGCATTCTCCTCCAGGATCACGCGCCCGCGGTGCTCCGCCGCGATCCGCGACGTGATCGAGAGCCCGAGCCCGTACCCGTTCGCCTTCGTCGAGAACGTCGGCTCGAAGACGAGGTCGCGCTCCTCCGGCGGGATGCCGGGGCCGTCGTCGGCGACGACGACGCGGGCGAGGCCCCCGTCCACCGAGGCTCGGACCGACACGGCGCCGCCCGGCGGCGTCGCGGCGACGGCGTTGTCGACGAGGTTCACGAGGGCGCGCTTCACCTGCTCGGCGTCCCCGCGGACCGCCGGGAGGTCCGGAGCCGGCTCGGCGGCGACGCGGACGCCGGCCTTCGTCCCCTCGTACAGCTTCACGACCTGCGCGACGACCGCGCCGAGGTCCAGCTCGCCGAGCCGCGTCTCCGGAAGCCGCGCGAAGCGGTGGAACGCGTCGACGAGCGCCGCGAGCGAGCGCACCTCCTGCACGATCGTGTCGGCGCCCTCCTCGACGACCTTCGCGAGCTCCGGGTCGCAGCCGGCCGAGCCGCGGGCCTTCCTCCGGATCCTCTCCGCGGCGAGCCTCACCGGCGTGAGCGGGTTCTTGATCTCGTGGGCCATCCGCCGGGCGGCCTCCTCCCAGGCGGCGGCCCGCTCGGCCCGGACGAGCGCGGTCGTGTCCTCGAGCGTCACGACCCACGCCGTCCGCTCCGGACCCTCGCCTGCGACGCCGGTCACGTGCACCTCGAGGACCATCGGCTCGCGCGCGCCGGGCGGCGAGAGCGACAGAGTCCCCTCGCGCGAGCCGGTCCCGCGGAAGGCCCCCGCGAGGAGCTCCTGAAGCGGAGCGGCCCAGTCCCCGGGGAGGAGCTCCGCGAGCGTCGTCCCGGCCGGCGCGTCCGGCGTTCGGAGCATCCGCATCGCGGCGTCGTTCATCCCGCCGAGCCGGGAGGCGCCTCCGTCCTCGCCCGGGGCCGGCCCGAAGGCGAGGACCCCGACGTCGAGGTGCGCGAGGATCGTCCGGATGCGCAGCCGCTCCTCGTCCATCCGCGCGTAGGCCGACCGGAGGGCGGCGTTCGCCGAGACGAGCTGCTCGCGGCTCCCGCGGAGCTCTTCGGTCATCGCGTTGAACGCGCTCCCGAGCGTCGCGATCTCGTCGGCTCCCTCCACCTCCACGCGGGCGGTGAAGTCGCCGGCGCCGACCCTCCGGACCGAGCGCGCGAGCGCGGCGACGGGCCGCGTGACGCGGCGCGCCAGGACGAGGCCGACCCAGACCGCCGCCAGGAGGACGAGGAGCGCGAGGAGGAGGAAGAGGAGCACCTGCACCGCCTGGATCGAGCCCCGCTCGGCCTCCAGCTGCGCGAACGCCGACGTCGAACGCGAGAGCGCCCGGAGCGGCGCCGCCTCCGCCGGGGGCTCGTAGGTGCCGAGGACGAGGAGCCCGGCGCGGTCCGCGATGACCGTCCGGCCGACGAGGCCGCCGCCGTCCACCGAGTCGACGCGGCGGACCGAGCCGCGCGCGCGGGCGGCGGAGACCCACTCCGACGACGGCTCCGGCACGTCGCGCAGCGGCCAGCGCGGCGCGCTCACCGCGAGGACGGAGGGGCGCGCCCCGTTCCCCGCGGGGCGCAGCTCGACGTAGTCGAGGCCCGACTCCTCGCGCGCGGCCGCGAGGAGGGCGAGGCGCGCCGTGTCGCCCCGCGCCTCGGGGAGCGTGGCCGCGAGCCGCGCGGCCACCCGGAGCTCGCGCTCGGCCGCGCGCCGCCGCACGATCTCCACCACTTCCCGCCCCGACTCGATCGTCTGCGTCACCGGCGGCGCGAACCAGACGTCGACGCTCCGCTGCAGCAGCCCCGTCGTCGGCAGGATCAGGAGCGCGATCGGGAGGAGCGCGAGCCCCACGTTCGTCAGGACGATCCGGACCTGGAACCGCGAGCCGAAGACGCCGCGGCGCGTGTCGAGCAGGAGCCGAAAGACGCTCCGCCCGATGACGAGGAGGAGCGCGAGGATCAGGACGACGACGATGTAGGTGAGGACGAAGAGGAGGACACGGTTCGTCGCGGCCGGCGCGGCGAGCGCCCGCGAGCGGAGGACGAGGGCGTAGATCCCGGCGAACGTGGCTCCGAGGAGGAGGCCGAGCCCGATCAGGACGCGGTTGTCGCGCGCCCACGCCGCCTTCACGGCGTGCCTCCCGGCTCCCGCCAGCGGAAGACGGGCGACTTCCGCCAGCTCGTGCCGACCGCCGTCGGGAGGAAGCCGAGCGCGAGGCGCGACCCGTAGACGCACCGGACGCGCACCGCGAGCGTCGGCCCCGCGAGGGCGGGCCCCATGCGGAAGCAGGGGAGGCCGGCCAGGGCCGACAGCGCGGCTTCCGCCTCCGCGAGCGACGGGAGGACGACCGTCTCGAGGAGCCGCCCGTCCAGCCTCCGCTCCACGGCGAAGTCGCCGCCGACCGGGCGGTAGGTCGCCGTCACCGCGTAGCGCCGCTCGTCGAGCGGGTCGTCCCACCACTTCCGCCGCGAGACGAAGAGGCGCACCTGCCACGTCACCGTCGTCGGGAGGCCCGAGGCGAGCCTCTTCCGCACGTCCTCCGGGAGCGGCCGCGACAGCCCGGCCGCCACGGCCACGTCGCGGCCCTGGAAAGTCGTCTCGACCTGGGGGATCCGAAGCCGATCCGGATCGGCTCCCGGGGCCGGGAAGGCGGCGGCGAGCGCGATCAGCGCGGCTGCGACGACGAGGGGCCTCGGGAGCACCCGCGCATTTTGCGCGGAAACTCCCGAATCCTCAGCGGCCCGCGAGGGCGACCGACTCGGGGGCCGGCTCGACGCGGCGGAGGTGCTCGCCGGCGAGCGCCTGGCGGATCTCCTTCGCAAGCGCCGTGTGGAGCGCGTGCCCGGCGCGGTGCGCCACCACGTGCCCGACGACCGGGCGGCCGACGAGGGCGAGGTCGCCGACGAGGTCGAGCACCTTGTGCCTCACGAACTCGTCGGGGAAGCGGAGGCCGCCGTTCAGGACGGCGCTCTCTCCGACGACGATGCAGTTGTCCTCGCTCGCGCCGCGGGCCAGCCCCTTCGACTTCATGTACTCGTACTCGGCCAGGAACCCGAACGTCCGCGCCGGCGCGAGGTGCGCGGCGTACGTCTCGGGCGTCAGGACGAGCGAGATCGACTGCCGGCCGACGGCCGGGTGCGGGAAGTCGATCGAGTAGGAGATGCGCAGCTCCTTCGCCGGACGGATCTCGATCCACTTCCCGTCGGAGCCGTGGACCGAGAGAGTCTTCGGGACGGCGAACGGCCGCGCCGCGGAGGCGAGCGTCGTGAGGCCGGCCGAGTGGATCTCGGCGACCCAAGGGGCGGAGCTGCCGTCCAGGATCGGAAGCTCGGGGCCGTCGATCTCGACCGTCAGGTTGTCGAGGCCGAGCCCGGCGGCGGCGGAGAGGAGGTGCTCGACCGTCCCCACCTCGCGGCCGCGCTCGCCGAGCGAGGTCGCGTAGTCGAGGCGGCCCGCCTCCTCGGCGAGCGCCGGGAGGACGGCGCCGACGTCCGTCCGGACGAAGACGATTCCTCGGCCCGCGGGGGCCGGACGGAGCGTTGCGCGAACCAGATGTCCGGAGTGGAGCCCCACGCCCGAAACGGTCACCGTGCGGGCGAGCGTCGTCTGAAGCCTCATGTCGCGGCCTTCCTTTGCATGCCGGATGCCAGCCCGGCGCCGCGGAAACCGCTGATTTCAGGCCGGTTGTCTTCGCATGAGGACGCCCGTGTGTGGATGCGACGCCGCAGAGTGTGGCGTGAGTGCGACACGGGGCGGGGCTCACGACGGGATTCGCAGACCTCCCCCGGCCGAAGGACGCCGGATGCTAGCCTCTTCGTGTGAGCCAGGCGATTCGTCCGGGTACCCCCGGAGCAGACGAAGTCCTCCCCTCGTCCGAGGTGCGTCGGAGGCTGGAGCTGGCCTTCGCGGCCTCCACCCCGCCCGGAGTCGTCGCGGCTTACCTCTTCGGCAGCCACGCCGAAGGTCGATCGCACCGCGAGTCCGACGTCGACGTCGCCGTCCTCCTCGACGACCGGACCTACCCGACGGCGGCCGACAGGGCGGAAGCCCGGGTCCGAATCTGTGCGTGGCTCATCGGAGCCCTTTCCGATAACGACGTCGACCTCCTGGTCCTGAACGGAGCTCCTCCGCTCCTCGGCCGGAAAGTCGTGACCGACGGCCTCGCCGTTCACCTCGCCGACGCGGAGAGGGCGAGAGAGTTCGTCCGCGACGTCCAGCTCCGTGCCGCCGACTTCGCCCCATTTCTCGCCCGACACAGGGTCACCCTCCTGGAGGCGCTCGCCCGATGAGCCCGCTCGCCGACCGCCTTGCCGAGCTGCGCCTTCACCTCGACCACCTGCGGGAGCTCGCCCCGCGCGTCGCCTCGGCAGCCGAGCTGCGCGGGGATATGTCGCTTCGAAACGACGTCCTCTTCTCCCTCTTCATGGCCGCGCAGCTCGTGATCGACGTCGCGGCCGAGCTCTCCTCCCGGTCCGGCCGGCGTTTCGGCGATTACACGGAAGCGATCCGGAACCTGGAGCTCGACCGCCGCTTCCCGCCGGAGCTCGTCGCCAGGCTTTCCGGGCTGCCCGGCTTCCGAAACGTCCTCGTCCACGAGTACGCCGCCCTCGACCTGGATCGGGCCCTCGCGGCCATGCGCGAGCTCGCTCCTCTCGAGGAGTTCGTCCGCGTCGTCGCGCGACTCGAGCTCGAAACGAGCGGCCCTGGGAGCGCGCCGTGACCGCCCGCCCCGCCTCGCCCCCTCCCAAGAGGGAAAAGGATCTCGCCGTCCGCATCGTCGCGAAGAACCGGAAGGCGTTCCACGAGTACTTCGTCGAGGACAAGATGGAGGCGGGCCTCGAGCTGACCGGCACCGAGGTCAAGTCGCTCCGCGAGGGGAGCACGAACCTCACCGACGGCTGGGTCGAGCTCGCCGGCGGGCAGGCGTTCCTGCACGGTGTCCACGTGTCGCCCTACCTCGCCGGCTCCTGGAACAACCCCGACCCCGTCCGCAAGCGGCGGCTCCTCCTGCACAAGCGGGAGATCCTGAAGTGGGCCGTAAAGCTCCAGCGGACCGGCGCCACCTGCATTCCCCTCTCCCTCTACTTCAAGGGCCCGCGCGCCAAGGTCGAGATCGCGCTCGTCACCGGCAAGAAGCTCCACGACAAGCGCGAGACGATCAAGCGGCGCGAAGCCGACCGCGAGAGCCGCGCGGCAATCAAGGCGGGGCGGACGCGGTAGGGGGGCGCTGAGGTCGGGATCCGTGCGATCGCATCGGGAGGTCGTCGCGGCGCTCGTTGGAGGGCTCTGAATCGTCGTCCCGCTTCGTGACGAAATGAAATTCCGTCTCGTCGCGTCGCGCCGGGACGGTTCCGTCGTAATCTGATCGCTGCCGCTGGGGTGGCCACGCGAGCGTCTTCGGAACAGTCGCGGCGGAGGTGACTCATGACGCAGTTCGCAGTTCCGGCTCATACCGTGCGCTT
>Ga0209310_1002480_pt1 | contig 11781 bp, 10 predicted proteins | sample AD_UKC030_MetaG_FD_184415 | JGI IMG/M metagenome (GOLD analysis project Ga0209310, IMG submission 184415) | Active sludge microbial communities of municipal wastewater-treating anaerobic digesters from USA - AD_UKC030_MetaG (SPAdes) (version 2) | ecosystem: Engineered > Bioreactor > Anaerobic >... | reverse complement strand
GACGGCATTGACGGTCAGGGCGAGTTCGCGCAGCGCTTCCGGCATGTGCGGCAGGAGCGGCGCGCCGGCCAGCGGCATGACGACCAGACCGACGGCCGGAATGAACTGCGCCGGCGTCACATGCTCGATCGCCACATGCTCGCCGCGGAACATGAAGAACAGGGCGGCGAAGCTGAAGACGAAAGTCAGCGCGACGCCGAGCCACCAGAGCACCAGCGCGACGCCGACGTAGGGCGTGAACACCAGCCATTGCAACGCCAGCACCAGCAGGGCAATCGAAAAGGTCGGGTAGAAATTGGCCTGCACCGGATGCTTGAGCGTCTGCATCGCGGCGTCCGGAAAGCGCAGCCAGCGGGTCAGCCACGGAAGCGCCAGCACCAGGAACAGCGCCGTATTGAGCCAATGCAATATCACCGCCGGAACACCAAGCGCCGGCCAGCCCTGCGCCAGCGAATGCGTGGTCAGCGCCAGGACGCCGGTGCCCATGACCGCGGCGAACCAGCCGGGGGCGAAGCTCTTGGAAATGTCGGAAAACGAAGGATAGGCCATGGCGCGCTCGATAAATCAGAATTCGCTTATTTTACATCGTCGACCGCGACATTCGGCAGTTGCAAACAAAAGCCCTGGCGAGCGAATCGGTGTAGTATTTTCCAAACACCGGACGAGAACGCCGTCATGCAGCCATTTTTTCCACCGCCGCGGCGCAGGCCATGAGTCGGCGCGATGATTGAACCCGTCGTCCTTCTCGCCATCATCACGGTCGTCATCGTATTGCTGTTCGACTACACCAACGGCTTTCACGACGCCGCCAACATTGTCGCCACGGTGATCGCCTCGCGCGCCATGACGCCGGTGCAGGCGGTCGTCATCGTCGGTGTCTTCGAATTTCTCGGCCCCCTGCTCGGCGGCACGGCGGTGGCCAACACCATCGGCAAGTTCGTCACGCTGGACGGCGTCCTGCCGACGCTTTCCCTGGCGATCCTGGTCTGCGGACTGCTCGGCGCCATCGTCTGGAACCTCGCCACCTGGTATTTCGGGATTCCCTCGTCCTCGTCGCACGCGCTGGTCGGCGGCCTCGCCGGAGCGGTCGTCGTTTCGGTAGGCAGCGATCACGTGGTCTGGGGCGTAAGCGAGCTTTTCCACGGCCATGTCACCGGAATCGTCAAGGTGCTGGCCGCCCTGCTCCTTTCACCGATGATCGGCTTCGGCGCCGGATTCCTGATCAAGCGACTGCTCTCCGCGCTGCTGACCCGGGCGACCCCGGCGGTCAACCGGCGCTTGCGCGGCGCCCAGTTCTTCACCGCCGCCGGCCTGGCCTTTTCGCACGGCGCCAACGACGCCCAGAAGAGCATGGGCATCCTGACCCTGGCGCTGCTGCTCGGCGGCTTCATTCCCAGTTTCGAAGTACCGTTCTGGGTCATGCTGGCCTGCGCGACGGCAATCACGCTCGGCATTCTGTCCGGCGGCTGGCGCATCGTGCGCACGCTCGGTTTCGCGATCTTCCGGGTACGTCCGATCCATGCCCTCAGCTCGCAACTGACCTCGGCGCTGGTCATCCTCTCGGCCTCGGCGATCGGCGCGCCGGTCTCGACGACCCACGTCGTCGCCACCTCGATCATGGGCATCGGCGCCGCCGACAATCCGCGCGCCGTGCGCTGGAAGAAGGCCAAGGATATCGGCGTCACCTGGGTCGTCACCATCCCCGGCGCCGCGCTTGTCGCCATCCAGGTCTACGCCCTGCTCAACCTCTATATCGGAAGCAAGCCATGAATGACCAGCCCTCCATTTTCCGCAAGCTCTTCGACCGGGTATTCCCCAAGATGGCGGATTTTTTCGGCGCGCTCAGCTCGCAATGCCAGCATGTCGCCCAGACCACCGGCCTGCTCGTCGAGTTCATGGAAACCGGCGATGTCGTGATCGGCGAGCGGATCCGCCAGGACGAGCATGATGCCGACCGGATCAAGGCCAGCAACCTGCATACGCTGAACGAGGCCTTCTCGACACCGATCGACCGCGAGGATCTCTATCGGGCGATCATGCACCTCGACGAGATCACCAATTACTGCAAGACCACGGTCAACGAGATGAACGTTCTCGGCCTGTCACCCGACAAGTTTTGCCTCGAAATGGCCATGCACATCAAGATGGGAACCGATGCGCTGGCGCTCGGTTTCTCCCACCTGGCCAAGGAACCGGCCAGCGTCGCCGCCAATGCCGATGCCGCGCGCAAGTCCGAGCGCAAGGTCGAGAAAGCCTACCGGCGGGCCATCGCCGAACTGTTTCAGGGCGACGACTACATCAACATGTTCAAGCGCCGCGAAATCTACCGCCACCTGTCGAACGCCGCCGACCGCATGGCCGACGCCGCCAACACGCTGCACGACATCGTCGTCAAGATGTCCTGAGCGTTCGGCTTCCAGCTAGGGCGCGACCAGCTTCACTTCCTGGCCGGCGAAAAACACTGTCTGGCCGGGCCGCAATTTTGCCCTTTTCCGGGTGTCGACCGCACCATCCACCCGGACCCTTCCTTCTTCGATGGCGGCATGCGCCGCGCCGCCGGATTCGCAGAGGCCGGTCGCCTTGAGCAACTGGTCGAGCTGGATGTATTCGCCGCGTACGGCCAGGGTGATGCTCATAAGTTTCCTTCCACCGGGATCGGGGGCACCCGGCACGGCCCATGGGCGCCGAGGCGGATGTTTTCAATGTCGCCGGTCCGCGAGGAGCCGGCGATGAAATTGACGGCGCGCGTCAGGATTTGCTCGCGCGCGCTCATGCCACCCGGTTGCGCGGATTGCCGGCGACGAAGGCTTCGATGTTGTCGATCAGCTGGTCGGCGAGCGCCTGCATCGCCGGCCGGCTGGCCCAGGCGACGTGCGGTGTCAGCAGGAAGTTGGGCAGTGCCAGCAGTTCCGGCGCGACCATCGGGTGACCGGCCGGCGGCGGTTCGGCGGTGATGACGTCGAAGCCGGCGCCGGCGATCCAGCCTTCGCGTAGCGCGCGGGTCAGCGCCACCTCGTCGACCAGGCTGCCGCGCGCCGTATTGATCAGCAGCGCCGTCGGCTTCATCGCGCGCAGCTCGGCTTCGCCGATCAGGCCCTGCGTCTGCGGCGTCAGCGGGCAATGCAGGGTGATCGCATCGGCCTCGCGCAGGACCTGCGCGAAATCGGTGTAGCCGGGGCGCAACACGTTCGCGTCCTTGTGTTCGGCGCGCAGCACGCGCATGCCGAAGGCCTCGGCCAGCCGCGCGACGCCGTTGCCCAGGCTGCCGCTACCGATCAGGCCGAGCGTGGCGCCGTACAAGTCGCGGATCGGGTGGTCGAACAGGCAGAACTGGTCGGACTGCTGCCAGCGCCCGGCCTGCACCGTGGCGCGCCAGGCGATCAGGTTGCGCGACAGCGCCAGCAGCAGCGCCATGACGTGCTCCGGCACCGTATGCTCGGCATAGCCGCGAATGTTGGAAACGACGATACCGCGCTTCCGGCACGCTTCGAGGTCGACGATGTTGGTGCCGGTCGCTGCCACGGCGACCATTTTCAGGTCCGGCAGGGCGTCGACCGCAGCAGCCGGCAAGGGCACCTTGTTGATGATGGCGATAGTCGCTCCCTGCAGGCGCTCGACGACCTGTTCCGGCCGTGTCATCGGGTATTCGACCCAGTCGTGGACAAAGTCCGGCCGACGGACGTCGGCGATGACCGATTCGCGTTCCAGATAGACGATGCGCTGCATCAGGAGGCCAGCATGACGTAGGGCTTGCCGGCCGCATCGGCAATGGCGCCCACCTGGACGCCGAGCGCCGCATTGCCGGCATAGACCAAGCGGTCTATCCCGCGGCAGCACAAGCCGTCGATCGCTTCGGTGTCTCCCTGCATCAGGTTGAGCACACCGGGCGGCCAGGCGGCCCGCCCCGACAACTCGCACAAGGCGAATGCCGCTGCCGGCGCCTTCGGACTCGGCTTGACGATCACGGCCCCGCCCGCCCGCAGTATCGGCGCTGCCGCTTCGGCAAAACCGGCCAGTGGCCGGGTCGCGTCGACGACCAGGGCGACCACCCCGGCTTCACCGACCACAGTGCCGCGCAGCGCTGCCAGGGCTGCCGCCACTTCGTCCTGCGCCTGCGCCTCCGGGAAACCGGTATCGCCGCGCAGCAATTTGACGAAGTGACCGGTATAACGATCCAGCCCATCGGCCAGCGCGTCCAGGCAAGCCTGCCGGGCTTCCGGCGCCAACGCCGCCCAGGCCGGCTGTGCCGCACGGGCCGCGCCGGCGGCCTCGGCGGCCTCGGCCGCACCGCATAGCGGCACCCGGTGCACGGCCTCGCCGCTATGCGGATTGACGACATCGAAGAATGACTCGGTAACGGTGAGGAAGGCGCGGCCGTTTACCCACAGCGGAATGGCCTTCGGGCCTTCGGGTGAAAATTCCATGTTCAAGCTCTCTTTCTTGCTGCGTAAAGTTCGTGAAAAGTCTGGCCCGGCGGCGCCGGCAGGTCGCGCTCGGCTGTCCGCCACGAGGCCATGCCGGAGGTGCGGGTGCGCCTGCTGCCGTCGGCCAGCCGGCGCAGGCTGGCGAAGCCGATGAATGGACGCATCAGGTCGACCAGGCAGGTAACGTAGAGGGTCAAGCGCATGCTAATATTGCGGCGCACAAGAAGGAAAGTGGCTAATGCTACTCAAACCGCACTAATAAAGGAATCCAGTTGTCCGAAACCGCCAGCGGGTCTGCCAAGACGCCCGGTTCGATCCAGGTCATCGAACGCATGATGACGCTCCTCGACGCCCTTGCCGCTGCCTCGGAGCCGGCCACCCTCAAGCATCTGGCCAGCGTCACCGAACTGCACCCGTCCACCGCGCACCGCATTCTCGGCGCCATGACGACGGCGCGTTTCGTCGAACGCCAGGAGGCTGGCACCTATCGCCTCGGCATCCGCCTGCTCGAACTCGGCAACCTGGTGAAGTCGCGCATCAACGTGCGCGAAGTCGCCCTGCCCTTCATGCAATCGCTGCGCGAAAGCATCGGCGAAGCGATCAATCTCGGCGCGCGCCATGACGACGAAATCGTTTATATCGAACGCACTTCCTCGGGACACTCGCTGGTGCGCGTCGTCTATCTGGTCGGCGGCCGCGCGCCGTTGCACCTGACCTCGCTCGGCAAGCTGTTTCTGGCGGCCGATTCGCCGCAGCAGGTTCGCGACTACGCGCGGCGCACCGGGCTGCCCGGCAAGACGCCGCGCTCGCTGACGACATTGGCAGCGCTCGAAAAGGAACTGGAAAAGGTCCGTCGCCACGGCGTCGCCTACGACGACGAGGAAGCGGAAATCGGCCTCAAATGCGTTGCCGCGCCGATTCATGACGAAGAAGGCCACATCGTCGCCGCGCTCTCGGTCTCCGCACCGGCAGACCGCCACGATCCGGCGTGGGCCGCCCAGGTCAAAAAATCGGCCGAGGCCGTCTCGCGCGCCCTGGGTTACGCCGGCCCAAATCCCAAAGGGATGCCGTCACCGCGGGGCGGATGATATAAAAAAGGGCTGCCCGCGGGCAGCCCCTGTTTGCGTGACCCCGAAAGATCAGACCGGACGGCGATCCAGCATCAGGCTGGCGCTTTCCATCCAGCGCTTGATCCGGTTGGCATCGCCGACGCGCGTCATCTTGCCCGAGGAGTCGAGCAGGACGATGACCACGGGCTTGTCCGCCACCCGCGCCTGCATCACCAGGCAGCGACCGGCCTCGGAGATGTAACCGGTCTTCGAGACACCGATTTCCCAGGTATCGCTGCGCACCAAGGCATTGGTATTGCGGAATTCGCGGATGTGCCCGTTGATATCGACACTGGCCTCGCCGGTCGTCGAGAAATTGCGAATCTCCGGATAACGCGCGGCGGCCGCCACCATGCGCGCCAAGTCATGCGCGGTCGACACGTTATTGCTCGACAGGCCGGTCGGTTCCTCGAAGCGCGAACTTACCATGCCCAGCGCCTGCGCCTTCTGGTTCATGGCTTTCACGAAGGCCGGCATGCCGCCCGGATATTGACGACCCAGCGCATGCGCCGCGCGGTTCTCGGAGGACATCAGGGCCAGCAACATGGCCGTCTGGCGCGTCATGGTCGTGCCAACCGGCAGACGGGAACGGGTACCCTTGAGCTCATCGACGTCATCATCGCCGATCGCGATGACTTCATTCATGTCGAGCTTGGCGTCGAGAACGACCATGGCGGTCATCAGCTTGGAAATCGAGGCGATCGGCACAACGGCGCTCGATTGCTTCTCGAACAGCGCATTGCCGGTTTCCTGATCGATGACCAGCGCCGAGGCCGAGTACAGCGCGAGGTGAGCCGAATCCACGTCAGCCACAGCCACCTTGTGCGACTGCTTCTTGGGCACCGCACGGCTGGTGCCGGCATGCTTTGCGGAAGACTTCTTGGCGGTGGAAGCGCTCGCCGATTTTTTCGGCGCCTTCGCCGCTGCTGACTTGGCAGCCGGCAAGGCTGCATTCTTGCTGGTCTTTTTGGTGCCCGCGGCCACCTTGGAATCAGCCTTTTTCGCTACCTGCGGCGCTTTTTTCGACTCCGTTGCCGCATGGCTCTGGGCGCCTGGCCCGAGAACCAGCAATGCGCCAAAAAGCACAGCAGCCTTGAATCCCTGTTTCATGTGCAACCTCCTGCCAGTACCGCGCGAATTTTATCCCAGTTTAGCAGGGTGATCTCAAAAATCAATATAAATAGATAGATAGCTGAATAACTTAAGAAAATATATCAACAGGCGTCGACGACCGTCAGCGCCGTCATGTTGACGATGCGGCGCACGGTCGCGGTCGGCGTCAGGATATTGACCGGGCGCGCCGCGCCGAGCAGGATGGGCCCGACCGTCAGATTGTCGCCGGCCGCCACCTTGAGCAGGTTGAACGAGATATTGGCGGCGTCCAGCGTTGGCATGACAAGCAGGTTGGCCTGCCCCTTGAGACGCGAATTGGGAAAGGCTTCCCGGCGAATCTGCTCGTCCAGCGCGGCATCGCCGTGCATTTCGCCCTCGACCTCGAGCTGCGGCGCCCGCTGCCCGAGGATGGCCAGCACCTCCCGCATTTTCAGGGAAGTCGGCGTATCGGCCGTACCGAACGTCGAATGCGACAACAGCGCGACCTTCGGCTGCATGCCGAAATTGCGGATTTCCTCGGCTGCCAGCAAGGTCATGTCAGCCAGTTGCTCGGCGCTCGGGTCGTAATTGACATAGGTATCGGCGATGAAAACCGTGCGGCCGGGCAGCATCAGCAGGCTCATCGCGTAATAGCAATCGAGCCCGTTCCGGGTTCCGATCACGTCCTGCACGTACTGGCGATGAGCACCATGACGCCCGAAAGTACCGCAGATGAGGCCGTCGGCATAGCCGAGATGAACCATCAACGATCCATACAAGGTTGCCCGGCGGCCCACTTCGCGGCGCGCATAGTCCGGCGAAACGCCCTTACGCTCCATCATCCGGTGATAGGTCGTCCAGAACTCCTCGAAATGCGCATCGTAGAAGGGGCAATGGTCGGCATAGACCACTTCGTAATCGACCCCCTCCCGAATACGCAGCCCGGCCGCCTCGATCCGCCTTTCAATCTCGGCCGGCCGGCCAATCAGCACCGGGAACGCGATGCCCTCGTCGCGAATGACCTGCACCGCACGCAGGACGCGCTCATCCTCCCCTTCGGCGAAGACGATACGCTTGGGCGCCATGCGCGCCTGCGAGAACACCGGCTTCATGATCAGGCCGGAGTGATAGACGAATTCGTTCAGACCCTGCAGATAGGCGTCCCAATCCTTGATCGGGCGCGTCGCGACGCCGGAGTCCATGCCGGCCCGGGCGACGGCCGGCGCGATCTTGACGATCAGGCGCGGATCGAAGGGGTTGGGAATCAGGTACTCGGGACCGAAACCGGAGATCTTCTCGCCGTAGGCGCGGGCGGCGACTTCGGATTGTTCGGCGCGGGCCAGTTCGGCGATGGCCTTGACCGCCGCCATCTTCATTTCTTCGGTGATCGTTGTCGCACCGACATCGAGCGCGCCACGGAAGATGAAGGGGAAGCACAAGACGTTGTTGACCTGGTTCGGGTAGTCCGAACGACCGGTGCAGATGATGGCGTCGTCGCGCACGCTCTTGACCAATTCCGGCGTGATTTCCGGGGTCGGGTTGGCGAGCGCCATGATCAGCGGGCCTTTGGCCATCCTGGCGACCATTTCCGGTTTCAATACGCCGCCCGCCGACAGGCCGAGGAAGACGTCGGCGCCTTCGATCACTTCGCCCAGGGTGCGGGCGTCGGTCTTCTTGACATAGCGCGCCTTGATCTCGTCCATTTCCTCGACGCGGCCTTCATAGACCAGGCCCTTGATGTCGGTGACCCAGATGTTCTCGACCGGGGCGCCGAGCAGCACCAGCAGGTCGAGGCAGGCCAGCGCCGCGGCGCCGGCACCCGAGGTGACGATCTTGACCGTTTTCAGATCCTTGCCGATCAGGTGCAGCCCGTTGAGCACCGCAGCGCCGACGACGATCGCCGTACCGTGCTGGTCGTCATGGAAAACCGGAATCTTCATGCGCTCGCGCAGCTTCTTCTCGATGTAGAAGCATTCGGGGGCCTTGATATCTTCGAGGTTGATGCCGCCGAAGGTGGGTTCGAGCGAGGCGATGGTGTCGATCAGCTTGTCCGGATCGCGTTCGTCGATCTCGATGTCGAAGACGTCGATATTGGCGAACTTTTTGAACAGCACGCCCTTGCCCTCCATCACCGGCTTGGCGGCGAGCGGGCCGATGGCGCCGAGGCCGAGCACCGCCGTGCCATTGGTGATGACGCCGACCAGATTGGCGCGCGAGGTCAGGGTGCCGGCTTCGGCCGGATCGGCGACGATTTCCTCGCAGGCGAAAGCCACCCCGGGCGAGTACGCCATCGACAGGTCGTACTGGTTGGTCAATTGCTTGATCGGCGTGACCGCGATCTTGCCCGGCTTGGGCTGGCGGTGGTAGTAGAGCGCGGCTTCGCGCAGTTGCCGGGGATCCATGTCTTGTTCCATTTTGCACCTTGAAATGCGACTCGCAGAAGCAGCAAACGATACCACGCATGCTGGCCGTGAAACATCTCGGAAATTACGTAGAAGGGCACGGGAAAATCGGTGTGGCCCCCAATTTGATGCATAATCACACGCTGCCCAGCCGACCGCTTCGCCGCCGCGCACCAGCCTGCCGACCAGGCTGGCGGTTGGCACAGACCCCCGTTATTTCCGCAACCTGGAGAGATGCACCGCCATGACCATCCCGCTGAATGCCCCTGACTACGTCAAACACGAAGGCCTGAAAAAATGGGTCGCCGAGATCGCCGCGCTCACCCAAGCGGATCGTATTTACTGGGCGGATGGCTCGCCGGAAGAATATGACCGCCTGTGCGCCGAAATGGTCGAAGCCGGCACGCTGATCAAGCTCAACGAAGCGAAGCGCAAGAATTCCTACCTCGCCTTTTCCGACCCGTCCGACGTGGCGCGCGTCGAAGACCGCACCTACATCTGCTCCGAGAAGAAGGAAGATGCCGGCCCGACCAACAACTGGGAAGAACCGGCCAAGATGCGCGAAACCCTCAACGGCCTGTTCAAGGGCTGCATGAAGGGCCGCACCATGTACGTCATTCCCTTCAGCATGGGGCCGCTCGGTTCGCCGATCGCCCATATCGGCGTCGAGATTTCCGACTCCGCCTACGTTGTCGTCAACATGCGCACCATGACCCGCATGGGCAAGGCGGTCCACGACGTGCTTGGCAGCGCCGGCGAATTCGTGCCCTGCATCCACAGCGTCGGCGCCCCGCTCGCCGACGGCCAGCCGGACGTCGCCTGGCCCTGCAACCCGACCGTCAAATACATCGTGCACTTCCCGGAAACCCGCGAAATCTGGTCCTACGGCTCCGGCTACGGCGGCAACGCCCTGCTCGGCAAGAAGTGCTTTGCCTTGCGCATCGCCTCCAACATGGCGCGCGACCAGGGTTGGCTGGCCGAACACATGCTCATCCTCGGCGTCGAATCTCCGGAGGGTGAGAAGTCCTATGTCGCTGCCGCCTTCCCGTCGGCCTGCGGCAAGACCAACTTCGCCATGCTGATCCCGCCGAAGACAATGGGCGGCTGGAACATCACCACCATCGGCGACGACATCGCCTGGATCAAGCCGCGCGTCGACCAGGACGGCATCACCCGCTTCTACGCCATCAACCCGGAAGCCGGCTTCTTCGGCGTCGCCCCGGGCACCTCCGAGAAGACCAACTTCAACGCGCTGGCGACGCTCAAGGAAAACATCATTTTCACCAACGTCGCGCTGACCGACGACGGCGACGTCTGGTGGGAAGGCCTGACCAAGGAAGCCCCGGCACACCTGATCGACTGGCAGGGCAAGGACTGGACGCCGGAAGACGGCAAGGCCGGCAAGAAGGCCGCGCATCCGAATTCGCGCTTCACGGCGCCGGCCAGCCAGTGCCCGTCGGTCGACCCCGCGTGGGAAGATCCGTCCGGCGTGCCGATCTCCGCCTTCATTTTCGGCGGCCGCCGCGCCACCACCGTGCCACTGGTCTACGAAGCCTTCAACTGGAACTACGGGGTCTACATGGCCGCCACGCTCGGCTCCGAAACCACCGCGGCCGCCTTCGGGCAGCAGGGCGTCGTCCGCCGCGACCCGTTCGCCATGCTGCCGTTCTGCGGCTACCACATGGGCGACTACTTCAATCACTGGCTGCGCATGGGCAAGACCGTCGATGAATCGCCGAAGATCTTCTGCGTCAACTGGTTCCGCATGGACGAGAAGGGCGACTTCATGTGGCCCGGCTTCGGCGAAAACATGCGCGTCCTGAAGTGGATCGTCGAACGCTGCAAGGGCGCCATCACCGCCCGGGAAACAGTCCTCGGCTGGATGCCCAAGTTCGAGGACATCGACTGGACCGGCCTCGATATCACCAAGGCCGAGTTCGAGGCCCTCACGACCATCGACGCCGATGCCTGGAAGGCCGAGCTGGCGGGCCACAAGGAATGGTTCGACAAGATGGGCGAAAAGATGCCGCGCGAACTCGTGCTCAAGCGCGAACTGTTCGAAATGGGCATCTTCCGGGACGCCGCCTGATCTTCGCCAGGTCGCCATGATCGAATGGCCGCCTCCGGGCGGCCGTTTTGTTTGAGGAATGCCATGACCTACCGCCCCGCCAGTCGCCTCGCCGAGATCGAACCCTTTCACGCCGTCGAGTTGCTGACCCGCGCCCGCCAGCTGGAGGCGAAAGGCCGCGACATCATTCACATGGAAATCGGCGAACCCGACTTCCCGACGCCGGAACCCATCGTGACTGCCGCGGTCGACGCGATAAAAGCCGGCAAAACGCACTATACCCAGTCGCTCGGCCTGCCCGAATTGCGTGCGGCGATCGCCGGCTTCTATCAGAACCGCTACGGCGTGGCGGTGCCGGCGGCGCGCATCGCCGTGACCAATGGCGCCTCCGGCGCCCTGAACCTGGCCTTCGCTTGCCTGGCCGAGCCAGGCAGCGAGTGGTTGCTGGCCGACCCCGGCTACCCGTGCAACCGCCACATTTTGCGGGTGTACGAGGGTCGACCGCGGCATCTCGCGGTCGGGCCGGAAAGCAATTTCCAGCCGACACCGGCCCAAGTGCGGGCCGCGTGGAACGAGCGCACCGCCGGCCTGCTGGTCGCCTCGCCGGCCAACCCGACCGGCACCCTGTTGACCCTGCCCGAAATCGCGGCGCTGGCTAATGCCTGTCGCGAAAACGACTGCCATTT
>Ga0209310_1002465_pt1 | contig 11837 bp, 6 predicted proteins | sample AD_UKC030_MetaG_FD_184415 | JGI IMG/M metagenome (GOLD analysis project Ga0209310, IMG submission 184415) | Active sludge microbial communities of municipal wastewater-treating anaerobic digesters from USA - AD_UKC030_MetaG (SPAdes) (version 2) | ecosystem: Engineered > Bioreactor > Anaerobic >... | reverse complement strand
CGACAACATCGCCATGACGATCAAGCTGATCGCCCCGATCGCCATGGAAGAAGGTCTGCGCTTCGCCATCCGTGAGGGCGGTCGTACCGTCGGCGCCGGCGTCGTCGCCAAAATCATCGAGTAATCGATAATTTTTGTTATTAGGGCGCTTCGGGAAACCGAGGCGCTTTGGTTTTTCTGCAGCAGGGGTGTAGCTCAATTGGTAGAGCAACGGTTTCCAAAACCGTAGGTCGGGGGTTCGATTCCCTCCGCCCCTGCCACCCTCTTTAAAGATCGTGAACGTCATGGCTGACAAGATCAAGTTTGCGCTAGCGCTGGTTATTCTGGCCGCTGGCGTGGCTGGTTTCTACCTGCTCTCCGAGCAGGCAATGATTTTGCGCGTCCTGGCGGTACTGGCCGGGGTGGCGCTCGCTGCTGCGGTTGCCTGGAAAACTGAACCGGGGCAGCGCTTCTTCACCTTTGCAAACGAGTCCGTGGTCGAGGCGAAGAAGGTTGTCTGGCCGTCGCGCAAGGAAACCATGCAGACCACTGGTGCGGTATTCGCCTTCGTGGTGGTCATGGCCCTGTTCCTCTATCTGACTGACAAGAGCCTCGAGTGGGTTCTTTACGATCTCGTGCTGGGCTGGAAGAAATCATGAGCAAACGCTGGTATGTGGTCCATGCCTACTCCGGCTTCGAGAAAAGCGTGATGCGCGCCATTCAGGAGCGCATCGACCGCTTGGGCATGCAGGAAAAGTTCGGTCGCATCCTAGTGCCGGTCGAAGAGGTCGTCGAGATGAAGGGTGGTCAAAAGGCCATCTCCGAGCGCAAGTTCTTTCCCGGCTATGTGCTGTGTGAAATGGAGATGGATGACGACTCCTGGCATCTGGTCAAGAACACGCCGAAGGTAACCGGTTTCGTTGGCGGTACGGCAACCAAGCCGACCCCGATTTCCCAGAAGGAAGTCGACAAGATCATGCAGCAGATGCAGGAAGGGGTTGAGAAGCCCCGTCCCAAGGTGCTGTTCGAGGTTGGCGAAGTGGTTCGGGTCAAGGAAGGTCCGTTCACCGATTTCCATGGTTCCGTCGAAGACGTCAATTACGAAAAGAACCGCTTGCGCGTTTCGGTCACCATTTTCGGACGCGCCACGCCCGTCGAGCTCGAATTTGCCCAGGTCGAGAAGGCCTGAACGGGCAAGACTGTTTCAGGGGTTTGCCGACTGCCCCTAATTAGTTCGGCAAGAGGAGCGCAAGTAGGCGTAAGCCCAAAGCGCGTTACCACTCATCAATCAAGGAGCAATTATGGCCAAGAAAATTGTTGGCTACATCAAGCTGCAAGTGCCGGCCGGCAAGGCGAACCCGTCGCCCCCGATCGGTCCCGCGCTGGGTCAGCGCGGTCTGAACATCATGGAATTCTGCAAGGCGTTCAACGCCCAGACGCAAGGCGTCGAGCCGGGCCTGCCGATTCCCGTGGTGATCACTGCCTTTGCGGACAAGTCCTTCACCTTCGTGATGAAGACGCCGCCGGCAACGATCCTGATCAAGAAGGCTGCCGGCATCAAGTCCGGCTCTGCCAAGCCGCATACCGACAAGGTTGGCAAGATTACTCGCGCCCAGGCCGAAGAAATCGCCAAGACCAAGATGCCTGATCTGACTGCCGCCAATATGGATGCTGCTGTTCGCACCATCGCCGGTTCCGCCCGCTCGATGGGTATCACGGTGGAGGGTCTGTAATCATGGCTAAGCTTACGAAAAAGCAGAAGGCCCTGCAGGGCAAGATCGTCGCGCAAAAGCTCTACCCGGTTCAGGAAGCCCTGACCCTGGCCAAGGAAACCGCGATCGCCAAGTTCGACGAATCCATCGATGTTGCGGTCAACCTCGGCGTCGATGCGCGCAAGTCCGACCAGGTTGTCCGTGGCTCTGTCGTGCTGCCGGCTGGTACCGGTAAGTCCGTTCGCGTCGCCGTGTTCGCCCAGGGCGAAAAGGCCGAGGCGGCCAAGGCTGCCGGTGCCGAAGTCGTCGGTTTCGACGACCTCGCGGCCGAAGTCAAGGCCGGTAACCTGAATTTCGACATCGTCATCGCGACGCCGGATGCCATGAAGGTCGTCGGCCAGCTCGGCCAGATCCTCGGTCCGCGCGGCCTGATGCCGAACCCGAAGGTCGGTACCGTGACCATGGACGTGACGACTGCGGTCAAGAACGCCAAGGCCGGTCAGGTTCAATACCGTACTGACAAGGCAGGTATTATCCACGCCACCATTGGTCGCGCTTCCTTCTCCGTCGAGAGTCTGGAAACCAACCTGAAGGCGCTAATCGATGCGCTGAACAAGGCCAAGCCGGCTTCCTCGAAGGGTCAGTACCTGCGCAAGGTGGCTGTTGCTGCCACCATGGGTCCTGGCGTTCGTGTCGATCAGGCTTCGCTGCTCGGCTAACAGTACTTTGGGCTGCTGATTGTCGCCAAGGTGGCAATCAGCAGATCGTCAAAGACCGCAGGCGCCTCGGAAACGGAGCTTAATCGCGAAAGCAACCTGCGCAGACGGTGTCCCAGAACAAGATTTTTTGCTGGCCGGTAACGGACGGCATAGCTTCTGGTTCAGGTCGCCGTAGGTGCGGCGGGAATTTCTCCCGTCGTGTTATGACTTGAAAGGAGGAAAGACCTGTGGGTCTCAATCTGAACGACAAAAAAGCGGTTGTAGCTGAGGTGTCGGCACAAGTGGCCAACGCACAGACCATCGTGATTGCCGAATATCGTGGCATTGAGGTTACAGACCTCACTGTGCTGCGCAAGAAGGCGCGCGAGTCTGGTGTGTATCTGCGTGTGCTGAAGAATACCTTGGTGCGTCGCGCGGTCGCGGGCACTTCGTTCGCTGGCCTGGCAGACCAAATGGTCGGACCGTTGATTTACAGCGTCTCCACTGACCCGGTGGCTGCCGCGAAGGTTCTCAATGACTTCGCAAAAACCAACGACAAGCTCGTGCTGAAAGCCGGTTCCTACGCCGGCAAGGTGCTTGACAAGGCTGGTGTGCAGGCGCTTGCCTCCGTCCCGAGCCGCGAAGAGCTGCTCTCCAAGTTGCTGTACGTCATGCAAGCTCCGGTCGCCGGCTTTGTCCGCGGCTTGGCTGCATTGGCTGCGCAGCGCGAAGAAGCTACTGCTTAACCGTACCGCATACGAACTGATTTAGGAGTTATTTGAAATGGCAATTAGCAAAGAAGACATTCTGGAAGCCGTTGGCGCCCTGACCGTTATGGAACTGAACGACCTGGTCAAGGCGTTCGAAGAGAAGTTCGGCGTTTCCGCCGCTGCCGTCGCCGTTGCCGGCCCGGCTGGTGGTGCCGCCGCTGCTGTCGAAGAGCAGACCGAGTTCACCGTCATGCTGACTGGTGCTGGTGACAAGAAGGTTGAAGTCATCAAGGTCGTGCGTGCAGTGACCGGTCTGGGCCTCAAGGAAGCCAAGGATCTGGTTGATGGCGCGCCGAAGGCTGTCAAGGAAGGTATCTCCAAGGCTGACGCTGAAGCCCTCAAGACGCAACTGGAAGCAGCTGGCGCCAAGGTCGAAGTCAAGTAATCGACTTTTGGTGTGCGGGCTGGCGGTTTTTCCGCCAGCCCTTTTGTGCTTTGTACGACAGGTTTCACTGACCCAGAAAACGAACTTGAATAACGCCAACCGGCAAACGCAAACGATGCTCTCCTCTTCCCCAAAAGGGAGGCGAGCCCGTTTGCGTTTGCCTGTTTCGACAGGTTCCATGTTTGACTTTACCCGCACGGAGTTACCATGACTTACTCCTTCACCGAGAAGAAACGCATCCGCAAGAGTTTCGCCAAGCGCGCCAGCGTGCTTGACGTGCCTTACCTGCTTGCGACCCAGCTACAGTCTTTCAAAGACTTCTTGCAAGACGAAGTGGCACCGGAAAAACGCAAGAACGAGGGCTTGCAGGCTGCGTTCGCGTCCATTTTTCCGATCGTTTCCCACTCGGGCAATGCGCGCCTGGAGTTCGTCAGTTACATGCTGGGCGAGCCGGCCTTCGATGTCACCGAATGCCAGCAGCGCGGCCTGACCTTTGCATCTTCGCTGCGCGCCAGGGTGCGTCTGGTGATCATGGATCGCGAAGCGCCGGATACGGTGAAGGAAGTGAAGGAGCAGGAAGTCTATATGGGCGAAATTCCGCTCATGACGACCAACGGATCCTTCGTCATCAACGGGACCGAGCGTGTCATCGTCTCCCAGTTGCATCGTTCGCCCGGTGTCTTCTTCGAGCATGATCGCGGCAAGACCCACAGCTCCGGCAAGTTGCTGTTCTCTGCCCGCATCATTCCCTACCGCGGTTCCTGGCTCGATTTCGAATTCGATCCCAAAGATACGCTCTTCTTCCGTGTCGACCGCCGCCGCAAGATGCCGGTCACCACGCTGCTCAGGGCGATCGGCATGTCGTCTGAGGAAATCCTGGCGCGCTTCTTCGAATTCGATACCTTCATCCTGAGCAAGGAAAAAGTCGAGTTCGCCCTGGTGCCGGAGCGCCTGCGTGGTGAAGTCGCCCGTTTCGATTTCGTTGGCCCGGATGGCAAGGTGATCGTCGCCAAGGACAAGCGGATCACGGCCAAGCACATTCGTGACATTGCGGCAGCGGATCTGAAGCAGATCGTCGTTCCGGAAGATTTCATTCTCGGCCGGGTCGTTGCGAAGAATGTGGTCGACAAGGAAACTGGCGAGGTCGTTGCCAATGCCAACGATGAAATCACGGAAACGCTGCTCGCCAAGTTGCGGGAAGCTGAAATTGCGACGCTTGAGACGTTGTACACCAACGAACTTGATCGTGGCGCCTTCATTTCCAACACCCTGCGTGCGGATGAAACCGCCACCCGTCAGGCTGCCCGCATCGCCATCTATCGCATGATGCGCCCCGGCGAGCCGCCGACCGAAGAGGCGGTGGAGATTCTCTTCAACGGCCTGTTCTATTCGGACGAACGCTACGATCTGTCCGGTGTCGGCCGCATGAAGTTCAACCGTCGTCTGGCGCGTGCCGACGTGACCGAGCACAAAGTGCTGATCAAGGGGCTGGCTTCACGTGCGGAGGCCGCCCTGAAGAATCTGGCTGAAGGTTCGGGTTTCCCGCTGACGGCAATTCAGGATCTGGTGAGCCTGCTGCCCTACGGCGCTCGCTCCTTGTCCGAGAACATGACGCAGGCCGATGCCGAAGTGCTGGCGGGCAAGATCAAGCCGCTCGGCGCCAATGTCGAGGTGCGTGAACAGCTGACCCTGTCGCCGCGCGATATCGTCGAAGTGATCAAGATCCTTGTCGAATTGCGCAATGGCCGTGGTGAAATCGACGATATCGACCACTTGGGTAACCGTCGTGTCCGCTCGGTCGGCGAACTGGCGGAAAACCAGTTCCGTGCTGGCCTCGTTCGTGTCGAGCGAGCCGTCAAGGAACGTCTGTCGCAGGCCGAGTCTGACAATCTGATGCCGCACGATCTGATAAATGCCAAGCCGATCAGCGCGGCGATCAAGGAGTTCTTTGGTTCCAGTCAACTGTCGCAGTTTATGGACCAGACCAACCCGCTGTCGGAAATCACGCACAAGCGTCGTGTTTCCGCCCTTGGTCCCGGTGGTCTGACCCGCGAACGTGCCGGCTTCGAAGTCCGCGACGTGCATCCGACCCATTACGGTCGTGTCTGCCCGATCGAAACGCCGGAAGGCCCGAATATCGGTCTGATCAATTCGCTGGCACTATTTGCCCGGGTCAACGACTACGGCTTCATCGAAACCGCCTATCGCAAGGTCGTTGATTCCCAGGTGACCGATCAGATCGAATATCTGTCGGCGATCGAGGAGGGCAACTACGTCGTGGCTCAGGCCAATGCCTCGCTCGACGAAAGTGGTCGTCTCTCCGATGACCTCGTCACATGTCGGGAAAAGGGTGAAACCATTCTGGCCGAACCCGCCCGCGTTCAGTACATGGACGTTGCGCCGGGCCAGATTGTTTCCGTCGCTGCCTCGCTGATCCCCTTCCTTGAGCATGACGATGCGAACCGTGCCTTGATGGGCGCCAACATGCAGCGTCAGGCCGTTCCCTGTCTGCGTCCGGAAAAGGCGCTGGTTGGCACCGGCATTGAGCGCACAGTGGCAGTCGACTCCGGTACGGCTGTCGTCGCGCGCCGCGGCGGTCTGGTCGACTACGTTGATGCCGGCCGCGTCGTGGTTCGTGTCAATGACGACGAAACCGTGGCCGGCGAAGTGGGTGTCGATATCTACAATCTGGTCAAGTACACCCGTTCCAACCAGAACACCAACATCAATCAGCGTCCGCTGGTCCGCGTTGGTGACAAGATCGCCCGTGGCGATGTCGTGGCCGATGGCGCCTCGACCGACAAGGGCGAACTGGCCCTCGGTCAGAACATGCTGATCGCCTTCATGCCGTGGAACGGCTACAACTTCGAAGACTCGATCCTGATCTCTGAACGCGTCGTGGCTGAAGATCGCTACACTTCGATCCATATCGAGGAACTGACGGTTGTTGCCCGCGACACCAAACTCGGCCCCGAGGAAATTACCCGCGACATCGCGTCGCTGGGAGAAGTGCAGCTTTCCCGTCTGGATGATTCCGGTATCGTTTATATCGGCGCTGAAGTGCAGGCTGCTGACGTGCTGGTCGGCAAGGTGACACCGAAGGGTGAAACCCAGCTGACGCCGGAAGAGAAGCTGCTGCGTGCGATCTTCGGCGAGAAGGCTTCGGATGTGAAGGACACCTCGCTGCGCGTACCGTCAGGTATCGCCGGCACCGTCATCGATGTCCAGGTCTTCACCCGCGAAGGTATCGAGCGCGACAAGCGCGCACAGTCAATCATCGACGAGCATCTGCGCCACTACAAGCTGGATCTGGCCGACCAGATGCGTATCGTCGAGCGCGATGCATTCGAGCGTATTGGTCGCCTGATCGTTGGCAAGAAGGCCAACGGCGGCCCGAAGAAACTTGCAAAGGGCTCGACCATCGAGCAGTCCTACCTTGATGGAATGGACCCGCATCACTGGTTCGATATCCGTGTTGCCGACGAGGATGTCGCGCAGCAGCTGGAGCAGGTGAAGGACGGCCTCGAACAGGCGCGCAAGGACTTCGACCTGGCTTTCGAAGCCAAGCGCAAGAAACTGACCCAGGGTGACGAATTGCCGCCGGGCGTCCAGAAGATGGTCAAGGTATACGTGGCCGTCAAGCGCCGTCTTCAGCCCGGCGACAAGATGGCCGGCCGGCACGGCAACAAGGGTGTCGTTTCGCGGATTCTGCCGGTCGAAGACATGCCGTACATGGAAGACGGCAATCCGGTCGACATCGTGCTGAACCCGCTCGGCGTGCCTTCACGGATGAACGTCGGTCAGATTCTGGAAGTCCACCTTGGCCTGGCTGCCAAGGGTCTTGGCCACAAGATCGGTGCCATGCTGCGTGCCGAGGCCAACGCCAAGGAAGTGCGCGCTTTTCTCGATCAGGTCTACAACTCCAACGGCAAATCGGAGAACCTGAACGAGTTGAACGATGGCGAAATCCTGGAAATGGCGGGCAACCTGACCTCCGGCGTACCGTTCGCGACGCCGGTGTTCGACGGCGCCAAGGAAGAGGAAATCAAGGCCATGCTGGCGCTCGCCGGCATGCCGTCCTCCGGTCAGATGACCCTGTTCGACGGCCGTACCGGCGAAGCCTTCGAGCGTCAGGTGACGGTCGGCTACATGCACTTCCTGAAGCTGCATCACCTGGTTGACGACAAGATGCACGCCCGTTCGACCGGCCCGTACTCCCTGGTTACCCAGCAACCGCTGGGTGGCAAGGCACAGTTCGGCGGTCAGCGCTTCGGTGAAATGGAAGTGTGGGCACTGGAGGCCTATGGTGCGTCCTACGTGCTGCAGGAAATGCTGACCGTGAAGTCCGACGACGTGAATGGCCGTACCAAGGTTTACGAAAACATCGTCAAGGGCGAGCACCGTATCGATGCCGGCATGCCGGAATCCTTCAATGTGCTGGTCAAGGAAATCCGTTCGCTGGCGATCGATATCGATCTGGAACGTTACTGATTTAGGGCTGGGAGTTAAACGATGAAAGCATTGCTCGATCTATTCAAGCAGGTAACCGCCGAAGAGGAATTTGACGCGATTACCATTGGCCTCGCTTCGCCCGAAAAGATCCGTTCCTGGTCCTACGGTGAAGTCAAGAAGCCGGAAACCATCAACTACCGCACTTTCAAGCCGGAACGCGATGGCCTGTTCTGCGCCAAGATCTTCGGCCCGATCAAGGACTACGAGTGCCTGTGCGGCAAGTACAAGCGCCTCAAGCATCGTGGCGTGATTTGCGAGAAGTGCGGCGTCGAAGTGACGCTGGCCAAGGTTCGTCGCGACCGCATGGGGCACATCGAACTGGCTTCGCCGACCGCCCACATCTGGTTCCTGAAGTCCCTGCCGTCCCGTCTCGGCATGGTGCTCGACATGACGCTGCGCGACATCGAGCGCGTCCTGTACTTCGAAGCCTATGTCGTTTGTGACCCGGGCATGGTCAGCAACCTCCAGCGCGCCCAACTGCTTACGGAAGAGCAGTATCTGGAAATGATGGAAGAGCACGGCGATGAATTCCAGGCGCTGATGGGTGCCGAGGGCATTCGTGAACTGCTGCGCAATCTCGACCTCAACAGCGAAGTCGAATCGCTACGCGCCGAACTCGATGTCACCAGTTCCGAAGCCAAGAACAAGAAGCTGGCCAAGCGCCTGAAAATTCTCGAAGGGTTCCAGAAATCCGGCATCAAGCCGGACTGGATGATTCTTGAAGTGCTGCCCGTGCTGCCGCCGGACCTGCGTCCACTGGTGCCGCTGGATGGCGGTCGCTTCGCCACTTCCGACTTGAACGACCTCTACCGTCGCGTCATCAACCGGAACAACCGTCTGAAGCGTCTGCTCGAGCTGAAGGCACCGGAAATCATCGTGCGCAACGAAAAGCGCATGTTGCAGGAGTCGGTCGACTCGCTGCTCGACAATGGCCGTCGCGGCAAGGCGATGACCGGCGCCAACAAGCGTCCGCTCAAGTCGCTGGCCGACATGATCAAGGGCAAGGGCGGTCGTTTCCGTCAGAACTTGCTCGGTAAGCGCGTCGACTACTCCGGCCGTTCGGTCATCGTGGTCGGTCCGCAGCTCAAGTTGCACCAGTGCGGCCTGCCCAAGCTGATGGCGCTGGAACTGTTCAAGCCCTTCATCTTCCACAAACTGGAAGTGCTCGGCTACGCCACCACCATCAAGCAAGCCAAGAAGATGGTCGAAGGCCAGGAACCGGTGGTCTGGGACATCCTGGAAGACGTCATCCGCGAACACCCGGTCATGCTCAACCGCGCGCCGACCCTGCACCGCCTGGGTATTCAGGCCTTCGAGCCGACTCTGATCGAAGGCAAGGCGATCCAGCTGCACCCGCTCGTCTGTGCGGCCTTCAACGCCGACTTCGACGGCGATCAGATGGCCGTCCACGTGCCGCTGTCGCTCGAAGCGCAAATGGAAGCCCGCACCCTGATGCTGGCGTCGAACAACGTGCTGTCGCCGGCCAACGGCCAGCCGATCATCGTCCCGTCGCAGGACATCGTGCTCGGTCTGTACTACGCGACCCGCGAGAAGATCAACGGCAAGGGCGAGGGTATGTACTTCGCCGATATCGCCGAAATCGAGCGCGCCATGGCGGCCAAGGAGCTGGACATTCACTCCCGCATTTCGGTGCGCCTGAAGCAATATGAGCCTGCTGCGGTCGACGGTGAATGGAACGAGAAAATCGTTCGCGTCGAAACCACGGCCGGCCGCGCGCTTCTCTCCAAGATCCTGCCGAAAGGACTGCCGTTCAAGGCGATTGATCGTGCGCTGAAGAAGAAGGAAATTTCCAAGCTGATCGACGAATCCTTCCGTCGCTGTGGCCTCAAGGAAACCGTCGTCTTCGCCGACAAGCTGATGCAGAACGGCTATGCACTGGCGACCCGCGCCGGCATCTCCTTCTGTTCGGACGACATGCGCGTTCCGGCCAAGAAGCACGAGATCATTGCGGCGGCCGAAGCCGAGGTCAAGGAAATCGAGATCCAGTACACCAATGGCCTGGTGACGAACGGCGAACGCTACAACAAGGTCGTCGATATCTGGGGTCGCACCGGCGACCAGGTGGCCAAGGTCATGATGGACGAGCTCGGCCATGAAGAAACGGTCGATCGCCATGGCAAGAAGGTCAAGCAGGATTCCTTCAACTCCATCTACATGATGGCCGACTCCGGCGCTCGTGGTTCCGCGGCCCAGATCCGTCAGCTGGCCGGTATGCGCGGTCTGATGGCGAAGCCGGATGGATCGATCATCGAAACACCGATTACGACGAATTTCCGCGAAGGTCTGAACGTTCTCCAGTACTTCATCTCGACCCACGGCGCTCGTAAGGGTCTGGCCGATACGGCACTGAAGACTGCCAACTCCGGTTACCTGACCCGCCGTCTGGTCGACGTGACGCAGGATCTGGTCATCACCGAAGACGACTGCGGTACCAAGAACGGCTTTGCCGTCAAGGCACTGGTCGAAGGCGGCGAGGTTATCGAGCCGTTGCGCGAGCGTATTCTCGGCCGCGTGACCGGTGAAGATCTGGTCGATCCGGAAACCCAGGAAACCGTCATCTTCTCCGGCACCATGCTCGACGAGGATCTGGTCGATCTGATCGACAGGCTGGGCATCGACGAAGTCAAGGTTCGTACCCCGCTGACCTGCGAAACGCGCTATGGCCTGTGCGCCAAGTGCTACGGTCGTGACCTCGGTCGCGGCAGCATGGTCAACGCCGGTGAGTCGGTCGGCGTCATTGCCGCCCAGTCGATCGGCGAGCCGGGTACCCAGCTCACCATGCGTACCTTCCACGTCGGCGGTGCCGCATCGCGGGCGGCGGTGGCTTCACAGGTCGAGTCGAAATCGGCCGGTACCGTGCGGTTCACCGCAACAATGCGTTATGTCACTAGTGCCAAGGGTGAGAAGGTGGTTATTTCTCGTTCCGGCGAAGTGCTGATTGCCGACGACCATGGTCGTGAGCGCGAGCGTCACAAGGTTCCCTATGGCGCCATGCTCTCGGTCGATGACGGCAAGGCCGTCAAGGCCGGCGCCAAGCTGGCAACCTGGGATCCGCATACCCGCCCGATCGTGACCGAGTACGCTGGTACCGTCCGCTTCGAAAATGTCGAAGAGGGCGTCACCGTGGCCAAGCAGGTCGACGATGTGACCGGCCTGTCCACGCTGGTGGTTATCGACCACAAGCGCGGCGGGAAGGCTGCGACCAAGGGCGTTCGTCCGGTCGTCAAGCTGCTTGACGAAAGCGGTCAGGAAGTCCGTGTTGCCGGTAGCGATCACACCGTTTCCATCGCCTTCCAGGTCGGTTCGATCATTTCCGTGCTTGATGGGCAGCAGGTGGGTGTTGGTGACGTGCTCGCACGTATGCCGCAGGAATCTGCTAAGACGCGCGACATCACCGGTGGTCTGCCGCGCGTTGCCGAGTTGTTCGAAGCCCGTACGCCGAAGGATGCATCCGTTCTGGCCGAGTACACCGGCACCATCAGTTTCGGCAAGGACACCAAGGGCAAGCAGCGTCTGGTTATTACCGATCTCGACGGCGAGCAGCACGAATTCCTGATCTCGAAGGACAAGCATGTCCTGGTGCACGACGGTCAGGTGGTCAACAAGGGCGAGAAAATCGTCGAAGGCGAACCGGATCCGCACGATATCCTGCGCCTGCAGGGCGTCGAGGCGCTGGCCCGCTACATCACCGACGAAGTTCAGGACGTCTACCGTCTGCAGGGCGTGAAGATCAACGACAAGCACATCGAAGTGATCGTTC
>Ga0209310_1002464_pt1 | contig 11839 bp, 10 predicted proteins | sample AD_UKC030_MetaG_FD_184415 | JGI IMG/M metagenome (GOLD analysis project Ga0209310, IMG submission 184415) | Active sludge microbial communities of municipal wastewater-treating anaerobic digesters from USA - AD_UKC030_MetaG (SPAdes) (version 2) | ecosystem: Engineered > Bioreactor > Anaerobic >... | reverse complement strand
TGCGGCAGCACGCTCGCGGGGATGTGCAGCGCCTGCAGCAGGCCTTCGTCCCAGCGGTTGTGGTGGATGTCGAACAGCATCGTGCGCGACGCGTTGGTCACGTCGGTGGCGTGCACCGCGCCGCCGGTCAGGCGCCACAGCAGCCAGCTGTCGACGGTGCCGAAGGCCAGCTCGCCCTGCGCGGCGGCGATGTGCGCGCCGTTCACGCGGTCGAGCAGCCAGCGCAGCTTGGTGCCCGAGAAGTACGGGTCGATGCGCAGCCCGGTGGTGTGCTGCACCTGCGGCTCGAGCCCCTGCGCGCGCAGTTGCGCGCAGTACGGCGCGGTGCGCCGGTCCTGCCAGACGATCGCCGGGTGCACCGGGCGGCCGCTGCGCCGCTCCCACAGCACCGAGGTCTCGCGCTGGTTGGTGATGCCGATCGCGGCAATGTCGGCCGCTTGCAGGCCGGCCTTCGCGATCGCCTCGTGCGCGGTGGCGAGCTGGGTGTCCCAGATCTCGTCGGGGTCGTGCTCGACCCAGCCGGGCTGCGGGTAGTGCTGGCGGAGTTCGCGCTGTGCCAGCGACACGACGCGCCCTTGCGCGTCGAACACGATGCTGCGCGAGCTGGAGGTGCCCTGGTCGAGCGCGAGGACGAAGGCCATGCCGAAAAGGCTCCGGTGGCGCGGGGCCGGCGGCCCCGCCTGGCGCGCAATCTACCGCGGACGCGCCGCCGCGGGCAGCTCTGGCGCCGCCGCGCATAGCATGCGCGGCTTCGCTGCACCTGGACCATGGGAACCGGAACGCTGTTCGCGCTGGCCGCCGGGCTGATGTGGGGGCTGGTGTTCGTCGTGCCGCTGCTGCTGCCCGACTATCCGGCGGCGCTGCTGTCCTTCGGCCGCTACCTGGCCTTCGGCCTGATCGCGCTGCCGCTGGGCTGGCTCGACCGCGCGCGCCTGGCGCGGCTGCGGCGCGCCGACTGGATCGAGGCGGCCAAGCTCGCGCTGGTGGGCAACCTGCTGTACTACCTGCTGCTGGCCAGTTCGATCCAGCGCGCCGGCGGCGCGCTGCCGACGATGATCATCGGCACGCTGCCGGTGGTGATCGCGATCAGCTCCAACCTGCGCGACCACCAGCGCGACGGCCGCCTGCCGTGGGCGCGGCTGGCGCCGTCGCTGCTGCTGATCGGCGCCGGCATCGCGCTGGTCAACCACGCGGAGCTGGCGCGCCTGCAGGCCGACCCGCAGGCCGACACCGCGCGCTACGCGATCGGTGCGCTGCTGGCGGTGGGCGCGCTGGCCTGCTGGACCTGGTACCCGCTGCGCAACGCCGACTGGCTGCGCGCCGATGCGCAACGCTCCAGCAGCACCTGGGCCACCGCGCAGGGGCTGGCGACGCTGCCGCTCGCGCTGGCCGGGTGGCTCGCCTGGTGGGGCTGGGCGGCGGTGGCGGGCGACCCGTTCCCGCCGCCGCTGGGCCCGCGGCCGGCGGCCTTCGCCGCGCTGATGTTCGCCGCCGGGCTGTTCGCGTCGTGGCTGGGCACGCTGTGCTGGAACCAGGCGAGCCAGCGGCTGCCGACCACGCTGGTCGGCCAGCTGATCGTGTTCGAGACGCTGGCGGCGCTGAGCTACGCCTTCATGCTGCGCGGCCGCGTGCCCGAGGCGCCGACGCTGGCCGGCATCGCACTGCTGGTGGCCGGCGTGCTGTGGGCGCTGCGCGTGCGCCCCGAGCCGGCGGTGGCGCACGGCGCCTGAGCCCGCCGGGCCGTCCCAAGGGCGAACACCGCACTAGGTTGTCTTGTGAGCGCCCAGGGTCGGCATGTGCCCGGCCGGCCCCCGCGGCGCCAGCCACGCCCGGGGCGTCCCCGCGCTTGCGCGACGGCGCCGCGGCTCAACGCTGCTGCTGCGCGATCCAGTCGTCGATCGCCGCGGCCAGCACCGGCAGCGGCACCGCGCCCTGGTCGAGTACCGCGTTGTGGAAGCGGCGCAGGTCGAAGCGCGCGCCGAGCGCGGCGCGCGCGCGCTCGCGCAGCGTGACGATCGCCATCTGCCCGGTGGTGTAGGCCAGCGCCTGCGCCGGCCACGACAGGTAGCGGTCGGTCTCGGCCTCGCACAGGCTGCGCTCGAAGCGGGTGGCGGCGCACAGCGCGTCGACGGCACGCTCGCGGCTCCAGCCGAGCGCGTGCAGCCCGGTATCGACCACCAGCCGCGACGCGCGCCAGATCTGCATCTGCAGGAAGCCGAAGCGGCTGGCCGGGTCGCGGTACAGCCCCAGCTCGGGCCCCAGCGATTCGGCATACAGCGCCCAGCCTTCGGTGAACGCGGTGAAGCCTGCATCGCGGCGGAAGGCGGGCAGCGCGCCCAGCTCGACCGCGCGCGCGATCTGCAGGTGGTGGCCGGGCACCGTCTCGTGCGCGACCAGCGCCTCCATGCCCCAGCGCGGCCGCGTCGGCCAGGCGAGCGCGTTCACGTTGAACCAGCCGGGCCGGCGGCCGTCGAGGTCGGGGCTCTCGTAGTAGTCGGCCGCGCCCGCGCCCAGGTGCGCCGGCATCGCGCGCACGCCGTAGGGCGCGCGCGGCAGCTCGGCGAAGAGCCCAGGCAGCTGCGGGTCGATGCGCTTGGCGATGTCGCGGTAGCCGGCCAGCAGCGCGTCGGCGCTCGCGTGGTACTGCTGCGGGTCGCGCGTCAGCTGCTCGATCCACGCGTCGGCGCTGCCGGCGAAGCCGGCATCGGCCTTGGCGCGCTCGATCTCGCGCTGCAGCCGCTCCACTTCCCGCAGCCCGGTTTGGTGCAGCGCCTGCGCGCCCAGCGGCTGGGTGGTGTGCTGCCGGATCAGCAGCGCGTAGACCTGCGCACCGCCAGGGTAGTTGCCGAGCCCGCCCGCGGCCGGCGCCGCGGCCAGGTAGGGGCCGGCGACGAAGTCGCGCAGCCGCTGCCACGCCGGCCGCACCTGCTGGCGCAGCAGTTGCAGCGCCTGCGCACGCAGCGCCGCTTGCTCGGCCGGCGCGATGCCGCTGCCCAGCCGCTGCAGCGGCTCGACGAAGGGGCTGTCGTCGTCGGCCGGTGCGAGCTGCGCGTCGATCTGCGCCAGCACGCGCAGCAGCACCGGCCGCGCCGGCACCCAGCCCAGCGCGATCCCCTGCTCCAGCCAGTGCAGCTCCTGTGCCGTGCGCGCCGGCACCGCCGCCAGCCGCGCAAGCCAGTTGCGCGCCTGCGCGGCGTCGTCCATCGGCATGATCTGGAACAGCGCGAACAGCTCGGTCTGGAAACCGCCCTGCGACGCCAGGCTCAGCGTGCGCCAGCCGGGGTGCGCCTGCTCGTCCACCTGCTGGCGGCGCTCGAAGATGAAGATCTCGCGCGAGACCCGGTCGGTGGGCGCCAGCGCCGCCGCATCGATGGCCTCGGCGCGCGCCAGCCAGTCGCGCTCCTGCGCGTCGCGGCGATCGCGCGCCGCGGGCGACGCGTCGGTCAGGCGGTCGTCGAAGCGGTGGTCGCCGCGCCAGGTGGCCCACTGCGGGTATTCGCGCGCGGTGCGCTCCCAGTAGTCGTCGAACAGCGCGTGCAGGCGCCGGGCAGCTTCGGCGGCCGGCGCCGCCGGTGCGGCCGCAGCAGCCGGGGCAGCCGGGGCAGCCGGTTCGGCGGATGGGGCCGGCGCAGCCGGTGCAGCGGGTGCCGCGAGTGCGGCTGCGCCCGCCGGAGCCGCCACGCCCGCCGCGAGCGCGATCAACGCCGCCGCCAGCGCGGCAACGCCGCTGCGCAGCGGCCCGGCGGCGATGCGGCGGTTGCGCTGCGTCATCGCCGGCTGCCCCTTCAGGTGTCGACCAGTGCTTCGTCCAGCACTTCGATCCAGTGCCGCACCGGCGTGGCGGTGCCGCTTTGCAGGTGCTGGATGCAGCCGATGTTGGCGCTGACGATCGCCTGCGCGTCGATCGACGCCAGGTTCGCCAGCTTGCGGTCGCGCAACTGCGTCGCCAGCAGCGGCTGCAGCACGCTGTAGGTGCCGGCCGAGCCGCAGCACAGGTGCGCTTCCATCGCGGCGAGCTGCACTTCGAAGCCCAGCGCGCGCATGCCGGCCTCGACGCCGCCGCGCAACTGCTGCCCGTGCTGCAGCGTGCAGGGCGGGTGGAAGGCCAGCCGGGCTGCTTCGGCGGGAGGCACGACCCGCGCCTTCAGCGCCGCGACCAGCTCCGGCAGCAGCTCGCTCGGGTCGCGCGCGAGCAAGGCGACGCGGGCGGCGCGCTGCGCGTAGTCCGGGTCGTGGCGCAGCGCGTGGCCGTAGTCCTTGACGGTCACGCCGCAGCCCGACGCGTTGACCACGATCGCCTCGACCCGGCCGGCCTTGGTCAGCCCCTCGACCAGCGGCCACCAGGCGTCGATGTTGCGCCGCATGTCGGCCAGGCCGCCTTCGGCGTCGCCCAGGTGCGCGCGGATCGCGCCGCAGCAGCCGGCGCCGTCGGCCACCAGCGCCTGGATGCCGGCGGCGTCGAGCACGCGCGCGGTGGCGCTGTCGATGTTGGGCATCAGCGCCGGCTGCACGCAGCCGCGCAGCAACAGCATCTTGCGTGCGTGTTCGCGCGTCGGCCAGCGGTGGGCATCGGCGCCGGCGCGCGGCGGCACCTTGGCCTTCAGCCCGGCCGGCAGCAGCGGCCGCACCGCCTGGCCGAGCTTGAGCGCCGGGCCGAACAGCGGCGAGGTCAGCCCTTCCCGGAGCAGCCGGCGCACTGCCTGTTCGCTGCGCGGGCGCGGCACCCGCTCTTCGACGACCTTGCGGCCGATGTCCAGCAGGTGCCCGTATTCGACGCCGCTCGGGCAGGTGGTCTCGCAGTTGCGGCAGGTCAGGCAGCGGTCCAGGTGCAGCTGCGTGCTGCGCGTGACCGGCGCGCCTTCGAGCACCTGCTTGATCAGGTAGATGCGCCCGCGCGGGCCGTCGAGTTCGTCGCCGAGCAGCTGGTAGGTCGGGCAGGTGGCGGTGCAGAAGCCGCAGTGCACGCAGCGGCGCAGGATCGCCTCGGCTTCGTCGCCGTCGGGCGTGCCCTTGAATTCGGGGGCGAGGTGGGTCTGCATCAGTCGAGGGTGTAGGCCAGCGCCCAGTAGTGCCCGAACTCGATCCACTGCGGTGCGCGCGCGCGCGGGCCGATCGCGGCCAGGGCTTCGTCGCGCGTCGGGAAGTTCTTCAGCAGCTCGTGCACCGAGCCGTCGTCGAGGCGGCGCAGCTGCCAGGTGTCGCCGGCCGCATCGCGGCGCGCGATCGGCGTGCTGCTGCCGGGCACGAAGCGGTTGTCGAGGAAGGCGACGCGCGCGCGCGCCGGCAGCAGCGCATGCAGCCGCGCCAGCCAGCCGGCCAGGCGCTGCCGCGGCAGGTGGCTCCACCAGCAGCCGGCGAAGGCGGCGTCGAAGCTGCGGCCGGCCAGCGCTTCGAGTGCATCGGCATCGACCGCGGCGAACTCGACCTTGCCCGGCGGCAGCGGCTTGGCCGCGGCGATCGCCAGCGTTTGCGGGTTCAGGTCGGTCGCGAGCCAGTGCGCGGCGGCGCGCGCGCCGTGCACCGTCCACCAGCCGGTGCCGCAGGCGATCTCGAGCACGCGCCGGCCGGCGAAGGCGCCGGCCACCCAGGCTTCGAGCGCGCGCAGGTCGGCCTGGCGCTCGGGCTTGGCGTACACGCGCTCGTATTCGGGCGCGCGCCGCGCGTAGTAGGCGCGCATCGCGTCGGCGGGGTCGGCGGCGGCGCTCACAACTGCGGGTACAGCCGGCCGGGGTTGAAGATGCGGTCGGGGTCGAAGGCGGCCTTCAGCTCGCGCTGGATGCGCAGCAGCGGCTCGGGCAGCGGCGCAAAGACGCCGGCGCCCTTGTCCTGCGCGCGAAACAGCACCGCGTGCCCGCCGGCCGCCTGCGCGGCGGCACGCACCTGCGCGGCGGGCAGCCGGCTGCACAGCCAGCGCTGCGCGCCGCCCCATTCGATCAGCATCGGCTCGGCGGGCGCGCCCGCTGCCGGGCCTTCGTGCGGATCGTTCCCCGCGGCCGCCGTTGAACCCGGCAGCACCAGCGGCGGCGCCACCTGCGGCAGCGACAGCCGCCACAGGCTCGCACCCTGCTCGACCGCCGCCTGCGCGGCGACGAAATACTCGTCGCGGTGGTCGCGCAGGCCGGCCCAGAAGCCGGCGGCCAGCTCCGGCGGCACCGGCTCGCCGCCGAGCTCGCGCTGCGCCGCAGCCACCGCCGCGGCCGCGCCGGCCAGGCGCAGCACCAGCAGGCCGTCCCACCAGGCGCTGGCGCTGATCGGCAGCGGCCGCCCGCTCCATTCGTTGACGCGCCGGATCGCCGCGCCCGCGTCCAGCTCGAAGCGCAGCGTGGCGGTGGCCACCGGCCGCGGCAGCACCTTCAGCGACACCTCGCAGATCACGCCGAGGATGCCCATCGAGCCGGCGAGCACGCGCGACACGTCGTAGCCGGCGACGTTCTTCATCACCTGGCCGCCGAAGCTCAGCACCTGGCCGCGGCCGTCGAGCAAGGTGGCGCCCAGCAGGTAGTCGCGCACGCCGCCGACCGCAGCGCGCGCCGGCCCCGCCAGCCCGGCGGCGACCATGCCGCCGACGGTGCCGCCTGCCCCCCCGCCGGCCGCGCCGAAGTGCGGCGGCTCGAAGGGCAGGCACTGGCCCTGATCGGCCAGCGCGGCTTCCAGCTCGGCCAGGCTCGTGCCGGCGCGCACCGTGACCACCAGTTCGGTCGGCTCGTAGCTGCTGATGCCGGCCAGCGGCCGCACATCCAGCGGCTCGCCCTGCGCCGCCTCGCCGTAGAAGGCCTTGGTGCCGCCGCCGCGGATGTCGAGCACGCTGCGCTGTGCCCGCGCGCTGCACACCTGGTCGACGAGGCGCGCGAGCGCGGCGTCGGCCGCCATCAGAAGCGCTCCAGTTCGGGAAAGGGCAGCAGCCCCTTCTTGACGTGCATCTTCCCGTACTCGGCGCAGCGGTGCAGCGTCGGGATCACCTTGCCCGGGTTCAGCAGTTCCAGCGGGTCGAAGGCGCGCTTGACGGCCAGCATCAGCGCGCGCTCCTCGGGCGAGAACTGCACGCACATCGAGTTGAGCTTCTCCACGCCCACGCCGTGCTCGCCGGTCACGGTGCCGCCGAAGCGCACGCTGGTCTCGAGGATGTCGGCGCCGAAGCGCTCGCAGCGCGCCAGCTGGTCGGGGTCGTTGGCGTCGTACAGGATCAGCGGGTGCAGGTTGCCGTCGCCCGCGTGGAACACGTTCACGCAGCGCAGCCCGTACTGCTGCTCCATCTGCTGGATCGCCAGCAGGATGTCGGCCAGCCGCTTGCGCGGGATGGTCGAGTCCATGCACAGGTAGTCGGGGCTGATGCGGCCGCTGGCCGGGAAGGCGTTCTTGCGCCCGCTCCAGAACTTCAGCCGCTGCGCCTCGTCGCGGCTGACCTCCAGCCGGGTCGCGCCGCAGCGGCCGAGCACCTCGGTCATGCGGCCGATCTCCTCGGCCACCTCGTCGGGCGTGCCGTCGCTTTCGCACAGCAGGATCGCCGCGGCGTCCAGGTCGTAGCCGGCGCGCACGAAGTCCTCGACCGCGGCGGTCATCGGCTTGTCCATCATCTCGAGCCCGGCGGGGATGATGCCGGCGGCGATCACCGCCGCCACCGCGTCGCCCGCCTGGCGCACGTCGTCGAAGCTGGCCATCACGCAGCGCGCGAGCTGCGGCTTCGGCACCAGCCGCACCGTGACTTCGGTGATCACCGCCAGCATGCCCTCGCTGCCCACCACCAGCGGCAGCAGGTCCAGCCCCGGCACGTCGAGCGCGTCGGAGCCGAAGACCACCGGCTCGCCTTCGACGCTGAAGCCGCGCACGCGCAGCACGTTGTGCAGCGTCAGCCCGTACTTCAGGCAGTGCACGCCGCCCGAGTTTTCGGCCACATTGCCGCCGATCGTGCAGGCGATCTGGCTGCTCGGGTCGGGCGCGTAGTACAGGCCCAGCGGCGCGGCGGCCTCGCTGATCGCCAGGTTGCGCACGCCGCACTGCACCACCGCGGTGCGGCTGTAGGCGTCGATGCGCACGATGCGGTTGAACTTCGCGAGCGACAGCGTCACGCCCAGCGCATGCGGCAGCGCGCCGCCCGACAGCCCGGTGCCGGCGCCGCGCGCGACCACCGGCACGCGCAGCGCGCGGCAGGCCTTCTGCAGCGCGGCCACCTGCGCCTCGGTCTCGGGCAGCGCCACCGCCAGCGGTCGTTCGCGGTAGGCGGTGAGCCCGTCGCACTCGTAGGGCGTGGTGTCCTCGGGCTGCCACAGCAGCGCATGCGCCGGCAGCAGCGGCGCCAGCGCCGCCACCACCTCGGCCTGGCGGCCGGCGCGCGCCGCGGCTTCGCCGGGCGCGGGCTGGGCGGCCGGCGCGTTCATCGCAGCGCGGCGGCGATCACTCGCCCTTGGCCGGCCCGGACGCTGGCGGCTTGTGCGGCTTGTGCGGCGCCGCGGCCGGCTTGGCCTTGGCCTTGGGCTTTTCGGCCGGCTTGGCCTCGGGTTCGGCGGCGGTCTTGGCGGCGGCCAGCGTGTGCGCGGCCAGCGCCTGGCCCTCCTGCACCGCCTTGGCGGCCAACTCGCCGAACTGCTGCGTCAGCGCGCCCCACCATTGCATCGGGTCGATGCCGGCCGGCTTCGGCGGCTCGGCGGCGGCCGGCGCAGGCTGGGGCGCGTCGGCCGCCGCTTCGTGCTGTCGCGGTGCGGCGGGCGCCGCTGCCGCGCTGCGCTCGGCCGCACGCGCCGGCACCTCCGGCAGCGTCATCGCCTTGTGCAGGTCGCCCATCGGCAGGTTCATCGTCCGCAGCGTCGACAGCGTCATGCGCTGCACTTCGAGGGCCTGGACCGTGGCGCCGATCATGCGCGAGTTCTGCTCGAGCCAGAACTGCACCGTCTTGAGCTCGTCGATGCGCTTGTCGAGTTCGTCCGGGTCCAGCGTCGGCGCGACCCAGCGGCCCATCGCCGGCGCCATCTGCCCGGCGCTGCCCATCAGGCTTTGCAGGAAGTCGAAGCCCGGCACCATCTTGGCAAAGGCATTCGGATCGATCATGGGGTCGTCTCCTGTGGTGGTGCCGGCCGCCGCCGGCTGGCGGTGATTGTGGCCGACGCGCGGCTTCCTGTGCCCGTGGCGTACGCCGGCCGTGCACCGGCCGATGGCGTTGCGCCGACGCCGGGGCGGCCTTCGGCGGCGATCGCGCCGGGCCGCGGCGACGCGGTGCGCTGCGGGGCTTGGTCTGCGGGGGTTCCGGCGGCCGTCGGCTTGATGCACCATCGCCTGATGCAGGCGCCGGAGCATGTCGCGAAGCCGCTGCCGTCGATGCCGGGCACGCGAAGGCGCCGCCGCGCGGCTGCGGTGCTGGCGGCAGCGGTTGCCGCCGTGCACGCCGCGCTGTTGTGGCCCGATGCGCCGCCCCAGCCGGATCCGCCGCCGCGGCCGGATCCGCCGCGCGCGTCGCTGAGCGTGCGCCGGGTGGCCGCGGCCGAGGTGCCGCTGCCGACGGCGGCGCCGGCTGTGGCGGCTGTGGCGGCTGCGGCGGCTGCGGCGGCTGCGGCGGCTGCGGCTGCGGCTGCGGCGGCTGACGGGCCGGTGCATGCGGCTGCGAAGCGCCCGGCCCCGATGGGCGGCGATCCGGCGCGGCCGGCCCGCGGTGCATGGCCGGCCGCGCCGGGCGCCGGTTCGACGCCCGAAGCCGGCCGGGCACCGCGTGTCCCGCCTGCCGCAGCCGCGCCCGGCGCGGCGCCAGCAGTGCTGGGCAAGGCATCGGCCGGCGCTGCCGCCGGCGCCCCTGGTGCCACCGGCAGCACCGGCGGCACCGGCAGCACCGGCAGCACCGGCGCCAACGCGGCTGCGATGCCGGACATGCCGATCGACACCGCGACCGACACCGCGACCGACACCGCGACCGACACCGCAGCCGCTGCGGCCGCCGCGGTTTCAGCCGATGCTGCAGGCGATGCCACTGCCGGCCCGGCCGCCGCGCTGCCGGTGTATGCGACCCGGCTGCCGCCGCCGATGCGGCTGCGGTATGCGCTGCAGCGCGGTGCTGCCGCGGGCGAGGCCCTGCTCGACTGGCATCGCGACGGCCAGCAGTACGCGCTGCTGCTGCAGCGCACGCTGCAAGGGCGCGCGCTCGAAGGTGCACGCAGCCGCGGCAGCATCGATGCCGACGGCGTCGCGCCCGAGCGGCTGGCGGCGCTGCGCGCCGGGCGCGAGGCGCGCGCCGCCAACTTCCGCCGCGACGTGCAGCGCATCAGCTACTCCGGGCCCACGCACCAGCATCCGCTGTGGCCGGGTGCGCAGGATCGGCTCAGCTGGATGATCCAGCTGCCGGCGGTGCTGGAAGCCAACCCGGCGCTGCGGCGGCCGGGCGCGCGCATCACGTTGTTCGTCGCGGGCACCGGCGGCGACGCCGAAGCCTGGCATTTCGACGTGGCCGGCGCCGAACCGCTGGCCTTGCCCGCAGGGCCGGTGTCCGCCGCATTGCGGCTGGTGCGCGAGCCGGCGCGGCCCTACGACCAGCGCATCGAGGTCTGGCTCGATCCGGCGCGCGCCCACCTGCCGGTGCAGGTGCGGCTGCAGACGGTGCCGGGCCCGCAGGACGCCGCCACCGAATGGCGGCTGGCCGCAGCCGAGACCGGCGCGCGCTGATTCCCTTGAAAAGCCCGTGCCGGCGCCCATGTCGGCTGCAGGAGGCCCAGTGCCATGCAAGTCCTGTACAACTCGGATCATTTCGCGGTGATGCAGATCGACGTGCCCGATGCGGGCGCGGTGGCGGATGCGCCCGCGCGCGGCGGCTTCGAGATCGTCGACAAGTTCGCCCGCAAGGGCATCTTCATCGACGGCGACGTGGCGCGCAGCTTTCGCGACGGCGTGAACAAGCTGATCGAAGCGGGCCCGAGCGAAGAAGCGCTCGACGACTACATCGCCGGCTACACGCAGCTCGCGCAGCAGCCGCTGGTGCTGCATTGACCGGCGTCAGCGCCGCAGCAGGCGCGCGGCCAGGCGGTCGATGACCTTGCGGTCGTCGATCTGACACTCCCAGACGGTTTCCACCAGCCAGCCGTCGCTGCGCAGCGCGCTGCGGTCGCGGTCGAACTGCGCCTGGTTGACGGCGATCTTGCGCGCCCAGGCGCCGGCCTTGAACGTGGCCGCCGCCCGGTCGAGCGCGCAGCCATGCCCGTGCCAGAAGCAGCCGTGCACGAAGACCACGGCCCGCCGCCTGGGCAGCACGATGTCCGGTCGGCCGGGCAGATCGCGCTGCCCGCGCGCGAATCGCAATCCATGGGCATGCAGTTGCCGGCGCAGCGCCTGTTCGGGGCGCGGCTCGGGCCGCGATGTCGCAGGTGTGCGCTTGGACGGGGGGCGCTGGCGGTCGGGCATGGCGTCGCACGGGTCTGCGGCCGGCCGGCGGCGCCTGGCGGTTCGGCGCAACGTGAGGATTCGGCGCGGGCCGTGGCGCGCGAGTATGGCGCGACGCCGCCGCAACGCCACGCGCCGCCTTTGCTGATGCGTCGAGCGCGCGCATCGGCGCCGTGATCCTGACTCTGCGGATCCGGCGGCGACCCGATGCGCCTCGTGCTGCCGGGTGAGCGGCCGGCTCACGCGCAGGCGCGCGCCGTTCGGCGGCCGCACCGCAAGTGCAGGCGCCCGCGCAAGCAGGCGGGCGCCTTGCTGGCGGACAATCCGGCTGATGCAACCGAGTACCGCCCCCTACACCCGCGCCGCCGCGCTGCCGGCGCTGCTGCAACAGCGCATCGTGATCATCGACGGCGCAATGGGCACGATGATCCAGCGCTTCAAGCTGAGCGAGGCCGACTTCCGCGGCGCGCGCTTCGCCGATCACCCA
>Ga0209310_1002448_pt1 | contig 11895 bp, 12 predicted proteins | sample AD_UKC030_MetaG_FD_184415 | JGI IMG/M metagenome (GOLD analysis project Ga0209310, IMG submission 184415) | Active sludge microbial communities of municipal wastewater-treating anaerobic digesters from USA - AD_UKC030_MetaG (SPAdes) (version 2) | ecosystem: Engineered > Bioreactor > Anaerobic >... | reverse complement strand
GTGCATGAGGCGCTTGAGGCGCTGCCGGCGGTCGATTGATTGCTTGAGCGCCGGTTTTCGCGTTGGTTGCGGTCAACCCCCAAAACACCCCGAAAATCAACCAGCATCGGGTAAAATTCCGCCTTTCCCGAACACGCCCGCCGGAGCCCAATCGTGCAAATCGTCTGCCTAGACCTCGAAGGGGTTCTCGTCCCCGAAATCTGGATCGAATTCTCCAAGCGCACGGGCATTCCCGAGCTGATGCGCACGACGCGCGACGAGCCGGATTACGACAAGCTGATGACCTACCGCCTGAACATCCTGCGCCAGCACAAGCTCGGCCTGCCGGACATCCAGAAGGTGATCGGCGAAATGGGCCCGATGGCGGGCGCCCGCGCCTTCCTCGACAAGCTGCGCGAGGATTACCAGGTCGTCATCCTGTCCGACACCTTTTACGAATTCGCCCACCCGCTGATGCGTCAGCTCGGCTGGCCGACCTTGTTCTGCCATTCGCTGGAAGACGACGCCGATGGCATGCTGGTCGCCTACCACCTGCGCATGCCGGATCAGAAGCGCGAGGCCGTTCAGCGCTTCAAGGAGCTGAATTTCAAGATCGTCGCCGCCGGCGATTCGTACAACGACACGGCGATGCTCGGCGAAGCCCACGGCGGCATCCTGTTCCACCCGCCGGAAAACGTCATCCGCGAATTCCCGCAATACCCGGTCGTTTATAACTACGACGACCTGCGCAGCGAAATCGACAAAGCCTTTGCCAAAGCAGCCTAGCCAATAAACCATGTATCGCGACCGCTTCTACACGCTCTCCGCCTCCTGCCCCGACCAGGTCGGCATCATTGCCCGCGTTTCCGGCTTCATCGCCGGCAATGGCGGCTGGATTCTCGAATCGAGTTTCCATTCGGACGTGCTGACCGGTCGTTATTTCATGCGTATCGAGATCAAGGCCGATTCGCTGCCCTGCCTGCTGGCCGAATTCCGCGAGCGCTTCCGGACGGAAGTCGCCGAGCCGTTGCAAATGGACTGGCGAATCAACGACAGCGCCGTCAAGCGGCGTGTCGTGGTGCTGGTTTCCAAGCAGGAGCATTGCCTCTACGACCTGCTGGCCCGCTGGCAGGCCAGGGAACTCGATATCGAGATCCCCTGCGTGATCTCGAATCACGACACCTTCAAGGGTTTCGTCGAGTGGCATGGCATCCCCTTCTACCATGTGCCGGTCAACGCCGATAACAAGGCGGCGGCCTATGCCGAGATGCAGCGGATTTTCGACGATGTGCACGGCGACACGATGGTGCTCGCCCGCTACATGCAGATTCTCAGCCCCGAATTGTGCGAGGCGCTGGCCGGTCGCATCATCAACATCCACCACAGCTTCCTGCCCAGCTTCGCCGGCGCCAAGCCTTACCATCAGGCTTACACGCGCGGCGTCAAGCTGATCGGCGCGACCTGCCATTACGTGACCAGCGAGCTCGACGCCGGCCCCATCATCGAGCAAGACGTGATCCGCATCGATCACTCCGATTCGCCGGAAGACATGGTGCGCTACGGCAAGGATATCGAAAAGACCGTGCTGGCACGCGGCCTGCGCTATCACCTGGAAGACCGGGTGCTGGTGCATGGCAACAAGACGGTGGTCTTCCGCTAAGACACCGGTTGCGGTCGACCCCTGTTTTGGTGCCAAAACCGTTACCCACCGCCGCACCTTGCATACCATCGGCTTAGTCAGGCAGAATATGTTGCCACTTTCCGGAAACGATGAAATTGTGAGAGTTATTCGACATTTTCGCTAAAATTCCCCCTGACACCGGGGCGCGAATGCCAAATATTTCCTGTAGCACAAGATCATCGGCTCCTAGTATGGCACCCAAACCTACTGGGAATATCCATGCCGGAAGCTTCGCAATCATCCCGCCAGCTGCTTCTCGACCTGCGCAAGAACAAGCGTTTGTCGCTGCCTGCCATCGATGGCTTGGTGGTGGTCAATCCCAACCCAGCCGCTGAATGCAGCGAGGCGGGGTCGGCCCTGGCCGTTTTCGTCGCCCTCGACGGCGAAGCCGCCTACGCGGACTGGCTGCAGCGCTTTCATCCGATGTGCCCGAGCGGGTTCCCCAATGTCATTTTGCTCGACCCCTACGATCCCGTTCTGGCCCGCCGCATCCTGCGCGGCGATGCCGCCGATTGCTGCGCCATGGACGATCTCGAACGCATCGACCTGATCCTCGTCCGCCTCGCACGGCAGCAATTGGGGGCCAATTGCCAGAACGAGCTTCCCTCGCCCCGCCTGACGCATCTTCTACGCCTGCAGGCTACGGTGGACACCATGCCGGTTCCGGTCTTCATCAAGGACAGGGAGCGCCGCTACATCGCCTGCAACAAGGCTTTCGAAGCCTACATCGGTCGCCCGGCAAGTGAAATCATCGGCAAGACGGTTTATGACGTTGCGCCCTCGGAAATGGCGGCGATCTATGAGAAGGCGGACATCGAACACCTGGAAAGGGGCGGTACCCATACTTACGAAACCCGGGTTCGCTACGCTGATGGAAGCAGCCACGACGTCGTCTTTCACAAGGCGGTATTTCTTGATGCAGCCGGCCAGGCGGACGGAATCGTCGGTGTGATGCTCGACATTTCGGAACGCAAGGCGCTGGAGCGCCGGCTCGAAGTGCTGGCGGCCACCGATTTCCTGACCGGCGTCTATAACCTGCGCACCTTCTACGAGCTCGCGCACCACGAATTGTCCCGGCTGGCGCGCAACGGCGGGCAGCTGGCGCTGGTAGTGATCGACATCGACCATTTCAAGGAAATCAACGACAAGCTCGGGCACGCTGCCGGCGACGACGCATTGCGGCGCTTCGTCAGCATCGTCGGCGAAAACCTCAGGGAACAGGACATCTTCGCCCGCTCCGGCGGCGACGAGTTTCGCCTCCTCCTACCGGACACCACGCCGGATGGCGCCTATCTTGTCGCCGAGCGTATCCGGCAGGCAGTCGGTCAAATCACCATCAGCAGCCCGCGCGGCGAAGTTCGGCTTTCGATCAGCTGCGGCATCGCGCGTTGCGATCCCGGAGACGACGGCCTCGATCAGGCCGCGCAGCACGCCGACGATGCGCTTTACCAGGCCAAGGCGGCAGGTCGCAACTGTGTATTCCCGACGCCACACCAGGGTTGGTTTGCCGAATTCCTGCCGTGAGCGCTTCCCGAGCCCGGATGAGGCTCAGAAACCGTCGTTCAGCGCGACGCCCACACCGACCGTGGTCTGGTTCCAGTTGTAATCGATCAGGCTTTCGCCGTAGCCGGAGAACACCTGAACATAGCCGCGTAGCGGGCCAAGCAGCGGCGGCGTGAACCAGCCGGCCTGAACCGAGCCCTTGCCGGTTGCCACGTTGCCGCGCGCCGACAGCTTGAAGCTGTTGCCACGCCAGCGGTAGAGACCGGTCAGCTCGCCATAGCCGTAGTAGTCGGTAATGTCCGGATTGTCGTCCTGGCTTGAGTTCTCGGGCAGGCGGTACCAGACCGTACCGTACAGCGCCAGGTTTTCACGCTCGACGCCAACGGTAGCAAAGAGCCGATCCCAACTGCGCGAAAGCACATCGGTGCGGCCATTCGACTGGTGGTTGTAACCGAAGTTGAGCAGGTTCCAGTTGAAGCCGCCGCCCAGATCGACACCGGGACGATAGCTGACGAACAGTTCCGGCATGTAATTGTTTTCGCGGAACGGGCGCGAAACGTCGCCGTTGTAAACCTGCCACTGGCTTTGCTGTGTGTACGCCGCCCAGAGGCCCCAGCGCCGGTCGTCGGTCGTCCATAAACGCGCCTTGAAGCTGATCTGGAACTTGGCTTCGACGTCGTTCAGGTTTTCCTGCGGCTGACCGGCAGCCTGGAACAAGGGCGAGTACGGCGCGTTATTAACGTGATCGGTATAACGCCCGAAGAGCAGGTAGTTCGAGTTGTGGAAACTGATGTCGTAAGGCGACGAATCGGGATTGAAAGCCCAGGTGGAATCGATGATCGACGACTCCTTGCCGGCTACCGCCACGGTTTCCGGCGGCCGGGCCGGCGCGCTTGTCGCAGGCGCGGCAACCGGAAGCGGCGCGGCCGCATCCTTGATGCTCATATCGCCACGCGCCATCGCGGCGTCGTAACAGGCCAAACGTTCCTGGCTGGCCGCGATGCTGCGGCAGTCGGTGAGGGAAACCGGCGCTTTCTGCGCGAAGGCGGCACCGGAAGTGCCGGCGACTGCCAGGAAAATCACGCTCAGGCGTGCATTCTGCATGGATACGTTCATGGATTCGAGTTTCTTGGTTAACCGCAAAAATCAATGACCTGCGCAATGAAACGCCGTGGCCGGAAAGCCCGGATTATCGCATTGAATTCCCGTGAATTGCTTGAATCGCTATCAGCACAAAAAAAACGGGCACCCGAAGGTGCCCGAAGGGAGAGAGACTACGATTCGATTCAGTGGTGGTAGGCAGTTTCGCCGTGCGACGTAAGGTCGAGACCTTCGCGCTCTTCTTCTTCCGGCACACGCAGACCGATGACGATATCCACCAGCTTGTAGGCAACCAGGGAAACCACGCCGGACCAGACGATGACCGTGCCCACGCCCCACAGTTGGGAGATGACTTGCGCCGTCATGTCGAAGTCGCCAACCTTGTTGGCCACATAGTCATAGACGCCCGTGCCGCCAAGAGCCGGATCGACGAAGACACCGGTCAGGATCGCACCGAGGATGCCACCGACGCCATGGACGCCGAAGACATCGAGGGAGTCGTCGGCACCGAGCAGCTTCTTCAGGCCATTGACACCCCACAGGCAGACGACACCAGCCAGCAGACCGATGACGATGGCACCCATCACGCCGACGAAGCCGGCCGCCGGGGTGATCGCCACCAGACCTGCAACAGCACCGGAAGCCGCACCCAGCATCGAGGGCTTACCCTTGACGATCCATTCGGCGAACATCCAGGACATCGTTGCGCAGGCAGTAGCCAGCCAGGTATTGACCATGGCCAGGGCGGCACCGCCGGAAGCTTCGAGCGCCGAGCCGGCGTTAAAGCCAAACCAGCCGAACCACAGCAGGGAAGCGCCGATCATCGTGAAGGTCAGGGAATGCGGGGCCATGGCGACGTTGCCCAGGCCGGTACGCTTGCCGACCATGTAGGCACCGACCAGACCGGCAACCGCGGCGTTGATATGCACGACGGTACCGCCCGCAAAGTCGAGGGCGCCCTTCTGGAACAGGAAGCCAGCGGTCAGGCCGGCGGCTTCGCCAGCGGCGGCATCGGTGTAGGCATCCGGGCCGGCCCAGTACCAGACCATGTGCGCCATCGGGATGTAGGAGAACGTGAACCACAGCACCATGAAGACGAGGATGGCGGAGAACTTGGCGCGCTCGGCGAAGGAGCCGACGATCAGGCCGCAGGTAATCGCCGCGAAGGCGCCCTGGAAGATCACGAAGGCCAGCTCGGAGATGACCACGCCCTTGCTGAAGGTGGCACCAACCGATTCCGGCGTCACGCCCTTGAGGAAGAGCTTGTCGAGCACGCCGACGAACTGGTTCCCCTCGGTGAAGGCAGCGGAGTAGCCATAGACCACCCACAGTATCGTGATCAGCGAGAAGATCGTGAACACCTGCATCAGCACCGACAGCATGTTCTTGGAGCGAACCAGGCCGCCGTAGAACAGGGCCAGGCCCGGGATGGACATCAGGATGACGAGCGCGGCACTCATCATGACCCAGGCGTTGTCACCCTTGTTGGCCACCAGTGCCGGGGCAGCAGCGGGCGCTTCGGCGGGCGCCGCGTCGACCGCGGCAGCAGCGGCTGGCGCAGCAGCGGTTGCGGTTGCCGCCGGAGCAGCCACCTTTTCATCGGCCCAGGCCGGCGCGCCGAAGGCGACGGCACCGACCAGAGCAAGCAAAGCAAATACGCGTTTCATGATTCGCTCCTTACAGGGCATCCGTGCCGGTTTCGCCGGTACGGATACGAATGACTTGTTCAAGGTCGAAAACAAAAATCTTGCCGTCGCCGATCTTGCCGGTGCTGGCGGATTTTTCGATGGCTTCGATGACCTGGTCGATCTGATCCGCCTTGACGGCGGCTTCGATCTTCACCTTGGGCAGGAAATCGACGACATACTCGGCGCCCCGATAGAGCTCGGTGTGCCCCTTCTGCCGGCCGAAACCTTTCACTTCAGTGACCGTGACACCCTGTACGCCAATGGCGGACAAGGCTTCACGCACTTCGTCAAGCTTGAACGGCTTGATGATGGCGGTTACGAATTTCATGGCTGGTTCCCCAAAAGAATAAACATTTTTGCTTCCCCGCTGATGCCGGCCGGGCCACCGGCGGGGAAAATTCAAGCTGGATTAGAAGGTCTTGGTGACGGAGAGAACGGCCGTTGCGCCACCAGCATCACGAGTTTTGCTACCCAGACCGCTGGCGTTCCAAGAGTTGGCGAAGCAGTAGAATTCCGCCTTGCCGCAGTCACCCTTGGCGTTGGTATCAACGTAGGCCAGACCAATCAGCCAGCCGCTGATGTCTTTGGTCACGCCCAGCTTCCAATCGGTGTAGCTGATGTCGTTGCTGCCCGTCGTACCGGCATACTTGAACTTGGAAGCGTAGAGATGCCCGACGTGAGCCTGGATACCCCAACCGTCGCCGAGGTCATAGTTGGCGGAGAGGTCAAGGTAGCTGGTGCCCTTGGAATCCGGCAGGCTGAAGTAGTCGGTCACCGCGTAGTTGTATTTCAGCGAGACAAACTTCCAGCTGGCGCCGATGTACAGTTCGCCGTTATGCACGGTACCGCTGTTGGTGGCACCAGTATTCTTCGAATTGGGTGCCCCGAAGTACGAGGAGTCAGAACCCGGATAGTAGTAATAGATACCGCCAAGGTCGAGGCCGAAGTCTTCAGCAAAAGTTGTCTTCCAGCCGCCGTAGAAATCCATTTCCAGGTTGCCTTCCGGGAAACCAGCGCCGGAGTTTACGTTGGAGTTCCAGTTGCCGACGTAGATACCGCTCTCGTGCGAGTAATCGATACCACCCTGCAGGGCCGGCTTGTTGTACGTCTGGTCAATGCCACGGAAACGATAGCTGGAGGCGATCGTCATGTTGCCGGTCAGCGTGTGCGGGCCTGCCGGTTCGGCGGCCGGGGGAGCGCCCGTGGCGTCGGAAGACGACGTTTGGGCAAAAGCCGGCATGGTAAAGGCACCAGCCAACGCGAGGGCGATCAGTGATTTCTTCATGGTTTCTCTCCTGCAGTCAAAGTAAAAAAAGAAAATTGTGCAGCACAGCATGAGCACGACTCGTGCCAATCCTATTTTTTGATGTAAATCATATGATTAACACCGCTACAAAGGGGTATGCACCAAAACATCGCACCAAACCGGTGCGGTTACATACCGTTACGCACCACCGGCGGGCGGTCTGCCAAAAATGGGCGTCAACGGTGCTGTGGTACACTCGAAACAGACGGAGGAAACCCATGCTCGACCCAAAAACACTCGAAGACATCGGCAACAAGATGAACACCCTGCTCGCCAATTCACCGGCCAAGGATTTCGAAAAAAATGCCAAGGCGCTGATGAGCGGCTTTCTCGCCAAGCTCGACCTGGTCACCCGTGAAGAATTCGACATCCAGGCGCAGGTTCTCGCGCGTACCCGCCAGAAACTGAAAGAACTCGAAGCCCGCGTCGAGGCGCTGGAAAAAGCTCGCGCAGGCCAATAGATAGCCATGGCGCTCGCCGTCGCGCACAGCCGGGGGCTGGACGGCATGCAGGCGCCGCCGGTGCTGGTCGAAGCCCATATCGCCAGCGGCTTGCCAAGCTTCACGCTGGTCGGCCTGCCCGATACCGAAGTCAAGGAAGCCCGCGACCGGGTTCGGGCTGCCATCGTCAATTCCGGGTTCGAGTTTCCCGCCAAGCGGATCACCGTCAATCTTGCCCCGGCCGACCTGCCCAAGGAGTCCGGCCGCTTCGATTTGCCGATCGCCCTGGGCATCCTGGCCGCCAGCGGCCAGGTGCCGGCCCCGGCGCTGCGCGATTGCGAATTTGCCGGGGAGTTGTCGCTGTCCGGCGAATTGCGCCCGGTGCGCGGCGCGCTGGCCATGGCCCTGCAGGCCGCCGGTAGCGGCAAGGCTTTCATCCTGCCCGAGGCCAGCGCCCGCGAAGCGGCGCTGACGGGTATCGAAGAAATCTATTCGGCAAGGTCGCTGCTGGAAGTGTGCGCTCACCTTGCCAACCAGCAGCTCTTGCCCAGGCCGGTTGCGGTCGACCCCGAAAATTTGCCGATTTTCGCCGATCTCGCCGAAGTGCGCGGCCAGAGCCAGGCCAAGCGGGCACTGGAAATCGCCGCCGCCGGCAATCACTCCTTGCTGATGGTCGGCCCGCCGGGTTCCGGAAAATCGATGCTCGCTGCCCGTTTGCCCGGCCTGATGCCGGCGCTCGACACCGAGGCGGCAAAGGCTTCGGCCGCCGTGCTGTCGCTCGTCGGCCAATTTCGCCCCGAGCGGTTTGGCCAGCGCCCCTACCGGGCGCCGCATCACACCGCCTCGGCCGTCGCGCTGGTCGGGGGCGGCAACCCGCCGCGCCCGGGTGAAATCTCTCTGGCGCATCACGGCGTGGTGTTCCTTGACGAGCTGCCGGAATTCGACCGCAAGGCACTGGAAACCCTGCGCGAGCCGCTGGAATCGGGGCGCATTCACATCGCCCGGGCGGCACGGCATGCCGAGTTCCCCGCCGAATTTCAGCTGGTTGCGGCGATGAATCCTTGCCCCTGCGGCTTCCACGGCCATAGCAACGGCAAATGCCGATGCACGCCGGATCAGATTGCGCGCTATCGCGGCAAGCTTTCCGGCCCCTTTCTCGACCGCATCGATCTGTTGATCGAAGTACCCGCGTTGCCGACCGAGTCTCTGGGCGGCAAGCCCGATGGCGAGCCATCGGCAGCGGTACGCGAGCGGGTGCAAAAGGCACTGGCCGTGCAACAGGCGCGGCAAAACAAGCCGAATGCCCGCCTGGGCGCGGCCGAGGTCGATAGCTACTGCACGCCGGATGCCACGGGCGCCAGCCTGCTCAGGCAGGCCAGCCAGCGACTGGAACTCTCGGCGCGCGCCTGGCACCGCATCCTCAAGGTCGCCCGCACCATCGCCGACCTTGCCGGCAGCCCGGACGTTCGCGCGCCACATATCGCCGAAGCGATCCAGTACCGGCGCCTCTCGGTTGGCTGAAAGGCCAGGCACTTCGCGCGGCATTGCCTTCCTGCTGGCCGGAATGTCGGCGCTCGGCCCGTTTTCGATCGACACCTACCTGCCGTCGTTCCATGACATTGCCGAAAAACTGGGCGCCACGCCGATCCAGGTTCAGCAGACGCTGTCCGCCTACCTCGCTGCCTTTGCGCTGATGACGCTGTGGCATGGCGCGCTGGCCGACCGCTTCGGCCGGCGGCGCGTCATTCTGCTGGCGCTCGCCCTGTTTGCCATCGCCTCCGCCGGCTGCGCCTTCGCTGCGAGCATCGGGCAGCTCTGGTTCTGGCGCGCCATGCAGGGCGTCACCGCCGGTGCCGGCATCGTCATCAGCCGCGCCATCGTGCGCGACCTTTACGACGGCCCCGCCGCCCAGCGCCTGATGTCGCAGATCACCATGATGTTCGCCCTGGCACCGGCCATCGCGCCGGTGATCGGCGGCTGGCTGCAAACCCTGTTCGGCTGGCGTTCCATTTTTGCCTTCCTGGTGCTGTCGACCGCAGCACTCTGGCTGGCCTGCTGGAAACTGCTGCCGGAAACGCTGCCGCCCGCGAAGCGCCAATCCTTGCAGCCCGCCTATCTCGGGCGCACCTACTGGAAGGTGATGACTTCGCCGCCTTTCCTGCTCGCCTGCGCCGCACTGTCACTCAATTTTGCCGGCTTCTTCATCTATGTGCTGTCGGCGCCGGTCTTCCTGATGAAACATCTCGGGATTCCCGAAACCGGCTTTCTCTGGCTGTTCGGGCCGGCGATGGCCGGGCTGATGAGCGGCTCGTGGCTGTCCGGCCGGCTGGCCGGAAAAGTGACCCCGGGTCGAACCATCGCCCTTGGCTACCTGGTGATGAGCTGCGCAGCCTTGGGCAACGTTGGCATCAACCTGGCCTTGCCGCCCGGTTTGCCGCTGAGCGTCGTACCGCTGTTCGTCTACACCCTGGGCATGGCGCTGGCGATGCCGAGCCTGACGCTGCTCGCGCTCGACCCCTTCCCGGCCCAGCGCGGCCTGGCCGCTTCCTGCCAGACCTTCTTCCAGTCCGGCTTCAACAGCCTGGCAGCGGCGCTGATCGCACCGGCCCTGTGGGGTTCGACGCTGACCCTGGCGCTCGGCATGGCCGGCTTGATGGGGCTGGGCGGGATAGCCGCCGTGGCCCACCGGAAATCACGATTGCTGCCACGGTAAGCCGTGGTGGCGCCAGCCACCCTGGGTACCGCGGTGAAAGTCGTCGTCGAGCGGCCCTTCGAAACCTTCCAGCACATTGATCACGCTGGCGAAACCCGCCGCCTCCAAGGCCTCCCCGGCATACAGGGAACGGTGGCCGCTGCGGCAGATCAGCAGCAGCGGGCGCTGCAAATCGCCACCGACCAGCCATTTCACCTTGTCCACAAACTCCGGATCGACCTCCCAGTCCGGCGCCTCCTGCCAGGCGACGTGTTCCGCCCCGACCGGGTGGCCGACGTACATGTGTTCGATCTCCGTCCGGCAATCGATCAACATGGCGCGCGGATGGGCCTGCAAATAAGCATGGGCGGACTTCGGGTCGAGGTGCTGCATGGGTAATTCCGTAAATCAGTAGATGCCGATATTATTAAAGCAACAGGCAACAGGCGTAAACTCCGCGCATGAAATCGACCAACTGGATCACCGCCGCCATTGCGGCCATCGCCACCATCCTGCCCGGCTGCGACAGCTTTGTATTGCAGGAAATCAAGCCGGGCGTCACGACCGCCGTTGAAGTGCGCGCAAAAATGGGCAACCCGGGTTATGAATTCCGCAACGAGGACGGCGGCGTGACCTGGGAATACACGCGCCAGCCGAGCGGCGTGCATTGCTACATGATCGCCTTCGGCCCTGACCAGATCGTCCGCTCGGTCGACCAGGTACTGACCGAAGCCAACTACGCCAAGGTAAAGCCCGGCATGACGCGCGATCAGGTGCGCCGCCTGCTCGGGCAACCGGCCCGCGTGGAAACCTTCAACAATCTGCGCGAAGAAGTCTGGGAATGGCGCATCGAAGGCACGCCGCACAACGAAGAAACCTACCTCAATATCTTCTTCGACACCGGCGACGGGCTGGTCAAGAAGGCCGGCAAACGTGTTGCGATGAAAGCCTAAATAAATCAACCCACTTGGCAGTCGGCACCGCGACCAGTAAACTACGCCGACTGCCGAGGAGCGCTGCGACCCTTTTCATGTACCGGCATGAATTTCGGGGCCAGGCTCGGCAATGATCAACGGCGCTCGCAAACCCAAGCCGGTTTGTGGCGCCGAAATTTTTTCGGCGTTCCCGGCCTGATTTCGCCGCCCTTAGCCAAGATGATCATGATGCAACCAGACCGCAGCCCGGAACTCTCCGCCCTTCTCGCCAAACGCCTGCTGATTCTTGACGGCGCAATGGGCACCATGATCCAGCGCCACGGCCTGGGCGAGGCCGATTACCGCGGCGAACGTTTCAAGAATCACCCGCACGACCTCAAGGGCAACAACGATCTGCTGGTGCTGACCCAGCCCGCCATCATCGGCGGCATACACCGCGAATACCTCGAAGCCGGCGCCGACATCCTCGAAACCTGCACCTTCAACTCGACCGCCGTCTCGCAGGCCGACTACAACCTGACCGAGATCGTCTACGAGCTGAACTTCGAAGGTGCCCGCCTGGCCCGCGAG
>Ga0209310_1002440_pt1 | contig 11917 bp, 14 predicted proteins | sample AD_UKC030_MetaG_FD_184415 | JGI IMG/M metagenome (GOLD analysis project Ga0209310, IMG submission 184415) | Active sludge microbial communities of municipal wastewater-treating anaerobic digesters from USA - AD_UKC030_MetaG (SPAdes) (version 2) | ecosystem: Engineered > Bioreactor > Anaerobic >... | reverse complement strand
TTGCTTCCGGTCAAACAACAATTGGTAAAAATTGTTTAATTATGGCAACCGCACACGTAGCACATGATTGCCACATTGGCGATAATGCCATTATTGTGAATGGTGTTGCCTTAGCAGGTCACGTGACTGTGGGTAATTTTGCCATTATTGGAGGTTTAGCAGCTGTTCATCAATTTATCAACATTGGTGATCACGCGATGATTTCCGGGGGTTCATTGGTTAGAAAAGACGTTCCACCATATACAAAAGCGGCAAAAGAACCATTATCTTATGTCGGAATTAATTCAGTTGGATTAAGAAGAAGAGGATTTACCACAGAAAAAATCAGAGAAATTCAAGAAATATATAGAATTCTTTACCAAAAAAATTATAACACTTCGCAAGCAGTCAGCATTATAGAGGCAGAAATGTCTGCTTCACCGGAACGAGATGAAATTTTACAATTTATAAGAAATTCTTCTCGAGGTGTAATGAAAGGTTATACAGGAGTATATTAAGTAATTATAGAACAAATAAATAGAAATAAACAAACAAAACGAGAATGGCAAGTACGGCAGATATTAGAAACGGATTATGTATTAAACACAACCACGACATCTACAAAATTATTGAATTTCTTCATGTAAAACCGGGTAAAGGTCCCGCTTTTGTGAGAACTAAATTAAAAAGTTTAACAAACGGAAAAGTATTAGATAATACTTTCTCTGCAGGACACAAAATTGATGTAGTTCGGGTTGAAACACACACGTACCAATTTTTATATTCAGAAGGAACTGAATTTTATTTCATGAATACGGAAAGTTTTGAGCAAATTACCTTAAATAGAGATATTTTAGATGCTCCTGATTTATTAAAAGAAGGGACTCTTGTGATGGTTCAAATTAATACTGAAACCGATTTACCATTATCAGTAGATATGCCTGCTTCTATAGTTTTAGAAGTTACTTATACCGAACCGGGTGTTAAAGGAAATACGGCAACAAATGCTACTAAACCTGCCAAAGTAGAAACCGGTGCATCAGTAAACGTTCCTTTGTTTATCAATGAGGGAGATAAAATAAAAATTGATACAGCTTCCGGAAATTACATGGAGCGTGTGAAAGAATAGTTTTTAACAACAATATCAATTTCAAAGTTTATGAAATTTCCAAAAACATATTCGCTTAAAGAAATAGCCCAAATTATCGGTAGTGAATTTGTGGGAGATGAAAATTTTTCGGTTCAGGGTATGAATGAAATTCATGTGGTTGAGCACGGGGATATTGTTTTTGTAGATCACCCCAAATATTATGATAAAGCTCTACATTCGGCCGCGACTATTGTTTTAATTAATAAAGAAGTAGAATGTCCGGAAGGAAAAGCATTGTTGATTTCTGATGATCCGTTTCGTGATTTTAATAAATTGACAAATCATTTTAGACCGTTTACTTTTTCAAATGTTTCGATTGCTCCAACAGCTCAAATTGGTGAAGGAACCAAAATTCAACCCAATTGTTTTGTTGGAAATCATGTAAAAATTGGAAAAAATTGTCTACTTCATGCTAATGTATCAATCTATGACCATTGTGTACTGGGTGATAATGTCATTATTCAGGCCGGAACAATTATAGGTGCCGATGCTTTTTATTATAAAAAAAGACCTGAGGGTTTTGATCAATTAATATCCGGCGGCCGAGTAATTATTGAAGATAATGTAGGAATTGGAGCTTTGTGTACTATTGATAGAGGAGTAACAGGAGATACAACGATTGGAGCAGGAACTAAAATTGACAACCAAGTTCATGTGGGTCATGATACAGTAATCGGAAAAAAATGCCTAATCGCTGCTCAAACCGGAATTGCCGGTTGCGTAGTTATTGAAGATGAAGTAACAATGTGGGGGCAAGTAGGAACAACAAGTGGAATAACTATTGGAACTAAAGCGGTTGTGATGGGACAAACCGGAGTTACAAAATCTATTGAAGGTGGTAAAACTTACTTTGGAACTCCAATTGAAGAGTCACGAGAAAAATTAAAACAATTGGCATATATCAAACGAATTCCTGAAATTTTAGAAAAATTAAAATAAAATGAATGCAAAAGAGCTGGTTTTAGATTTTTATAATTCCGATGCTTTGTATAACAAAAATACAATGGATGTTTTTTTACATCCTGATTTTTCGTTAGAGTGGAATAGTAGTAAAGGCTTGATTAGAAAAGACAGGGAAGGCTTACTTCAATTGGCAGAAGAATTGAAAGTGGGATATGAAACATTTGTTGTTCAAATTCACCAAATTTTGGCTGAGGATAATTTAGTGTCGGTTCATTATACCCATTTTGGGACTACTATTGAAAATCCGAGGCAAATTAACCGTTTAGCGTATTTCTTTGTGATATGGGAAATTCAAGATGGCAAATTATTTCGTGGTTATCAAATGAGTCAACTACCATAATTACCTTAAATTATATATTAATTTAGCAACTTTATTTAAAAATCGATAAAAAAAGTGAGCTATATTTTTTCTAAAGAATTACTTTTGTAATACAAAAATTAAAAACAAACAAACACAATCATGAGCGTTTTAGTCAATAAAGATTCAAAAATAATAGTACAAGGATTTACCGGAAGCGAAGGAACTTTTCATGCTTCACAAATGATAGAATACGGAACAAATGTTGTTGGTGGCGTTACACCCGGAAAAGGAGGCACAACCCATTTAGAACGTCCGGTTTTCAACACTGTAAAAGATGCAGTTCTACAAGCGGGAGCAGATACGACCATTATTTTTGTACCACCAGCCTTTGCTGCTGATGCAATTATGGAAGCCGCAGATGCAGGAATAAAAGTAATCATTACCATTACAGAAGGTATTCCTGTAGCTGATATGATTAAAGCGTATGCTTATATTAAAGATAAAGGATGTCGATTAATCGGGCCAAACTGCCCGGGCGTAATCACTCCGGAAGAAGCAAAAGTTGGTATTATGCCGGGTTTTGTATTCAAAAAAGGAAATGTGGGAATCGTATCAAAATCAGGAACGTTAACCTATGAAGCAGCTGATCAAGTCGTTAAACAAGGTTTAGGCATTACTACTGCTATCGGAATTGGTGGAGATCCAATTATTGGAACAACTACTAAAGAAGCTATTGAATTATTGATGAATGATCCGGAAACAAAATGTATTGTCATGATTGGTGAAATAGGAGGTCAGTTAGAAGCTGATGCTGCTAAATGGATAAAAGCTGACGGAAATCGTAAACCTGTTGTTGGTTTCATTGCCGGAGAAACAGCACCAAAAGGAAGAACCATGGGACACGCCGGTGCTATTGTTGGTGGTGCTGATGACACAGCAGAAGCTAAAAAACGAATCATGAGAGAATGTGGTATCCATGTGGTTGATTCACCTGCTAAAATAGGAGCGAAAGTAAAAGAAGTTTTAGGATAATCATCCAAAAATATAAAGTTATGATAAGCCTTGATTAGTCAGGGCTTATTTTTTTCAATATAAAATAGAAGTATAAAAATGTATAAAGAAGTAAGTAAATTTAAAAATAGTGGAAGTTTTCAATTTTCGACAAATGATGACTTGGAAGTAGTTTGTAATGCACCAAATGAAGCCAGTGGTGTTTTTTTGGTGTATGCCATACAAGAAGAAAATAGAGAATTAATTATGGTAGCTTCTACAGGAACCGTTCAAAATGACGGTACGTTAAAAGCCAAAAATGGTGGCTTATATGATAAAATAGTTAACGGACATCAGTTTGCTAAAACCGCTCGAAAATATTCTTGGAAAACCCAGTTAAAACTCGAAAAAATAGAAGCTGTTGAGGTTTTTTGGTATGAAACCTATAACTACAAAACCAAAGTAATTCCAACGTTTGTGGAAGGGCAAATTTTGCAATTGTTTTTAAAGGAAAATGGAAAGTTGCCTAGATGGAATGTGGCTTTTTAAAATTCTTATGTAATTATATAAATAGGTTTTCTTGTGATGAGGGAACCTTTTTTGATTATTTATCATTATAATGACCCATCGCAGAAATTATTTCTACAAGCACTAAATTTTCATTAACTGAATATATTAATCTATCTTTTTGATTAATTCTTCTACTCCAAAATCCACTTAATTGATGTTTTAAGGCTTCAGGATTTCCAACACCTTCAAATGGATGGTTTTCTAAATCTTCAAAAATTTTATTTAGTTTTGAAATAGTTGATTTATTTCCTGCTTTTTTATGTTTTTGTAATTGTTCTTTAGCTAAGTCAGTCAATTCGATTAAATACTTTCCCATAGATTTTTTGATGTAACTCGAGTTCTGTTTTTACTAGCATGAGCTTTTTTGATTTTTTCTACAAACTCATCATTATAAGGACTTTCAACTTCTTCAATAAGTTCAATCTCTTTTGAGTTTTCAAAAAAAGCACGAGCCATCTCTAAAAAAGCCTTTCCTTTTTTAGTTTTTTCATTTATTTTTAAAGTTATCGTAGTCATAATCAATTATTTTAATCAAAGTTACAATTTTTTTCAATTCAGTAATAATTTTCAATTTCTTTTAAGAAAGATTTAGTTTGAGATGAGTAGTAAAATTTGTTAAGTGACTATTGATAAAAATAGGTTATTTTTGATATGTAAATATGGATTGTATTTATCTAATACACTTTTCTGATGTTAATGTTTGATTTTATTAAAATATTCAACTCCAATGAAACACCTCGCACTTCTCCGTGGAATCAACGTATCCGGTCACAACATGATTAAAATGGATGTTTTAAAAACTATCCTTGAAAATAGTGGATTTCAAAATGTGGTAACCTATGTTCAATCCGGAAATGTGTTTTTAGAATCGGAAGATGAAAACCCACAAAGTGTTGGTTTCACCATTAAACAAGAAATAGCTAAACACCTTGGTTTAGATGTGCCAATTATAGTAATCAGTAAAGATGATTTAGAAAAAAGCCTGTCTAATAATCCGTTTTTCAAGGAAAAAGAGGTAGATACTAAGAAACTATATGTGGCTTTTATTTCAAAAGAATTAAACAATTCGGCGATAAACGAATTAAAAATAAGTCAATTCAAACCCGATGAAGCTTTTATAGATGGAAACAGAATCTACATGAAATTAGAAACCGGTGCAGGAAATACAAAATTGACTCAAAAATACATTGAAAAAAAGTTAAATGTAACGGCTACAAGTCGAAATTGGAATACGGTGAATAAGTTGATGGAGTTATTTTAGGAGGTTAAAAGTTTAAAAGTTTAAAAGATTAAAAGGGGATTAGTTTAGATTTGAGAATTTTCGTTGACGGATTTTATTAACCTTACAGTTATTGAAATAAAAATTTTCTTTTCTTTAACTTCAATGATGTCAAACATCGATTTAATTATAAATGAACACAACCGCGATTGTTGTATTTTCCATTAAAAAGGATCCGACCATTTTGGGTTTGTATAAACATCCGACCCCGATAAGGTTTTCAAGAACACGATAAAAGCATTAACTTCTTGTTCATTTAAATTTAATTGTTGGCTAAAACCATTAGGGCGTAATTTGAGATCTAAATTTGTATTTCCCGGAGCTAAATTAATTGTCCCATAATGATCAATCGCTGTTTGTAATGTTGTAATTACTCCTGTGTGCATCATTGGTCCGTTTGGTGTTCCGTCCAATTTAACTAAATCACGTAAGGATGGGGCACGGGTATTTGTAATATCAATACCTGTTGCATTAATTGTTCCAATAATTCCATTATTTCCGGAATTGGGGTCTATGTCAAATTCCGGAGCTCGATGACAACCGGCACAACCTAATCCACCTCCGGTTCGACTGCCTGTTGCATCAAAAATTGGAGGAGAAAGAAATAGATTTTTTCCTTGATTTTCTTGTGCTGAAAAATTGGTAAAAGGTTGAACATCATTTGTAGCTAAAGCTCTTCCTGCGTCATATTTTGAATCAAAGGATTGAATACTTCGAATGAATTGTGCTAGTGCTATTTGCAATTTACTTTCAGTGATTTCTTCAGAACCATAAGCAAATTGAAATAATTCTTTATAATAGTCAAGTTCACTGAGTTTCGTAATTAATCCTGAAAAGGGTAAATCACCATTAGTACCACTGAAACCCATTTCTCCATGATCTTTTATGGGCATTGTCGTTTGCGTTTCTAAGTTCAACGCCCTTTCGTCCCAGAAAAATTTGGTTTCTGTGGCAAATCGAGTGTTTATTAATCGCATGGAATGTCGACCGGTAGTTCCGTTTACACCCGAACTGGAAACAGAAGTGTCGCTAAAGGCATTTATCTGCTGATGGCAACTTGAATAAGAAATGGTATTGTTAGAAGATAGATTTTTATCATAAAATAAAACCCGTCCTAATGTTGCAACTTTATCAGAGATAGTGTTTCCGTTAGTATTATCTTTTAGGATATAGGTGGGAACAGGTTGATTTGCATAATTAGCTAAATTAGTTAAATTAATTGTATTCCCGAAAACTGCTAAAACTGCAGGATAAGTATCGACTTCCTGAATTGTTGTATCTGAATCATTTTGGCAAGAAAGAAAGGAAAATAATACGATAAAGGGGAAGATGTTTTTAGTCATAGTCTTTAGTATTATTTGGTCTTACTATGACTATAGAATTTAATAAAGGTTTAATTTAGAATTATATTTTTTCCTTTTTTTCCTTTTTCTCCTTGTTTTTATTGATTTTTTTAATCAATTCATCAATAGATAAATTATATTTAGTGCTTAATACAAAACGATCCGTTTTTTGAGGATTATATTTGTTTTCATAAAATAAGGACAAACCTAAAGTATTTCCATATTTTAATAGATAATCACCTCCAAGAGTGTATCTCATTCTGTTAAATTCAAGTGAATTATCTATTTTTAAGAAAATTTCCGGAGCAAAATAAAGTGACGCTTTTGATTTAGGAACATTATATTCTAGTCTAAGTTTTTCTCTTATAAATTGTGATGGTTCTTTATAATATTGCATTAAATCAGCATCAAAACCTAATGTTCTGAATTGATAACGAGTGGTTGAGCCTAATGTAAATCGTTTATTAAATTTATATTTATATTGGTAACTTAAAAATAGCAAATGAGAATCTTTTTCATAGGAAGTTGTAAATCTATACCCCGTTTCTAAACTCATTTTTTTAGCTACATCATATTTAGTTCCAATTTCAAATGAATTATTTCTGAATTCACTAATATCATGATCCATTGCATAGCGATATTCAAAAGCTACTTGCCATTTTTTAGTTATCTTATAATCAGCAGCTGCATAAAAACGATACTGAACATCTGTATTTTCTTGTGCAATAATACTGCAATAACAAAAAACAAAGAAAAATACCGGAAGTAATTTTTTGAATTGAGTTTTAATCATTGTCTACAGTTGTTGGTAACAAGTTTTCGCTGTCTTTTGCATAAAAATAGGCTTTTAATAAGGCAACATCTTTTAAATAGTCAATTGAAACGACGTCTACACGGTGAATTTTCAAACCGGTTCTTTCGTTTAAGTCAGCTAAAAGTTCAGTTCGAAATTCAGGTTTTATTAAGGTTATTTTATCATAGACAATTTCTTTTGCATTTTCATTTTTGATAAAATCTAATCTTTCTAAAATAAAAGTTAATAACAAAATTACAACGTTGCAAATAATCAGTGTTTTGAAATTATCTTGAACTGAAGCCAAAGAATTAAGCATTCCCAACGCTACACAGACGAAAAAATAACCCATATCTTTAATGGAAACAACTATTGTTCTATATCGAATAATGGAGAAAATAGCAAATAATCCAAAAGCAAAACCAATTTTTATTTTGGCTGAACCTAAAAGATAACATATCATAAAATTGATGACATTGAACAATACAAAAGTGAAAATAAAGTCTTTGTTTTTATGTTTTGGATAATAAATTAAACTTACTAAAACAACAACGGCAATAAAATCAATTGCAGCTCTTATTCCAAAATCGGTTGCGTCAAATGCATTCTTAACGGTGTTTACGGCTTCTTCCATTAGTTCTTTATTTTATTTATATTTTTAAGGATGGGTAAAAAATTATTCTTTTTAATTTCCGGTTTTAATGAAATAACACCAAAAATGTATTTACTAAAACTTTGTTCTCTTGTATTGCTCTCTTTTAAAAAGGATACTAAAGGAGAGGCTTGAGAAGATTTTGATTGTTTAATTTCAACAACGGTAATTCCTTCAAAATTGACTTCATTTGTTTCATCAGCAAAATGAATTTTAAAATCAATGGTTACTCGTTCTGTAAATTCATTATTAACAAGTGTTATTCTTTTAAAATTATTTTTCAGAATTAATTGTAAATCAATTAATTCTTTTCTGGTAAATGATTGAATTAATTCTCTTTTCTCTTCATTGATATCTGAAACTAAACTAACTAATGATTCACGATGTTTGTTGGTCCGATTTACTTTTTCCTTTTTTTTAATTTCAAAAAAACATAAATCAGATTCTACATATCTTCTGCTTCTTACTTTAATTCTATTAGCATAACCATTGTGATGATCTTTAAAGAATAAGTAATCGGATGTATCAAAATAATTGTTTTCATAAGAGAAAACTCTTTCATCTTTTATTGTCAGAATTTTATAATTCTCTATTAGACACGGCAGGAGGTTGACCATTTCTTTTTCATTAAGAATATACTTACTGTCTATTCTGTTTTGTAAAGAAACAGAATCCAATTCACTTAATGTGGTTGGATTTAATTGCTGTAAATTGGATAGAAATTTGTTAAACATAATTTATTAAAATGTAATGACTAAATCTTCCACTTCAACGGTTTGTTTTTTTGATGTAATTTCAACTGTTCTCAATACATAAACTTGATCCCACGCACAAGAGTCACAATCACCAAATACCCAAATGTCATAGGTTCCTTCGTATAAAAACTCAAATTGGAATGTTCCATCGTAAGAAGAATCTACATCATCAAACGATGCTGAATTCCCATGTTTACTTATATATACTTTGAATCCGCCCACATAACCTTCTCCCACTAAATTCCCATTGGAATTAACGTCTTTTCCAAACACTTTTCCTTTAATGGTTGCTAATCCACCATATCCTTCTTCTTTCGAACAAGAAGAAAAAGTGAATGATGTAACTATTAATACGAGTAATAATAACTTTTTCATTTTTTTACATTTATTTAAATACAACTATTTTTTTATTGATTTTGCCATAATTCACAACATATGTTCCGGCACTTAATATTGTTAAGTCAAGGGTATTATCATTATGTGCTTCTTTTTCAATTACTATTTGACCTAATAAATTAAAAATTTTAATTTTTTCAGAACCCATTAATTCTGAAATTCTAATGTTTACATAATTAGAAGTAGGATTAGGATAAATAAGTAATTGATTATTTTGTTGATTAAAATCAGAAATAGACAAACCTTGATTATTGGCATTAAAAGTAGGAGCCTGGATTACAAAATTACCTGTTCCATTTGGTACACGAGCATAACCCATGTTGGCAACCTGAACACCAAAAGTTACATTCTCAATGATTATTCCGTTGGCATAAGATAGAATACAACTTTCTCCGCTGGCAGAAAATTTAAAATCAGCGTGAATGCCTTCTTGTGTTAAATCCTGATCAGCCCAAACAATTAAATAACTGTTTGGAGCCATTGTAATTCCTGATGGAAACTGCCATTTTAATAAATTGGTTGAAGTGTCAGAGGCAAATAAATTATCTAAACTAATTGTAACACTGCTGTTATTATATAACTCAAACCAATCACTATAATCACCACTTGGATCTGTTACGGTACTTGTATTTTGAGCCATTATTTCGTTAACGACCAAAGAACCGGGAGTGATTGTTGGATAGGAAGCCGTTATAGTATAAAATTCATGCTCTGCTCTTGCCGGAGAAAATGCCCCAATAGTATTGTTCTCTGCATAAATGTAATATTGAGAGGTGATAGAACTAATCGGCATCAATCCACCATAAATATTATCACCTGAAGCACCATCATTATGGGCACCATCATCAAACATCAATACTTTGGTAAATGGTAAATTAGAAGCAGCACGATAACCTAAAAAAACAGCATCTGTATTTGTATTGGTTACATTTGCACGAATCGTAACGGAACCGCCTAATGCAGGATTGGCTACTGATGGTGTAATTGCAGAAATTGAGGGTTTTGTAGCCGTAAAATCTGATAATGCTGTTAAATAAGTGTTTCTGCCGCTCATTAAATTACTTAATCCAGGGGCGGTATTCATCCCTAAGGCAATATCAGTTGTCATATTACTGCTGAATTGAGCATAGGTATAAAATTTATTTACATCAGCTTGAACTGATGAATTGATTAAAGTTTGAAAGGTTTGTGCTTTAGTAAAATAACTATTATTGGAAATGTTTTCTGATAACATAGTGGCATAATGTGCCAAGTACATCTTTTTGTATCTTGGAACTGCTAGTAGTTTTTGAACTAATGGCCAAGCAGCATCTCCGGAATGTAACAAATGGTTTAATTGTCTTTTGGCAAGGGTTGTATTTAAATTTGTAGTTCCGGTTTGTCCAAAAGTTCCGAAACTCATATTTAAATCCCATAAAATTGGATTAAAACGGCCATTATCATCTTTGTACAAGTAATAGTTTTGTTTAAATTGTCCGATATAACTATCAATATTTACAAATAAATTATCAAAGGCAAGCATCCACAAAGCTCTGTCTACATCTAAAACACTTTCAATATTTGAAGTGTTGTTTGACAATGTATTCGTTAAATTTATTAAATCGTCCCAACCGGTTGTTGATTTGATTTCGTAAGCTGATTCATAACTTGCACTGTTTGTGCCTAAATAGGCAAGGTTAGGAAGGTTTGTTGTACCGGGACCAGCACCTGCAGGTGGACTACAACTAAAGAAGGCATTATTATTTGAACCAAAATGAGTATTCACGAATTTTTTAGAAATAGATTCTACATTTGTATATAATCCTATTAAATTTCCATTGATGTAAACATTAGCATAATTCGCTAAAGGAGCATGCATGTATTGACCTAAAATAGAATAAGCAGTAGTTTCTCTAACAAAGGATGGGTCAAAAATAACATTGCTTAATTTGATATCAGTGTAACCTTCATAATTTTGATTTACATAAGTATCTAATTCAATATGTAAGGGGTTTTTAACGTAATTTGGATTGTATGAGCTATTTCCTTTATACTTAACACCAACATTATTAAAAATCTGACCGTTAATAGTAACTGATTGAGCCGAGATATAATCACCGGCACCCGCTTCTTGAGCGTCTAATAAAGCATCCCAATTGGATTGTGAAAATACAATTCGAATATCTTGAATAGCATTACTATTGTAAAATGTTTGAGAATGAGCAATAAAACAGCTCAAAAACAAAACTAAAAAAGTGAAAAATCTTTTCATTTTAGTAAAAATTTAATAACATAAATTTAATGTACAAATAACTATATTTTTTTCTAAACTTAGACAAACCGTTAACGAGTATATCTGCATTTTGACGATTTTATTGAGGTTCTTTTACTATTTAGGCAGAAATTGAGCTAAAAATTATCATGAATTATTAAAAAAGCACTTTAAAAAGATAGTTTGACTTTGTTTTATTAAAATAGTTTAAATGTCCTCTAATTTTTTTCAAAGATTAAAATATTGTTATCTTTGGCTTTTATATAATTGAACAAAATAAACAAATTCAACTATGAAATTATTAGAAGGAAAAGTAGCGATTATCACTGGAGCAAGCCGCGGAATTGGAAGCGGAATCGCTAAAGTTTTCGCACAACAAGGTGCAAATGTGGCGTTTACGTATAGTTCGTCTGCCGAATCAGCTTTGGTTTTGGAAAACGAATTAAATGCTATAGGTATCAAAGCGAAAGGATATAAATCAAACGCAGCCGATTT
>Ga0209310_1002438_pt1 | contig 11925 bp, 10 predicted proteins | sample AD_UKC030_MetaG_FD_184415 | JGI IMG/M metagenome (GOLD analysis project Ga0209310, IMG submission 184415) | Active sludge microbial communities of municipal wastewater-treating anaerobic digesters from USA - AD_UKC030_MetaG (SPAdes) (version 2) | ecosystem: Engineered > Bioreactor > Anaerobic >... | reverse complement strand
TCAACCAGCACCTCAACAAGCGGCCGCTGGAAAAGCTGAACAAGCCCTTCGCCACGGTCGCCACCGACCTCAACAGCGGCGAGCGCGTGGTTTTCCGGACCGGCGACACCGGCATGGCCGTGCGCGCCTCGGCCGCCGTGCCGGGCGTCTTCCAGCCGACCCAGTTCCGTGGCCACAGCTACGTCGATGGCGGCCTGACCAGCCCGGTGCCGGTCCAGGCGGCGCGCGAGATGGGCGCCGATTTCGTGATTGCGGTCGATATTTCCGACCGCCCGGCAGGCCAGCCGGTCGACAGCCTGAGCGCCATCCTCTGGCAGACCACGACCATCATGGGCGGCGTCATCGCCCGCAACGAGCTGCGCGACGCCGACATCGTCATTCGCCCGACCCTGCCCTACGTCAAGTCTTGGGACTTCACGGCCCGCCATGACGCCATGATGGAAGGCGAAAAGGCCGCGCTGGCGGCGCTGCCGCAAATCCGCCAAAAGCTGGGCAGGTAGGCATGCAAAACACCATGGTCGGCGGCCACCGCGTCCTCTCGCTGATCCCGCCGATGACGCAGTTGAACGTGCCCTACCCGTCGACCGCCTACCTGACCGGCTTCCTGCGCTCGCGCGGGATCGCCGCGACGCAGGCCGACATCGCGCTGGCGCTGGTGCTCGACCTGTTTTCTCCTGACGGGCTGCGCGCCATCCACAAATGCGTGGCCGCAGTCCCGCTGAAAAAACGTTCGCCCAGCCTGCGCGGCTTCGACGAGCAGTTCGACCGCTACCTGGCCACCGTCACGCCGGCCATCGCCTTTTTGCAAGGGCACGACCCATCAATCGGCCACCGCATCGCCGGCCGCAACTTCCTGCCCGAGGGGCCGCGCTTCGCGGCGCTCGACGTCTATATCGACGAAGACGGCGGCGATCCGCTGGCCTGGGCCTTCGGCATGCTCGGCATTCAGGACCGAGCACGCCACCTGGCGACGCTCTATCTCGATGATCTGGCCGACGTGCTACGCGATGCCGTCGATCCGCGTTTCGAATTCGTCCGCTACGGCGAGTCGCTGGCGCGCAGCCAGCCCACCTTCGAGCCGCTGGCCCGCGCCCTCGCCGCCCCGCCGACACTGGTCGACGCGACCCTCGAAAAACTGACTCTTTCCGCCGTCGACCGCAACAGGCCGACCATCGTCCTGCTTTCCGTGCCCTTCCCCGGTTCGGTCTATGCCGCCTTTCGCATGGCGCAGGCGATCAAGGCGCATGACCCGAAAATCGTCACCGTACTTGGCGGCGGCTGGGTCAATACCGAGTTGCGCGAGCTGAAGGAAGCGCGCGTCTTCGACCATTTCGACTACGTCACGCTCGATGACGGCGAACGTCCCATCCTGGCGCTGCTGGAATATCTGGAAGGCAAACGCCCGCGCCTCAACCTCGTCCGCACCTACGCCCGCGTCGACGGCAAGGTCCGCTATTTCAACAATAGTGAACCAGATGTGCCCTTCGCCGAAGTCGGCACACCGACCTGGGACGGCCTGCCGCTCGACCGCTACCTGTCGCTGCTCGACATGCTCAACCCGATGCACCGGCTGTGGTCCGACGGGCGCTGGAACAAACTCACCGTCGCCCACGGCTGCTACTGGAAAAAATGCAGCTTCTGCGATGTCAGCCTCGACTACATCGGCCGCTACGACGGCGCGCCGGCCGCGTTGCTGGTCGACCGCATCGAAACCATCATCGAAGAAACCGGGCAGACCGGCTTCCACTTCGTCGACGAAGCAGCGCCGCCGAAAGCGCTCAAGGCGCTGGCCGACGAATTGCAGCGGCGCAACCGGGCGATCTCGTGGTGGGGCAACATCCGCTTTGAAAAATCCTTCACCCCGGAGCTGTGCAACCAGTTGGCCGACAGCGGCTGCATCGCCGTCTCCGGCGGTCTCGAAGTCGCCTCCGACCGCTTGCTCCAACTGATGAAAAAAGGCGTCTCGGTCGACCAGGTCGCCCGCGTAACCCGCGCCTTCAGCGACGCCGGCATCCTCGTGCATGCCTACCTGATGTACGGCTTCCCGACGCAAACCGTGCAGGACACCGTCGATGCGCTGGAATACGTCCGCCAGCTGTTCGCCGAGAACTGCATCCAGTCCGGCTTCTTCCACCGCTTCGCGTGCACCGTCCATTCGCCGGTCGGCCTCAACCCTGCCGAGTACGGCATCAAGCTGAAAGCGCTGCCACCGATCAGCTTCGCCACCAACGACGTCGAATTCATCGACCCCACCGGCGTCGACCACAACAGCCTCGGCCAGGCGCTGAACAAGGCGCTCTACAACTACATGCACGGCATCGGGCTGGAAGAGGACGTGCGCAGCTGGTTTTCCGGCAAGGTGCCGCGCACGACGGTGGCGCGCCACAAGATTTCCAAGGCGCTCTCAGCTCACTACTAGCGCGTTCAGGCGCCGCACGATCCCGGCAAACAACGGGCGGGCGCCGACGTTTTCCTGCGCGCAATCGGCTTGCAGATCGCCGAGCATTTTCAGTGTTTTTTGACCGTCGACCGCAACAGGGCAGCGTTCGAGCAGTTCCTCCAGCAAGCAGGCGAAGGCGCGCACTTCGATGCGCTGCAAGGCTTCTGCCATTGTCCTGTCTTCAGCGGCAACGAAGGATGCGGCGCCGAAATCGCCGAGTAAGGCCTGTCCATCCGCCCCATGCAGGATGTTGTGGGCGTAAAGATCGCCGTGCATGATGCCTTGCGCGTGCAGATGTTCGGCCGCCGAGGCGATGCCGAGCGCGATGCGAACGACAGTTTCGAGGTCGAATTCGGCTGTCGCTGGATACACGTCACGCGTGCACGAATCCAGGCTAGGCGGCCCGGCCAGATTGCGGAAGCTGTCATCGATCAGCGCCATAACCAGTCCATGAGCCTCATCGGGATGCGCTTCCAGCTTGCCAAGCACCGGAATCAAGTTTTGATGGGCGCCGGCCGTCATGCAGGCGTGCATTTCGTTGAGCGGCAAGCCATCGCTGGTCAGCGCGCCCTTGAACAGCTTGAGCGCCACCGGCTGCGTGCCCGCTTCGGCACGCCATTCGGCATGATGAATGACGCCGGAAGCGCCCTCGCCCAGTGGATGGCTGACCTGCAAATCATCCCAATGGATCAGCGAAACATCGGCCGGTCGGGCGGCGTCGGCACCGAATGGATTGCCGGCAAAGGCCAGCCACGAGAGTCTCGGCAGCACCAGCAGCCATTCAGGCAAGGCCGAAAGCCGGTTGGCCGAGATGCGCAGCAGTTCCAGCCGCGTGCAGTTGGCCATCTCGGGCGGCAAAGACTGCAAGCGGTTGCCGGCCAGCATCAGCTTTTGCAGGCGGCTACAACGGCCGATCTCTGGCGGCAACTCCGCAATCTCGTTGTCGGTCAGGATCAGCCAGCGCAGGTTTGGCGGCAAGGCAGCGGCCGGCACGCTTGCAATCCGGTTCGCCTTGAACCCGACCATTTCCAGCGCCGCGCATTGGCCGATGACCGCCGGCAGTTCGGTAAACGGGTTGTCAGAACAAAAAAGGATGCGCAGTTTGTGCAAACGCGGCAGATCGTCAGGCAGCGCAGTCAGCGCGTTGCCCGAAAGATCGAGGATCTCCAGCGTCTCGGCCAGCTCGAAAATCTCGCGCGGGAACTCGCGCAGGCCGCTGGCGAGTTTCAGCCGGCGGCTGCCGGCCAGTTGGCCGCTGCGCAGCGCTTCAAGGGTATTCAGAGGCATTCGTTCGTCGCCCGTGGGCAGCCGTGATAAGGTGCCGCAGGATAACAAAAGATGGTGAAAAATGACTTGGGAGAAGCCTGCCAGCCCCGCCATGACCGAGCGCGGCATGCGCGTTGCGCTGATTTTTGCGCTGGCCGCCGAGCGCCTGAGCGCTTTTTACGAGCACGCGCAATGGATGACCGAAGCCCAGGGCGCCAGCCTCGCCGCCGATTGGCTGGCACGCTCGAAAATCAAGCTGCCGCTGGGCGAACGCCGGCAACTCTCCGCACTCGCCGACCAGCTCGCCAGGCAGATCGCCGGCACCTTGTCGCGCGAGGCCGGCATGTACACCGCCCACGAAATGATGGAATCGCTCGACCCCAACCACCACTCCGAAATCGCCGAGGCGATGATGAAAGAGTGCGAGCGGCTGCTCGACGACGGGCTGGCGGATTGAAGCGTGCCCCTCTGAACAAATCCGCACCAAACACGCCACAGGAGAACACCGATGTCGCTATTCGCCAACCTGGGTCTGCAACTCCCCGTCATTCAGGCGCCGCTGGCCGGCGTTCAGGATAGCCGGCTGGCGCTGGCCGTCTGCGCGGCGGGCGGGCTGGGCTCGCTGCCGGCGGCGATGCTCTCGCTCGACCAGTTGCGCAGCGAACTGGCAACGCTCAAGGCCGGCACCGACCGGCCCTGGAACGTCAATTTCTTCGCCCATACGCCGCCCGTGCTCGACCCGGCCCGCGAGGCGGCGTGGCGGCAGGCGCTGGCGCCGTATTACCGCGAATTCGGCATCGACCCGGAAAGCATCCCGCCCGGCGCCGGGCGCATGCCGTTCAGCCACGAAGCCGCCGATCTGGTCGAAGAATTCCGCCCGGCGGTGGTCAGCTTTCATTTCGGCCTGCCGGCCGACGACTTGTTGCAGCGCGTCCGCGCCAGCGGCGCCAGGATCATCGCTTCGGCCACCACCGTAGACGAGGCGCGCTGGCTGGCGGCGCGCGGCGTCGATGCCGTCATCGCCCAAGGACTCGAAGCCGGCGGCCATCGCGGGCATTTCCTGTCGGACGACCTGACGAAACAGATGGGCACCTTCACGCTCCTGCCGCAGATCGTCGCCGCCGTCAGCTGCCCGGTGATTGCCGCCGGCGGCATCGTCGATGCCGCCAGCGCCGCCGCAGCCCGCTCGTTGGGGGCGAGCGCCGTTCAGGCCGGCACCGCCTACATGCTGTGCCCGGAGGCCACGACCAGCGCCCTGCACCGCGCCGCGTTGCAGTCGGCCGCAGCCGGGTACACGGCGCTGACCACGCTGTTCACCGGCCGCCCGGCACGCGGCATCGTCAATCGCTTGATGCATGAGTTGGGGCCGCTCAACCCGGCGGCCCCGGCGTTCCCGCTGGCGACAGCCGCCATCGGCCCGTTGCGAGCAGCGGCGGAAAAACTCGGCCGCAGCGATTTTTCGCCGCTGTGGAGCGGCCAGAACACCAGCGGCTGTCGGGCCGTGCCAGCCGCCGAGATCACTCAGGAACTGGCGCGCGGTTTTGCCGGGGCCGGTTGAGCCGGCCACGCCAAACCGGATTAGCGAACCGTCATCGCTTCCAGCGTCACCACCTCGACAATCTCGGCGATCCGGTCGCCCAACCCGGCGAGCACGGCCGCATGCACCGTCGCCGCCGGGATGGCACTCCCCGCCAGCCCCGGCAGATCGCGCGTGGCGCTGGCATCGGCCACGACGCCGACCCGGTAGCCGCGATGGAAAGCCTCGCGCGCCGTCGAATCGACGCAGTTGTGGGTCATGTAGCCGGCGATCAACAGCGTTTCGCTGCCCGCCGCCTGCAACACCTCGGCCAGACCGGTGCCGGTAAAAGCAGAAGGCAGATGCTTGTAAATGACGGTTTCGCCGACTGCCGGCGCCAATCCCTCAATCGGCGCCGCGCCCCAGGTATCGGGCGCAAAGATCGGCGCCGTGGGCGGGGCGCGGTGCAGGACGTGGATCACCGCGATGCCGACGCGATCAGCCCAGGCGCGCAAGCGACGGGCGGCCGCGCTGGCAAGCGCTTCATCCGGCAGTGCCAGCGGGCCCTGGCGATATTCGTTCTGGTAATCGATGAAGACGACGGCGGTTTTGGCGGCATCCAGCGTCGCGCCGGCGTGCAACTGAAGCGGTGCCCCGACGATCTGGCGCAAGCTGCGGGCGCTCATGCGGCACCGCCAGTCGCTTTGGCCAGTTCGCGCTGCGCCTTGCGCGCCGCTTGCGTTTCGCCGTCGTAACCCCAGCTTTCCGCCGGCAGTTCATGCAACGCAACGTAGGTCGGCGCCGCGCTGGGGCCGCCTGTTGCGGTCAACAGCTTTTTTGCGGCAAAAATGAAATCCGCCTTTTCCCGGGCGCTGTTGGTGCCGGCGGTAATCAACGCCTGCATGCTGGCGCCGCCCGCAACCGCCAGCCCGTTGGCCGAAAAAGCGCCGTCGGGCAATTGCGCGACGCTAACCACGGTCAGCGCCGCCTCCTTGTGCAGAATGGTCTGCATCAAACGCGTCGTTTCCTGCTGCAAATGCTGGATCGTGCCCGGCGCGGCGCTCTGGCCGGCCAGGGTGATGTGGATCAGGGGCATGGTTTTCTCCGGATGAAGTGACACCTACATCATTTCACCGGGCTCATTTCAGTACAATCCGCCAATTCAATAACAATTTGTTTCGCTACAGAAACAATCAATCGACGCGCCGTTCGAACGCGGCCTCGGCCAAGCAACTCTCCGACGTGCCGCAAACGGTCAAGCCAGCCGAGCGAAGACGCTTTCGGTTGCAGTGTTCAAATCCAGCACGGCACCGCCAGGAACTGGAGTTCTCTACGGGCCGGTGAGAGTTTTCCGACTGAGTCGTACTTGGCTAAGGTTGCCTGCTCTTGCTGGCTAGGTGTGGTCAATCGCGACTGAGCCCAAAAGCGGACAGCGTGGAGCGATGAAATTATTGGCCAGTGACTCTTTGGTTGCGGTAATGATGCCATTGGGGTAGCTTTGGCTCTGTCCAGTTTGTTGGAGATTTAACAAGGTGAATAAATTTCGAACTCCCGCCACGCCTTGTTCTGTCAGCAATCCGCTCAGTCCTGTGTTCTAGCTTATTGGACAGACCCCAGAATATTGGACATTTTTGCCATCTACTACTAGTTAGCCCCATGTCCGAGCGCATACTTTCCCGCAACGCAGACTACGAACTGGACTACGTGAGCGAGGAGGAACTCGACCGCTACCTTGAGGAAATCGTACCGGGCATTGGGTGGGTCGTCGTTTACTTCAACTCCCTTGAAGACCACGTTTCTGATTTCATCCGGGAAGCAATCCTCAGAGATCCCTTCCAAGATGAGCGCCTCGATGTCTTCCTGGCCGAAATGATGTTCGCAGGAAAGTGTCGTGCGCTTATTCACCTCTACGGTCAAATGATTGAGGGCAAGGCAGTCCAGTTCACGCATACGGACTTGAACGCATTGGAAGCAATGCTGTTGGAGTGCGCCAATCGCCGTAACGAGTATGCGCACGCCGACTGGATTGGCGTTAGGGCGGAAGGGTACGTGCGTGTGAAGGCCCAATCGAAAAAGACGGGAGTGTTTCACCGCTACAAGAAGTTTGACCTCGCACGCATCAAGGAAGATGCTGAGTACATCTCGGCCGCTCGTTTCAAACTAGTTGAGTTCAATGACATCTTTCATGAGCAACTCTGCGGGCTTACCTGAACGAGGGCTAACCCTGTGGTTGAGGCGCGGCTTCGCCACTGGGACGCCGTCCCGTCGCCCCTCACCCTTACGTTAGCCGTCAGCATTTTGTGGTAGGCAATTTCCGCCCAGGAGTTGCTTCCCGTCATCCAACCCTACCCAAAAATCGCATAAAGTCGCATTAACCTAGGCACCTACCCATACAATCCGATAATCACCTAACGGTTTGTTGCCCAATGGAAACAATCAACCCGCTCGATCACCTGTCTGACCTCGCCGTCTTTGTCCGTGTCGTCGATACGCAGGGCTTTTCGGCGGCGGCGCGGGCGATGGGCTTGACCAAATCGGCGGTCAGCAAGCGCATCAATCGGCTGGAGCAGCAGCTTGGGCTGCGCCTGTTGCAGCGCACGACGCGCGCCATGTCGCTGACCGAGGCCGGCCGCGTGCTGTATGAGCGGGCGGCGCAGGGGGTTGCGCTGCTGGACGAAAGCGCCCGTCTTGCCGCCGGCCTGGTCGATGCGCCGCGCGGCACCTTGCGCGTGACGGCCTCGGTGACTTTCGGCAAGCGCTGCCTGGCGCCGTTGATTCCCGAATTTCTCGCCCGCTACCCGGAGATCGAGTTGCAACTGACGCTGCTCGACCGTTTCGTCGATCTGGTCGAGGAAGGCTACGACGTTGCCTTGCGCCTGACCCGCACGCCGCCCGAGCAGGTGGTGGCCAAGGCGTTGATGCCGGTGCGCTACCGGCTGTGTGCTGCGGTCGACTACCTGAAAGGGCAAGAAATCAAAACGCCCGCCGATCTCGCCGGCTACAACTGCCTGCACTATGGCCTGCGCGAATTTGGCAACGAATGGCGTTTTGAGCGCGGCGATGAAGCGGCGCGGGTGCGCGTGAAGAGCAACGTGGTGGTCAATAACAGCGAGGTAGTGCGCGACCTGCTGCTGGCCGGCATGGGCATCGGTTTGGTCTGGAACTACGCCGTCGACCGCGAAATCGCCGAGGGCCGGCTGGTGCCGCTGCTGCCCGAATGGTCGCCGGTCGGCCCCTTCGGCCAGACGGCCTACGCGTTGTGGCTGCCGCAAAGCCATCTGCCGCCGAAGATTCGTGTTTTTGTCGATTTCCTCGCCGCGCGCTTGCAGGACACGCCGGCCGGCGACATGAAGTAACATCGCGGCTGCCCGTCGTTATCGCGCCCATCATGACCGACCAACTGAATCTTTTCGACCCGAATGCTCCGCCTGCCGTGACCAGCGAAACCACCCTGCCCGCGCCCGCCGCAACGCCCGCCAGCCCAGCGCCTGCCGATCTGCCGGAACTTGCCGCCGAGCAAGCAGCCGGTTTGCCGCCCGAGTTGCCGCCTTCGGCCAATGGCCCGGCAGACGACATTCCCTCGCCGGCCGACTACGCTGCCCGCCGTTATCTCGAATACGCGATGAGTGTCGTCACCGGCCGCGCCCTGCCCTCGGCGGCGGACGGCCAGAAGCCGGTGCAGCGCCGCATTCTCTACGCCATGCACCGCATGGGCCTGTACAAGAGCCCGCGCCACGTGAAGTCGGCGCGCGTCGTCGGCGATGTGATCGGCAAATACCACCCGCACGGCGATTCGTCGGTTTACGACGCGATGGTGCGCATGGCGCAGGACTGGAGCCTGCGCTACCCGATTGTCGACGGCCAGGGCAATTTCGGTTCGCGCGATGGCGACAATGCGGCGGCGATGCGCTACACCGAAGCCCGCCTGACGCCGATTGCCGAGCTGCTGTTGGCCGAAATCGACGAAGGCACGGTCGACTGGAAGCCCAACTACGATGGCGCCAACGATGAACCGGCGCTGCTCCCGGCGCGCCTGCCCTTCTGCCTGTTGAATGGCGCCTCGGGCATCGCGGTCGGCATGGCGACCGAAATTCCCGCGCACAACCTGCGTGAAGTGGCGGCTGCTGCGGTAAACCTGATAAAAGACCCGAATTTCAGCGAAGACGAAGTCCTCAAGTTAATTCCCGGCCCCGACTACCCGGGCGGCGCGCAGATCATTTCGTCGTCCGAGGAAATCGCCGCCACCTACCGCAGCGGCCGCGGCAGTCTGCGCGTGCGCGCCAAATGGAAGATCGAGAACCTGGCGCGCGGCCAGTGGAAGCTGGTCATTACCGAACTGCCGCCGGGTGTTTCCACCGCGACGGTGCTGTCGGAAATCGAGGCCTGCTCCAACCCGGTGGCCAAGGAAAAGGCCGGCAAGAAGGTATTCACGCCGGAACAGCTCAACCTCAAAGCCGCCTTCTTGTCATCTATTTCGGAAAGCGGCGTGCGCGACGAATCGGGCAAGGAACACGCTGTCCGCCTGGTCATCGAACCGGCCTCGTCGCGCCAGGGCCAAGACGATCTGGTGCGCATGCTGCTCGCCCACACCAGCCTGGAAACCAACGCCTCGATCAACCTGACCGTGCTCGGCGTCAATGGCACGCCGCGCCAGGCATCGCTGTATTCGATGATCGCCGAATGGTGCCGTTTTCGCCTGTCGACCGTGGAAAGGCGCACGCGCCACCGGCTGACCGCTGCCGAAAAGCGCATCCACATCCTCGAAGGCCGGCAGGCGATCCTGCTCGACATCGACAAGGTAATCAAGGTCATCCGCGAATCGGACGACCCCAAGGCCGACCTGATCAAGCACTTCAAGCTGACCGAGATCCAGGCCGAGGACATTCTCGAAATCCGCCTGCGCCAATTGGCGCGGCTGGAAGGCATCAAGATCGGCGAGGAACTGGCGAAGCTACGTGACGAGGCGGCTGGACTGAACAAGCTGCTCGATTCCGAAGAGGCCCTGCGCGCCTGCGTCGCGGCCGAAATCGAGGCCGATGCGAAAAAATATGGCGACGACCGCCGCACCTTCATCGAAGCCGCCGACAAGGTGACGATGTCGGATGCCAAGAACGTTTCCATCCCTGACGAACCGACCACGCTGATCGTCTCGAAACACGGCTGGCTGCGCTCGCGTAGCGGTCACAACATCGATCCGGCAACGCTCACCTTTCGCTCCGGCGACAGCCTGCTAGCCTGTCTGCCGTGTCGCACGGTGGATAGCCTGGTCCTGCTCGACACCAAAGGGCGCGCTTATTCGATCCCGGCGTCCGATATTCCCGGCGGCAAGGGCGACGGCGTCCCAGCCACATCGTTGGCCGATTTTGTCGGTGGCGGCAAGATGGTGCTGGCCCAGGCGATCAAGAGCGAGATGCTGTATCTGGTCGCGGCCAGTGGCGGCTACGGTTTCCGCTGCCAGGGCGAAGACCTGCTGTCACGCGGCAAGGCCGGCAAGGCCTTCATGACGCTGCCGGAAGACGAACTGCCGGTCGTTTTCGCCCCGGCCCCGCAAGGCGAAATTGCCTGCGTGACCAGGGATGGCCGGGCGCTGGTCTTCGCTAGCGAGGAAATCCGCCTGCTGCCCAAGGGGCGCGGTCTCAAGCTGATCGACGCGGCGCCGGGCAAGACAGCGCTGGAGGACATCGTCCCGGTAATCGACGGCGTCGCCGGCAAGCTCAAGGGCGAACGCCTGGAAATTTGCCGCGGCAACCGCGGCGGCAAGGGCAAGCCGATGAAGGCGCCGCGCAAATAACTGGCATTCAGGGTGCCGGTTCGGGGTGACCCCGGGCCGGCGCCCTTTCAAACTACAGCCGGCGAATCAGGCAACCTTGTCCGTTGTGTGCATCGCTTCGACTTCTTCGTGCTCCCATTCCTTGATCGTGTCCGAAACCAGGCGGGCCTTCTCATGAGCGGTCGGGGCGTGGTGATGCTCTTCCTCGAATACATCAAGGGCTTCGTGTATGGCTTCGGCCTTCGAGTGGGCGTGCGTATGTGGCATGATGCTCAACCTTTACTTGAACTAAAATAAAAAAGCCCTTGATCGCCAAGGGCTTTTTCATGAGGCGCGATATTTCTGCGGCTCACACCGCCAAGCGATTAAGCTTAGGCGGCCTTCTTGGCAGCTGCCTTCGGGGCCGGCACGTTGGCGGCCTTCAGGGTGGCGGCGGTAGCGGCGGAAACGCTGGCTTCGGCAACTTCAGCAGCCTGCTTGGCAGCCTTGTTCAGGCCTTCATAGGCTTCGTTGGCGGTCTTGATGGCGGTCTTGACGGCAGCGACAGCGGCTTCGGAACCAGCCGGAGCAGAAGCCAGGGCCTTTTCAACCAGGCCGGAAACGTTGGCGTTGGCGGTAGCGACTTCAGCTTCGACCTTCTTGGCCAGCTTGTCCTTGGTTTCGGCGGTGATCGCGAAAACGCTGCGCGAGTAGTCGAGACCCTTTTCGATAGCCGGTGCGGCCAGTTCCTTTTGCAGGTTCACGAAGGACTGGATGTCCTTGGTGCCGAGCAGGGCGGTGACGTTGGCGAAGGAAGCTTCGAGCAGCGAACGGCTGGCGTTCAGGTTGAGGGCGGCGAGGCGCTCGATGCTGTCGAAAGCGGTGTTGGCAAAGAAGGAAACGGAATCGATGCCGGCTTTGGCAAACTCTTGGGGCTTGGTGTTCATGGTGAAG
>Ga0209310_1002424_pt1 | contig 11964 bp, 11 predicted proteins | sample AD_UKC030_MetaG_FD_184415 | JGI IMG/M metagenome (GOLD analysis project Ga0209310, IMG submission 184415) | Active sludge microbial communities of municipal wastewater-treating anaerobic digesters from USA - AD_UKC030_MetaG (SPAdes) (version 2) | ecosystem: Engineered > Bioreactor > Anaerobic >... | reverse complement strand
GCAAGTGGGGCAGACGTTGCAAGTGGTTAAGGAAACCCCGACCCGGCTCAAGGTGGTCCTGTTCAGCAAGGCGCATCAGGCGGTGATGACCATCCTAGGGCAAGGTCTGGTCGTGCCGGCGCGAGCCAAGGAGCGGGTGTTGGAAACCGTGGCGGCTTTGTCCGGCCTGGTTACGGTGCAGTCCAGTCTCGACGCTGGGGTGGAGAATCTGGAGGAAGTCCCCGCCAGTCCGTTGCCGCATGTTCATCTGTTGCCCTTCGGCGAGGGTTTGAAAATTGAGTTGCTGGTTTGCCCCTTCGGTATGGGTCCTTATTACCGTCCGGGTGCGGGCGGCGAGCGGGTGATCGCCGAAATCGACGGTAAGCGGGTGCAGGCCCGACGCAAGCTGAAACAGGAGCGCCAGCAGGCCGCGCAGGTGGTCAAAGCCTGTCCCACTCTGGCCCGTCAGGCTGCCGAAGAGGGCGAATGGCGGCTGGAGGACCCGGAAACCTATCTGGAGGCGCTGCTGGAATTGCAAGCGCTGGGCGATCAGGTCGTGCTGGCTTGGCCGGAGGGTGAGAAATTCAAGGTCAATCGTCCGGCATCCCTGAATCAATTACGGCTGAACATCCAGCGTCGTCAGGACTGGTTTGATCTTAATGGCGAGCTGCGGCTGGACGATCAAGTGCTGACCATGCGTCAGTTATTGGAGCTGCTCGATCATAGTCCCGGCCGGTTTGTGCCGCTGGGCGAGGGCCAGTTTCTGGCGCTGACCCAGGAATTCCGTAAACGGTTGGAGGAAGTGCGGGGTTTCGGGGAATTGACCGCCCAAGGCACCCGCTTCCATCCCTTGGCGGCTGCGTTGCTGGAACCGTTGCTCAATGAAGCGGGTTCGGTACGCACAGATGCCGCCTGGAAAGCGCAGATTCAGCGGTTGCGCGAGGCTGAGGCGTTGCAACCGGTGGTTCCCTCAACCTTGCAGGCTGAATTACGCGATTATCAGGCTGATGGATTTGCCTGGCTGGCGCGGCTGGCGCACTGGGGTGTGGGCGCTTGCCTGGCTGATGACATGGGTCTGGGTAAGACTGTGCAGGCGCTGGCGCTGATTCTCAGCCGGGCGCAGGACGGTCCCGCGCTGGTCATCGCGCCGACCTCGGTTTGTTTGAACTGGCTGGATGAAATTCGCCGGTTTACGCCGACCCTGGCACCGACGGTGTTCGGCAGTGGTGACCGTCAGCAGACGGTGGAGAGGATGGGGCCGTTTGATTTGCTGATTTGCAGTTACGGGCTGTTGCAGCAGGAAGCGGAACTGTTGACGAGTCGGGAATGGCGAACCATCGTGCTCGATGAGGGCCAGGCGATCAAGAACATGGCGACCAAACGTTCTCATGCGGCCATGGCCCTGCGCGGCGATTTTAAGATGATCGCCACCGGCACCCCGATTGAGAATCACTTGGGCGAGTTATGGAACCTGTTCCGTTTCATCAATCCCGGTTTGCTTGGCTCGCTGGATCGCTTTAACCAGCGCTTTGCGACGCCGATTGAACGGGATCAAGATGAACAGGCTCGCCGCCGGTTGAAGCAGTTGATTCAGCCGTTCATTTTGCGCCGGCTGAAATCTGAAGTGCTGGAGGCGCTGCCGTCGCGCACCGAGATTCTGTTGCGGGTGGAACTGGAGCCGGAGGAATCGGCGTTGTATGAGGCGCTGCGGCAGCAGGCGCTGGAGCGTCTGGCTAAAGTGGACGATACCGATAGCCAGAAGCCCTTCCGGATTCTCGGCGAGATCATGAAGCTGCGCCGGGCTTGCTGCCATCCGCAACTGGTATTGCCGGAAACAGAGTTAGGTGGGTCCAAGCTGGGCGTGTTCGAGGAGGTGCTGGATGAGTTGCTGGAGAATCGCCACAAGGCGCTGGTGTTCAGCCAGTTCGTCGATCATCTGACGATTATCCGCAACTTGCTGGATCGCAAGGGGATCGTTTATCAGTATCTGGATGGCAGTACGCCGGCTCTGGAACGCAAGCAGCGGGTGGACGCTTTCCAGGCGGGTCGGGGCGATGTGTTCCTGATCAGCCTGAAAGCGGGTGGTCTGGGACTGAACCTGACCGCCGCCGATTACGTCATCCACATGGACCCCTGGTGGAACCCGGCGGTAGAGGGCCAAGCTTCGGATCGGGCGCATCGCATCGGCCAGCAGCGGCCGGTGACGATCTATCGGCTGGTAAGGCATTTTCAATGCTGATTCATGCTGATATCGCGCTCAAACTGGCTGTAGTTCCAACCGGAGATTAGTGGGCGGTGATTAAGCGAGCATCTGACAGGATTTGTAAAGCCTGATGGATGATGGTCTTGGGAAAATAGCGTAAATGGCGCTCACCGACGGGATACTGCGTATTTCACTGATGACGGCCACCCATTTCACGGGAAGGTGGCCGGTGATTTCAGCCGAAGGCGGCACTCCAGTTCGGGGTAGGGAGCCAGCGGTCGGAGCGCAGCGACGCAGATGGGTTAGTGTTACTGCCCCGTGGTGGGGTTAGTCAAGGGGGGCTGTCGTTTTCGCATGGATTCTCCGGTGAGGTTGAGGGTGTAGGCGTTGTGGACCAGCCGATCGAGGATGGCATCGGCCAGGGTGGGATCGTTGAGGTACGCATGCCAAGTGGCCACGGGGAGTTGGCTGGTGACCACGGTAGATTGGTGGTTGTAGCGGTCCTCGAGCAGTTCGAGCAGGTCGCGGCGACCCTCGGCGGTCAGCGGGACCAAGCCCCAGTCGTCGAGGATCAGAAGTTGGGTTTTGGCATAGTCGCGCAGCAGCTTGGGATAGCGGACGTCGGCGCGAGCGAGCGCGAGTTCGGGCAGCAGGCGTGGCAAGCGGACATAGCGCGCGGAGTAGCCCAGGCGACAAGCCTGTTGGGCCAAGGCACAGGCTACCCAGGTTTTACCCACGCCGGTCGGGTCGGTGATCAGGCAGTTGAGATGCTCGGCCAGCCAGCGGCCGCCGAGCAGGTGTTGGAGCAGGGTTTTATCCAAGCCGCGCGGCTGGCGGTAGTCAAGGTCCTCGGGGCAGGACACCGGCGGCAACCGGGCTTTTTGAAGCCGGTACTGCAGGCGGCGGTTAGCCCGTTCGGTCCATTCCCGATCGACCAGCAGGCCGAGGCGGTCGGTAAAGCTCAACGCGTCGCTGTCGGACATCTGGAGCTGTTCCCGCCAGGCTTGGCGCATGCCGGTGAGTTTCAGTTCCTGCAGCTGATCCAGGAGGGGTTGGTGCAACATCGGCGTCTCCGGCTCAGTGGTAGTAGGCCGGGCCACGCAAATTGGCGTGGGGCGGGGGAGTGGATTCGGTCGAGTGGGTAGGATCCGGCAGGGGTTGCTGATCCAGACCGCGCTTGAGAATCGAGTCGACGCTCTTGTAGCTGAACCCACCGATCGCCAAGGCCCGCCGGCAGGCGGCTTCCAGGCGGTCGGCCCCGTAGGTTTTGCCCAGGCGCAGAATACCCAGGCAGGAACGGTAGCCCTGTTGGGGATGGGGGCGGGTGGCGAGGATGCGTTCGACCAGGGCCGCGGTGCTGGGGCCGGTCTGGTCCGCCCACCGCACCAGCCGTTCGGGCGTCCACTCGGCATACTCCCGATGGGCCTTGGGCCTGTGCGCGGTTACGGTGGTGTAGCGGCCGGGCCGGTGGTCGCGGCGGTGACTGGCCACCCGCTGGCGCTGAGCAAACACCTCCACGGTGGCGGCGGTCAGGCGGACGTCCACCTCCTGCCGCACCAAGGTGTAGGGTACCGAGTAGTCGTGCCGCTCGACCTCAATGTGATAGTCGATGTTGACCCGGGCTTTTTTCCAGCAGGCGAACTCGTCGGGTTCGGCGGGCAGCGGGTGCAGCGCGGGCTGTTCCAGGGTCTCGAACCACTGCCGACGCGAACCCGATAGTTTCTTGAAGGCGCGGTGGTTGAGCGCCGTCAACCCCTCGCCCAGTACCTGGTTGAGTTGAGCGAGGCTAAACAGCAACCGGTGGCGTAACCGGGCCAAAATCCAGCGCTCTACGACCAGGACTCCCGCTTCAACCTTGGCCTTGTCCCGGGGTTTTCGAACCCGCGCCGGGATCACCGCCACGCCGTAGTGGGCCGCCAGTTCGGCATAGCTGGGGTTGAGGTCCGGTTCATAGCGATGGGTGGCCTGCACCCCAGCCTTCAGATTGTCCGGCACCACGATCTCGGGGACCCCGCCGAAAAAAGCGAAAGCGCGCACATGAGCCATCAGCCAGTCGTCCAGCCCCTGGGTCCAGGTCGCTTCGGCATCGGTGTAATGGCTGGCGCCCAGCACGGCGACAAAGACCTGGGCTTGGCGAATTTCCCCCGTCGTCCGATCGATGATCGGCACCGTCAGACCGGCATAATCGACAAATAGCTTCTCGCCGGCCCGATGGCTCTGGCGCATCACCACGTCGGTTCGCGCCGCCCAGGCCCGATACTGCTGGCAAAACCAAGTGTACTGGTAGCCTTGGGGATGGACGGCCTTGTATTCCTCCCACAGCAGCCACAACGTCACTCTTGGTCGCCGTAATTCGCGATGGACCCCCCCCAGTCAGGCATCCCGTGAGCCGCCGCTTCCACCGCCAGCGCGGGTGGGAACAAGCACCGTTCCAATGCGGCCGTGTCCAGGTCGTCCGGCAGGGGCCAGCCCAACCCGGCCTCCGGGGCGCGCTGGAGGTATTCCCCGACCGTGCTACGGCCAATCCTGCAACTGCGACTGATGTCCTGCTGGCTGTGACCAGCCGCGTGTAAGCGGAGTACTTCTTGAATCTTGCGCATGGATAACCTCTCGGCGGGCATCGGTTCCTCCTCGGAAAAAAAAGGAACCAGCCTACAGTTTGTTATCCCGCATCGCTGCCTTCCGTGAAATGGTCTGCCGTCTTCCGTGAACTCCACGGCCGTCTTGCCGCAAAATCACCCGCCGCCTTGGCCTGAAATGGTCCGCCGCTTTGACCTGAAATCACCCACCGTCATGGTGTGAAATACGCATGGAGGGGCCACGCCAATCGTGTTCGGGCGGCATGGCGACCTGTATTTGGTCAATGCGGGCCAGTTGACCCGGTTCGACACGCTGGGAGATGGCGAGCGGCTGACCGTACTCGGCAGCTTCGACCTCAAGGGCGCGATGCCCGATGCGATGGTGTACGACAATCAGAGCGACGAAATCACCCTGCTGTTTGCCAAGTCCCGGCGACTGCTGACCATATCCCGGGATTTGACGACGATGCGGGATCAGGCGCTACCCGCCGAGGTGAAAATGACGGGTGAGGTCTTGATGGCGAACACCTCGTTGGGCAGGAGCGTGTGGGTGGGCGGCAGCCAGTCCCCGACGTTTTACGAACTGAATCCGATGACGGACGGTAGCGGGCGCTGGCAAACCTAGCAGACTGTTGCCCTCCCTGCGGTGCAAAAACCCACCAGCCTGCAAGTGGGCGAATCGGGCAACCTGGTGGTGGTCGAGAACGGCAAGGTGCGCGAGTTCGCTTACAACGCCCAGACGCGCGGATGGGAAGACGCGCCCCGTTCCTATCTGGCTGGGATGAAGGCTGGCCGTCGTCTGGTGTTGGCCCGCTCGCGCAACAACTTCGACGAAAAACTGATGTCCGGCCCCGGTTGGACGAATTATGAATCGATGCTGGAGGATGAGGCGGGCGACGTTCCGGATTGTCCGGCGGACCTGACCGGCAGCAGCGACGCGCGTGATCCGGCCTGGGGCATACCCGATGGGGTGGTGGATGCAGCCGATTCCACTTATTTTCTTACCCAATATGAGCAGGGTAACAAGCTCGTCGCGGATTTGGCCGGACCCGTTTCGCCCAGCGTACCCGATAGCCGGCTGACCGAGGATGATCTGCGCTACTACCAGGCGTTGCACGACCGCTCGTTAGGGTATTGCCCGACGGAAAGCTCGCCATCGAAATAAGGTGCATCCGGCATCAAGGATGATTTCACAGCAACGCCTTCAACCGCTGCAACTCCGCCAGCGCCTGTTGCGGGGTCAGCGTTTTGAGATCAAGAACCGCCAGCGCCGCGACTGCCGGATGAACCTCTTCACCGAACAGCGCCAGTTGCGGCCTGGCTTCCGACCGCGCCGGTAATTCCCGCCGCAACATTTGCCGCTCCAGTAACCGCAGGCGCTGGCGGGCCTGCTGAATCACTACCGGCGGCACCCCCGCCAGCGCCGCGACATGCAGACCGTAACTGCGATCCGCCGGCCCGTCCTGAACGCGATGCAGAAAGACAATACTTTCGCCATGCTCCACCGCATCCAGATGAACATTAGCAATACCGGGGTGTTCATCCGGCAACCGGGTCAGCTCAAAATAATGGGTGGCGAATAGCGTAAAAGCGCACACCGTTCCGGCCAGATGCGCCGCGCAGGCCCAGGCCAGCGCCAGTCCATCGAACGTGCTGGTGCCGCGCCCGATCTCGTCGATCAATACCAGACTGTACGGCGTGGCGTTGTGCAGGATGTTGGCCGCCTCGCTCATTTCCACCATAAACGTGGAGCGTCCACCGGCCAGATCATCGGATGCGCCGATGCGGGTGAAAATGCGGTCAATCGGACCAATCACTGCCCGTTCCGCCGGGACAAAGCTGCCTAAATGGGCTAACAGGACGATCAGCGCAGTCTGGCGCATGAAGGTCGATTTGCCGCCGAGATTGGGGCCGGTCACGATCAGCATCCGCCGCCGTTCCGGCTCCAACTGAAGATCATTCGGCACGAATGGCTCATCCAACACTTGCTCGACCACCGGATGCCGCCCGGCAGTGATGGCGATCCCCGGTTGATCCACCCATTCCGGCGCTTTCCAGTTCAACGCGGCCGCACGTTCCGCCAGATTGCTCAACACATCCAGCTCGGCTAACGCGGCGGCGCAGGTCTGTAAGATTGGCAACTGGGTAATCAAGTGATTAAGCAGCGCGTCATACAACGCCTTTTCCCGCGCCAGCGCTCGTTCCTGGGCGTGCAAAACTTTATGCTCGAACTCCTGCAACTCCGGGATGATGTAGCGTTCCGCACCCTTCAGCGTCTGGCGGCGATGGTAGTCGGGCGGCACGGTTTGGGACTGAGCGCGGGTGACTTCAATGTAATAGCCATGCACCCGGTTGAAACCGACCTTGAGATGGGCAATCCCGGTGCGCTGTCGCTCCCGCGCCTCCAGTTCCACCAGATATTGATCAGCACGTTCGCCCAGACTGCGCAGTTCATCCAGTTCGGCATCGTAACCGGGTGCAATGACCCCGCCATCGCGAATGATTTGCGGGGGGTTGGCGATGATCGCCCAGTTCAACAGGTCGCAGATTTCGGGATGCGTGCCAGCGCGGCGGGCGAGGTCTTGCAGTAAAGCCGTGTCCAGCGTGCGGAGAAACGGTTGCAGCGTGGGCAATCGACCGAGCGCCTCGGCCAGCGTCGTCAAATCGCGGGGCCGGGCCGATTTCAATGCGACCCGTGCCAGAATCCGCTCGACATCGCCGATGCCGCGCAACAGTCCGCGCAGATAGTCATGACCGCCGTTATCCAGCAAGCGCCGCAGACTCTCCTGGCGCTGGCTGAGTATCGCCCGGTCGCGTAGGGGGCGATGCATCCAGCGACGCAGCAAGCGGGCGCCCATCGGCGTCACGCAGCGGTCGAGAAGACCCAGCAGAGTCTGTTCATGCTGGCCGCTCAGACTGTGTTCCAGTTCCAGATTGCGGCGGCTGGCAGCGTCGAGAATCACGCTGTCTTCATGGCGTTCCACCCGCAGCCCGATTAGGTGGGGGAGCGCGCCGCGCTGGGTATTTTTGACATATTGCAATAAACAACCGGCGGCAGCAACTGCAACCGGTTGATCAGCACAGCCGAAACCGTCCAGATTGCGCACGCTGAATTGGCCGCACAGCATCCGCGTGGCGCTGTCCCGGTCGAAATGCCAGGGCGCTTGCCGGCGCAGACCGGGATGTTGCCGCCAGGCATCCGGCAGAGTGAAATCCTCACCGATCAGCAATTCCACCGGTTTTAGCCGCTCCAGTTCATTCAGCAATGCCGCTTCGCCGTGCAACTGGGTGATCGTGAACCGGCCGCCACTCAAATCCAGATGCGCCAGGCCGTAAGTATTTTTCACCTGATGCAGGGCCAGCAGCAGGTTATCGCGGCGCTCATCCAGCAAGGCCTCATCGGTCAACGTGCCGGGTGTTACGATGCGCGTCACCCGCCGTTCGACCGGCCCTTTGCTGGTCGCCGGATCGCCGATTTGTTCGCAGATCGCCACCGACTGGCCGAGTTTAACCAACTTCGCCAGATAGTTTTCCACCGCGTGGAATGGCACGCCGGCCATGGGAATCGGCGCGCCCGCGGACTGGCCACGGGTAGTCAGGGTGATATTGAGCAGTTCGGCGGCGCGGCGGGCGTCATCGTAGAACAGCTCGTAGAAATCCCCCATCCGGTAAAACAGCAGAATATCGGGATGTTCGGCCTTGATGCGCAGATACTGCTGCATCATCGGGGTGTGCTGGGAAAGATCAGAGTCGGGGGCGCGGTTTTTTTTCATGAGTACAACCCATGGGCTGTAAATCCTTGGGCGTCAGGCCGGCCTGTTCCATGCGGGACTGGATAGATGCGACGGGATCAGGCAGATCAACAAGGAAATGTTGCGCTTCATAAGCTTCCAGCAGGGTCAGTATGATTTCAAAGCAGTCGCCTTCTGGCAAACCCGGTTCCGGCTCCTGATCAAAGAACGCGGAAACCTCGCGTAACGCGGCTTGATCATCGTCCTGAGTACGAATCGGGCGAATTTCCATTCACCGTTCCCTTAAGCGCGGAAGACCTCTTCCAGGCTGGTTGCGTCCAGAATGCGGTCACCCCAACACTCCAGTTGCTTGGTGGTGGCCGAGCCAATGCGCGCGACCAGATCTCTCGGCAGGGGGCCAAAACGCCGTGCTAACAAACGCTGCAACAGCAGCGCCTCACCCTTCTCGATGCCTCTCTCGATACCTTTCTCGATGCCTTTCTCGATGCCTTTCTCGATGCCCTGCTGCTCATATTGGCGGGCCCATGTCTCAAACCGGTCAGTCAGCGTCATTTTCAACTCCTGCAAATCACGCACCTTCGGCAGCACCAGGCGGTTCTGGCTGTGCCGCCGCACCATTGCTCGAATCCAGATCGCAAAAATCCGCTTGAGTTCGGGATTATCCTCTAACCATTCATTTAACAGGTCGATCAATTCCATCAGCGACGCGGCGCTGTCCGGGCGCTCAAACCGCAGGGCCGCCGCCACCAGGTTCTTCATCTTCGCCAGTTCGGCGATCTCGTAGCGGTGCTCGTCAATCAGCAGGTATTCCATCTGCGGCAGGTACTTGGCTAATAATCCGGGAATCTTGGGGATCAGGTCAGCGATGTTGGTCTTGGCGGTCCATTTCCCGTCGCCGTTGTACAGCACGATGGGCAGCACTGGCGGCAGACGCCGCTTCGGCAACGCCTGCTTTTGTCGGATCAGGTCCTGATACAGGAGTCCGACATACGTCATGATCCGCACCGCCATCCAGGCATCGACCGTACTCTGGAATTCAATCAACAGGTAGAGATAGACCCACTCCCCGCCGACCTTCACCCGCCACACAATATCATCCGCCCGGTCGCGCAGATCGTCAGTGATGTAACTGCCGGATACCCGCTCCAGAGTGCGGTAGTCCAAGCGATGCAGCCAGGCGTCCGGGATGAAGCCGAGGATAAGATCCCGCACCACTTCCGGGGCGGCGAACAGTGTCTTGTAGGAGGCATCGTCTTCGTGGCTCATGGCCTACCGTATCACGCTTTGACGTGGCGCACAGCGCCTGTCGGCGGCACCCCGGAATTATAGGAGATTCCGATGCGGATGAACCGGGCAGGTAGGCGATGTGTGGCGCTGTCAGAAAATTTTACAGTGGATTTGAACGCGGCAACGGCGTTAAGCGGCGATTCAGAGTTTGGAGCCTGATCCAATGTCAGAAAATTTTACACTGGCTTCCTGCTAATCTCCTAGTAATACACTGGGTTGATTTGACTGATATGTTACAAATTTGTCGATTCGTCAAGATTCAGAGGGCATAAACAGGACACAGAAAATTTCTGGCTAATATAAAAATAACTTTAATAAATAACAACTTATATCTATAAGAGGCAATTTTTGGTGGTTTTTGCGGGTTTTGCCGAAAATTTGCTCGCCATTGCCCGACAACCCCTGTCTGTCAGGATTTTTTACAGTCGGCTGGTTTGCAATAATTAAATTTATATATTATTCAATAATATATAAATTTGGCTTTTTTTTTTGCATTAAATTTTCCCGACATCAGGCTCATCAATGACCAAGACCAAGAACCTGGCACGGTCGCCGAAGCACCTAGTGAAACCTACTTCACTTCTTTTCAAGGGGAGATCGAGATGAAAATTAAATTGTTAACTGGATTAGTATTTGGTTATTCACTGTTGTGTTTTAGCACCCAGAGTTTCGGTGTAACTATTTATTATAATGATAGGAGTATTTGGGCTTCTGCCGTTTCAAATATTTTTACTGAAGATTACGAGTCATATGCTTGGTCACCACCTGGCGGCGGTTACTTTGGAAGTAATGTTTCTCTTGGAGGAATTACATATTCGAGTGGTGGAGCTATTTTTGGTGTAGGCCCGTCAGTATCATATGATGCACCATATCTTTTAACTAACTATCTGGAATGGCAGTCGTATCAATATCCATTAACAATCACTTTTACCGGCCTCATAAGAGCCGTTGCGTTCGATTATGGCGAGTTTTATGGGAATGCAGGACTGAATTTATCAGTTTCGTTGGGTAATGGAGACTCAACGAGCGTCTCTACAGTAAGTAATTCTTATGCATTCTTTGGGGCTATTTCGGATACAGCTTTTGGAAGTCTTACTCTCTCTCAAAGTAGAGATTTTGCCTTAATTGACAACCTTTCATATGGGCAAATAACCCCTTCGTCCGTCCCCGAACCCGCCTCCCTCGCCCTGCTCGGCCTTGGCTTGGCCGGTCTGGGCTTTACCCGGCGCAGGCGGCGCGCTTGATCGTCAGCATTCTTGAAGCAGTGGAAACGGCGGCCTGTGGGTCGCCGTTTTTGTTGGAGTCGTCAGAAAGTCTCAATGAGGAGCTTCTGCCGCTTGACACGCCGCGTCAATCACTGAGTCAGTCAGAAAATAGCCAGCGGCCTTGAGCTGATCAAGCATCGGGCGGAGTTCGCCCACTAATCCGCGCCGCCTCGCTTCGACCAGCAGACCCGCCGTACCCTTGACCGGCAAACCATAAATCTGTTGCGCAATGCGGCGACCACGCCGTTCGTCGATGATCACCAGGCAGGGTAGCAAGGTACGGGCAAGCGCAATGACTGACGCCTCTCCCGGATCGAGTTCCGCGACCAATAAGGGGTCCGGGTCCGGCGCTTGGCGAATATGCGCCCTCCATTGTGGCGCACTCAGATCCATCGCGCCGGGACGACCCAGCCCAGCGGTTACGACTTCGGCATAAACCAGGGCGGGAATCCAGAATTCTCCAAACAGCGCTGGCAACACATCCAGCTTTTCCAGGAGCGACAGCGCCACCAGAGGACCGGCATTAATCACGGCGCGTTCAATCATCCCAGGCGAACTCACGCGCCATCTCATCCACCGTCAGGTTGACAACCGGAGTTCCGGCGCGGCTGGCGGCCAGCAGAAACTCAACTCGTCCCATGCCACACATACGTCCGGCTTTCCCCGAAGAAACCCGGCCCAACTCGAACAGCTTCAACGCCAGCAGAAAACGGGCTTCAGCCGCAAATAATTCTGGAGGATCAGCAGGAGCGGGCAAGGCATCTACCGGAATTTCCAGCAACAGGATATTCATCAAGTTATCCTCGATTAACATGTGGCAACGCGACCATCACCTGAGAAAATAAGAGACGGCCTAAAAAATATTATAACTATCTGATTAAAAATAAGAATAACTAATG
>Ga0209310_1002422_pt1 | contig 11970 bp, 7 predicted proteins | sample AD_UKC030_MetaG_FD_184415 | JGI IMG/M metagenome (GOLD analysis project Ga0209310, IMG submission 184415) | Active sludge microbial communities of municipal wastewater-treating anaerobic digesters from USA - AD_UKC030_MetaG (SPAdes) (version 2) | ecosystem: Engineered > Bioreactor > Anaerobic >... | reverse complement strand
GAGTAGTTTCTAATACTCTTATATATTTAGAATCTAATGTTTGAATTTTTTCCCATATTTCTGCCCCAACCTTCTGAGTCGATAGCTTTAGTATCACTATAACTGTTAATACTAAGAAAATGGTTTTTACTGAAGGGATGTGTGTTTTAAAAATTTTTATCATTTAAATATCTTTTTCTTATTTACATTTTGTTCGACTTTAGTTCAACCAAGCAATGTCTATTAAAAATAGAGAATTGGGATAATTAAAATAAAATAGTAGAATAGCGGTTGATGATTAATGTTATAGATAAGATAAAAAAGAATAATCTCGATTTGGATGAGTCTGAAATATCCGGTCTTTTATGGATTTTAAAAAATAAATCAGGTCTTTCAAACAATGATTTAATAACTTATACCGGACTGCCCAAGGAAACACTAAAAAGATTTAAACAAAGTATATCTGATTTTTTGTCTGATGTAGAAGGAGATAGTGTTGTTCTTAGCAAACAGGGAACATCGTTGCTTAGTGAATTAGACATAAAATGTCATATTTGGTCACTTGCAGATAAATATATTTTTTCAGACGAAGATAAAAAATATATCGAACAAATAAAACTTTTAAAAAGTAAGTACAGTTCTAAACCTAAACGTGATTACGACCAATTTTTAGCAACTCCTGAATCTACTTTTATGAAATCAAAAGTGTTGATAGAGAAGGGTCTTGTAAAACAAAAATCAATCGCTTTTATCGGTGACGATGATTTAAATTCTGTTTCTTTGGCCGTTATTGATAAAAGTTACAAAAATATTGTGGTTTATGAAATAGACGATGAGATTATTAGTAATATTAAAAATGCCTGCGAAGATTTAAATATAAGTAATCTAACAGTAGAGAAGTATGACGCCAGAAAAAATATACCTAACAGATATTTTGGAAAGTTTGATACTGTAGTTTTTGACCCGCCTTATACCAAAAGTGGTGTTACATTGTTTTTGCAAAGAGCAACAGAACTTTTAGGAAATATCAGAGATTTTGATAGAAAATATGTAGTAATGTATTACGGAAACAGTTTTAAATCTCCTGAGAAAAATCTAAAAGTTCAGGAGGTTATAGGCAGATTTGGATTTTCTATTGAGGATAGAATAGAGAAGTTTGCACGATATTCGGGTGCTGAGTCCATTGGTAACGCCAGTTCTCTGTATGTTTTAAAAGCTAATAAATTTACACGGGGGCTGGGGGGTGTTCCTGAAAATATTTATACATATGAAAAAACACTAGATGAAAAATTTCCTTTCGTTGATCATGTAGTTATTAAAGTTTATGACGTTAAAAAGGAAATTACACTTTCGAAAAAAAGAATGTTAGATACAGTTGAGAATATTTGTAAGACACATCGATTAAAAGTAGTCGATAAAAAAACAACCGACTTCAGGGGAGGGGGAATGACAATAAGTTTCATTTTGGCAAGTTCAAACCTAACGGTACATACGTGGCCTGAATTAAATGCAGTACATATAGATTTAATTACTTGTTCTCCTATATTTAATAAAGATGTTTTATATACTACGATCTCAGAGCTTTTTGAGACAAAAAAAGTGGAGTGTTTTTATATAGAGTAGGGTGTATTTGACATTTGGATTGACTATTGCTATTTATTTAACACTGAAGTAAAATTCAACTCTTGAACTTTGAAAATTTTCCTTATGAGTTTTTAAAAGTCCATTTTTATAAATGGCAAGAGGTTTTTATAACCTCTGCGACACAAACCGGATTAAAAAAATGTGAGAATCTTTTACGAGATTTAAAAGGCGGAAAGAACGGATGCTGCTAAACGTCCACTAACGCATTTGTGGAAGTTTTCCAGCAGAAAGCTTTTATTAAGAATTTGATCCTGGTTCAGGGTGAATGCTAGCGGCGTGCTTAAGGTATGCAAGTCAAACCCGCGTAAGCGGGTGGCGAACGGCTGAGTAATACGTAGGAATCTACCTCTAAGTAAGGCATAACCCATCGAAAGATGGGATAATTCCTTATGTGATGGCAACATCAAAGATTTATCGCTTAGAGATGAGCCTGCGGCCTATCAGGTAGTTGGTTGGGTAAAGGCCTACCAAGCCTATGACGGGTAGCTGGTATAAGTGTATGACCAGCCAGAGGGGCACTGAGATACGGGCCTCACCCCTACGGGGGGCAGCAATCGGGAATTTTGCGCAATGGGCGAAAGCCTGACGCAGCGACGCCGCGTGAAGGATTAAGGCCTTCGGGTTGTAAACTTCGTTGTAAGCACCGGCTAACTACGTGCCAGCAGCAGCGGTCATACGTAGGGTGCAAGCATTACCCGGTCTTATTGGGCGTAAAGAGTTCTGTAGGCGGTTGAATAAGTTGGAAGTTAAATATCTCGGCTCAACCGAGACAAGGCTTTCAATACTATTTGACTTGGAGGTAACTAGGGGGTAGCGGAACGCATGGTGTAGCAGTGAAATGCGTTGATATCATGCGGAACACCAAGGGGGAAGCCAGCTATCTGGGGTTATCCTGACGCTGAGAGACGAAAGCGTGGGGAGCGAAACGGATTAGATACCCGTGTAGTCCACGCTGTAAACCATGCCTGCTAGATGCTCCGCTTTTGTGGGGTGTCGAAGCTAACGCGTTAAGCAGGCCGCCTGGGAAGTACGATCGCAAGATTAAAACTCAAAGGAATTGGCGGGGACCCGCACAAGCGGTGGAGCATGCTCTTTAATTGGCTGATAACCCAAGAACCTTACCAGGGCTTGACATGCATAAAGTAGTGAACCGAAAGGGGAACGACCGGTATCCAGTCCGGAATTTGCACAGGTGTTGCATGGCTGTCGTCAGTTCGTACCGTGAGGCGTACCCTTAAGTGGGTTAACGAACGCAACCCCTACTGTTAGTTGTATCACTCTAACGGAACTGCCTCGGCAACGAGGAGGAAGGTGGGGATGACGTCAAGTCAGTATTGCTCTTACGCTCTGGGCTAGAAGCATGCTACAATGGGGGCGACAACGCGACGCGAAGAGGCAACTCGGAGCAAATCGCTAAACGCTCTCTCAGTTCGGATTGGAGTCTGCAATTCGACTCCATGAAGTTGGAATCGCTAGTAATCGGCGGTCAGCTACACGCCGGTGAATACGTTCTCGGGTCTTGCACACACTGCCCGTCACGTCAGCAAAGCTGGGGCCACCCGAAGTCTCATTATGTATGGGCTCACGGTGGAATCAGTGATGAGGATGAAGTCGAAACAAGGTAGCCGTAGGGGAATCTGCGGCTGGATCACCTCCTTTCTAAGGGAGAAAAAATTCGTTTTTTCTTTCCAATTTGGCTGAATTTCCAATACCCTTAAAAGTATTGGTATAGTCTAAAGGAGAAAAATAAGTGTTTATGATCTTTAATGTCTTGTCTCAAATTTACTTTGGGAAAGCTTATTGAAATATGAAACACTCTTACTAAGTAAATAACTCTATGATTAGTAAGTAACATAAACGCTGTTTCTCACAAACAGCTGAGTAGGTTAGAGAGTGAGCCTAAACTCTCAAACGAGGCTGCTGTTCTTTTCGCCTTGTAGATCTTGTAAAAATCAAGGAGCCCCTCCGCTTTAGCGGAGGGGCTCCTTGCGTATTCTTCAGTAATTCTTCACCTTTTATCTTTCTTGGAATTTTGTGATTTTCCCAACATTTTTTAAATCTAGTCATTATCAGCTTTATTTTTGATATTATTAACCCGTGAAAGAAGTAATTTTATTCGACGTCGATCGTACATTAATAGACACAACAAAGTTCAAAGAGAAAATTAAATTAAAAATTTCGCAGTTAGTGAATATTTCTTTGGAAGATTTTTTAAAAATAGAGCAAGGTTACGTTAAAAAGGGGGAGGGATTTACTGATTTTATTCCACAAGAATACATTAAATTTCTAAGCAATAAGTTTGGTTTTGACAAATCAAAAATTTCGAAAGCTTTCTTTGATGACGATAATTTTAAAGATATTTTGTATGAAGATGTTTTAGATTGTTTAAAATCCCTTAGTAAGGACTATATTTTGGGAATTTTTTCAGAAAGTTTTAAGGATTTTCAAATGTTAAAGCTTCATAATACCGGGCTTTTACCGTATTTTAATCAGGATTTGGTTTTTATTTTTAAAAGAAAACTAACAGATGATTCTTTGAAAATTCTTCCTGAAAATTGTTTTATCGTTGATGACAACCTCCCAGTTATAAATGCTCTTAAACAAGTTGGTAAATACAAACCTATTTGGGTGGATAGAAAGGGAAGTGACGCTGGCTTTGATGTCACCTCTATTCAAGATTTAAATAATATTTATAAGGTTTTAAATGACTTATCTATATTCTAAAAACCGATTGACTTGCAAATAGACTTATAGTATAATGTACACAATAAGCTTTCGGCGAGGAAAGTAATCACCCCAACCAACCACAATTAAGAGCTATAAGCCCGGGTTGGTACTTAAAAAGAAAAGGAGAAAAAAATGGGTATAACCCAGATTTTCATCATTGTTTTAGCTGTAGCACTTGTTGCTACAGCCTCTGTAGCGATTGCCAAAAGCAGGGAGATAAGAGAGGTTGCTGCCGTTGAAATGACGCTGGGGATTCTTCCAAAACAAATGCGGGAGTTGATAAAAACTGCTGAAAAAAACAGGACCGTCGACGCCCCCGCTCGTTTTTTAGGAGATTCCTTGCAGCAATATTTTGCTGTAGCTGGTGTTCTCAACAGGCGGAAGGCAATCGATAATTTACGCCGGTTGGTAAGCAAGATGGAGGGTACCAGCAGTGTTGTTTCTTTGGACATAAGGGTAAGTGAAAATCCCCTTAGTGTTTACCCAGGATTTGATCTTATGCTTCAAATGAAAAACGCTATTAGTACTAAAAAAATAAATTTCGGAGCACGTAAAAACGAAATCGGTACAAAGAGGTACACCTACAGGGATTAGGAATAGGTAGTTAAATTTAATCGGTATTTATAGACTCGCCACTATAGGTACCGATTTTTTTTGCGTACTAAATTACGGTAATTAACAACTTTAATCTTATTCATATTAATTTACTGGGGAAATGATTAAGAATCAGTATATTTCTTTATGGTGGGTGATCCAGGAATCGAACCTGGGACCTCTTCCTTATCAGAGAAGCGCTCTAACCGACTGAGCTAATCACCCATCTTGATACTACCTTATCTTATTTAGTGTCTTTCGCTAACGCTCACATCATACAGTTCTAATTTCTTTTATAAAGATTAGCACCGGTTGTCACTTCGTTCCAACAGGAGCTAATCACCCATTTTACATCTAACTAATTTTCTTCTATCCCAATTTATTATCCTTGGTTTTACTCTTGAAGGGTCGAATTGCGTTAAACCAAAAACAATTGAGCAAATTTTAACACAGGGTCATTTTTCAGTCTATCTTCATTTTCTCGATAATTATTTTGTATTTGTTGTAAAATTAAAAAACATGACTAAACAAAAACCAATCGTAGTTACAATTGGAGGAGGAACAGGGAGCTTTGTAGCACTTTCTGGGTTAAAATATTATGATATTGACCTAAACGCAATTGTTGCTATGACAGATTCCGGAGGATCAACGGGTAAATTACGTGATCAATTAGGAGTACTTCCACCCGGTGATCTTCGACAAGCACTAATTGCACTTTCAGAAGCTTCCGAAATTTGGAGAAAATTATTCACTTACAGATTTGAGACTGGAGATTTGAAAGGTCATAATTTCGGAAACATTTTTTTATCCGCTATTGAAAAAATTACTGATTCAAATCAAGAAGCCATAGATCGAGCGGCAGATGTTCTTCAAACTTGTGGCAGAGTTATTCCAATTACTTTTGATAATTGTACTTTATGTGCAAAGTATGAGGATGGTACTGTTTTTGAAGGAGAGGCTAACATTGATGAGGAAACAAAAAGTGGTGTGAGAATAGAAAAACTTTATTTAAAGCCTTCTGCTGATATAAATCTTGAAGCCAAGAGGGTTTTAGAAAGGGCGAATTCCATAGTCCTAGGCCCCGGAGATTTATACACCAGCATTCTTCCAAATTTAATAGTATCTGGGGTGCCTGACATTTTCCACTATGCAAAAGCAAAAAAGATATTAGTAGTGAACTTGATGACTAAAGTAGGACAGACAGAGGGTTTCAAAGTTAGTGATTTTATAAATGAAATAGAAAAATACTTAGGTGAGGGTTCAATTAATTATGCTGTAGTTAATTCACAAAAACCTTCGAAACAGTTGATAAAAATTTATAAAGATGTAGATAAAGCTGATATTGTTGAAGATGATTTAGGAGGAACTTACAGAAGAGCTAAGATTATAAGGGCTGATTTGTTGAGTGATTCAGCGTTCGAAAAATCCCCATCCGACGTGTTAAAAAGGAGTTTAATAAGACACGATCCTGATAAATTAGCCAAGGTTATTCACCGTTTAGTTACATCATAGTGAGTTTTTTAATAATATTTTTTATTGTTTTCAAATTGCTATTGACTTACTGTCTTTTTTTGTAGTAATATCTACCACACGGAATGGAAATGCTATCTTACCCCAAGAGGAAGCTCTAGATTTCAATATTAAAGTTTAATAAAAAGTGAAGAAGACGTGTATTGCGTTTGTTTTTGCAACGAAAGAATTTGAAAGATTTGGATATTTTTTATTGAAAATTAATTGGATCTTAGCACGGGCCGTTAGCTCCTGTTGATACGTAGTATCAACCGCTCCTAACTCATTAAAGTATATAGATTAGATTTTAATGAGCCTTGGCGAATGAGTGGTTGTAAATAAAACGATTATCAGACGGAGAAGTTAGGAGAGTTGGTAGAGCACTTAGACGTTTACGTCGCAGTGCTAGTAAATACAATAATTGAAAACAAAATAAGTAGCGATTCAGTAAATGATCCGGGCCGTTAGCTCCTGTTGGAGCGAAGCGACAACCGGAGCTAATGCATTAAAAGATACTAAGTAACTTTTAAAGTGAGCTTTAGCGAACGGAGATTTTGAAAATAAATTGGCACCGTGGCTTGGGCCGTTAGCTCAGTTGGTAGAGCACTTAGAGATTGCCGAAGGCAAGCTCGCAGTGCAAGAAGATAGAACATTTAAAAATTTAAAACAGGACTGAAGCAGATAAGTTGGGCCGTTAGCTCAGTTGGTAGAGCACTACATTTGCAATGTAGGGGTCAGCGGTTCGAATCCGCTACGGTCCACCAAATAGATTTAGTACTTACTTGGTTGGATGAGAATGGATGCTACGCATGTTTCCTTTGGGAAAGGCGCAGTCGCGACGGCGACGAGGCGGGGTCAACTGACGCATCAGCAGATGCGAACAGGTGACCGAATCCGCTACGGTCCACCAAGTAAAAACGCGGTTGTTAGCAATAGAAAACATTTTTTGCTAAGAAACCTGGTTGATAGGAAATTATCGATCAGATTTTTAAGCAAAAGCTTAAAGGTTCTTTGAAAACTGAACAGAAAGTCTTTCTTCTACTATTTTTAAAAATGGTAGAAAAACAATAGTTCAATTTCTTTAGATTGATTTAAGTTATTAATGCATGTGGTGGATGCCTTGGGTATTCGTGCCGATAAAGGAAGTGCAAGACTGCTTTAAGCCTCGAGGAGCTGTCAAGAAGCGTTATCACTCGGGGATTTCCGAATGGGGAAACCCGACCACGTTTAAACGTAGGTCACTCATTACTCAAAGCCTTGTTTACAAGGTCATAGGTGATGCAGAGGGAACTCGGCGAACTGAAACAACTTAGTAGCCGGAGGAAAAAAGACAATGTTGTTATTTCCCTAGTAGCGGCGAGCGAAAGGGAAGGAGCCCAAACCCAAATTGTTTTTAGATCGAGTGGTTTGATTTATCAAGCTATCTTGATCTTTAAACAAAATAAATGGGGGTATGGAAAATCCACATCCGCCTCGGGCGGAAAAGAGTCACAAATTGTTCTTGTAGAAAAAGTCGCCTGGAAAGGCGCGCCATAGAGAGTAACAGCCTCGTATTTTAAACAAAAACAACTCTTTGGGTTTATCCTGAGTAGCACGGGACACGTGTAATCCTGTGTGAATATTGCAGGCCCACCTGCTAAGGCTAAATACACGAATACACCGATAGCGCATAGTACCGTGAGGGAAAGGTGAAAAGAACCCCTGATAGGGGAGTGAAATAGAGCCTGAAACCGCATGCAGACAAGCTTGTAAAGCCCACTTTTGTGGGTGATACAGTGCTTATTGAAGAATGATCCAGCGAGTTAATGATGCAAGCAAGCTTAATCTGTGAAAGCAGAGAAGGCGTAGGGAAACCAAGTCTTAATAGGGCGAATAGTTTGTATCATTAGACCCGAAGCCAAGTGAGCTAACCATGACCAGGGTGAAGCCCGTCGAAAGACGGATGGAGGCCCGAACCGGGGCGCGAGGAAAAGCGCTCGGATGAGTTGTGGTTAGTGGTGAAACGCCTAACAAACTTGGCGATAGCTGGTTCTCCCCGAAACATATATAGGTATGACCTTTGCATTTAAAGATCGACGAGGTAGAGATACTGAAAGGGGATGGGGGGCGCAAGCCTACCCACTCCTACCAAACTCCGAATGCGTCGATTGTGTGCAGGGAGTCAGTGATGCGGGGCAATCTCGTGTCACAAAAGGGCAACAACCCAGACCATCGGTTAAGGTCCCTAATTTTTACTAAGTGGGCAAGGAAGTGAGATCGTTAAGACAGCTAGGAGGTTGGCTCAGAAGCAGCCATCCTTTAAAGAAAGCGTAACAGCTCACTAGTTAAACGATTTTGCGCCGACGATTTAACGGGGCTTAAGTAAAAAACCGAAACCGTGGCTTTTCCGTACTTGTACGGGAAGGGGTAGGGGAGCTTTGATACAGCTGTGAAGCTTCGTCGTGAGGCGGGGTGGAGCGGTATCAAGTGAGTATGCTGGAATGAGTAACGAGATCCATGTGAAAACCATGGACGCCGAAAATCTAAGGTTTCCTCCGCCATGCCAGTCAGTGGAGGGTTAGTCGATCCTAAGGTAAGGCTGAAAAGCGTAGCCGATGGATAGCAGGTTAATATTCCTGCACTATTGTAAGTTCGTTATACCAATGGGGTGACGAAGTATGACAGATCGGGCCCGATAAGGATTTGGGTCCCAAAAGCAAAGTAGTTCATATAGGTAAATCCGTATGAGCGTTTTGACCTAAGCTTAGGGAAAGTCCGTCGCAAGACGGGTGATTCGATTGGTTCAAATTTCCAGGAAAAACCTCTAGGAAGAACTTGCAGTATTCGTACCGCAAACCGACACAGGTAGATTGGTAGAGTATACCAAGGCGAGCGAGAGAATGATGGTTGAGGAACTAAGCAAACTACATCCATAACTTAGGGAAAAGGATGCCCTCCTTTGAGCAATCTTTGGAGGGGGCACAGAAATGGCTCGGGCGGCTGTTTAACAAAAACACAGGTCTCTGCTAAACCAGCAATGGAATGTATAGGGACCGACGCGTGCCCAGTGCCCGTAGGTCAAGGTTGGGGGTGACTTGCAATTTATTGCAACGAGCTTCTGATTTAAGCCCGGGTGAACGGCAGCAGTAACTATAACTGTAGTAGTAGGGCAGTTGAGGTTACTCTTGTGTGTTAGAACATAAGTATTCAGTAACCCTTTTGATAATAGTTATCAAAAGATAAATTTGGCCATATGCTGGGACGTTCGTCCACACTCTGGCTATCAGAGATGTGGTGTATTATCTATTTTAAATAGATAAAAGAATCTTGGACTACTAATAATATTCAGTTAATTTTTGAATATGTTTAGTAAAAATGTCTCAAGTGCGAATAATCAGCAGGAAAGAGTTCCAAAGGATGTTGAGAATCTGAAGTATTATCTAGCAGGTTTCGTTGATGGCGAAGGTTGTTTTAGTGTAACTATTTGCAAAAATAAGTACACTGCACTTCGCTGGAAAATGGATCCATTATTTCAGGTTTATCAGCATAAAGATAATTCGAGAATTCTCTATATATTTAAAGATGTTTTCAACTGTGGATACGTAAGTAAAAAAGGAGGGAACCCCTCTTGTTACGTTTACTGCGTGGACAGAATATCTGATATTTTAGATTGTGTTATACCTTTCTTTAACAGATATCAGTTGGTTGGTGAAAAGTACAATAACTTTTTGTTATTTAAACAAATTGTTAACGGTATATCACTTAAAGAACATCTTACGAAAGAGGGATTTGTTAGATTAGCCAAGACGGCTTTTCAAATGAATCGTAATGGAAAATATAGGAAAAATTACTTGAATATAATTATTAAATCTTTGGAACAATCCCCAGAGACTAAAAGCCAGACTCACCTCAAGGTGAGATGATATAGTCCGATCTCTGTGGCGACACAGAGGATCTTCAAATATTAATATTCGAAGTGATAACGTAATGTCTATGGTAGCGTAATCCCTTGCCGGGTAAGTTCCGGCCCGCACGAAACGCGTAACGATCTGAGCGCTCTCTTAACCATTAACTCGGTGAAATTGAACTACCGGTGAAGATGCCGGTTACTCATTGTTGGACAGAGAGACCCCGTGGAGCTTTACTGTAGCTTGGTATTGGCAATCGGTTTTAGTTGTGTAGTGTAGGAGGGAGTTTTCCCTTTAAACGGAAAGCGTCAATGAAACACCTCTCTTCTAATGTCGAGAGCCTCACTACCCGGTCTTATCGACCGGGGGGACAATGCCTGGCGGGCAGTTTATCTGGGGCGGATTCCTGCTAAAAGGTAACGCAGGAGCTCAAAGGTTCCCTTAACGCCGATGGAAATGGCGTTGTAAGTGCAAAGATATATGGGAGCTTGACTGCAAGACTTACAAGTCGAGCAGATACGAAAGTAGGACTTAGTGATCTTCCGAGCGCCTAGTGGTAGGCCCGGAACTTATCGGATAAAAGCTACCCCGGGGATAACAGGCTGATCTTGCCCGAGCGTCCATAGCGGCGGCAAGGTTTGGCACCTCGATGTCGTCTCGTCATATCCTGGAGCTGGAGCAGGTTCCAAGGGTCCGGCTGTTCGCCGGTTAAAATGGCGCGTTAGATGGGTTCAGAACGTTGTGAGACAGTTCGGTCCATTTCCACAATGAGTGTGGGATCTTGAGAGGACTCATTCCTAGTACGAGAGGACCGGAATGACATAACCTCTGGTGTACCAGTTGTTCCGCCAGGAGCATTGCTGGGTAGCTATGTTGTGATTTGATAAATGCTGAAAGCATCTAAGTATGAAGCAAACCTCAAAATTAGGATCTATTCCGCTTTACGCGGTGCACAACTCCTGGGAGAATACCAGGTTGATAGGCTGTAGGTGTAAGTACAGTAATGTATTCAGCCGAGCAGTACTAATGTTTGTGAGCTTAAATTTATCTTATATAAAGATAATTGAACTTTATGACTTTTTGTTCAGTTTTTGGAGAATCTTTTTTGTTTAAATAGTAAAAAAGATTTGAAAAAATTTGAAAATTTATTTTCTGCGGCAAGGTTTGAATTGACGCAGAAATGAGGAAGCTCTGGTCTTTAGACTAGAGAACCTCATATTGTGAGCAGCGTCCCGGTGATGATTGCGGTGGGGCTACACCTCTTTCCATTCCGAACAGAGAAGTTAAAACCACCAGCGCCGAAAATACTTGAAGAAATTTCTGGGAAGATAGGTCGTCGCCGGGATATTGTTCATAATATTATCTTTCGTGGTTTATCCAAGTTTATACTGTTAACTTGCTTGTATTGTAACTCGACTCCCTAGACCTTGCCTATAGCGCTGTCGCACTATAGTCAGGTCCAATGGTCGTCGCCGGGATATTGTTCATAATATTATCTTTCGTGGTTTATCCAAGTTTATTTTTCTAACTTGCATCAGTGGTTTCTCGACTCCCTGCGCTTGAGCTATAGCATTACATGCTATAGCATCAATCTAAATGGTCGTCGCCGGGACATTGCTTACAATATCTA
>Ga0209310_1002413_pt1 | contig 12005 bp, 12 predicted proteins | sample AD_UKC030_MetaG_FD_184415 | JGI IMG/M metagenome (GOLD analysis project Ga0209310, IMG submission 184415) | Active sludge microbial communities of municipal wastewater-treating anaerobic digesters from USA - AD_UKC030_MetaG (SPAdes) (version 2) | ecosystem: Engineered > Bioreactor > Anaerobic >... | reverse complement strand
ATAAATCTGACCATAAACAGTACCTGATCCTCCTTGTGTAATATCAATAGAAGAGGGAAACTGTAAGTTTACATAATCCGGTGAATCTGCCGTTACAACGCCACAAACAATAGAACGAACTCTATTTACTGCCTCGTCACCGCATTGGTCATCAACGTGAGAATAGAATCTAACTTCTCCGGTTACATCTGCAACCCAAGTTAACGGTGTAATTCCAAAAGCAGTAGCAGTAGTACCTTCATCCGAACTTAATGTAATGAAATCTGTTGTACCGGAACTGAAAATATAAGTTTCACCGGAAGTAACATTCACAACAGAATATTCACCAGCATAACCATTTGCTGTTACTACATTTGCTGTTAAACCATCACAAGTTGTTGGTGTAAAAACATCTGTTGGCCATTGTCCGTTAGGAGCACTTAAACAATATCCCGGAGGATCTTGAGTTGTAAATGTCCAAACTGGGCATCCAATAGCACTCCCTCCTAAATTTTTTGGAACAATTTTCCAATAGAATGTAAAGCTGTAATCATTTACGTTTACATCAATAGATGTATTAGTATAATTACCTAAAAAAGTATCTACGGCATCCGGAGCAATTCCATAATAGAAATCATACGATGTTGGGGCATCCCCTGTAGTTGGAGCTTCCCATGAAAAGTTTACTAAACCAACAGGAATAGTAGCTCCATCAGCAGGAGTCAACAATGTTGCACAACCGGGAGCAGCTACTGATGATTCCATATTCACATTATCAATAGCCCAATTGTCTCCGTCATTATTTGTCATCACAAAGGCAATGTAAATAGACTGTCCTACATATGCACTCAAATCAACAGATTTTACAGTCATTGTTGTTAAATTTAAGTCTGCTTCTGTTTGAGATAGAACTGTTGTAAATGTTGCATGATCTGTTTGAGAAGTTGTTGACACACGAATATCATACGTTGTTCCATAGTCTACAGTATATTGTTGTCTTTGGTAAAAAGTCAACAAGGTATTTGGTGCTGTTACAGTATGCATTGGACTTACTAACCAATCTTCTGCTGAACCACCTGTAACAGCTTCATAACGCACGAATGCAGATTGAACACCCTCTTGTACAAAAACTGCTACGGTAGAAACTGACCAATCAAATCCAGTTCCTAAACCATTGGTTCCCCTAAAGGATGCCCAACCAGCTGGTGGAACGGTAGTTTCAAAACTTTCAGGAAACTGAGCAAAAGCAGTAAAACTGAAAAGCATTAATAAAAATAATGTAATTTTTTTCATATTTATAAAGTTTAAAATTCAAAGGTTAAATATAAAAAAAAATACCCACAAAATTGTATTGTGGGTATGATTTTTTATAAAACTCTTTGTTATTCTTTTGTAAAATATTCCATAACGTCCTGACTTACACCCATATTTGAAAATCCGCCATCATTATATAAATTTTGTAATGTCACTCTTTTGGTTAAATCCGAAAACATAGCTATCGTATAATTAGCACAATCTAAAGCAGTGGCATTACCAAGTGGCGACATTTTGTCGGCATAAGTAATAAAACCATCAAAACCTTTAACTCCCTGTCCTGCAGTTGTTGGTGTAGGCGATTGAGAAATTGTATTAACTCTAACTTTTTTATCTTTTCCAAAGAAATAACCAAAACTTCTGGCGATAGATTCTAAATAGGCTTTATTATCTGCCATGTCATTATAATCAGGAAAAACACGTTGGGCAGCCATATAAGTCAAAGCCACAACACTTCCCCATTCATTCATAGCATCTTTTTGATATAAAACCTGCATTACTTTATGGAATGAAACGGCAGAAACATCCCAACCTTTGTGTGTAAACTCATAATTTTGGCTAGTGTAATGATTTCCTTTTCGAACATTGACTGACATACCGATTGAATGAAGAACAAAATCCAATTTCCCACCTAAAATCTCTACTGCTTTTTCTACTAAATTTTCCAAATCTGCAACTGATGTTGCATCAGCAGGAATAATCTGAGAACCTGTTTTTTCAGCTAATTGATTAATTGTTCCCATTCGCATAGCAATTGGAGCATTGGTCAGAACAAAAGTTCCGCCTTCTTCATGAACACGCTCTGCTGTTTTCCAAGCTATTGAATTTTCATCTAATGCTCCGAATATAATTCCCCTTTTTCCTTTTAGTAAATTATACATAACTATTTTAATTTTAATTTATATGATGTTTCAAATATAGTCAAAAAATCAGTTTAACAATGCTTTTGCATGATTTATGGCTGAATCTGATAAAGAATTTCCTGAAAGAATTTGAGCAATTTCGATTATTCTTTCGTCATTATTTAACAATATAATTTCAGATTTTGTCTTGTCTCCTAAATCAGATTTAAAAACCTTGTAATGAAAATTACCTTTCGCAGCAATTTGTGGCAAATGAGTAATGGCAAAAATCTGCATATTCTTACTCATTTCCTTCATAATATCTCCCATTTTATTGGCAATTTCTCCAGAAACACCAGTATCAATTTCATCAAAAATTAGGGTTGGCAAACTTGAATATTGAGCTAAAACTGCTTTAACAGCTAACATAATTCGAGACATCTCACCTCCGGAAGCTACTTTTTTCAATAGTCCAAAATCAGACCCTTTATTTGTAGAAATCAAAAACTGAATAGTATCTTTTCCATTTGAAAAAAAGGTGTCCGAAAATGTCAATTCAATATTAAATTGCACATTTGGCATGCCTAGCTGACTCAAAATAGAAATAAGCATTTTTGTCAAACTTGGTAGGCTGTTTTTTCTGTTATGGTGAATATTTTTAGCTAAATCAATCAAAATTATTTGCTCCTTCTGAATTTGATTTTCAAGTTCCAAAATTGATTTTTCTAAAGTTTCCAAAGAACTCACTTTTCCATTCAATTCTTGTTGAATTTGAAGCAATTCACCAACGGTATTAACCTGATGTTTTTTCTGTAAAGTGTAAATTAATTGTAGTTTTTGGGTGATAAAAGCTAATCTCTCCGGATCATTATCAACGGAATCAGAAAAACGATTTACTTCATTTACAATGTCTTTCAGTTCAATTGAAATACTCTCAATACGCTCATAAAGCAAAGCGTATTCTGACGAAAATTGACTAATTTTTTGGATGGCAATTTTAAACTCTTTTATTTGCTGAAGAATACCAAACTGTTCATTATCAGACAATAACAAACTTTTTTCTAATTGTTCTTTAATTAATTCAACGTTATTCAATTTTTCCAGTTGAATTTCCATTTCTTCTTGTTCACCATCACTTAATTTAGCTTGTTCCAATTCATTATACAAAAAGGCTAAATAATCTTGCTCTTTTAAACCTTCTGCATATAATTCCTTTTGTTGTTCTAATGTATCTAAAAGTGATTTGTAATTTTTCAAGTTATGGCGATAATCAACTAATAAACTCTGATTTGAGGCCACAGCATCAATTATTTGAAACTGAAATTGCTCTTCTGTTAATTCCAGAGTTTGATGTTGCGAATGAATATCCAATAAATACTCGCTGAGTTCAACCAAGGTTTGCAAATTAACTGGACTGTCATTAACAAAAGCTCTTGATTTTCCGGAGGGAAGAATTTCACGTCGAATAATAGTTACATCTTCATAATCCAAATCGTTAAGTTCGAAAAAATCTTTTAAAGCATATTTTTTAATTGAAAAATGTCCTTCAATTATACATTTCTCTTCTTTATTTTTAAGCGAAGTTAAGTCTGCTCTTTTTCCTAAAACTAATCCAAGTGCTCCTAATAGAATTGACTTTCCTGCTCCGGTTTCACCGGTAATGGTTGAAAATCCATTTGAAAAATCAATGGATAATTTGTCAATTAAAGCATAATTATTTATGGATAATGAAGTTAGCATAACTATTCTGAATACAAATAAACAATTGCAATGTACTCAATTAATTAAAAGAAGATTGAAGTAAAAATCAGATTATTTAAACAAAGTTATTAAAACTTTATCGTTGACCATTTAGATGCATTTAAAGGAGAGAGTCGATTTAAATTATCAACTAATTCAGTAGTTTTTATGCTTGGCCCATCTGAAAAAATATCGGCTATTTCATCTGACTTTGCATCAAAAAACACTCGGGTTAAAAATGCATTTGGTCTAACTGAATGAATTACTGATAGATTTAAAAGTGCGGTTTTCACATTCTCTTTTCCTAATTTTACATCATCTGCCATTTTATCAAGACCATTCGCATGGTATTCAAAATAGGCTTGTCTGATTGGATTAAACGTATTGGACAACAAATCACTGATTAAATAATAGCGGTTTTGTAAACCATCTGTTTGAGACCAACCTTTATATCCTCCAGTTTGAGCTACACTCATCACGTTTTGAGCCATTTCTAAATACCTAGTTCCTTTTAAAGGTTCAAATGAATCTGCATCTAAGGCCATCATAATATAACTGTAGAAGGCAACCACTGAAACTAAGTTAGAGTCAAATGAGTTAGGATTAAAATTTAAACTTTCAAATTCAACATATTTGAATGTGAAATCTTTATCGTTATAATTAAATATTGGGGTTGAATATATCGAGTTATAAACAGGTCTGGAAGATTGAATTTGTATGGTCGCCGTAAAAGTGGTATTATCTACTTCTGAAACATTAATAAACATGGAACATTCAATTCGTTCATTTTGATTAAAACTTTGATTAGACCATTTTGTTTTATTAACAAAATCATTTAATGATGTTTCTAACGTCTTGAATACCTGTTGTGTATTTGCCGTAACCCGTTCAGAATTTACACTTACAACACAATTAAGTTCTTGAGCTTGAATAAATCCAAACAGCATTAAAACTAGAACAACGATTATTTTACGCATGATATAACCCTATTATTTTTTTTAAAATATCTTTAGCCACTTCTTCCTTTGGTTTTAATGGCATCGGTTCAATTTTAAATGATTTGTCAATAAATGTAATTTTGTTTGTCGCTTTACCAAAACCGGCACCTTCATCATTAAGCGAATTTAAAACAATCAAATCTAAGTTTTTTTTCTGAATCTTCAACTTGGCATGTTCAATTTCATTTTCAGTTTCTAATGCAAAACCTACTAAAAATTGTTTCGTTTTAATTTTCCCTAAGGAAGCTAAAATATCTTTCGTTTTTTCAAGTTCAATAGAAAATGCTGCTTCAGTTTTTTTTATTTTTTGTTTAGCAATTTGTTTTGGTTTATAATCCGCCACAGCCGCTGCTGCTATTGCAACATCAACATCGTCAAAAAACAGATGGCATTGTTCAAACATTTCATCTGAAGATGTCACGCGAATTAACTGTATACTTGAATTATCATTTTGAAAATGACTTGGTCCGGACACTAAAATAACTTCAGCTCCCAATTGTGCAGCTTCATTGGCAATATCAAAACCCATTTTTCCAGTTGAATGATTTCCTATAAAACGTACAGGATCTATCGCTTCGTATGTGGGACCTGCAGTTATTAATATTTTTTTTCCTTTTAAAGGTAATTGTTGTAGCAAATTATTTTCTAAAAAGGCAATAATATTTTCAGGCTCTGCCATTCTGCCTTCACCGGATAAGCCACTAGCTAATTCACCATGCTCAGCAGGAATCATAATGTTTCCAAAAAGCGATAATTTATTTAAATTGGCTATTGTAGTTGGATGCTTATACATATCTAAATCCATTGCCGGGGCAAAATATACCGAACATTTTGCGGACAAATAGGTAGCCATCAATAAATTATCACAATTCCCATTAGCCATTTTTGCTAAGGTATTCGCCGTTGTAGGAGCTACTAACATCAAATCCGCCCAAAGGGCTAATTCAACGTGATTATTCCAAGTAGCATTTTGATTGTCCGATTCATTTTCGTCATTATAAAACTCAGAAAATACAGGATTTTTAGAAAGTGTAGAAAGAGTTAATGGTGTCACAAACTCTTTAGAAGCAGGTGTCATAATGACTTGTACCTCGGCACCTGCTTTTATAAATAATCGAACTAAGGAAGCAGTTTTATAGGCAGCAATTCCACCGGTTACACCCAGTAGTACTTTTTTCCCTTTTAAAACTGACATAACGTTTTATTTTGTAGTATCTCTGTAGTAAATTTTTCCCTCTAACCACTCTTGAACAGCTAACGCATGTGGTTTAGGTAATTTTTCATAAAATTTTGAAACTTCAATTTGTTCTTTGTTTTCAAAAATTTCTTCTAAACTATCATTATAGGTAGCAAACTCTTCTAATTTTTCAATTAATTCCTTTTTAATTTCAGAATTAATTTGATTTGCTCTTTTAGCCATAATAGTAATAGCTTCGTAAACATTCCCTGTAGGTTCTTCAATTACTCTTTTATCATACGTAATTGTGTTTACCGGAGCATTAGTTTTTTTTAAATCCATGACATGTATCTATTTAGAAAATTGTTGTAAATTTTGATTTAGTTTATTCATTAAATCATCTGCTTGTTCTTTAAATTCTGATGAATTAGAATGCTTAATGTATTTATCGTAAGCATCTTTTGCACTTTTTAATCGTTCTTCTACCTTCTCTGAAACGCTATTGATTGCTAAATAATAAGCAGAATCAAATTTATAATACAACGCAGCTTCTTTAAATGGTGTACCCGGATAATCTGAAATAAAATTATCCAAAGCTACGATAGCTGATTTGTAATCATAAATGGTATTATATTGTTTTGCGTTTTCAAAAGCCTTCTTTTCAATTTTTTCTCTTAACTGTTTTACAATAACGTTAGCTTCAGCAAGTAGAACTGATTCTGGGTAATTATCAATAAAACCCTGCATTTTATCGATTGCTTTGTAGGTATCCACTTGATCCAATGAATAGACAGGTGATAATTTAGAATAACAATAAGCTCCTAAATACGCACATTCTTCAACTTTTTCACTTTTTGGGTAAGAAGATACAAAACTTTCAAATTGATAACCGGCCAAATAATATTGCTTTGTTAAAAAATAACTTTGAGCATACATGTAAAACAACTTTTCGGCTTGTGGTTTGCCTCTATAAGCGGGAGCGATTTGATCAAATAAACGAATCGCTTTTTCATATTTTCCTTCATTATATTTTGATTCGGCCATTGTATATTTAACGCCAACATCTTCGCTTTTCATAGCAGCTTGATATGGTCCACAAGAAGTGACGATTAAAGCAAAAATGAAAATAAAATACAATTTATTCATTAGATGGGTTTTAAGGGCAGATTCTAAAGTAAAACTTACTTGAAAAATCGAACTGCAAATTTAGTTATTAATTGCAGACTACAAAACATTTTTTTCATAGTCTTTTAAAGTTGTAAAAAAACAAAAAGTAGCCTAAAATAAAGCTACTTTTATATTTAGATTAACATAAATTATTTTGCAGGTGCCATCGGACTCACAAAATTTTTCATTTCGTTGTCAAAAAGATACAAACCGCCTTTGTCGTCACCAATTAAATTGATTTTATCCAAGATGTAACGGGCTGTTGCTTCTTCCTCAATTTGCTCTGCAACATACCATTGAAGAAAATTATGTGTTGCGAAATCTCTTTCATCCAGTGTAATTCCAACTAAATTATTAATACTTTCAGATACTTTAATTTCGTGTTCTAAAAGTTGTTTAAACAAAGCTTTGTAATTGGTTACATCTAATTTTGGTTCTAAAGTTGAACCAACTGTAGCTTCACCCCCTCTTTGATTTACATATTTGATTAATTTCAACATATGCATTCGTTCTTCGTCAGATTGCTTATACATAAATGTTGAAATACCTTCAAATCCCTGAACTTCCGCCCAAGATGCCATTGCTAAATAAACTTGAGAAGAATCACCTTCCATTTTAATTTGCTTATTTAATGCTTCTAATACTTTTGATGATAACATAATATTTCTTTTGGTTATTATATTTTGTATAATTTAATTTAAAACTTTTTTCACCATTTGTCGGATTCTATTTGCTAAGTCTTCATTTACATTAACCAAAGGAAGCCTTACTGTATTTTCGCATAATCCTAAAGTTTTGAAAACCTCTTTAATTCCGGCAGGATTACCTTGCTCAAATATCAAATCAATTGCATCGGCAACGAGATAATGAAGTTGATAAGCTTCCTCCACATTTCTTTCTAAACCGAATCTAACCATTGTTGAGAATTCTTTTGGAAATCCTTCTCCAATTACAGAAATAACTCCTGCACCTCCGGCTAAAACCATTGGCAAGGTAATCATATCATCTCCCGATATAATCAAAAAATCATTGGGTTTATTTTGGATTAATTTCATGGCTTGAACAATATCGCCCGCTGCTTCTTTAATAGCAACAATATTTTTAAAATCCTGAGCTAATCTAAAAACAGTAGCAGGAGCCATATTGCTTGCTGTTCTTCCGGGAACATTGTATAAAATAACAGGAATAGGAGAAGCCTCTGCAACCGCTTTAAAATGCTGATAAATTCCTTCCTGAGTTGGCTTATTATAATATGGAGAAACCGACAAAACCGCCACAAAAGGTGATAAATCACGCGTTTTTAACTCTTCGACTACTTTGTAAGTATTATTTCCTCCAACTCCTAAAACCAAAGGCAATCTGTTTTTATTGGCTTTGATTACAGTTTCAATAACTAAATTTTTTTCCTCCTCATTTAATGTTGCACTTTCTGCTGTTGTTCCTAAAACAACTAGGTAGTCTATACCTCCTTCAATTTGAAAATTTACTATTCGGGTTAACGCTTGTGTGTCAACAGAAAAATCATTTTTGAATGGTGTAACCAAGGCCACACCCGTTCCAATTAGAGATTGCATATTATATTTTTTTTAGTATTTGTAAATATTTAAATAGTTCGTCTGTAAAAACACTATATTTTTCAACTTGAGTTTCAATCATAAAATGATTCAAACGTTTATCTACAGAGGTGAATCCAACTTTAAAATTGGCCTTAGACTGATGCGTCACTATCACTAAAGGAGTTTTTTTAACATCATAATAACTAATCAATAAATCATAATCTTTCGCAATAAAATCAAGTGCCTCCTTCTTTTCGATCGTCCCTAACCATGAAACATCTTTTTTGCTGTAGTGAGGGTAATCTATTATTTCTTTCTTTTTATAACTGTTTTTAAAAGCCAATACGGTAAGATTTTTTACTTCAATTCCATTTGAAACTAATTGTTGAATCAATTTATCTTTTTCTGTAAAAAATGTTTCGTCTATCAGCAAACCTACTGTTTCAATTGGCTTATCAGAAATAGTTGAATTAACATTGAGTGAACTTTTTTTTACTATTCTTTTTGCGGAAAAATTCTTGAAAAATTTTAAAAACATTGTACCTTTACTTGGTTTACAAAATTACTGAATTAAAGTTGTTTTTTCGATGCTAAAACTAAAAAACTATATCGTTGTAATGAAACATTTTGTGTTAATTATAACATTTTCTTTACTATTATTCGGATGCAAAACATCCTATGAAATTGTAAAAATTGAAGGCAAACAAATTGGAGTTTCTGACCCAACAGCTGAACAACCTGAATTAGAAAACTTTATAAAACCTTATCGAGAACATATCAACAAAGATTTAGACAGTGTTTTAGCTTTTTGTCCAGAAACATTAGACAAAAGCAAAGGGGAATGGCAAACCAATATAGGAAATTTCATGGCTGATGTTTGTTTATCAGGAAGCAACAATATTTTTTCAAAACGCTACAATAAATCAATCGACCTTTGTTTATTAAATCATGGTGGAATTCGCTCTATTATTCCAAAAGGAAATGTTACCGCCCGAACTGCTTTTGAGGTCATGCCTTTTGAAAATAATATGGTAGTAATTGCCTTGAAAGGAAGTCAAATTAATGAACTTGTTGCCCATATTATTAAAGAGAAAAAACCCCATCCGTTAAGTGGAATGAAATTAATTCTAGACAGAAATCTACTTGTCAAATCCATCATGATTCAAGATAAAGAACTAGATTTAAATGCTATTTATTATGTAGCTACTTCCGATTATCTAGCCAATGGAGGTGATAATATGCAATTTTTTTTAACCAATGAAGGAGTCTTTGATTTAGATTATAAAATTAGAAATATACTGATTGATTACTTTAAAGAGGTTAACACGGTTGAAGCTTCGTCTGTTCCGAGAATTATTATCAATCCAAATTAAAATAGTTAATGAAAAGAAGAGAATTCATAAAAAATACAGCTGCCGGAACTGCTTTAGTGGGATTTGGAGGATTGTCATTGACTAGTTTTGAACAACTAAAAACCAAACATTTAACCATATTGCATACGAACGATGTTCATAGCCATATCGATCCATTTCCTGCTAATCATCCAAAAAATGCAAATATGGGTGGTGTTGTAAAAAGAGCTGTTTTAATTGAAAAAATCAAACAAGAAAATCCAAATGTTTTACTTTTAGATGCCGGTGATAGTTTTCAAGGAACACCCTATTTTAATTATTACGGCGGTGAATTGGAATACAAATTAATGTCAAAAATGGGTTACGAAGCAACCACTATCGGAAATCATGAATTTGACAACGGAATTGATGGTTTAGCTGCTCAAATGCCTCATGCCAAATTTGACATTCTTTCCGCTAATTATAACTTTGAAAATACTGTTATGAATGGTTTTGTAAAACCTTATAAAATCTTTCACAAGGACGGAATTAAAGTTGGCGTATTTGGTTTAGGAGTTGAATTAGCCGGATTAGTAGACAAAAAAATGTATAAAGAAACTATTTACCTTGATCCGGTTGAAATCTCATTGGATACGGTAAAAAAACTCAAACATGATGAAAAATGTGATTTAATTATTTGTTTGTCCCACTTGGGTTATGCCTATAAAGATGAACCTTCTAAAATAAGCGATGTAAAATTAGCATCCCTAACCCGTGATATTGATTTGATAATTGGCGGACATACCCACACTTTCTTAGATAAACCAACTATTCTTAAAAATTTGGATGGAAAAGAGGTTTTAGTGAATCAGGTTGGTTGCTATGGAATTAATTTAGGACGAATAGACTTTTATTTTGATTCTGATTCAACGGTAATTTCGCAAGGTAAATCGATAATTGTCTGATGTTCTAACAGAGACATATACCACAAAAAATAATAACTATCAAAAACGAATAATTCTTTTGGTTTAAATAATCAAATTTATTGATTCGAATCTTTTTGTTTTTCAGCCAACAATAAATAAACGCAGAAAAAATAATGAGCTGACATCAAAACAATTATTCCCATAGGATCTAATACTTGAATAAACACATAAAATTTTTGAATTACAAAAATCAGCACTAAAAAGGTATACAGCAACGTACTTGTCAATAGCGAAATATGTTTAAAATTATTTTCCAATAAATAATTAGTGAGTGCCATTCCTCCTAAAAAAGAAACTAATACGATATTTATCAACCCTACAAAAAAACTTTGGCCAACAGAATCTTCAATCAATACAATAAAATATAAGAGTGGAAATAAGAAAAATATACTACCAATTGCTACTGAAAAAAGAGTAAGCTTTGGTGATTTCTTTATTACAATTATTAATGTAATGATTCTGTAAATTAAAAAAGCAATCAAACCATATTTTAAAAACATGGTTTCGTTGGAAAGAAAAAAGGCATTTGAAACAGTTGCACAAGCCAATGAAAATAAATACAATTTGTTTTTTTGTTCAGAGGTGAGAAAATACAAAACCATTAAAGAAGGAATGCAAATCAACCTTAAATAATATTCCAACGATTGGTATTTTTCATAAGTCACAAATGACAAAATCAAAGTCAGCAAAAGAAATAATGCAGTGAAGATTTTAAAATTTTTATTAAAGTGAAAGTCATTCATAAAAAGTAAATAAAATTTAATTAGTCGTTGATTTTTCAATAACCAATATAAATTTATAAAAAGCAAAATAGGCAAACGTATTAAGCGTCATAGCAATAGGTCTGAAAATTTGTAATTGAATATAAAATTTTTCAATAAAGATAATAAAGTGTAACGTTACAAACGACAAAAC
>Ga0209310_1002411_pt1 | contig 12013 bp, 11 predicted proteins | sample AD_UKC030_MetaG_FD_184415 | JGI IMG/M metagenome (GOLD analysis project Ga0209310, IMG submission 184415) | Active sludge microbial communities of municipal wastewater-treating anaerobic digesters from USA - AD_UKC030_MetaG (SPAdes) (version 2) | ecosystem: Engineered > Bioreactor > Anaerobic >... | reverse complement strand
TATTATAATGTTACTGTAGGTGCACAAGTTGAAGATTTAGTTTCTGAAAAATTAAAAGGGGTTAGTGTAAGAATTATTTCTGGGGATGTTTTATCTGGAAATAAAGTGACTTTGAACGGAAATATTGGTTTCTACACCAATATGGTAACCGTTATTCCTGAAGGTAATAATTATAGAATGTTTGGATGGATGCCTTTTACTTCCCCAAACATACATAGTGCATCAAGAACTGGTTTATCATGGTTAATGCCCGGAAAAAAATATGAGCCTAACACTAATTTAAATGGTGAAGAGAGAGCTTTGGTTGTAACGGGGGAAATGGAAGAGGTGATGCCTTTAGATATTTATCCAATGCAATTATTAAAAGCTTGTTTGGCTGGAAATATCGATAAGATGGAGAGCTTAGGAATATATGAAGTAGCACCAGAAGATTTTGCTTTAATTGATTATACTAACACGTCAAAATTAGAAGCTCAGGAAATAATTCGTGAAGCTCTTGATTTAATGATTAAAGAAGTAGGATAATATAGTTATGAAGTTTTTAAGAGATAAAATAGACCAAATTAGAAAGCCTTTTGAGAAAGGGCAAAAATTTGAAAAATTTGCACCTGCAATTAATGCATTAGATACTTTCTTATATGTACCTAATCATACTACAAAACATGGGGCCCATATCAGAGATGCTGTGGATTTAAAACGTACCATGATTACGGTGGTGTTGGCTTTGGTTCCGGCATTATTATTTGGAATTTACAATTCAGGTTATCAACATTTTGTTCAAATTGAAGGTGCTGATATGTCATTTTGGAATTTATTTTCGCATGGTTTGTGGAAAGTATTACCTATGATTATTGTATCTTATGTAGTAGGTTTAGGAATTGAATTTGGCTTTGCTATATGGAAAGGTCATGAGGTAAATGAAGGGTATTTAGTGACGGGATTGCTAATACCAATGGTTATGCCAATTGATTTTCCGTTATGGATGTTAGCTATTTCGGTTGCTTTTGCAGTGGTAATAGGTAAAGAAGTATTTGGAGGTACCGGAATGAATATTTTTAATCCGGCATTATTGGCTCGTGCTTTTGCATTCTTTGCATATCCTACTTTTATGTCTGGTGATAAAATTTGGGTAAGTGAAGCTAGTACCACAGATGCAATTTCAGGTGAAACTATTTTAGGAACATTGGCACAAGGTAAAGAAGTTACTTATTCAACAATGGATATGTTTTTAGGGTTTATACCAGGATCCGTTGCAGAAACATCTACCTTGGCGGTATTAATTGGTGCTTTGTTGCTAATTGTAACAGGTGTTGGAAGTTGGAGAATTATGGCTTCAGGTGTTTTAGGAGCAATAGTTACTACTTTAATGTTCAACGCATTCGGTTTAACTTCTTTAATGAGTTTTGCTTGGTATGAACATTTAATTGTTGGTGGATTTGCTTTTGGAATAGTTTTCATGGCAACCGATCCCGTTTCAGCTGCTCAAACTGCGAAAGGAAAAATATATTATGGTTTTTTAATTGGTTTTTTTGCTATGACCATTAGAATTTTTAACCCGGCATATCCTGAAGGAATTATGCTGTCCATATTATTAATGAATTCGTTTGCACCAACAATTGATTATTATGTTGTAAATAGTAATATAAGCAAAAGAATGAAGCGATTGGCAAAGTCAAAAAAAATTAAAACTGCATAATCATGAATAGAGAAGCTAATAGTTATACCTTTTTATTTGCTACGGTTATGGTTGTAATAGTTGCTACAGCACTTGCTTTTGCTGCTACAACCTTAAAACCTGCTCAAGATGAAAACATTCAAAATGAAAAAAGACAATATATCTTAAAATCGTTTGGAATCAATGTTGAGAGGGATTCTTCTGTTTCGGCTTATAAAAAATACATTAAAGCGGAATATGTTTTTGATGTGAATGGAAATGAAATAGGCAATGATGCATTTAATATTGATATTGCAGTAACTAAAGATAAATTTCCAGTATTTGTAACTGAAAAAGAAGGAAATAAATTTTATGTTATACCTGTTAGAGGTGTAGGTCTTTGGGATGCAATTTGGGGGTATATTTCAATAAATGAAGAGCTTAAAGTAGATGGAATTGTATTTGATCACAAAGCAGAAACGCCTGGTTTAGGTGCTGAAATAAGAGAAGATTTTTTCACCAAAAGATTTGTAGGTGAAAGTATTTTTGATGCAAACGGTAGTTTGCAAGCTGTTAAAGTTGTTAAGGGTTATACAGGCGGAGATAACAAAGAAGACGGTGAAGTCGATGCTATTTCAGGAGCCACATTAACAGGTAATGGAGTTACAAATATGTTGGCATCTGGTCTGAAGCCCTATGAAAAATTTTTAAAATCACATAAAAAATAATCAAGATGTCAGATAAAAAAGAAGGATTATTTTCAAAAAGTAATATTAAGTTAGTTACAAATCCATTTAATGATGATAATCCTGTCACCGTTCAAGTGTTGGGTATATGTTCAGCATTGGCTGTGACAGTTCAAATGAAAAATGCTTTTGTAATGGCACTATCTGTTACAGTTGTTGTTGCATTTGGTAACGTGATTATATCTTTATTACGAAATTTGATTCCAAACCGAATTAGAATCATAGTTCAACTTGTTGTAGCAGCTGCGTTAGTAATTTGTGTTGACCAAGTGTTAAAAGCCTATGCATATGACGTTAGTAAACAACTTTCGGTTTTTGTTGGTTTAATTATAACCAATTGTATCTTGATGGGTCGTTTTGAAGCATTTGCTTTAGGAAATAAACCTTGGCCTTCATTCTTAGACGGATTGGGAAATGGATTAGGCTATGGTATCATTTTAATGATTGTTGCTTTTTTTCGAGAATTATTAGGGTCTGGAAAATTATTTGGTATTGAATTAATAGGAAGTTCTGTTGAAAAAACAGGAGCATATGCTTCGGGATATGTAAACAATGGATTTATGCTTTTGGCTCCAATGGCATTAATAATTGTTGGATTGATTATTTGGGTTCAGAGGGGGATAAATAAAAAATTAATTGAGAAAAATTAATAATTATGTTTGAATATTTTAATATATTTTTGAAATCCATGTTCATCGAGAATATGGTTTTTGCATACTTCTTAGGAATGTGTTCTTATTTGGCAATTTCTAAGAAAGTTTCCTCAGCTCTTGGTCTTGGTATTGCTGTAACTTTTGTGCAAGTTATGACCGTTCCCTTAAACTATTTAATGTACGAGTATATATTAAAACCGGGTGCTCTTCAATGGTTAGATCCTACAATGGCTGAATTGGATTTAAGTTTTTTAACTTTTATCTTATTTATTGCATCTGTAGCAACTATTGTTCAATTAGTTGAAATGATTGTTGAGAAATTTTCACCTTCATTATATAATACTTTAGGAATATTTCTTCCTTTAATTGCAGTTAACTGCGCAATTTTAGGAGGATCTTTATTTATGCAACAACGTGTAGATTCAGGAACTTATGCAAATTTTGGACATGTATTAACATTTGCATTTTCCTCAGGTATAGGTTGGGCAATAGCAATTGTTTTATTAGCTGCCATTCGTGAAAAAATGGAATATTCAAATGTTCTTCCTCCACTTAGAGGACTTGGAATAACATTTATAACTACTGGTTTAATGGCTATTGGTTTTATGAGTTTTGGTGGTGTAGATCTTAATGCATTTAACAAAAAGCCTCAACCAAAAGTTGATGAGGTTCCAGTAACAACTGTAACTCCAGAAATAGTTCCGGTTGTAGACTCTTTACAAGTAGTTGTTGATTCTGTAAAAGTTGATTCAAATCAGGTAGTTAAGTAATAACATAACATTTAAAATTAAACTCATGTTTAGTATAGCAGAATTAATTATATATTCAATTTTAGCTTTTTTAGTGCTTATTTTACTAATGGTTTATATGCTATTGTATGCAAAATCAAAGTTAGTATCTTCAGGTGCAGTTAAAATTAAGATTAATGGAGAAAATGAAATTGAAGTAAATGCAGGAAGCACTTTGTTATCTACATTAGGAAACAGTAAGATATTTTTACCATCTGCTTGTGGTGGTGGTGGTACTTGTTTACAATGTAAATGTAAAGTACTAAAAGGAGGGGGTGAAGCTTTACCAACTGAAGTACCTAATTTTACTAGAAAAGAATTAGCAGATGGATGGAGATTAGGATGTCAAGTAAAGGTAAAAAATGACATGATTATTGAAGTCCCTGAAGAGGTATTCGGTATCAAAAAATTCGAAGCAAAAGTATATTCAAACTACAATGTAGCTTCTTTCATTAAAGAATTTATTGTAGAATTGCCAGATGATATGCATTATGAAGCCGGAGGTTATATTCAAATAGAAATTCCTGAATGTGAAGTAAAATATTCTGATATTGACATTACGGCACATCCTGAAGAACATCCGGGAGAACCTGAAAAATTCAAAGCGGAATGGGATAAATTTAATTTGTGGCCATTAGTGATGAAAAATCCTGAATTAGTAGAAAGAGCTTATTCCATGGCTTCTTATCCTGCAGAAGGAAGAAAAATCATGTTGAATGTTCGTATTGCTACCCCACCTTGGGATAGAGCAAAAAATGGATGGGCTGCCGTTAATCCAGGTGTTGCTTCGTCCTATATTTTCTCAAAAAAATCAGGAGATCCTGTTACGGTTTCCGGACCTTATGGTGAATTTTTTATCAATGAAAGTGAATCAGAAATGCTTTATGTAGGTGGTGGAGCTGGAATGGCACCAATGCGTTCTCATTTATACCATCTTTTCAGAACTGTGAAAACAGGTAGAAAAGTAACTTATTGGTATGGAGGTCGTTCAAAACGTGAATTATTTTATGTAGATCATTTTAGAGCATTAGAAAATGATTTTCCTAATTTTAAATTCTATTTGGCTTTATCAGAACCAATGCCGGAAGATAATTGGAAAGTGAAAGATGGCATTAATGGAGAAGGTGATGGATTTGTAGGTTTCATTCATAATTGTGTAATAGATAATTATTTGTCAAAACACGACAGTCCTGAAGATATTGAATTGTATTTCTGTGGTCCGCCAATGATGAACAATGCTGTTCAAAAAATGGGTGAGGATTTTGGAATGCCACCTGAAAATATTCGTTTTGATGATTTTGGGGGATAGTATTTTATAAACTTTCATAGGTTAATTTATTTTAAACCATTAAGAAAAAGTCTAAGGCTTAATTTCTTAATGGTTTAATTTTTGCTAGAACTTTCATATCCTTTTTTGATTTTATTAAGAGTTGTTTTTCCTATTTCTCCTTACTTTTGTTTTATGGAAAGTTTATCAAAACAAGAACTTCACAATCTGGCCATGAATCATGTTGGGAAAGAACTCGAAAGTCAAGGATTTGAGTTCATTGCTGTGAATAGTCAGTTAAAAAGACATCCACAATTTGTTTGTGTGGATAAACCAACCAATACGCTCCATTTTGTGTTGGTTACTGTATATAATTACCCCGATAATCCGGAAGAATATGATGAATTTTGGATGGATACGTTTAAAACACATGCCATCAAATTAAAAGCAAAAGTCCTTTATGCAGGTGTAGGTATTGCTAATGCTACTGACTATGAAAAACCGGTTACAAAAAATGAAGATTATATCATCAATTATAATGGAATTAAAGAAATTAGTTAGTGCAATAGTTTTTATTTTACTTTTGATAAGTTGTCAAGAAAATCAAAGTGAACAAGTTTTTTTGATCCAAGGTGAAGCACAAGGAAGTACTTATGCAATTAAGTATGTTAATTCAAATGAAGTAGTTACTAAAGCTTCAATAGATTCTCTTTTAATAGCTTTTGATTTGTCACTTTCAACGTATAGACCTGAATCAATAATTTCAAAAATCAATTCGGGTGATTCTACCATTGTGGTAGATGATTTTTTTGTAGAAACATTCAAGACATCTCAAAAAATACATCTAGAAACCGACGGACTTTTCGACCCTACAATAGGTGTTTTGGTTAATGCCTATGGATTTGGACCGGTTAAAGAAAAAATAGATTTAAACCCATCTAAAATTGATAGTTTGCTGACATTTGTGGGTTTTGATAAAGTAAAATTGAATGAAGACAAAACAATTTCTAAAAAACATCCTGAAACTTATTTTGATTTTAATGCTATTGCTCAAGGATTTTCTGTGGATGTTGTTACCAATTTTCTAAAATCAAAAGGCATTCAAAATGGTATTGTTGAAATCGGAGGTGAAATTTTTGCATTTGGTAAAAATACTCTTGAAAAAAAGAATTGGATTGTTGGAATTGATAATCCTACACAATCTCCGGAAAAACGTACATTAATTGCTAAAATTAAATTGGAAAATTTAGGAATGGCTACTTCCGGGAACTATCGAAAAGTAAAAGTAGATAGTCTTACCGGTAAAAAATTTGTTCACATTATCAATCCAAAAACCGGACTTTCAGAAAAAAGCTCGATTTTAAGTGCAACCGTTCTAGCCTCAAAATGTATAGATGCAGACGGTTTCGCTACTGCATTTATGATAATGGATTTAGTTGAAACTAAAAAACTCCTTCAAAAAAGAACAGATTTGCATGTTTTGTTGATTTATATGGATGAAAATAACCGAATACAACAGTTTAAAACTGCTAATTTTGAAAAACTGATTATTAACTAGTTTTAAAACAAACCGGGATAATTTCTCCTTTAGCCAAACAATATTTTTCTATTAATTCAGGAGAAATTTTTGAAGTATAATCTTCTTCAAGAACCTCAAAACCGATACTTCTCAATTTGTCAAAATAATCTCTTCCATAAACCCGAACATGGTCATATTGACCAAATATTTTTGCTCGTTCCTTTTCATCCGTAATCGAATCGTCCGAAAAAGTAGTAGCTCTTGATAAATCCTGAGGAATTTGAAAAATACCCATGCCGCCAGTTTTTAAGACCCGAAACAATTCCTGCATTGCTTTTGAATCATCCGGAATATGCTCTAAAACGTGGTTACACAAAATAATATCATACGAATTGTCTTCAAAAGGGAGATTACAAATATCTGCTTTCACATCTGCTAAAGGGGAATATAAATCAGTGGTTGTGTAATCTAAATTTTTTTGATTTCTAAAAAGCTTATAGAATGCTTGTTCAGGAGCAAAATGGAGAACTTTTTTTGGAGAAATAAAAAAATCCGTTTCATCTTTTAAATACAACCATAATAATCGATGTCTTTCCAATGAAAGCGTGCTTGGAGATAACACATTATTACGCTGCTTTCCATAGCCGTAAGGCAAAAACATTTTGAAACTTTTTCCATCAATTGGGTCGGTAAATCGATTTCCTTTCAATAAAAAAGCTAAAATTGGTCGAGCTATATAACTCAACCGAATTAATATCGGACGAGGGATAGTGTTTAAAATAAATTTGAATAATCTTTTCATTTAACAACCGAAGGATTTTTTCTAAATTCATTTTCTTCTTGACTTACTATTCCTAAAGCTTCATAAATATATTTAAAAGTAGAAAGCAATTCCGGTTTTCCATCAACCAATGCAACGTTATGTTCAAAATGTGCACTTGGTTTCATATCCGCAGTCAATATTGTCCAACCATCTTTTAACTGCTTAATATTTTTTGTTCCCATGTTTATCATCGGTTCAATAGCTACAACCATTCCTTCTACAAATAACTTTCCGCGGCCTCTTTTGCCATAATTAGGCATTTCCGGATCTTCATGCATTTTTCTGCCTAATCCATGACCAACTAATTCTCTCACAACTCCATAACCATGCGATTCACAATAGGTTTGAATAGCATTTCCTACGTCTTCCACTCGATTACCTGCTTTAAATTGACGGATGCCAACATAAAGAGATTCTTTAGTAACTTTTAATAATTTTTTTACTTCCGGTGCCACTTCGCCTATTTCAAACGAATAAGCATGGTCACCGTAAAATTCATTTTTTAAAACACCACAATCTACCGAAATAACATCACCTTCTTCTAATGGTTTATTGTTTGGGATACCATGAACTACTTGGGCATTTGGGCTCATGCAAAGTGAATTTGGAAATCCGTATAATCCTAAAAAACCAGGTATACCACCATTGTCTCGGATGTATTGTTCGGCTAATTTATCCAGATATAATGTAGTAACACCGGGTTTGATTTGTTTCGCAATTTCACCTAATGTCTTAGAAACCAGCAATGCACTTTCACGCATTAATTCAATTTCTTCTCTTGTTTTTGGAATAATCATTTTCAAAAATTAAAGGCACAAAGGTACACTTTTTTGTTGTTTTTATTATTTTGTTTAGTAGGTTTACTTTTGGTACGAACACCTTTTCTAACCAAAAAAACAAAAACAATGAGAAATATCATCTTTGATGCATTAATTTGATTTTATCTTTGTCTAAAATTTAATATCATGAGTAAATATGTATCCGCACAGGAAGCTGTCAAAGCTGTAAAATCAGGAGATAGAGTTTATATACAAGCAGCTGCTGCAACCCCAACTGTTTTGACAAAAGCTTTGGCAGAAAGAGCCAGTGAATTAAAAAATGTAGAAATATGTCACCTTCATACCGAAGGAGAAGCTCCGTATGCAAACCCTGAATTAGCTGAAAGTTTTCATGTTAATTCTTTTTTTATTGGTGCTAATGTTCGTCACACATTAAAAGCCGGAAATGGCTCCTATACGCCTGTTTTTTTGAGTGAATTACCAATGTTGTTTCGAAAAAAAGTATTGCCATTAGATGTTGTTTTTATTCATGTTTCACCACCTGATAGGCATGGCTATTGTTCTTTAGGGGTTTCTGTGGAAGCATCATTGGCGGCTGTTGAAAATGCTAAAATTGTTGTGGCTCAGGTTAATCCAAATATGCCTAGAACCTTTGGGGATGGTATTTTGCACGAATCAGAAATTGATTATTTAGTTGAGGTAAATGTGCCTATTTTTTCTCATGGGATTGAAGCCTTTACTCCTGAGGAAGAAAAAATTGGAGAATATATTGCTTCACTTATTGAAGACAAAAGCACTTTACAAATGGGGATTGGGTCTATTCCAAATGCAGCTTTAAGTAAGTTGTATAATCACAAAGATTTAGGTTTACATACCGAAATGTTTTCAGACGGAGTGATAGATTTAATTGAAAAAGATATAATCAACTGTAATTATAAAGGAACTACACGCGGACGAGTTTTAGCCACATTTTTGATGGGTTCCAGACGTTTATATGATTTTGTAGATGACAATTCATTTATCGAAATGAAAGAATCATCAGCTGTAAATGATACAGCCCGAATTCGAAAAAACCCAAAAATGGTAGCCATTAATTCTGCTATAGAAGTTGATTTGACAGGTCAGGTGTGTGCAGACTCAATTGGTGGCAGAATGTATTCCGGTGTTGGCGGACAAATGGATTTTATACGTGGAGCTTCCTTGAGTGTTGGCGGAAAGGCCATCATTGCTTTACCGTCTGTTACTAAAAGAGGAGAAAGCAGAATAGTTCCTTTTTTAAAACAAGGAGCCGGTGTAGTAACAACCCGTTCACATGTACAATACATAATTACTGAATATGGAATTGCTAATCTTTATGGTAAAACATTAAAGCAAAGAGTTTCAGAAATGGTCAAAATAGCTCATCCAAATCATCGCGAATGGATAGAAAAAGCCTATTATGAACTGATGGAAATCAAACCATTAGTTTGCTAATAAAGAGTATTTAACTGCTTTGTTTTTAATGGAAAACAAAGCAGTTTTTTAATTATTAAATTCCGGATTAGCAATCAATTTAAATAAATCGGAGTTTGAGACACAAAATTTTACTTGTGTATCAATTTGTTGCAAACTAGTGTTGAGTAGACTGTTTTCACGAGAATTGATTATAAACAAAGAACTTTCTCCAAATAAAAATAATTTTTCTTCAGAATCTAACATTGTTTTAAAATTTGCTACTAACTCATTTGCAATGTTTATTTGATTTTTTAACGAACTAATTTCTTCCAATTGGTATTCGATTTTATTCTTCAAAACCTGATTTTCAAACTGTAAATCCAATTCAGCATCCTGCAATTTGAATTTGGCTATTTTAAAATTACCTCTTTCTTTTCTTAAAAATAAAGGGAAGCTGAAGTTTACACCATATTTATAATTCAACATATTAAAATCTTCAACAAATTCAGGCTCTGATATATAATTGTAATTCAAGTTAATGGTTGGTAATAACAGATTCCCTTTGAGCCGTTTGTCTACTTCTAGAATACTTACTTTATTTTGAAGAGATTTTATTTTTGGATGATTTTCAAAATCAATGTTAGCAAGCAATAATCCATTAGTTTTTAACGTATTTTCAACTGTTTTTTCCAACGCAACTTCCGGAGTAATAAAATCTTGTAATTCTAACGGTAAATTATTGTCAAACCATAAATAATTTGAAAGTTCTAATTTCGATTTAACTAATTTTAATCGCGATTGTTCTAAACTTAATTGTCTAGATTTCACCAAAATCCCTGCTTCAACACTGTCAATTGCCGGTCGGTCACCGGCAGATATTAAACTTGTAATACCATCATATCTTACTTTTGCATTTTTTAAAAAAGTTTCATATAGCTTGTATTCGTAATAGTTTTTGTACCAATTGAAATAACTATTAGAGGCAAAATAGAGAATATTAGCCACTTCCAAATCACGTTCTGCTTGCGATAATTTTGCATATAATTTTGCCTTTTTTAAGTCGGCCATTCGATTATTAATAAGTAAGCCTTGACCTAAAGGAACCGAAATTCCAAGTATTGCTAATCCGTTATCGGGAGTAGTGTTTTGAGGATTCAAATACACACCCTCCATTCGATCAAAACCTGCTTTTATTTCAACGCCATACCAAGTTGGAATTTTGAAGGTGGTATTCAATAAATCATAATATTCAGTTGATTTAAATTGTTTGTTTTCGTAATCCACTTCAATTTTTGGGTCAAATCCACCTCGACTTGCTATAATTCCTGCTTGAGCTTGGCTCACTTCAATATTAGCTTGTTTCACCAAGGGATGGAATTGTTTGACATAGCCTAAATAGGCATCTAAGGTTAAAATACTATCAGAAGCTTTGTTTTGAGACCAAGAAATAACCGAAAAAAGCAAAAAGGAGGCAATTATAGTTCTCATGATTTCCTTATTTTTTTGATACATTGGTTTGTTTAGGGGTGTAAAAATCTGGTGGAAAACCATTTAATTTCCGCCACAGTTCATACCAAATCGGCACATTGTCCAATAAAGCGAAAGTTTGAGCTCCCGCCCCAATGCTTAGTTGCTTAGGCCAAGGTTTGTCTGTTGGATCTTGAGCAATCAAAATGCGGTATTTTCCGTTGGTGCTGATAAAATTTTCAACAGCAACAATGGAACCTCCAAATGTTCCGTAGGAAGTATTTGGCCATCCACTAAAAACAATGGTTGGCCATCCGTCAAACCAAATTCTGACTTTTTCTCCTTTATGAATGAGTGGTAAATCTATTGGATCAATATATGTTTCCACAGCAATATCATATTTAGATGGCATAATGCTTACAACCGGAGTTCCTTCTTTAATCGTTTCTCCAAGACCGGACTGCAACGCACGGTTTACATAACCATTTTGTGGAGCTTTTATGTAGTAAAGTTCGTTACGCATCTTGTAATTAGTAACCTGATTTTGCAATTTATTCACTTGTGCTTCAGTATCAAACTGACTGCTGAGTGCTGTGTATCTATCGCTTTGAGCTTTTGAAATTTTATCGGTATATTCAGCTGTAATTCTGTTTATTTCAACTCTTGCGTTGAGTAATTCATTTTTTGAAGTTAAATATTTGTTTTGTTGTGTGATGATTTTTGCTTCTGCATCTTGAAGTTTCAATCGTTTCTCCTCTACATCTGTCATTGGTTTTAAACCATCTTTATTCAAATCTTGCGAACGTTTAAATTGTGTTTGAGCGATTTTTAATTGTGTTTTTACAGCTTCCAAATCCATACTGTCACTTTTGATTTTTAAAAG
>Ga0209310_1002408_pt1 | contig 12033 bp, 16 predicted proteins | sample AD_UKC030_MetaG_FD_184415 | JGI IMG/M metagenome (GOLD analysis project Ga0209310, IMG submission 184415) | Active sludge microbial communities of municipal wastewater-treating anaerobic digesters from USA - AD_UKC030_MetaG (SPAdes) (version 2) | ecosystem: Engineered > Bioreactor > Anaerobic >... | reverse complement strand
CTGCGACATTACATCAGCAGTATTTCTATTAGCTATCTTTGAGTAAGCATAGTTTGCCATATTTGCAGCAGAACTATCCCCAGCTCCTGCCTGTCCCAATCTTTGACCAAAAGCATTTACTGCACTTGATAGATTAGATGCTAAATCTCTAAGAGATGTAGCTTGATTTTGTTTTATCTCTCCTTTAGATGCTTCTGCTTGTGCAAGACCTAATTCCTGTCCACGATTAATTGAACCAACTTGATTACCATATCCGGTATTCATAACACCTAAATAATCTGACTGAATCTGCGGTATCTGTGCTTCCTGTCTTTCTAAATCCTGAAAGAATGGGTTGTATGCACTTCTTGCCTCTTTCAACATTCTTTTTCTTGCTTCCGCCTCTTGCCTTGCTCTTTCTTCCTCTTTACTTCTTGCATCGTTTGCAAGATTTGTAATACCACTTACTACCGGTGTAGTAGTATTTTTATATAAATTTGTGTAATTAGTATTGCTACCATCTGTATCCGTTGTATTCGTTGGATACGGTGTTTTTGGTAACCTTGCTGCGGATGTTCTAAATGCAGCGTTGCCTACAGAACCTGTCTTTCCACCCAATGCTTCTGTAATCTGAAGTTCCGGTAATCCAAACCAATTTCCTTTTCCTACGTAACCTATTGCCATATTAAATTCTCCTTAAATTAAAATATACCTCACATATCCATACAGAGCTGTGAGGTTTCTATTATCATTCTGATAAGAATTACTCGTTAGTTAGTTTCAATTCTATCCACTAACTATTTAGTTTCTAACATACCTAAAATTATTGTGCAAATCGTGGTATAATACCTTCAAATTCAAGAGAATGTACAATGAGAAAAAAACCACACCCGCCAAAAACATGTGAAAACTGCGGTAATACTTTTGTAACAAGGAAGGAAATACAACGCTTTTGTTCTAAAAAGTGCTTTAGAGAAGCTTGGCGTGGGGAAAAACACCCAAATTGGTTAGGAAAAACGTATAACAAAGTATGTCCTGTGTGTGGAGATTTATTTAACACCAAGGGAAGTGAGCACATATGTTGTTCAAGAAAGTGTATGGGTATATTAAGGAAACAAGAGGGGAAATTAGTTGGAAAGGGAGCTCCTAATTGGCGTGGTGGTATAAGAACGAGTGGTAAATATGTGTATGTTTTTATGCCAGAACACCCCTTTCATGATTATAAGGGGTGTGTGCTTCAACATAGATTGGTTATGGAAGAAAGTTTGGGAAGGTATTTAACTAAAGACGAAATAGTACATCACATAAACTATTCTAAAAAAGATAATAGATTAGAAAATCTACAGTTGATGACTCGTGCGGAACACACAATACTTCACAAAACTCATTTATTAATCTCAAAGTAATAGTGTGTCTCTACACACGGAAGAATAGTAGCAGAATACATATCTATTAATTGTTGTGGGTCTATAACTGATTTAACCCACACAGTACCACCAACCACCCCCCACGTTGATTTTAAAGGATATGGGGATACCCCAATAACTTTATTTGTGGAAACTCTAATAGCTTCCTTTAATGCTTTTTGCCAATCTTCAATTTGTTCAAGCACACAAGATAATACACAAATTGGAAAAGCATCGTCTTTATAAGGTAAATTACAGGCATTAGCTACAATTACATCGTGTCCCTTCTTCTTTGCTAACTCAACCATCTTGGGACTATAATCACAACCCTCTCCCTGCGGACACTCATCAATCAACCACGCAGTATTAGTTCCAATGTCTAAGAACTTCTCTTTTCCTATCTTGGCTTTCAAAAATTGAATGATAGCATCGTTTGTTGCCGACCTACCTTTTTCAATTATTACATCGTAGTCCATTTTTTATCCTTTCAAGTGTTCTATCAAGGTTTTCCCAATGATACCAACTTCCCGGACCAAACCGCCATTCGTGCAAGTAGACTATATCTTCTGTTGGTAGTTCGTTTGCTTTCGGCATTTTTTCAAGATAGTCTTCCAGTCGTTCGCTTTTACCTAATACTTTTAATCCCCACACCTCATCAGTATATTCCGGACTTTCTTCGTTAAAAGGAAGTATCGCATAGGTTGGTTTTAGTCCCCAACTTTCAAGTATGACTTTAGACAATTGTTGGTGCATTTTAGATGGTTTGTGGCTGTGAAATAGCCCGTGAGTACCAAAGAAGTCATTTCTTTTTTGAAGAAACTCTAAAAGTGCTGTGTTATCACCTAAAGTATGTTTACCACCTTGTGCAACTATATAATCATCAGTCCAAGAACTATCTATGTGATGAGTAATACCTATCGGGGTTACTGCGTGGATTATTCCAAACTCATGTTTATCGCATATATCACAAAACCATTTTAAATGCTGTACATCGGTATCAAAACTAACATCATCATTTCTAATATATATCATTTGAAAGCCCTCACCCTGCAATCTCTTTCGGGAACATGATTTATATCCTCTCTGCTAAAGGATATATCACTAAACCCTACCTTTTTTAATAGGTTTTCAAGTTCGTCTATCTCATAAACATAGTGGTGTAGCACTATTGGGTCTATTTCTATGTCTTGCCTACCATATAAACCCCAATGTCCTCGTTGTTTAAGTGTGGAATCCTCGTTGCGGTACATATTTATAGTGTCTGTAAGTACTGTAAACTCAATTAATATACCCGCTCCCTTTTGTAGTACCCTATACCAATCAGCAAGTATCTTGGGAAACTCCCATTGATAAAAGCTCTCTATAACATGAATTGCAAGTATATCCTCAACTGAGTTATCCTCAAACGGTAGTGGGTTTCTCAAATCATGCTTTACATCTGCTTCCGGGCATAAATCCACGTTAATATACCCACCTATTTTTTGACTACCTCCTCCAATATTAAGATTCATCTATTATCCTTTCATATAAGTCGTTAAACTTATCTGCAATTTTATCCCACCTATAAGGTTCTACCTGTGTAGAGGTATAGAACTTACCTATTTCTTTAAATAAAGACTCGTAGGTTCTATCTGCGAAGTGTACATTTAACATTGCTGGTATGCCTACTTCTGTTGTAACTACAGGCTTATTCATTGCAAGACACTCCATAACAGGTGTTGAATGACCTTCGTTAACTGAGGCACATACATATAAGTCTATTGACCTATACCAATCAGGCATATCTTCGGGTTTTACCCCTTTGGCAAGTACAACTTCAATACCTAAATCATCACAAACCTTTTTAACTAAGTTATATCCTTTATATTCCCTGTTATAGGAATTGTCATCAAAAGCCATTCCAACCCTAAACTTATGGTCAGGTTTGAAATAGTCAAATATCGGGTCGGGAATGTACGTTGCATTAGGAAAGAATTCCTTCTGCTTCGGGTTTATTATGTGGAAGTTAAAGAACTTTTGCAGTTCCGACACATAGTCCGGATATCTAAAAGACCTGACAGATATCAAAACCTCAGACTTTATCTGCGGTATAAGTTGTAGTTGTCTTATTACATCCCAATTATTGAAATGCACTATATCAGCATCATTTGCCTTTCTAATAAACTCATCAGGTGTAATTGTGGTATAGTAGTCTACCTCAATATCCTGTGGTATCAACTCTTTCATTTTCATTGAAAGCCTATCTACTATCCAGCCTAATTTATCAGATAATAAGAGTATTTTCATATTTCAAGTACCACAGTAAACCCATTACCTACCTTTGTATCGGGGTCTTCTGTAGTATATACCTTAAATCCAAAATAATTACACATTTCTAAAAATGACTGCAAGTTCCAAACACTATGGTGGTCATCACCTTCGGGTAAAGGAATTTTACCCTCATGTCTATCAATAAATTCTTGAAGTGGTGTTAGTTCTCTGTTTCTATCAAATGTTCTATCTCTATGGGGAACAATCATAAAGATGTATTTTCTTGCAACCCTGTGCCATTCTTTTATTGCTTTTATAGGGTCGGGAAAATGCTCAATAACGTGGCTTGATATAACAAAATCATAAGACTTGTCCTCAAAAGGTAAATCGTCTCCCTCACTTACTACATCTACAGGCATAAAACTACCACAAGCCTTTACTTCTTCTTCTTTAAACCTTGACATACCCTCGTACTTATCTACGTTTATAGTGTCTAAGTGGAAAGCGTTGTGAGCGCCCCCGCCTATCTCTATTCCTTTTAAACCATCTAACAATTTATGAGCTAATTGACTGTCCCCTGCCATTATTTTAAATGCCCCTCATAACCAAAATACTTATTACCGCCCTCGTCATGTACATATCCTTCCATTATAGCTACATCTGTTGCTGTTTTATGCAGCGCATATGGAAGCGAAATCTGATCTCTCCTCGAACCCCACACAATTTCATCCCACCAAGTTTCGTTAAATGCCCTTATTTCGTTTGTATGCCTACGAAGTATCACTGTTGCCTCAAAAAGCCCACTGTGAGGCTCGTAGCCCTCTAATTTGTAGTTATTTACCTGCTTTTGGATGGTATTGGTGTCGTCAAGTCCAAAATTTATGCAAGTTATAGCCTCATCGTATAAACAATCCCTGTATGGATGTTTAAACATCGCTATATCGGTATCTTTAAGGTACTTATCTACGAGTTCTTGCATAGGTACTTTTAAGGTTATTGAGCCGTCAATCCACAAAGAATAATCAGCATCTGGAAAGTATAAGTGAGGAAGTATCTTATGTTTTTTAGCATTTCTTACAGGGTCGGTGAATTCATTACAAGCATCTCGCCTTTCCCATACCTTAGACTCAAAAGGAAAGTCTGTAAATGCTACAAACTTAGCACCTGTCGTGTTTTGGTTTTCTTTTAAGGTATCTTTTCCACCTGTTATTGCTGTATAGACATAATTATTCATTTATTGCTTCCTCTATAACTTTTTCATACTCTCCAATATGTTTTTGAATAGTATTTGCCTGTGTATCTTTATACGCTTGTTCTGCAAGTTTTATCCGCAAGTCAGGATTGTCAATTAAGGCAGACAGGTGATTAAACCATTCTATTGGTTCGTTTCTAACTACAAAGCCGTTTATCCCGTTTCTTACTACTCTTTGATAGTTGGGTGTATTTGAGCCAATAAAAGGTACTTTACAAGCCGATGTTTCATAAAACTTTATTTCTGACTTCCCATAGTTGAAGTCTGAGTGATGGAGTGGTGCTATTCCAATGTCCATATTTCCCATCTTTTCCTTCCAAAGATCTACCCACTCATAAAAGTCCGATTTACCATCATAATAATCACACCTTCCATTAGGAAGTACCTTTTTAATGCTGTCAGGTATCATTCCAAAGAACACGAACTTGACTCTCTTACCATACTTTTCATTTATCATTTTAGAAGCTTCAACGATCCCGCTTTGTTCTATATCGGTATAGTGTGTGGATGATCCAAAATAAACTATATTTATCTTTTTATCAGGTTTTTTTCTTTTGGTAAAATCAAACTTATACACATCTAAATCAATGTAATTCGGCAGAACATGCGTCGGGCCCGTTCGGCCATAACTTGCAACAACATCCCTTAAATATTTGGTTGTAACAGTTAGCGTCTCACAATCATTGATAATAACCTGCTGAATTTCCTTCATTCCCTGTTTAGTCTGATAGTACATCTGTACGGGATTAAACTCGTCTATGTTGTAGAGGTTGTCATCTAAGTCCATTATGTGCTTTAAACCTGACTTTTCCATCACAGCCCTCAAGTAGGCGTAGGGTTTGGGTGTGTCTATGTACGATGAAAATAAAAGGTCAAAGTTTTTACCGAGTTTACGCCACGAGCCTATAATGTCCTTTTCGTCTACTACTTTCTTTTTTATTGTTACGTCAAACTTTTCGGGATTGAGATGCGATAGTGGATTTACCACTCTCCACCAGTCAACTGCTGATGTGTTTGTACCGCCTTTAGAATGGGTTTCAAGACCGCATATTTTATATCTCATATTTTAGTAGATCTAAGTACTACTACACTTGTACGATTATCTCTTGAGAAATGGTTGATAAGTGAGACATTAGAAAAACTATAGTGTATTTATCATTTTCATCTATGGCTACGCACGTTCCAATCCTATCACCTACGGCAGCAGTGCCAGCTTGAATCCAGTCTGTTGGAGTAAATGCTTGTAGAACTCTATTTCTGACATCAAATCTGTAAATCTGATTTAACACACTCGCACCATAAATATTTAAGTACCCAAATCTGCCCTCATTATCACACGGAGCATACTTCCCACACGAACCTGTAGTTAGTAATGGGGCTTTACCATCATAAACAACACCATTTGACCAAGCACCTGTAGTTCCACCAGCAATATCAAGCATATCAAGAGTAGAGGTATTTCCACCTCTAAATGAGAATATAAACGAATGTCTGGAATTTTTAGCAGGGTCTGGCTCTATTCCAAACGAGGCAAAGGAAGTACACCCAGCCCCCATATTTCCACCCCTGTTCCCATAATAAGTTATAGACCAAGCATTAGCATTGATTGAGTTTGTGCCGTTATCTTGAGTGTAATTTGTGTAGTTATACGTATAAGTTACGTTAGTAGCAGAACTCCAAACTAATAACTGGTTTGGGTATTCAATCACATATTTGGCTGTTTTTGATGGAGTTACACTCCAGTTAGAACCTAAAGTATAAATAGGAGATGGACCTGCTGTATGAGAAGCAATAATTCTTCTTTGACCAACTGCCGTAGGAATTGCAGTATCCTCAACTATTCTTATTTGAAAGTTACGATATTCATTTGCTAAAACTGAACTGTCTCCACCACTTTCCTGACCCTTTAATGTACCAGCAGCACTATCTGTGGCTATTAAACAGAACTTTGAAGTTCCACCAACATCATAAGTTCCTTCTCCAACTAAGAAGCCCTCTCCAGGCTTGCGGTCGTATGGGACATAAAGTTCATCAAGTGCAATACCAGAAAAATCAGTTGAAATAGTAGCTGGTAAATTAGTATTACTTAAAGAAGCAAGTGTATTAGTAGCAACTTCGTAAGACCTAAAAATAGTTGCCGCCAATGCACCCGCTGATAGCATATAAATTTTTCCACCTAATATCTCATATACATCACCAGCAGCAGGAGTAAATGATAAAGCAGTATCTAAAGTTAAAGTAGGGTTTGTTCCACTTGTATTACCAATTATCCATCTTTCCTCTGTTTTTCCAGAACCTCCAGCAGACGAACCTATAATTCTAACTTTGAAATCATACTCACCACTTCCACCTCTATTTGCTAACATATTAGAACCTACAGCAGTTATAGTTGTGTTTGTTACCACAGATGTAGTTGAAGAACCCGCACCAACAACCCCGACAAGAGAAAGAGAAGGTGCAAATACTGCTCCTGCACCTGCTCCAAAAGTCCCACCAAGACCGGGAGAGCCTAAAAATTGCCACCCTTTTGTTATTTCGTTAAAACGATTTAGTACAGAAGCCGATGCTAACTGATAAATAAATGGATTGCGTGAAATATCGTTTCGTAAGTCCGAAGCTAAACTTCCACCAGCTGCGTGTGCATTTGGTGCAGGTGTAACCTGAACCCACATTTGTCTATCTATACCTTTTTTGAAACTATTTGACATAATGTCTCCTTTAACTTATTAGCCTCCTAACATTATTAGCCCAAGCATTGTTAGAGTTTATTCTGAAAGTTACATCTGCTGCTTGAGAACCAAAATTAGTTAGACCAGTAACTGTACTAACTGTAGTAACTGTACCAGATGAAATAGTTGCCTGAACACGTGCTTGATTTGCTGATTTGTCTATGTAAGGAGGATTTGTAATAGCAAGTAGTACGGCTCTTAACGAATTCAAAATGTCAACGCTTTGGTTATCAGTAGGAGTTGTTGGCTGTTTCATTCGGTTTAGAGTATTGCCTTCAGGATCAAAAACAAGATTCTCTGTTGCAAGAACCTTAAACTTCTCATCAAAACTCCAGTTTTGAACCTGTTGTTCTGATTTTTCTATTTCTGATTTACCTTCGCGATCTCTCATCTATTTTGTCTGCCTCTCTCATAAACTTAATATATTTGGCAAGTTTAGAAATCCTGACTGTGTTGGGTGACATATCTGATAAACCGATTGCCTTTTCCAAACTTTTAACGAACTTTTTAAAATTATCTTTTCCGTCTGCGATCTCATTTTTCTGCACTTTAGAAACATAATACTTCTCTATGGCTTTTATGTCATCTTTCATTCCCAAGTCAGGATTGTCCCAAATATCTTCAACATCATAGTATTCAGCTGTATATGGTTTTCCCTTTAGTTGTTCATATAAGGCTATCGGAGTTTCAACATCACTGTGTGGTGTTATATCGTGGCTTTTGACCTCTGATGGCTCCTGCTCTTTATTTTCAACCTCTGTTTTGGGTTCTGCTTTTCTAAATACTACATCATTTTCCATATTATTTTTCCATTTCCCTTATCTGTTCTTCTATTCTGTTAGCGTCATCTACTGCGTGATTTCTGTGTGCGTTTATCAGTTGTTCTCTTGCTCGTGCTATATCAGGGTTACGAGATGACTTTTCAATATTATACATTGCTTTTTCAATAGTTTCCTTTTCCCGCCCAACAGCGTGTTCTTTTGCTTTATAAAGTTGTTCTAAGTCAAAACTTCTTGTATTATCCATATTTTTATCCAAGCCCCCGAATTAACGAGGGCTTGAAAATCACTACCATAGGTATGTTTTACCACTATGGTACTACGAATGCTTACATACGATTATCCAGTTAGAATCAAGTACTTTGACCGCGAAGGACATTGCCCAACCTACGGTTGAGAATCTGTCTACTGGGTTATCAGTACTATTCGCTCCCGGATTCTTGACGTAAACGTGTTGTCTATCTCCCTCCAAGTCAGTTACTGCAAACGCTTCTTTACCGTGAATGTAAGAGTTGTACACGTCAACTGTTGAACTCGTAGTTGTAGCTTCGCTACCTTCTATGAATCTAACTCCGTGTAATCTTCCAAGTTCACCTTTGTAAAGATTTTCTCCATCTTTATAGGTATGTGCGTTCACCCATGTGGAATCGCCCATTAAAGCATAAGATCCGTAAGGATTAGTTTTACCCAAGAAGTAACCATCGTCGTACTTCATAGCTTTTTGAAGCTTTAAGGTCTTAACTGCTTTTCTAACTTCTGTTGCTGAGAATGTATCTGATGCCGCTACGTCTGAAATTAAGGACTTGGCTCCTGCAAGTTGTGCAGTACCCTTGTCTAATTCAGCCCTTATTAAAGCGTCTCTGGATTCTCCAGCATTTATACCCATAACTTCTACTGCACCCTTCATTTTAGGGTCAATAGCTGTTAGAGATAGTAATTTAGAGATTGTGGTGTAAGATGCATATTCTGCGACTGTACAGGACACATTAGTTGCTGATAAATCTACTGCGGTAGGATTTGAACCCTCTGTAGGAGATTGACTTATCAAGGCTAATGGGCTGTATCTTTGGAAATACACAACCTTACCACTACCAGCTGGAAGAGGTCTCTTCTGAGAACCTTGTTCCATTATCTGGCTTCTTTGTACCATACTTATGAAGAGCTTATCGTAATAAGTCTGCATAAGTTGGCTTAGTGTTGATGTCGTTGATGCCATTTTATTTTATTTTTTCACCTACTTTAATATGCCGATACGGTTCCGACCATTTTTTCTATCTCTTCAAGACTCAAACTTTTAGAATCTTTTGTACTTGTTAAGTTGTTAGAAGGCGTTGTAGCTCCCTCACTCTCCTGTTGTCTTAGGTTTTCTGCAACCTCTGCCTTACTCTTATTGGCTGAATAGCCTTTAAGTCTCATAAGACGGTCAACAACCGGTTTTAAGCGTACATCGGGATTAACCGACCTAAGCTCTGTATAGAACGAGACTATCTCTTTAGATAGACCTTCATCGTACTTATCCGAATCCTTGCGGAGTTCGGGGTACGCTTCCTCGCAGGTCATTATATCTGCAACAAGTCTATCTTTTTTAGCTTGTTCCTTTTTCACAGTTTCTACAGCCTTTTTAGTTGCTCGTTCCTCAACAGTTCTTATATCTGCTTCATAATCACCAGATAACTGGGGATTGAAGTTCTCGATCTGTTCAAAGAGATCCTCTTTACTGTTTGTAGCAACTAAAGGCTCTAATTCTGCTATTTTATTTTCAAGCTTTGCCTTCTCAGCTTCAAGTTCTTTAGCCTTATTAGCTAACTCTTGTACTCGGTTTTTACCACGTTCGGACTTGATTTCTTCAATTTCATTACTCGTTTCTTCAACTTCTTCGTCTTGATCAGAGACTTCAGTTGTTTCAGGTTCACTTTCAGGCTCTGTGTCCTCTTGTGGAACCTCCAAGTTAGGTTCTTCAACTTTGATTTCTTCTGCCATGAAAAAATCCTTTCTTTAATTTATTACACGCCACTTTCGGTCTTGCGTCAGGCTGCTACGCATTTAGATAGTTTAAGTTGTAAAGTAGGTGCGTTTCTGCACATTTACACTAAGCTACCTTCATATAGCTTATTTAAAAGCTATGTGAGCGGGGCAAGTGAAGTGTTAGCGATAACTCTTGTTAATTCTTGCCCACGCCTACATAACCTTTAATGTTTCTTTTTTAGCATAGGTTGCCCATTTTCGTCAATTCCGGTTAATACATAGTCGTTTCCTATGTATGTAGCAAACTCTAACTTTGCGTCTTTCTTATACAAATATGGACCTTTCTGTACCCATTTTCCTTCAAGTTTATTCTCATAAAACTCTTCTGTTAGTTCTTTCCAGTCTTTTTTAGACTCTTCCCATTTCTCCTGAGACTTTTTCTTTCGTTCCTCCCTTGATAGTTTAGAACCGGGATTCCAATCTTCATCTTCAACTTCTTCGTAGTCATCTTCAAAGTCATCAAAGTTTTTCAATAACTTTATGGGTGCTTTCTACTTTAGAAATGATAGAATCAATTTCTTCTCCTACGAGCCTTGCAAAGTAGAATAGTTTCCCCATCTCCTCATAATTTGCACCATTTAAGTCATATCCTTTAAGTTCGATAAGTCTTGCTTTCTTTCTCAACATCCACTCTTTTAAGTCTTTCCACCCTTCTGTTTCTGCTAAAGCGGATATGTGGTCATCCACAGTAGAGTTGGACTTTTTGTTGTCCTTTCGCATATCCTTAATGAATTTTAGAAATTCTTCATTGTTAGGAGCTATTGCTTGTGTATCAGGCATATATTCCTCCTTGTGGAACTTGTTCCTGTGTTGGTTGTTGCATACCACCTAACTGTTGTTCAAACTCTGCCACCTCCTCTTCTACTTGGTCTATCGGAACACCTTGTTCTCCCTGCTCCCCACCGGTCATTTCTTCTTCCTGATCTTCAATAATTATCTTATCCCAGTCGTTAATACCTGCTTTTATCACCCACTGCTTAAACAACTCTGCTGTATTTAGTTTCTTGCCATTTTCTTCCATAATATTTATTAGCGGGGACATTACACGCCCTGTTTGAGGGTTTATCTGTGCGTTTTGTAATACCACTTGTAGCATTGTATTTAAGTTTGCAAGTTCAAGTTCGTCATCTCTTTTAATCATTGAACCGGAATCTACCTCAAACCTATATTTGCCTTTTAATAACTCTTTGTCGATTGTTAATTTTGCACCTTCACCGGATTCAAAGAATTCAACAATATCAGGAAACTCCTTTGCTATCTGTTCTACCTCTGCACTGAATAAAGATAGGATTAAAGGTGCTTCCATCTTATTGGCTTGTAGATTAACAAACTTTTCAATAACATTCTGCACCGTAACTTCCATCTGATACCTATCCATTAAATCTCTTGTGTTCTCTCTTGCCTGTTGCATTCTTAATGCCTGTGGTGTCTTTCCTGCGGTTGAGTCATACTGTTGTGCCACTTGAGTTGAAGATGTACCATTTGTATTTTCCAAAGCACCTAATAAGAAATTATAGGTTGATTGAAATGTTGAAAGACTTTTATCTGATACTGCCATCGCCTGTACTGATTGGTTTGGTCTATCCATATACATCTTTGTTCCCGGCCTCATC
>Ga0209310_1002400_pt1 | contig 12049 bp, 7 predicted proteins | sample AD_UKC030_MetaG_FD_184415 | JGI IMG/M metagenome (GOLD analysis project Ga0209310, IMG submission 184415) | Active sludge microbial communities of municipal wastewater-treating anaerobic digesters from USA - AD_UKC030_MetaG (SPAdes) (version 2) | ecosystem: Engineered > Bioreactor > Anaerobic >... | reverse complement strand
CGCGTTCCTGGAATCATCCCGGAACAAACCGAAAGTGCTGTTTCTCCCCCTCGTGCCGAAGGACGGCGTCTCCCGGGAACTCTGCGACAGGACCACCGCAGATACCACCGCGGAGCTGAAAAAAACCGGCCTCATGATCGTCAGGGTTTCCGACAACTACCTGGCTGAACTGAACCTGCCCGAGTACAGCCCATACAGCAACACGCTCAGGGACAGGATCCTCGAGCGGTGCACGCCGGACTATGTCCTGTCCGGTTATGTGGCCGTTGACGCAGCCACAGGGCATCATACGATTTCTCTGAACATTTCGGCATTTTCCCGTCCTGACAATGAATACAGCAGCGCCTTTTCAGGGATGAAGGACATCCGGGCGCTCATCGCCTCACACGTGAAAAATATCAAGAACCTGAGGATATTCATTCCTGACGCGGATGAAAAAAGAAAAAAATACCTGAAAATACTCATGGAGCATTCTCCCGACACCTATCGACTGGTCCAGTTGATCATGAAGGACCCCATATCCTTTGACGTTCTGAGATACCTTCGCGGAGCCGGACCGCTCTCGGATGAAATGAACACCGCGGTGCACGAAGGGAACCACATTCATACCCACTCCTTGAGAACGGCCGGAACCATATCCTGTTTCATCAATTCCAAAGCAACGATCAACGTGCCGGTTACCGACACGTTCCCCAGCCGGGACCTGTGCCCGGCGATACCCGATAACCTGAGGACCTTCAGGTATAAAACCTATATCGCTTCCCCTTATAATCCGACCTCGACCCAGGGCAGCGGCATCTACGGGCTCCTGGACGAGTTCAACAGCTATTATCAGGGAACCCTCGTTTCATGCGACCTTCTTGCGTACTATAAAAAAACCTTTTCGCGGACAAACCAGAGCCCTACTTTGATTTTCTTTCCGGAATATACGGGACCTACTTCGCATATTATGAATTCAAGTTTTTCATTTACACGTACCTGATCCATGCCCGGAAAAAACAAAAATCGGTTTACCGGGATATCGTCAGCAACAGGGATTTCATTCGCGCCTTCAACGTCATCGACGCCATGTACGGGGCGCTGATCGACAGGATCGCCGTGATAGAAAATGACGTTGAGCGCCATCTATCAGCCCGGGGCCTGCACATGTGGAAAAACGGGCCATACACCTATATCGGAGCTGCGCCGGGTGCCGGTACGGGCAGGAGCAATTTCAGCGATACTGTCGAGCTTCTTCGCGAAGAATTGAAAAAAGATATATATACCAGGCTGGAAAAGGATGTTTTCTCACGCTAGTGCGGCGGTTTTATCGGCCGGTTATCCGGTGTTGATCAGGCTGACGCCAGACGAATCAATTACTGTCGCGTTTTAACTGCGACCGCTTGTTACGCGAGGAGATGTAAGCCCTAATAGTCTTTCTCTGCCCCGTTAACTGCTTTGAAACAATTTTTTTTCCTGACTTCCTTCCCTGCTTTTTCACGGGCTCCATTGGTGATGAGAATTTTTTCACCTTCAGGTTTGATGCCGCAAGAATTTTTTTGCGTTTGCGGCCGAGTTCATTCAAATGCTCTTTTTCAAGCTTCTTTGCCTGATTCTCGAACAACCTTAAAACATCCTTGAAAACCGCAGATTTTTGTTTTTGTCTCAACGCAGTATCTTCGGAACCCGTTTGCCTTTGCCGCGCCCTTGAGAGATCCCTCCATTTATCATAATATTTCCTGGCTGAATCAATTTTTTTCCTGAGGGATGAAAGATTGAATGTTTCAATTGTCTCCGCAGCGGAATCTTCGATGAGCTTCAATTCGTTCTTTGTGAACAATGACCTGGTTTTTCCGTCATATTTATCCATAAAGACCTCTCGCCCTGCAATGATTAAAACATCAACTGCTCATCCATTAATATTACTATAAACACGGCATAGTTGCAAGCCAATTTATAGCCGGAAGAATAAATGATTATCACTATATGATTTCATCGACGGATGTCATCCAGAAAAAAAACAGCGCCGGGGATATTCTGAAAACATGCGGCAGGTCAATTGCGGTACAATCCGGCGCCGACCATAAGCCCGGACTGGGCGGCCACAAAAAGAATATGGTCGCCGTCCCCGATTTTCCCTGTTTGACGCGCGTCATGGTATGCGACTGCCAGCGCCGAAGAATTCAGGTCGCCGTATTTCTCATAGAGGCATCCCAGGGAGTAGTCGTTTATTCCGGCCGCTCCGGCAACACGAATCCCGAAATCTTTCCAGGGGTGCGCCGCCAGCAGTTTGATCTTTGCAGCGTCAACGGCATGGTCCCTTTTATAGCCCTCTAAAATGTCTTTGATGGATTCGATCGTAAAAGCCTCCAGTCTCCGGGAGTAATCTGGTTCGGCCTCCACGAAGACGGTTCTGGATGCATTCGTGCCCTGCTCGATGATATTGCAGGAAGCCCTGGTCCCGATATAATCCTCTTCCAGCGTCCTGAAGTCGACCGACCGGAAGCCCCTTGCGGGATCGTCCGACCATTCAAGCAGCATCGCGGCGCCCGCGGAAGTGTAGGGAAAATCGACCTGGGCGACCTGAGAAGGATGGGTGTCGCTCGAAACGATGAGAATGTTCTTTACCGGACCGTTGGCCAGCAGCGCGCCCGCGGCCTGAACGGCGTTGAGCAATCCGCCAGCCCCGTTGATTATATCGAAGGAGAAGGTCTTCGTTTCGTCCTGATAGAGACGGTTGATGCAAAGCCGCTGCTGTATCATCGTCGCCATCGCCGGCTCGGTCAGGTTCTTGTCCCTGAAAACGCCGACGTTGATGAGGAGGTCGACATCGTTCCTGTCGATGCCGGCGTTCGCGATGCATTCCTCGGCGGCCACGGCCGCGTATTCGACGCTGCTTCCGAGCTCCCTGTCAAGACAGACCCCGGTTGATTTTATGACCGCACCCATTATCGCACCTCGACATCCCCCATGGTGAACGACACCAGCGCGTATCCGATGCCCGAAGCGAGCGAGAACAGCAATATCCTGGAACCGTCCTTTATCTTTTTCTGCTTCAGCGCGTTATAGATCACCAGGAAAAGCGCAGTGGAAGCGGTGTTCCCGAAATCCTCAACGCTCATCAGTGTCGGCAGCGTCGTGACGCCGTGGACTTCGGCGATTGCCTTCAAATAGGTCTTCACCGCCCCGACGGTCACCTGGTGGGTTATGATATAATCGTATTCTTCGATGTTTTTGCCGTATCTCTCGAAAGACTTCCTCAGAAAATACAGGGCGTACTGGTACTGCCTGGCGTCATGCATCTCCCTGCTTCTGGTATGCATGGCCGGCCCGGGCGAAACATCGCTCGGTTTGCCGACGCAAAGGTGCGCATGCTCGGCGTTGGTCAGCACCGAGATATAATCCACGCCCTCCCGCTCCCCGGAAGATGCGTCCATGATGAAAGCGGCGCCGGCGTCGCCGACGGTCAGCGACGCGAACTGGTTGTCCAGCGGCTCGCATATCTCCCTCAGGGCCGTCTCTGCGATAGGGGTGATGCATTCGCCGCTGACGACCATGCCGTTTTTGACCACGCCCGCCCTGATCATGTTGTCCAGCAGGAAAGCGCCGGTCACCATGCCCGCACAGGCGTTGTTGACGTCGAAATTGACAGCAGCATGGGCGCCGAGCTCCTTCTTGATGAAGAGGCTCATGGCCGGGTCGAGATAATAATTGTCCGGTTCGATCGTGCGCGATATGGACGTGTTGATGACCAGATCGAGGTCCCGGGCCCGGTACCGCGAGTTTTTCAGGCATTCGTTCGCTGCGTTCAGGGCGATCGTGAAGCTTGACTCGTTTTCGGAGCGCCATCTGCGGTTTTTAATGCCGGTAATCCGCTCCAGGTCAATGGTAAATGGCAGCTCATGGCTGAGCCGGCCCATAAGCTCCCCGGTCGACACGATTTTTTCGGGCACATAGAGACCGAAGCTTTCGAACCGCGACCTCATCCATGAACCTCCTTTCCAGATTATCGACTGTTGACATAAATTCCCTGGTTTGCAAGGCTTTTTTACTTAATCTTTATCATTATTTAATTGCTATTTTATATGCTATGTTTTATTTTCAGTAAACCATACGTCATTGTCGTATTGAATAAGGGGGATTATAATGAAAAAGTCGCTCCATGTTGCTGCCCTGTTATTGTTCACCGCAGCCTTTATACTCAGCGGCTGTGACGATATTCAAGCTCCCGCTGCCCCCGCAAACGGCACAAACGTTATCGACGACACGGTCACCGATGATGAAATCAAGGACTCACCGCAGATCGTGTCCCTTTCAGAGAAACTGGCCATGTATTCGTCCTCTGCCGACCCGACCACCATGACCGAGATAACCGAAAAGCTCGGGCTGATTTCACCGGATGACGCCGAAACCCTTGAAGCTGCGTCGGACAGGCTCGACGAACTCGCCGCATCGGGCGATTCGGACATCATGGAAAGCTTTTCCCTGTTCCTCACCGAGCTGCTCACCTCCGGAACAGGGCTATCCGACGAAGCAAAATCGCTCCTGGCGTCCCAGATACAGGCGGCCTGGACCAGGGTCATTGTGTCCGACGGCATCACGAAGAAGGGAGCCGCAGCTGCGGATGAGATAATACCCAGCGCCATTGTCTATGCATTGCCCGAACCGGCCGACGCCGGCATGTTCAACTACCTGCTGGCTTACAAGGTCAAAAACGCCAGGGTGCAGTTCTACTGCGCCACAAAGACCCTCGGGGCGCTTGGCATCTGGAGCAGGCTGGGGGACCCGGTTTACACCGACGAAAACGGCAAGGCCAGGCTCGACGCCCTGGCGCCCCATATACCCTCGCTATTCTTCCCCTCGCTTTTAAGCAAAAACCAGGTCGACCTTTACCTTAAGGCGGAGGTCATAATCGACGACACGACGCTCATCGACACCACCGTCTCTGACGATCAGGGAATCATCAGGATACTGAGCTCCTACGACGAGAAGAACCACGACGTTATTCTCACCGACCATGACAACACCCTTCACGAAACCGGCGGCGCGAACACTCTCGCCGATATTCTTGACTCGGTGAACGTGCTGAAAAAAGAATGGCCCCTGGTCGACGACGTCGCCGCCGGCGAAGTCAAGAAATGGATCTCCGACGGCAAGGACATGATAATAATCTCGGGCATGTCTCCCCACATGCGCGACAAGTGCCGCGAGCAGATGGAGCTGCATTTCGGCGACGGCGGCGACCGTGAAATTCTCATCATCGTCGAAGAAGACACGGCGTACGATGAGTCAAACGAGTTCAAGGCTGGGACCATCGCCTCATTGAAGAAGCACTACGGCCTCGGCTCTGCCGGCACGACCCATGTGTCGGCCATGGTGGGCGATACCGTGCGCCAGGACGGATACGGCGCGTTCGCCAATGATATTCTCTACGTCCCGTTCCAGGTGCACTACAAGACCATGCCGAGCCTCCTCGACACCGAGGGCTACGGTTTCATCGACCCTGACACGATCGCCTGGGACTGGGCCGAGGTCATGGAAATGATCAGGACCGGCAAGATCACGCCTAAAAACGTATGGCTCAGGAATGCGCCATTCAGGAACATCGCCCATCGCGGCGGCGGAGAGCTTGCGCCCGAGGACACCCTTGTCGCCTACCGCAACGCGCTTGACCTGGGCGCGGACGCAATCGAAGGCGACTGCCACATGACCTCGGACGGAGTCATGGTCGTCTCCCATGACAGCACCGTCGACCGGTGCACCGACGGGACCGGGGAGATCGGCGCCCTTACCCTGGCCCGGATAAAAAACCTCGACGCCGGGTACCGCTTCACCGCTGACGGCGGGACATATCCCTATCGGGGCAAAGGGGTCACCATACCCACGGTGCGCGAAGTGTTCGAGCTTCTCACCGACGAATATCCAGAAGCGCCCATGATCCTTGAAATAAAATCGGAGGAAAACCGCGATCTCGCCGTGGATAAAGTCCTCGATCTCATCGCGGAATACGACGGCGGGACCGGGAGCCTCATGAACCGCCTGCAGCTGGGCGCCTTCAACCAGGAGGCCCTCGATCTCGTGAAAGACAAATGCGCCGAGCGCGGCATGAACTGCGTGCGTTGCTACGCGACAGAAGGCGTGATGGAATTCCTCTTCACTCCCCTGTCGGCGCTCACAGCCGAGGATTACGAGGCGCCGGGTGAAGTGCTGGCGCTCCCCTGGGCGCTGGCCACGCATCCGGTCATGTCAAAGGCCCGCAAGGCGGGCGTCAAGGCCAATATCTGGACGGTAAACGACGAGTTCCAGATGAAGTGGTACAAGAACGTCATCAGGGTCGACGGCATCATGACCGACAACCCGGCGCTGCTCAGGGAAGTGATTCTGTCAGAATAATGCAGTTCGATCATGCCTTCACCGGCGCTTTTCAGAACAACCGATATCTCGCCCCGTCCGTCCGGGAAGGCATGCTGCAATGAATTCTTCGCCAGTTCGGCGTATCCTCGTGATTCCCGATATATGCTGAAAAATGTCACTGGTATAGCTATTTAACGACCATATTGATTCTTGACAAAAAAAATATACTGCCCAAAATAGAACATTAAAATTTTTTCAATTCCCCGCTTCCTAACGAGGATTGAGCATGCTCAATGGTTTAATAAAACATTTGATCATCAGCGCTATTTTATTGTTCATGCCCGGTCTTTCAAACGCAGACCCAATAATAATTGACGACTCTCTGCAAAGAAAACGCATCGGCCTTGACCTCGAATATATTGTAGACGCCGAAAAGGCCATTACCCTTGACGAGATACGCTCGAATAAAAAAGGGCTAAACTGGATCAGGTCAGCGAAAGAAAATCTCGGATTCGGTTTCTCGAAAAACGCCTTCTGGGTCCGTTTTTCACTGAAAAACCCCGCACCGAAAGATATGGATTTATACCTGGAACAGGCATACCCTCCCACGGACCATGTTTTTCTCTATGCTCCCGATGAAAAGGGGAGATACGGGGAAATCAGGACCGGGGACCATTATCCCTTCAAACAGAGGCCCGTAAAATACAGGACCTATGTGTTCCCCCTGAAAATAAAACCGCACGCTTCATCGACATATTACATGCGCTTTGAATCCGGCGGTTCGATCAACATCGAATTAACGGTCATGACCCATGACGCATTTCACGACATGAAAGACCGCGAGGCCGTTTTTCTGTGGCTGTTCTACGGCGTTTTCCTGGTCATGTTCGCCAATTATCTGGTGATCTTTCTGGCGACGAGGGACTGGAGCTATTTCTTTTATGTTCTGTATGTCGGCAGCTTCGCGCTGTTCATAATGTCGATGAAAGGGATGGCCGTTCAGTACCTCTGGCCGGACAACATATGGCTCGCCAACTATTCGATACCCGTAACCATGGCGATGATCGTTCTCTCCATAATCCAGTTTGCGGTGTTTTTTGTCGGGCTGAAAAATATTTCAATCAGTCTGCATCGGCTCATGAATGCCGTTACGCTCATTGTATCAATATCGTTTATCATCAGTCTGATCTTCGGCGGTTACAATTTCACGATAAACTTCACCAACATCCTGGCCGGGGCGGTATCTTCATTAGGTCTGCTGATCGTTCTGTATGTCGCGATAGCCAAAAAATCCCGCCAGGCCCTGTTTTTTCTGGTTTCATTTCTCGTCTTCATCGTCGGGGTCATCCTCATGGTGCTCCATCTCAGGGGAACCCTGCCTTCGAATATATTGACGACAAACGGCATTCTTCTTGGCGCCGTGTTTCAGGCGATCGCGCTGTCCATCGGTCTTGCGGACAGAATCAATTCGATGCGCAAGGAAGTGCAGGAACTGAATACCGATCTTGAAAAAAAGATCGCCGAACGCACCGACGAGCTTCGAACAGCCATGGAAGAGATGGAATCGATGAATGACGCGCTGGCTGCAACGAACAGGGAGCTCGAACAGGCCCAGCATGTCGCCAGGGCGGACATGGGAATGGCCGCAAATGTCCAGTCATCGCTCTTTCCCAAAGAGCCCCCCGGCGTCGAAGGCTGGGATATCGCATTCGCCTTCATCCCCATGTCAGGGGTTTCGGGAGACCTTTACGACTTCTATGTTCACGACAACAGGCTCGACGGGATCGCCCTTTTTGACGTCTCGGGCCACGGCATAGCCTCGGGCCTCATCACCATGATCGCACGGTCGGTCTTTTACCGGAACTTCAACAAGGGCAAACAAAAGCCCCTCAACGAAGTCATGCAGAAGATAAACCGGGACCTGATCAACGAGATGGGTCAGGCCGAAAACTATCTTACCGGTATTCTGTTGAGGTTCAGCGACGGCGCAGTGGAGTATGCCAACGCGGGCCATTCAGACCTGCTTCACCGTGACACTGCGGCCGGGCTGGTCAAACCGGTCTTCCATAACGGGCAGGAGATAAGGGGAAGGTTTCTCGGCATGGCCGCGGTCAACGAGCCTTATGAATCCTTCACGTTTACAGTCGCAGACAACGATGTTCTGCTCATGTACACGGACTGCCTATATGAGAGCAAAAACTCGTCAGGAGCCGAATACGGGCTTGAAAATCTGAGCGCGTCTTTGAAAAACGCCCGGGGGCATTCAGCGAACGACATACGCAACGAAATCCTGAACGATTTTTACGGCTTCATGGGTGACGCATTTCCCTGCGATGACCTGACGTTTATCGTCGTGAAAAGAAATATTCAAAAATGATCTTGAATCCCGGAATTACCGCTCTCCGGCTCATTTAAAAACGCGGTTCATGCCGGCAGGCGGATTCAAGTCGGCCGCCGAACGGAATTGAGGCCAGTTCCATAACCCGCTTCTTCCCTCCCCTGGCGATTTGCTATTGACAGAAATGGGCCTGCGTGCAAGGGTCTTAATTCATCTGAATCGGAGCATTGCATCATGACGATTATGGAGAACCATCCGGGTATAAGCAGGTTTGCAGCCGCATCGGTTTTTCTGCTGATCTTTCTTGCCGGCTTATTCTGTTATAAAGATTACGGCATCTCTGTCGATGAGCCCATCCAGAGGAAACATTCGCTGGTCAATTACAAGTATGTGAACAGCTGCCTCGGCCGGGAGATCGGGCGGCTGAAGAAGCAAAAATCCCTCGAAGACTATGACAACAGGTATTACGGCGTCTTTCTGCAGTTTCCCCTGGCGATGATCGAGGATATCAATAGTTTTTCAATGCAGAAAAGAGACATTTTTTTATTGAGGCACCTCTATACTTTTCTCATCTGCTTTATCGGTTACGTTTTCTTTTATTTCGCCATACGAAAAATATTCAACAGCGATTATCTGGCCATCCTCGGGGTTGTTCTGATTTTTTTATATCCCCGCTTTTTTGCCCACCAGTTCTATAACATCAAGGACATGTTTTTCGTCGCCATGTTCATGATTTCATTGTGGGCGACCGTCATGTTCGTTGAAAACAGGGATAAAATCAAATGGGCGGTGACGCTGGGGGCCATATCGGCTGTTGCGACCAATGTCCGCATCCTGGGGCTTATATTCCCGATACTGGCTCTCGGCTATCTGTTGATTGATCATGCGTTAAATAAAAATATCATCAGGCAAAAAACTGATGTCCCGCGCGGGAACCCGGTCATGCTGCTGAAAACCGGTTCAATTCTGATCGCTTCATATCTGGCGGCGTTTATCATTGTCACTCCGGCCTCATGGAAGAACCCGCTCAGGCATCTGTTCGAAACATTCGTGATGTTCAGCAATTTTGAAAAATGGAACGGGACGCAGATCTTTGCGGGCGAGGTCATCACCGGAAAGGTCCCCGTCCACTATATCCCCGTGTGGATGGGAATCACGATTCCGCCGCTTTATCTCATTTTTGCGCTTCTTTCGCTGTTTATTTTCGGGGCGCGGATCATCAGACAAAAGAACAGGCTTGCCTGCATTTTCGGCGAGTACAAATACATCACATTGAGCCTTGCGCTGCTGTTTTTACCCTGGCTCGCCATAACGCTCAAGAACGCGACCATCTACAATGGCTGGCGACATGTTTTCTTCCTGTTCGTTCCAATCGTCGTGCTCATCCTGTATTCCGTGAAAACGATATCGGACAGGTTCAACTCGAAACCGGTTGTCTTGTCGTTGATCGGAATTTTCACCGTGCAACTCCTGATCCAGTGCTTCTGGATAGCGCGGAACCATCCGTATGAATACGTTTATTTCAATGCGATAGGAGAGCGGTTCCCCGGCCGCTTCGACAGGGATTACTGGAGAGTCGCCAACTATGACGCGGTGCAGTATATACTCAAAAATGATAAAAGGGATCTGATTGAATTATCGGATTATCTTGCAATAAGGATTACTGCCGGCAACTTCCTGGGCGACGCCGACCACGATCGCTTGAAGCTGGTTCCTGCCGGGGAATACCTGATCGAAAGCTACCGGTATATCAACGGCAACACCGTCGAGCACGAAGGGTATGAGGAAATACGCAGCATACGAATTGACGGGATAAACATCTCGACCATATTCAGGAAGGTTCAATAACCGGCGGCTTTTCGACAGTGATCATTCTTCAGCGTTGAATATTGCATATCAGAGCCAATAGGCGAATCAAGCATACTACATGAGGCAGGCTCCAATGTACGGGGATAAAAAAGCCAACTCGACTCTCGCGGCAGCGGCATACCTGCCGATCTTTACGCTTCTGTTCATGTTTGTCTTTCTGCGAAACGATTATTACCGGCCGTCAACGCTTCACCTGAAAGCCGACATCAGGAGCGCCGACCGTCTGAATATCCAGTGGGATTCCGGGCGCGGCTTCAATTCGAGCGAGATGCTTGAATATTCGGTTTCCGCAAAACCGCAGCAGGGCCCAGTCTTTCTTCCGCTCTCATCCAAAAAAAGCGGAGACTGGCATACGGTTGAAATAAATCTTCCGCTGCCGCAATTAAAGCTAAAAGCCCTGCGGATTTCGGGCGACCGGCGGGAAGGGCTCATCAGGAATCTTGAATTGTCAATTTCATTGCCCGAAACGGGCGAGACTGTCTTACATAAAATTTTCGCCGGTCCTGAACGCGAACACCTGTATCGGGAAGCAATCCATGAAAAAACAAGGAAATCGAGCGCGGTCCTGATCATGCTCCAGGCGCTGCTCGCCCTTATGCTGACATGGATCTCGTCAGAGGCATGGAACGCGCTCCGGAACGAGTGGACAGGATCGTTCGGCGGCACGGTAAAAAGGATTTTCTATGAAGACCGGCGCTGGACTTTCTGGGCTTTCACCGCGATAAGCGCCTCCTCATTCCTGTTCTGGCTCGCAGGGAACTGGCCGGCGGCAATGGATACCGACTCGCTTTTTTGCTGGTTGTCGGTCAAGACCCTCGTTTTCAGCAATCACCACCCGTATCTGCAGCAGGTCATGTTCGTATTGTTCAGCCAGATATGGGACTCGGTGGCGCTGGTCGCCGTCACGCAGGTCATCCTCACCGCGTGCATCGGGAGCTATGGGTTCTACTATCTTGTGAAGAAAGGCCTCGCATGGTACATTGTAGTCCCTTTCTTCGTAATTTTTGCGGTTTCAATACAGGTATGCACCAACACCATCCACCTGAGAAAGGACACAATCTTCAGCATCCTCACGCTTTTCTGGTCGCTGTATATTTTTCATTTATACTTCAACCGGGGCGCTGAACGTTTCGGTGTGAAAAAGATAATCATACTCTCATCCCTTTTCGTGCTGCTCGTCATGACAAGGAACAACGGCATAGTATATCTCGTGTCGATACCGGCGGTTTTCCTGGTCCTTCGCCTGATGCCGCGGCGGGCTTTCGCCATGTTCATGGGCGCAACCCTTCTTCTGTTGATCGTGTTAAAAATAGTAATTCCCAGGGCAACGGATATTGAAAAAAACACCAACCATGTCATGGGACCCATGTGCATGATGATCAATCCCGTCGCTGCCCTGTTCGTGAACAAAACGTATTATTCAGATGATTACGCGGGCGATATCATGACAATTGAGCGGATCATACCGATCGAGGAGATCCGCAAAAAATACACCCCCGAGACGTCAAG
>Ga0209310_1002399_pt1 | contig 12055 bp, 10 predicted proteins | sample AD_UKC030_MetaG_FD_184415 | JGI IMG/M metagenome (GOLD analysis project Ga0209310, IMG submission 184415) | Active sludge microbial communities of municipal wastewater-treating anaerobic digesters from USA - AD_UKC030_MetaG (SPAdes) (version 2) | ecosystem: Engineered > Bioreactor > Anaerobic >... | reverse complement strand
GGAGCGCACCAGCATGTCGGAAATTTCCAGGGCCTGCTCGCCGGTATCGGGCTGCGAGATCAGCAGGTCGCCGACATTGACGCCGAGTTTCTGGGCGTATTGCGGATCGAGCGCGTGTTCGGCATCAATGAAGGCGGCAACACCACCCAGTTTCTGCATTTCGGCGATGACCTGCAGACAGAGCGTGGTCTTGCCGGAAGATTCCGGGCCGTAGATTTCGACGACACGGCCGCGCGGCAGACCACCGACGCCCAGCGCGATGTCGAGGCCGAGCGAGCCGGTCGATACGACCTGGATGCCTTCGTCGATCTCGGCATCGCCCATCTTCATGATGGAGCCCTTGCCGAACTGCTTTTCGATCTGCTGCAGCGCCGCTGTGAGCGCTTTCGCCTTGTTGTCGTCCATTGCAATACCTCGGGAATTTGACGGGATTATGGCACAGGGGCCGGAGATGGAATAGAAATTGCTGCGGAAGAAACCAGAAACTCGGACCAATGTCGGTAGCGGGATCACCGCCATTGAGTACTGTTTATAAACACAGTATAGTGAATCGGGCATATTGGCAAGCGCGGCAGATATTGAATTTGGCCGTTTTTAAGGCGTCGACCGCAACAGGATGGCGACCCTGCCGGCAAAGCGGCGCGATTGTCGGCAGCGGGCTTCGCTGCTGCAACGCAATAACCTTATAATTTCCGCGTTTTCAACCTCTTGCCTTCGCGCAGCCCGGCATGCTGATCTGGTTCGTCGTCCTCTACCTCACCGTGTCGATCGGCATCGGCCTCTACGCGGCAACCCGGGTGCACACCGCCAAGGATTTCGCCGTCGCCGGCCGTCACCTGCCGCTGCCGGTGGTCACCGCCACCGTATTCGCGACCTGGTTCGGCGCCGAGGCGGTGTTCGGGGTCTCCGCGACCTTCGTCAAGGAAGGCTTGCGCGGCGTCGTCGCCGATCCCTTCGGGGCCTCGATGTGCCTGATCATCGCCGGCTTCTTCTTCGCCCACAAGCTCTACAAGCTGAACATCCTGACGCTCGGCGACTATTTCCGCCTGCGCTACAACCGCACCGTGGAAGTGCTGACGACGATCTGCATCGTGGCCGCCTACCTCGGCTGGGTGGCGGCGCAGATCAAGGCGCTCGGCCTGATCTTCTCGGTCATCACCGACGGCGCCATCAGCGAAACGGCCGGCATGTTCCTCGGCACCGCCATCGTCCTCACCTATACGACGCTCGGCGGCATGCTCTCGGTGGCGATCCTCGATTTCGTCCAGATGGGCGTCATCATGGGCGGCATGCTGTTCATCGCCTGGTTCATCTCGGGCAATACCGGCGGCGTCATGCCGGTGATCGAGCACGCGGCGGCGGCCGGCAAGTTCGAATTTTTCCCCGAGGCCGACCCTTGGAAGTGGCTGACCTTCCTCGGCGCCTGGATCACCATGATGCTCGGCTCGGTGCCGCAGCAGGACGTCTTCCAGCGCATCACCTCGGCACGCACGGCAAAGATCGCCATCTGGGGTTCGGTGATCGGCGCAACCGCCTATTTCTGTTTCTGCTTCGTGCCGATGTTCATCGCCTACTCGGCAACCCTGATCGATCCCGCCACTTTCAACGAGATGGTACAGACGGACCACCAGCGCGTCCTGCCGACGCTGGTGCTGACACAGACGCCGCTCTTCGCCCAGGTCATCTTCTTCGGCGCCGTGCTTGCCGCGATCATGAGCTGCTCGTCGGCGACGCTGCTGGCGCCGTCGGTCGCCTTTTCCGAGAACATCCTCCGTGGCTTCTTTCCCGGCATGGGCGATCACGCCTTCCTGCGCCTGATGCGCATCACCATCGTCTGCTTCGCCTGCATCGTGCTCGGCTTCGCACTGTGGTCGAACGCCAGCATCTTCAAGATGGTCGAGAATGCCTACAAGGTCACGCTCGCCGGCGCCTTCGTGCCGCTCTTCGCCGGCGCCTTCTGGAAGCGCGCGACGACTCAGGGCGCACTGGCGGCGATCTTCGGCGGCCTCGCGTCGTGGATTCTGGTCGAGGTGCTGGTCGGCGAAGAGAGCCTGGTGCCGCCGCAGCTGATCGGGCTGGGCATCAGCATGCTCGGCATGGTCGCCGGCTCGCTGCTGCCGCAATCGGTCGGCCATGCAACGCCAGCCGAGGATATTCACGCCGCGCTGCACCACCGCGCCGCCGCCGAAACCCACCACGCGGCCGAACACCCGCATCACCACTGACATACAATCGAGCCATGGACTCCCGCGGCCCGGTTCTTCTTGCCCGATATTTGGCGCTGGCCTGGCTCGGCCTGGTCGTGTACGGCAGCCTGCACCCATTTTCCGGGTGGCTGGACAAGGGAATTTCGCCGTTTGCCTTTCTCGAAGGCGGCTGGCCGCGCTACTGGACGGCGTTCGATCTGGTCGCCAATGTCGCAGTCTATTTTCCGCTCGGCTTCTTTCTGACGCTAGCGCTCTACCGCCTGCCGGGCCGCTACACGCCACCCATCCTGGCGGTTTTGCTCGCCACGGCAGTCAGCTTCGGCCTGGAAACCGTGCAGAACTGGCTGCCGTCGCGCGTACCCTCCAACGTAGACCTCGGCTGCAACGCGCTCGGCAGCCTGTTCGGCGCGATCGTCGCCCAGCTCGTCGGCCCACGCATCTTCAACCGCATCGCCGCCTGGCAGAGCCGCCTGATCGCGCCCATTCCGCACGCCGAACTCGGCCTCACCCTGCTCGGGCTGTGGCTGCTGATCCCGCTCTCACCGGAAACCCTGCTCTTCGGCGCCGGCGACCTGCGCCAGATGCTCGGACTGGGCGGCGCCGTACCCTTCGCCGCCGAGAGCTTCGTGCTGATCGAAGCCAGCATCACCGCTTTCAACGCGCTGGCGGTCGGGCTCATCGTGCGCCTGCTGTGCGCGCGGCTGGCCCAGGCCTATCTGGTCGTGCCACTCTATCTGCTGCTCGGTTTGGTCGTTCGCACGCTGGCCACCGCGATTCTGATCGGCCCCGGCGACGCCTTCACCTGGCTGACGCCGGGCGCCCAGATGGGCCTGTTGCTGGCCAGCGGCGGGCTGGCCATCGCCATCGCCCTGCCGGCCACCGCCCGCCTGCTGCTCGCCGCACTGGCCCTGATGGCCGGCGCCATCCTCGTCAACCTGGCGCCGCCCAACCCGTATTCGGCCGCCGCGCTCGCCGTCTGGCGACAGGGGCACTTCCTGAATTTCAACGGTCTGACCCGCTGGGTAGCAACTTTATGGCCCTTCCTGACCCTGCCGTTCCTGCTTCTCAGCAGCCGCCGCCAGTAAATTGGCACGCGCTATCGCCGGACGCCGCTGCGGCGCAACTTGACGTCAGCAGCGCCGCCGGCCTGAGCGACGCGCAAGCGGCCGAACGCCTGCTCGTCCACGGCCCCAACCGGCTCAGCGAACGCCCGGGAAAACCGGCCTGGCGGCGCTTTGCCGAGCAGTTGAAGCAACCGCTGGTACTCGTCCTGATCGCCGCCGGCTGCATCACCGCCGGGCTCGGCGAATGGGTGGACGCCAGCGTCATTCTCGGCGTCGTGCTGGTCAATGCCGGCATCGGCTACTGGCAGGAAGCACGGGCCGAAGGCGCGCTGGCGGCGCTCGCCAAGAGCGTGGCGATGCCGGTCACGGTACGCCGCGCCGGCCATCGCCACCGGCTCGCCGCGCATGAGCTGGTGCCGGGCGACATCGTCCTGCTGGCCGCCGGTGACCGTCTGCCGGCCGATCTGCGCCTGCTGCACGGCAAGGAACTGCATACCGACGATTCGCTGCTCACCGGCGAATCGCTGCCGGTCGCCAAACACACGGTGGCTTTGCCCGCCGAAACCCCGCTCGCCGAGCGCCTCAACATGGCCTGGGCCGGCACCACGGTGGTGGCCGGGCAGGGCACCGGACTGGTCACCGCCACCGGCGACGCCACCGAAACCGGTCGCATCGCCGACCTGATGGCCACCGCCCCCGATCTGGTCACGCCGCTGACGCGCAAGATGGCCCGCTTTTCAACCTGGCTGCTGTGGGCCATCGGCGGCCTGGCGATACTCACCTTCGGTATTGGTCTGGGGCGCGGCGAAGCGGCCTTCGACATGTTCATGGCCGCCGTCGCGCTCGCCGTCGGCGCCATTCCCGAAGGCCTGCCGGCCGCCGTCACCGTCACGCTGGCCATCGGCGTCGCCCGCATGGCCCAGCGGCGCGCCATCGTCCGCCATCTGCCGGCGGTCGAAACCTTGGGCAGCACTACGGTCATCTGCTCGGACAAGACGGGCACGCTGACCGAGAACGCGATGACGGTGCGCGCCATCGTCGCCGACGGCCGCCTTTATGTTGTTGGCGGCCACGGCTACCGGCCCGAGGGCAGAATTGAAGTCGACGGCCAGCCGGCCGCGATTGGCGGCGCACTGCGCGAATGCCTGCTGGCCGGCGCCCTGTGCAACGACGCCAGCCTGCGCCACGAAGGCGGGCACTGGAAAATCACCGGCGACCCGACCGAAGCCGCATTGCTGGTCGCGGCAAGAAAGGGCGGGCTGGACGAACACGTCTTGAATACCGGCTTTCCCCGCCGCGACGAGTTGCCGTTCGACGCCAGCCGGCAGTTCATGGCCACCCTCCATGATGGCGATGGCGCCAGCGTCATCTACGTCAAGGGCGCACTTGAACGGCTGTTGCCGCGCTGCATCGACCAACTCGGCGCCGATGGCGAAGTGGCGCCACTCGATACAGCAGCCGTCGAAACCAAAGCGCACGAACTGGCCGGGCAGGGGATGCGCGTGCTGCTGCTGGCGCGTTCGGTTTTAGCCCCAAATTCGCCGTTGACCGAAATAGGCATCGAAAACCTGACCTTGCTCGGCCTGGTCGGCATGATCGACCCGCCGCGCAAGGCTGTGATTGCCGCCATCCGCAACTGCCACTCGGCCGGCATCCGGGTCAAGATGATTACCGGCGACCACGCTGCAACGGCGCTCGCCATCGCCGGCCAGATCGGCATTTCCGGCCAGCGGGCAATGACCGGCCGCGAACTGGCCGCGCTCGACGACGCAGCGCTCGCTGCGGCGGCGCACGACATCGACGTTTTCGCCCGCGTCGAGCCGGAACAGAAGCTGCGTCTGGTGCGCGCCCTGCAGGAGCGCGGCGAAGTCGTGGCGATGACCGGCGACGGCGTCAACGACGCCCCGGCCCTGAAACAGGCCGACATCGGCATCGCCATGGGGCAGGGCGGTACCGAGGTAGCCAAGGAAGCCGCGGCGATGGTGCTGACCGACGACAATTTCGCCAGCATCGAGGCGGCGGTCGAGGAGGGGCGCGGCGTCTGGGACAACCTCGTCAAGTTCATCACGTGGACGCTGCCGACCAACTTCGGCGAAGGGCTGGTCATCGTCGCCGCCATCGTCTTCGGCGCCACGTTGCCGATCACGCCGCTGCAGATTCTCTGGATCAACATGACCACCGCCGTGCTACTCGGCCTGACGCTGGCCTTCGAGCCCATCGAGCGCGGCATCATGCAGCGCCCGCCGCGCCGCCTGACCACGCCGGTACTCGACGGCGCCCTGATCCGGCGCATCGTGCTGGTATCCGTGTTGCTGCTCGGCGGCGCCTTCGGCCTCTTCCTGCGGGCGCTCGATCAGGGCCACACGCTCCCCGAAGCGCGAACGGTTGCGGTCAACGTCTTCGTGATGAGCCAGATGTTCTACCTCTTCAACTGCCGCTCGCTGACGCGCAGCTTCTGGAGTCTTGGCGTATTTTCCAACCTCTGGGTGTGGGGTGGGCTGGCGGCGATGGCCGTCCTGCAACTGCTGCTCACCTACTGGCCACCGCTCAATGCGGCTTTCCAGACGGCGCCGATCAGTCTCGCAGCCTGGGGGGAAATCATCGCATTTGCGTGGCTATGTTCGCTGGTGGTTGGGGTGGAGAAATGGTGGGCGGGGTTTCACGTGAAACGTGGGGGCAGGTGATTTTTGGGGGGGGTTTGGCTCCGCGCTTGCTGCGCGAGCTGAGCTTTCTGAAGCATGGGGTTCCGCCTTGAGTTTCAGAAAACAACCCTGCACCTCACCCCGAAAAAACCGGCAACGCCAAAAACAGCTTGATCACAATCGCATTGGCAATATCGATGAAAAACGCCCCCACCATCGGCACCACCAGAAACGCCAGCGGCGACGAACCGAAGCGTTCGGTCACCGCCTGCATGTTGGCAATCGCCGTCGGCGTCGCGCCCAGCCCAAAGCCGCAGTGCCCGGCGGCGATGACCGCCGCGTCGTAATTGCGGCCGAGCACCGGGAAGGTGACGAACACCGCATAAACCACCATCAACACCGCCTGCCCGAAAAGCAGGCCAAGCAGCGGCAAGGCCAAGGCGGAGAGTTCCCACAGGCGCAGGGTCATCAGCGCCATCGCCAGGAAGAGGGCGAGCGAGACATTGCCGAGTACCGATACGGCGCGCTCGAATACGTCGTACCAGCCGAGTGCGGCGAGGCCGTTGCGCAACAGGACACCGACGAACAGCACGCAGACGAAAGCGGGCAATTCCAGCAGGCTGCCGACCAGCATCCGCGAAATCGCCTGACCGGCGAGCAGACAGATCGAGATCAGCGCCAGCGTTTCGATCACGGACGGCGCGGTAATCAGGCGCACCTCGTGCGGCATTTCGAAGGTGTTCTTCTGCTGCCCCGCGTTGCCAGCGGCCGGCATCTGCACCCGACGCAGCAGGAATTTGGCGACAGGGCCGCCGAGCACGCCGCCGAGCACCAGACCGAAGGTGGCGCAAGCCAGCGCGATTTCGGTCGCCGAGACGACCCCGTACTGCTCTGCGAATACCCTGCCCCAGGCGACGCCTGTGCCATGCCCGCCGGACAGCGCAATCGAACCGGCCAGCAGTCCGAAGAAGGGCGACTGGCCGAGCGCCGTCGCCAGCAGCAGACCGGTAATATTCTGCAGCACCAGAAAACCGAGCACGACGCCGAGAAAGATTATCAGCGGCCGCCCGCCCTTGCGCAGGCTGGCGAGGTCGGCGTTGAGGCCGATGCAGGCGAAGAAGGTCAGCATCAACGGCGCGCTCAGGCTGGTGTCGAACTGCACCTTGAAATCGAAACCGGTGCGCAGCACCAGCATCAGCAGCGCCACCAGCAGGCCGCCGGCGACCGGCTCGGGGATGGTGTAGGCGGCCAGCCAGCGCACGCGCGTCACGAGCAGTTGTCCAAGCAAAAGCACCGCCGAAGCGGCAACCAGGGTTCCGTAAACGTCCAGTTCGAGCATGATCACAGCTGACAGAATGGGCTGGAAGGCATTTTCACCCGATTCGCCAGGCGCGGGAACTATAATTCTTCACCCCAAGGAGGAAAGATGAGTCATTTCAAACACCACGTCTTTTTCTGCTGCAACCAGCGCGAAGCGGGCGAGACCTGCTGCAATGCGCACGGCGCCAGCGAACTGCAAACCTACGCCAAGGATCGCATCAGCCAGCTCAAGATGAAGGGCCCGGGCAAGGTGCGTATCAACAAGGCCGGCTGCCTCGACCGCTGCGATGAGGGGCCGGTGATGGTCATTTACCCGGAAGCCGTCTGGTACACCTACGTCGACAAGGAAGACGTGGAAGAGATCATCCAGGAACATCTGGTTCACGGCCGCGTCGTGGAGCGCCTGAAAATATGAAAGTCGCCGAAGAAAAAATCCTGATCGATGGCCCGGCCGGCAAGATCGACGTCATCATGGAACGCCCGGATGCCCCGAAGGGCATCGCCCTAATCGCCCACCCGCACCCGATGGGCGGCGGCGCCAACACCAACAAGGTGGCCTACACGCTGGCCAAGACCTTTACCAGCCTCGGCTATGCCGCCTTTCGCCCGAACTTTCGCGGCGTCGGCGGCACTGAGGGGGTGCATGACGAAGGCCGGGGCGAAACCGACGACCTGCTGGCCGTGCTCGCAGACGCCAAGTGCCGCTGCGGCAACATTCCTGTCGCGCTCGCCGGTTTCTCTTTTGGCGCCTATTGCCAGACGCGCGTCGCCAAGCGCCTGAGCGAAAGCGGCCACCCGGCGCAGCGCCTGGTGCTGGTCGGCACCGCCGCCGGTTTCGTCGAAGGCACCCGTAGCTACGACACCGAGGCCGTGCCGCACGACACCATCGTCATCCATGGCTCCAAGGACGAGACGGTGCCGCTCGACAACGTCTTCGACTGGGCGCTGCCCCTTGACCTGCCGGTCGTCGTCGTGCCCGGCGCCGACCATTTCTTTCATCGGCGGCTGCACCTGATCCGCGACATCGTCACCCGCGCATGGCGGCACTGAGCGTCGACACGCTGCGCAAGACCTACGGCGATACGGAAGTCGTCGCCGGTCTTTCGTTCGGCGTCGAAGCCGGGCGCTGCTTCGGGCTACTCGGCCCGAACGGCGCCGGCAAGACGACCACGCTGCGCCTCTGCCTTGGGCTGACCGCCCCCGACAGCGGCGCCGTCAGCCTCAACGGCTACACCATCCCGGCCGATGCGCAAAAAGCGCGGGCGCGGGTCGGCGTCGTGCCGCAGTTCGACAACCTCGACCCCGATTTCACCTGCGCCGAGAACCTCCTCGTCTTCGGCCGCTATTTCGGCATGCAGGACGCCGCCATCCGCGCCCGGATTCCCGAACTGCTTGAATTCGCCAGCCTGAGCAGCAAGGCCGACGCCAGGATTTCCAGCCTCTCCGGCGGCATGAAACGCCGCCTGACGCTGGCCCGCGCGCTGGTCAACGACCCCGACATCGTCTTCCTCGACGAGCCGACCACCGGCCTCGACCCGCAGGCCCGCCACCTGATCTGGGATCGCCTCAAGCAACTCAAGTCGGCCGGCAAGACGCTGATCCTGACCACGCACTTCATGGACGAAGCGGAACGCCTGTGCGACACGCTGATCGTCATCGATCACGGCCGAAAGATCGCCGAGGGCAGCCCGCGCCAGCTGATCGCCGAGCATATCGAACCGCAGGTGATCGAAGCCTACGACGAAACCGGCGGCGACCTGCCGGCTTTTGTCGAAGCACATAGCCAGCTCGCCGGGCGCGTCGAAACCAGCGGCGAAACGGCCTTCTTCTATTGCAGCGACCCGCGCCCGCTGCTCGCCCGCCTGGCCGAAGCGCCAGGCCTGCGCTACGTGCATCGCGCTTCTAATCTCGAAGACGTTTTCATCAAGCTCACCGGCCGCGAACTGCGCGACTGAACGATTTGAAAATTGCCCTTTTTTAGCCGTCGACCGCAACCGACGAGTGACCATGGCAATGGTCTAGAATGATTAGCACAGCACCTCAACCCGACACCCACGGAGGCCCACCATGCAAACCCGTTACCCGTCGCTCCCGTTGTGCAGTCTCTCATTCGCGCTGACCGCCCTGGCGCTTCCCGCCGCCGCCGCCCCGACGGTCTATGAAATGCGCCTGATGACCTACGCCGGCATGGGGGCCGGCGGCATGGGCGGCCTCATGAGCATGTTCACTGGCGGCGGCAGCAGCATCAACCGCAACATGGACTTGCGTCTGACTTCGCCGAGCGACCTGCCGGCCAGCTACCAGGCCGCGCACACGGTGCCGGAGGCAATGCGCATCGGCCCACAACTACCATTGCAGGGCGAGCGCCGCAGCGCTGGCAGCAGCGCACCTGACGGCGAGCCGGACGGCCGCCTGATCATTTACTGGGGCTGTTCGCCGACCGTCCAGAAAGGCCAGCCGGAAATCATCGATTTCCGCACCATGGCCAGCAAGCTGCCGCCCGAACTGCAGGCGATGGCCCGCCAGAGCCGCAGCCAGGGCAAGGCGCCGCGCGATGTCACGCTACCGCCGCGCAGCATCGGCTGGCCGGCCGGCGACAGCAATTTCCGGGGCATTCCGGAGGGCGCCTCGGCGGTCGGCGAGCATGTCGTCAAGGCCAATTTCATGAGCGAGGACATCCGCCTGCCGCTGACGCCGGCCCTCGACTTTCTCGAACCGATGGGCCTCAAGGCGCAGGCGAGCGACCTCAAGGCGGCTATCCCGCTCACCTGGAACGCGCTGACCCGCGCCCGCGGCTACGATTTGCAGGCGGTTTCCGCCGGCGGCAACGACAAGGACATCGTGATGTGGCTGGCGGCACGCAACAAGAGCCCGATGCTGCCGGCCAGCCAGCGTGAATGCACGATCCCCGAAGGCATTTTCGCCAAGGGCGAAATGGCGATGCTGACCGGCACCGCGCATGGCCCGGTGCAAGGTTTTTCCTACCCGCCGCAGAAGCCGGGCGAAAAGAAACCGCTGATCTGGACGGCGACGGTCAACGTCAGCGCCTACGACAGCGTGATGCTCGGCATGGAGATGGCCGCTGCCGGCGCCGCCCAGGATGCCGCGACACCCGGCGTCGGCTCGCTGCTGAAAGGCTTGTTCGGCCGTTAAAAAGACTCCAGCAGCGCGTCAACGGCAGCGGCAAAATCGGCGACGACCAAGGCCGGCCGGATAGCCGGGTTTTCGTCGTCGCCCGGGCGGAACTTGCCGGTGCGCACCAGGATGCCGGCGATGCCGACCTCCTGAGCGCCACCCACATCGTCGCTCAGGTCGTCACCGATCAGCACCGCTGCGTCGGCGGTGACGCCAAGTTCGGCCAAGGCTGCAGCGAAGAAGGCGGGGGCTGGTTTGCCGGTAATCTCGGCAGTGACGCCGGCCGAATATTCGAGCCCGGCGACGAAGGCGCCCATATCCAGCGACATCCCGTCGGTTTCCATGAAGTAGCGGTTGCGCGCCATCGCGATCAGTGGCACGCCCTGCATCAACAGACGGAAAGCCTGGTTGAGGCCGGCGTAGGTGAAATAGTCGCCCATGTCGCCGAGGACGACGACATCCGGATCCGGGTCGCTGGCGCCCATTTCATCGGCAATATTGGGATGCACCAGCCAGTGCGGTCGCAGGCCGCGCTCGCGGACCAGAGTACGGGCGGCGAGGGCGGCGGTCTGGATCTCGTCGGCGTCCAGCGTGAAACCCATCCGGCACAGCTTGGTGTGCAAGACGCGGCCCGGCGTGCGCGTCGTGTTGGTCAGAAAGCGCAGCGCCAGCCCGCTGCCGCGCAATTTCGCCAGCGCCGCAACGGCGCCGGGCAGGGCATCGTCGCCGGTATGCAGCACGCCGGCCAGATCGATAAGCACGGCTCTCGGATTTGTCGGCAAGTGCATGGTTTTCCTCCCGTTTTCCCTGCGCCAGCACATCATAGGGAATGACCGTCGCCGACGCGAAAAGTTTGCCGCGCGGCGCGGTAGAATGAGCTATTCTGCCCTCCCGGCCCGCCCCATGTCCGCCAACTCGCTCGCCATCGCCGGCTGGTTCCCCGTCTGGCAACGCAATTTCCTCGTCTGGCGCAAGCTCGCGTTGCCGTCCATCCTCGGCAACCTGGCCGACCCGCTGATCTACATGCTCGGCCTCGGCTACGGGCTGGGCGCCATGCTGCCGGAAATCGCCGGCCAGTCCTACGTCGCCTTCCTGGCCGCCGGCACGGTGTGCGCCTCGACCATGAACGCCGCCACCTTCGAGGCGCTGTATTCGGCTTTCTCGCGCATGCATGTGCAAAAAACCTGGGACGCCATCCTCAACACGCCGCTCGGGCTGGCCGACGTGGTCGCCGGGGAATTGTTCTGGGCGGCCACCAAGTCGCTGTTCTCGGGCGCCGCCATCCTCGTCGTCGTCGCCGCGCTCGGCCTCACGCACGGGCCGCTGGCGTTGTGGGCGCTGCCGGCCATCGTTCTCACCGGGCTGGCCTTCGCTGCGCTCGGCTTGATCTGGAACGCGCTGGCGCCCTCCTACGACTTCTTCATGTACTACTTCACGCTGTTCATCACGCCGATGACGCTGATTTCCGGTGTCTTTTTCCCCACCGACCAGTTGCCGGGCTGGTTGGCCGCCATCGGCGGCTGGTTGCCACTGGCCCAGGGCGTCGCGCTGGTGCGCCCGCTGCTCGCCGGGCAGGTGCCGCCCGACGCCCTGATCCATATCCTGATCCTGCTGGTCACCGCCGGCATCGCCTTCACCATCGCCCTGCGCCTGACGCGCCGCCGGCTCCTCAAGTAAAATCCGCCGA
>Ga0209310_1002397_pt1 | contig 12062 bp, 9 predicted proteins | sample AD_UKC030_MetaG_FD_184415 | JGI IMG/M metagenome (GOLD analysis project Ga0209310, IMG submission 184415) | Active sludge microbial communities of municipal wastewater-treating anaerobic digesters from USA - AD_UKC030_MetaG (SPAdes) (version 2) | ecosystem: Engineered > Bioreactor > Anaerobic >... | reverse complement strand
GTGGAACTTTACGAATTTTAAATGGAGCAACTCTAACAGTAAATTCAAATAATAGTATTACAATAACTGATTGGGTAAACGTTCAACCTTCGGGAACATTTGATATTCAAAACAATTCCAGTTTGGTTCAAATCAACAATACAACGAACATTGGAAACATTATTTATAGAAGAAATGCAAATATCAGACGTTTAGATTATGTTTATTGGTCATCTCCCGTAGCAGGTTTTAACGTGAATAATATTTCTGCTCCTATTGCCCCTGGTCCAATTTATTCTTGGAATACAACAGTAGCAAATCCAAATGGAGGTCAAGGCAATTGGGTTGGAGCTGACGGAAGCACAATGCAACCCGCTATTGGTTATATTGTACGTGGACCAAATAGTTTTGGTAGCACTCCGGCAATTTTAAATGGAAGTTTTATTGGGGTGCCAAACAACGGACAAATTACAATTCCTATTTCACGAGGAAGTGACACAAATACCGCTTTACATTATGGATTAAACGGAACTCAAATTACTAATTTCAGCGACAACAACAATTTAGTTGGAAATCCATATCCATCAGCAATTCGAGCAAGCCAATTTTTATTCAACAACAATACCAAAATTGAAGGAAATGTAAAATTATGGACACACGGAACTTTACCGGCAACTATTAACAGCCCATTTTATGATACATTTGTATACAATTATACTGCCGGAGACTATTACACTTATAATTTTACCGGAGTTACTTGTTGTCCGGCAGCTTCTGCAGATTTATTCATCGGTGCAGGTCAAGGATTTTTTGTACAAATGAAGGATGGTTCTCCAGCATCAGATAATGTTACATTCACAAATAGTTTGAGAAGTCCGAACTATGATAATAGTTTGTTTTATCGAACTTCTAACATGGCAGTAAGCGATTCTCCTCTAACTTCTTTAGAGCGAAACAGAATGTGGTTTGACATTGTTAATTCAAACGGAATAAATGACCGTACTTTAGTAGGTTATATTGAAGGAGCAACCATGGACAGAGACAGCTTTTTTGATTGTAATACCGCTGTATTAGGCTCAATGACTGTTTATTCTATCTTAAATGAAGAAAGACTTTCTATTCAAGGAAGAAGCCTTCCTTTTGATGAAAATGATATCGTTCCAATGGGTGTTCATATACCTGAAAGCGGGACATATACTTTCGCTTTAGCTGCGGTAGACGGCTTGTTTGAAACTCAAACCATCTATTTAAAAGATAAGTTTTTAAACATAACGCACAATATAAAAACAAATCCTTATACTTTTTCATCTGAACAAGGTTCATTTGACAATCGTTTTGAAATTGTATATTTGAACGAAACACTTAGCAATCCTGATTTTTCCCTTGAAAACGAGATTAGAGTAGTGACTAATGAATTTGTAAACGTTTATTCAACTGTTGAACCAATTGAATCAATAATCGTTTATAACGTTTTAGGACAAAAATTAAAAGAATACAACAATGTGAATGCTAATTCATTCAAACTAACGTCGCTTCAAAAAAACAATACTACATTGCTGTTGAAAATCAAATTACAAAATGAATTAATTAAAATTGAAAAAGTAATTTATTAAAAATAATTAAAGAAATTCCAAAAAGACCTTTGCTTTAAAAAGTAAAGGTTTTTTTCATTTTGATAAGCTTCTCTTTCAAAGCAGATACTTCGATAGGCTAAGTTTCTGTCCTTATATTTTATCCATTTGTATAGAAATTCAAGGCCATACCAAATAAAAAAAGGAATAATTAATAATTCGATTTGTTGCCGAATATGAATTCTTTCGTGATTCAACAAAACTGCATTGTGCTTGTCTCCATGTTGCTTTAAAAAAACAAATGGAAACAACGTAAGACCTCGAAAACCTTTTGGCGTTAAATATTTAAAAACAATCACTATCATTTGTGACAAAGTTGCTAATTTTGTAGCTATGAATATACCAAATTCTGAAAATAAATTAATTGAAGGCGAAGATTTTTATTTTACGGCCGAAGGTTATAAGTGTTTTACAGAAAAATACCATTTAAAAAGAGGCTACTGTTGTAAAAGTGGCTGTCGACATTGTCCCTATGGCTTTGATAAAAAAACCGGACAGTTAAAACCAAAAAAATAAACATGGAAGCAATACAAACCAAGTCATTCAAAGAGCAAATCACAGAAGGAATTCCATCCGTATTACCAGCTATAAAACCTTATGAAATTGAAATAAATCATGCTCCAAAGCGAAAGGAAATTCTTTCTGTAGAAGAAAAAAAACTGGCTTTGCGAAATGCACTTCGGTACTTTGATGCAGAATTTCATGCTACTCTACTACCTGAATTCAAAGATGAATTAGAAAAATATGGTCGTATTTACATGTATCGCTTTCGCCCTGATTACCGAATGTATGCACGCCCAATTTCTAACTATCCGGGAAAATGTGAACAAGCAAAAGCAATCATGTTGATGATACAAAACAACTTGGATTATGCAGTAGCTCAACATCCACATGAGTTGATTACCTACGGTGGAAATGGTGCTGTTTTTCAAAATTGGGCTCAGTATCGATTGACAATGAAATATCTTTCTGAAATGACTGAAGAACAAACCTTAGTGATGTATTCAGGCCATCCTATGGGATTGTTTCCGTCGCATAAAGAGGCTCCTAGAGTTGTAGTAACTAATGGAATGGTAATTCCAAATTATTCCAAACCAGATGATTGGGAAAAAATGAATGCGTTAGGGGTTTCTCAATATGGCCAAATGACAGCCGGAAGTTACATGTACATTGGTCCGCAAGGAATCGTGCATGGAACAACAATTACCGTTTTAAATGGCTTTCGAAAAATCAAAAAAAATCCGGAAGGTTCAATTTTTGTTACATCTGGACTTGGTGGAATGAGTGGTGCTCAACCCAAAGCAGGCAACATAGCGGGCTGTATCACCATTTGTGCAGAAGTAAATCCAAAAATTACTAAAATTCGTCACGAACAAGGTTGGATAAATGAAGTGATTGAAAAGGTGGAAGATTTAGTGATTCGTGTTCGAAAAGCACAAACTCAAAAAGAAGTTGTTTCCATCGCTTACCTTGGAAATATTGTTGATGTTTGGGAACGTTTTGATTCAGAAAATATTCACATCGATTTAGGTTCCGACCAAACTTCCCTGCATAATCCATGGGCTGGAGGATATTATCCGGTAGGACTATCTTTTGAAGAATCAAATGAGTTAATGGCAATCAATCCGGAAATGTTCAAAACAAAAGTGAAAGAAACGTTGGTTCGACATGCAGCAGCCATCAATAAACATACCGCAAAAGGAACTTACTTTTTTGATTACGGAAATGCCTTTTTGTTGGAAGCTTCACGTGCCGGAGCCGATGTAATGGCGATTGATGGTATTCATTTTAAATACCCCAGTTATGTTCAAGATATCATGGGACCTATGTGTTTTGATTATGGTTTTGGCCCGTTTCGCTGGGTTTGTGCTTCTGGAAAACAGGAAGATTTAGCCAAAACTGACCAAATTGCTTGTGTCGTTTTAGAAGAAATGGCTAAATCAGCTCCGATTGAAATTCAGCAACAAATGCAGGACAATATCAAATGGATTAAAGAAGCTCAAAAGAATAATTTAGTGGTAGGTTCACAAGCCAGAATATTATATGCCGATGCCGAAGGAAGAATGAAAATTGCAGAGGCTTTCAATAAAGCGATAGCAAAAAAAGAAATTGATTATGTTATTTTAGGACGTGATCACCATGATGTCTCCGGAACAGATTCTCCATATCGTGAAACCTCTAACATCTATGACGGTTCAAGTTTTACGGCAGATATGGCAATACAAAATGTGATTGGTGATAGTTTTCGGGGGGCAACTTGGGTGTCCATTCACAATGGCGGAGGAGTTGGCTGGGGAGAAGTAATTAACGGTGGATTTGGTATGGTTCTTGATGGTTCTGAGGATAGTGAGAGACGTTTAAAATCAATGCTTTTTTGGGATGTTAACAACGGAATTGCCAGAAGAAATTGGGCACGAAATGAAGGAGCCATCTTTGCAATAAAAAGAGCCATGGAGACGCAACCTTTATTAAAAATTACCATCCCTAGTATAGTTGATGACAATTTATTATAATTTGTTGGCGTTTTAGGTTTCAAGTTAGCCTTAATAACTTGAAACCTAAAACTTGAAACTTGAAACAAAAAAATTACACTATGAAAACAATCAAATTCTTACCCCTGCTTCTGCTCTTTCTGTTTACTTCCTGTAGTTCAGTTAAAGTAAATTATGATTATGACAAAAATGTTGATTTCAATCAGTTTAAAACGTATGCTTTTCAAAAAAGTGGTATTGACAAAGTTGAAATTTCAGATTTAGACAAAAAAAGAATTCTTAGAGCCATTGATGAACAAATGGCTGCCAAAGGATTTACTAAAAGTGAAACCCCAGATTTATTAGTAAACATTTTCACCAGAGAGCGTGAACAAGTTGATGTCAATCAATTTTATGCCGGATGGGGTTATGGTTGGGGTTATGGTTGGAATCCTTACATGTGGGGTGGAAACACTTCCGTTTATTCCTATGTCGAAGGAACTCTTTTCATAGATTTAATCGATGCCAAGAAAAAAGAATTAATTTGGCAAGGTCAGGGTGTTGGTGTTTTAACTCAAAACATAGATAAAAAGGAAGAACTTATCAAAGAGTTTGTGACAAAAATTCTGGCACAATATCCTCCTCAGCAAAAAAAATAACAAAAAATATTTTCTATTAAACCCCTTCATTTCTGAAGCGGTTTTTGTTTTTTAGACTATTAACTTTTAGCCAACGAAGATAAAAAATGTAAAAAGGCTTGTCGTTTTTTTATTATATTTACGCTTCCAACTACAAAGTTTGAATTATGGAAAACCATTTTGAAAGCAATCCTTTGATTGATAGACTTCCGAAGCATTTAAAACAATTTATTAAGCCTCAGGTTTATGAAGATTATACACCCATAAACCAAGCTGTTTGGCGGTATGTGATGCGAAAAAACGTAAGCTACTTATCAAATGTAGCCCATAATTCTTATCTTAATGGGTTAAAACAAACCGGCATTTCGGTAGATAATATCCCGAATATGTATGGTATGAACCGCATATTAAAAGAAATTGGCTGGGCAGCAGTGGCCGTTGACGGATTCATTCCTCCCAATGATTTCATGGAATTTCAGGCTTATAATGTACTTGTAATTGCCTGTGATATTCGTCAATTGGAACACATAGAATATACGCCGGCTCCTGATATTATTCATGAAGGTGCAGGCCATGCTCCTATCATTGCAAACCCTGAATATGCTGAATATTTACGCCGATTTGGTGAAATTGGATGCAAAGCTATTTCTTCTTCCAGAGATTATGAAATGTATGAAGCCATCCGTTTATTATCCATTTTAAAAGAAGCAGAAGACACACCCGAAGCGGAAATTAAAAAAGCGGAAGACCAAGTAGAATTTTTGCAAAATAACATGGGCGAACTTTCAGAAATGTCTCGTATTCGAAATCTGCATTGGTGGACGGTAGAATACGGTTTAATTGGAACACCGGAAAACCCTAAAATATATGGTGCCGGACTGCTTTCTTCCATCGGTGAAAGTGCTTGGTGCATGACCGATGAAGTTATAAAAATCCCATACGATATTTCTGCTGCTGACAAGAGTTTCGATATTACAAAACCTCAACCACAATTGTATGTAACCCCTGATTTTGCTCATTTGAGTTTAGTTTTAGAGGAATTTGCAAATAAAATGGCTGTTCGAACTGGTGGATTATCCGGAATTAAAAAATTAATTTACTCAAATTCTTTGGGTACCATAGAATTAAGTACAGGATTACAGATTTCAGGCCATTTTTCAAATGTGATTGAAGAAGACGGAAAACCGGTTTATGTACAAACCAAAGGTAATACAGCCCTAGCCTATCGCGAAAAAGAATTAGTTGGCCACGGCACACAATATCATGCAGATGGCTTTGGTTCTCCTATTGGGAAACTAAAAGGTATAAATCTTGCAATAGAAGATATGAGTCCAAGAGATTTAAGTGCCTATGACATCTATGAAGCAGAAAAAGTAACCTTAGAATTTGAAGGAAACATTACTGTTACAGGTGAAATTGTAACCGGAACTAGAAATATTCAAGGAGAGATCATGCTGATTAAATTTAAAAACTGCACTGTAACTCATAACGACACAGTTTTATTCAAACCAGAATGGGGTATTTATGATATGGCCGTTGGAAAAAAAGTAATATCCGCTTTTTCCGGTCCTGCAGATGTTGATAGTTTTGATATGATTAACCACGTAGCCTCTTCTCACACCATTAAGGCTAAGAAATCTCCGGAAAGGGAAGAGCTGGAAAAATTATACCTTAACATCAGACAAATTAGAGAAGGAAAAGTTCAACTTAAAACTATTGAACAAACTTTTGAAATCATTAAAAACAAACATCCTAATGATTGGTTATTAGCTGTCGAAATGGTTGAATTATTACATCAGAATGATACTGCTGGAATATTACCTCAGGTATTAATTTATTTGGAAAAATTGAAATCTAATCGTCCTGAAATTGCACATTTAATTAATGGTGGTTTAGAATTAATTTTTGAGAAAGAAAATGCTTAATCGGATAAATTTGCTGCTTGTAGAAATTGATTTTTTTATAATGTAACTTTTGTTACAGCATGCTCAAATTCAACCCATTATCTTTGCGGTATAAATAATAGAAAATTATGGGATTATTAGATATGTTAGGTTTTGGTTCTAAAACCGAAAATGTTAAAGATTTTGTGGACAGAGGAGCTGTTATAATTGATGTAAGAACCGTCGGAGAATTTCAGCAAGGTCATATAAAAGGGGCAAAAAACATTCCGTTAGATATGATTTTTTCGAAAGCAGCGGAAATTAAAAAATTAAACAAACCGGTCATTGTTTACTGTAGAAGCGGAATGCGAAGCAGTCAAGCTGCCTCTGTATTAAAAAATAGCGGTATAGAAGTGATGAATGGTGGCGGATATGAAAGCTTAGAAAGTAAATTATAATAAAAAATAGCTTCTGTTTTGAAGCCGTTTTTTAAATAAATTGATTTAAAATCATCCACAACATAATACGAAAGCAAATTTTAACAGAGAATTAGGTTTTAATTTTTCCTTTTAAAACAGTTTCTGAAACTATTGTTTCCCCATTATAGTGTAATGTCCATCCCATCGTATTGGTCAATATCAAAATTTTAGACAATTCACTGATTAATCGGTTTTCAGCATTAGTTTTCAATTTTGATTTTTCCATTTTTTTTGCGATTTCGGCTTTTACTTTTTTAGTGATTTTGTTATAATCGGCGGTACCAAATGGATTAAAATAACTTTCATCAATGCTGTAAAAATGCACATCAGGACTTATTTTTAATTCAGCCTCGGGTATGTTTTTTATCGTAATGGTTTTAGCAGTTTCATTAATATCATACTTTATTTTACTCAAATCATAGGAAATAGTGACCTCAGCATTGACGACCATTAAAGCTTTCTTTTCAAAAGAAACCAAATCCATAAAATAATTTTTTTGGTCTTTATAGGTCATGACTTGCGAATAATGCCCTTCGGTAACCACTAATTTGGAAACATTTTTGAGCTGTTTTTCAATTAATGCAGAATTGTATTCGATGGTAGAAGAATTACTGGAACGGGTAAAAAACTGATATACAAAGAATGCAATTACAGCTATTACCACTAAATAAATTAATTTCCCTGAACGTCCAATGGCTTGTAATATGGGAACTAAAACATTTTTAACTTGAGTTTCGGTAGATTGATTTCTGCGAGTAGCCATTTGTGATTATTTTACACGAAGATAAAAATTTAAATCAACTTATTTGATTTGGCTTTTTGAATGGCTTCTAATTTATTGTGCACTTGCAATTTGTTATAAATATTTTCGATATGTTTCCGAACGGTTGAAGGGGAAAGTATCAAATTGTCTGCGATTTGGTTATAGTTTAGTCCTTTGCTTAATTGTTCCAAAACCTCAATTTCTCTGGCTGAAAGTTTGATTTCATCTTCTTCAATTTTACTTTCAAATTGCACCGGATTTCGTAGCAATTTAAGTGTTTTTAATGCAATAGACGGATTCATGGCAGCTCCGCCATTTAATGTTTCGATGATTCCCTGATGCAAATCGGTTGGGTTAACTTCTTTCAACAAATAGCCATCTGCACCAGCTTTAATTGCATTAAAAATATTTTCATCATTATCAAAAACAGTGAGCATTATAACTTTAATGTGAGGATATTTTTGTTTGACTATGGCAGTGGCTTCAATGCCATTTAAAACAGGCATATCAATATCCATCAATAAGACATCAATGTTGTGATTAACATCCAGTTTTGTTAATAATTCTGCTCCATTTAAGGCAGAAAACTTCACTTGAATATCATCAAAAAAAGACAACTTCTCTTGTATGGCTTTAATCAAAAAACTATTGTCGTCAATGATAGCAAGTTTGATATTCATAGGGTTAAAATTAAGATAAATTAGTAGTTGATATGAGATGCAAAAATTCAAGTTTCAATTGGATTGCTGTCAACATATTTTGAGTATTTTCTTCTATTATGGCATTTTCATGAGTCAAATCATTTCTTTCATTTTTAATGTTTTGCTCCTTGTTTATTTGATAAAGCAGATGCAACATTATTTTTTGATGTTCTTTAACTTGTGCATTGGTTTTATTTTTAAAATAAACTATCAATAGTGTATAAATTAAAAATAACAAGCCTAAAATAAATTGATTCATAATTTCCCCAAATTGAACTTCAAATTTAATTTATAATTAAAGACTGTTCCATACGGCATTTGCCTTATATTGTTAAATTGGATATTTTATCAACACTGTTGTCCCTTGATTTTCTTTTGAATCTATAATTATTTCAGCTCCTATTTCCGAAGCTCTTTTTTGCATATTATTTAAACCATTCCCTAAATGAACTTCTGCTACTGAAAACCCTTTTCCATCATCAGTAATATTAAAAAACAATACTGAATTTTCTTCTTTCAAATGCACAATAATTTGTTTTGCTTGAGCATATTTTACAGCATTATTTACCGCTTCTTGAATAATTCTATACACATTCATTCCTTCCACCGAAGTAAATTCATGAGCTGAATTGACATTCGGGTCAATACTAAATTCAAATGTAATACCATGAACAGCTAATTGAGCATTATCAATAAAATTAGTGATCCTGATTTGTAAATCTTCCACTGAAATTGAGGATTTATTCATTGCCCAAATGGTATCACGTAATTCTGTGATGGTATTTCGGGTAAAACCACTGATATTGTCAAATTTTGAAACCAATTTTTCTTTGGCAATATCAAAATATTTTAAATTGTCAATGGATGAAATAATAAAAGTCAATTGTGAACCGATGTTATCGTGTAAATCTCTTGAAATTTGTAGTCGCTGCTCTTGTAACTTATTTTGGGTTTCAATTTTTACCAATGCTTCTTTTAATTCAACTTCTTTGAGTAGTTGTATATTTTTAATTTTTTGTTGATTATAGAAAAGATAACCTACTAATCCCAGCAAAATGGCAAACCCGACTGAGCCGTAAATAATTGTGTTTTTTTGTTTTATTTGCAGTTCATTCTCTGCAATTTCTGCTTTGTTTTTTGAAATTTCAGCATCTTTTTGAGCCGATTTATATTTCACTTCTAATTCATGAAGATTTTCTAAATTAGAATTTTTAAAAACACTGTCTTTCGCTGTAAAAAACTTTTTGTTATAATCATTTGCTGTTTTATAATCCGATAATGCTTCATAATATAAGGCATAATTTTCTAAAGCATTCACATAATCTTCTGCTACTTTTGATTTTTTTGCATAATAAAAAGCACTGTCTATATAATTTTTAGCACTTGCATTTCTTTTAAATTCCAGCATTACGAGTGCCAAATTATTATAACTGGCAGCTACTCCCGGAAAATTTTTAATTTCTCGTTCTAATTCAACTGATTTTTCAAAATAATATTTGGCTGAATCTATTTGTTGTAAATAATAATAAATTCCTGCTACATTATTATATGATTCGGCAATTCCTTTTTTATCTTTTAATTTTTCCTCTATTTGGAGAGAATAATTAAAATAACGCAATGCTTTTGTCAAACTGTCTTGGTTGGCTAAAGCGATTGCTAAGTTATTATAGGATTCCGAAAGTCCTTTTTGATACTTCGATTTTTGAAATATAGCAATTGCTTTTCGATGATATACTTTTGCCTTTTCGAGCAGATCCATCTGACTGTAAATCATGCCAATGTTATTGATTACTGTTCCTTGTTGATCAATATCCTTTTTTGATTCATATATTTTTAAAGCAATCAAATAATTCTTTAGTCCTTCTTCATAAAACCCCAATGATCTTTTACAGGCTCCAATGGTATTGTTGCAAGAAGCAATTAAAAGTGAATCATTTGATAATTTTAAGGCTTTCTCTGCATATTTTATAGCTTCTTTAAATTCCCCTTTTAAACGAAAAAGAACAGCATAATTACTATATGTGACAGACAACTCCTTTTTATTTTCAAGTTGCAATGCTTTTTTTTCTGCTGATTTTACTAGCTGCATGGCTTTTTCGGGTTCCGTTCTGTGAATGTCCATGGCTTTTTCGTTCAATTGCTTAGCTGAATAGGTCTCAAAAGACTGACCATTTGCCAATTGAACAAAAAATAAAATCAGAAAAACATATTTTAATCCAAACCCCTTTTCAATTATTTTTTTCATTGTATCAACTATTAAAATGATTTAAAGACAATTTAACTAAACTGCCTTTTTCAAGGGTTATAAAATCAATTTCTGCCCCTAGTTCCTGAGCTCGTTTTCTACAATTAGAAAGTCCATTACCTTCTATTATTTCGTTCAATAAAAACCCTTTACCATTATCACTTATTTCAATTATTAATGTATTGTTGGCGATATAAATTTGAATTTTTATGGAAGTACATCCGGAATGCTTAATGGAATTATTAAGAGTTTCTTGTATAATTCTATAAATATTCATTCCTTCCACAGATGAAAATTTAAGGTTGCTTGGGCATTTTTTGTCTATTGAAAATTCAAAAGCAATTCCATGTGTAGCCACTTTAGCCTTTTCAATAAAATTAATAATCCTTATTTGCAAATCTTCAATTGTAATTTCATTTTTATTCATGGCCCAAATCGTATCCCTCAATTCAGTAATTGTATTTTGAGTAAATCCACTAATATCATCAAATTTTGTTACTAACTTTTCTTTAGCAATATCAAAATATTTTAAATTGTCAATGGAAGAAATGATAAACGTTAATTGGGAACCGATGTTATCATGCAAATCTCTTGAAATTTGGAGTCTTTGTTCCTGCAATTTATTTTGCGTTTCGATTTTCACAAGGGCTTCTTTTAATTCATTTTCTTTTATCAACTGACTATTTTTTAGTTTTTGTTGGTTGTAAAATAAAAAACCAAGCAATAAGAAAGAGACAGAGGCACCAATTGACAAATACAATTGCGTATTTTTTTGTTTTATTTCTAATTCTCTTTCGGCAACTTTAACTTTAGCCCTGGCTAAATCTTTTTCTTTTTTTTCAACTTGATATTTAGTTTCAATCTCTGAAACTGCTTTTTGTACTTCTAATCCAATAATTACATTTTGCAATGAATCTTTACTTACTTGATTTAAATAAGCTGCCTTAAAATCATTTTGTAATAGTGCTAATTGTATTTCGCCATAATAATAATTTTTTAAACCGGCCTGATCTTCCGTCTCAATACAATATTTTTTGGCTAATTCATTCGCTTCTTTTGCTTTTACTATATCTTTTTTTGCCCTGTAAATATCCGTTAAACCTAGGTAAGCATAAGCTAGAATGGATGGTGCTTCAAGTTGTTCCCCAATTTGAATGGCCTCAAGGCAGGAAGAATAAGCTTCTGCTATTTTACGCTCATTGTATTGTAAGGACGATAAATTATTCAGTGTAATGGCGATGCCTCTTAAATCATTTATTTTTCTTTTATTAG
>Ga0209310_1002396_pt1 | contig 12076 bp, 9 predicted proteins | sample AD_UKC030_MetaG_FD_184415 | JGI IMG/M metagenome (GOLD analysis project Ga0209310, IMG submission 184415) | Active sludge microbial communities of municipal wastewater-treating anaerobic digesters from USA - AD_UKC030_MetaG (SPAdes) (version 2) | ecosystem: Engineered > Bioreactor > Anaerobic >... | reverse complement strand
ATGCGTATTCGTTTCTCCCAACCTTGGAAGAGATCGACCTGTTCCTTTTCAACCAGGGAAACGAGCGGCGCCTGTATGACAAGCTCGGCGCCCAACAGCGCATCCTCGATGGCGTGCTGGGCGTCGGGTTCGCTGTCTGGGCTCCGAATGCGCAGGGGGTCAGCGTGGTGGGGGATTTCAACCACTGGGACGGACGCTACCATCCGATGCGTTTGTTGGGGGTGTCCGGCGTTTGGGAGCTTTTCATCCCGGGCCTGGACGAGGGCGCGCATTACAAGTTCGAGGTGCGAAATGCGCACGGACTGCCCGTGCTCAAGGCCGACCCGTTTGCCACGCGCTTCGAGGTGGCGCCCAAGAACGCCAGCCTCGTCTGGAACACGCGCAAGTTTGCCTGGACCGATGACGCCTGGATGGAGCGACGACGCCAGTGCAATCCGTTTCAGTCGCCCCTGTCCATCTACGAAGTCCACCTTGGATCATGGCGCAAGCAGGCGGTCGGCCAGTCACTCGGTTACCGCGACCTGGCCAGCCCGCTCGTTGACTACGTCCAGCGGATGGGGTTCACGCATGTCGAGTTCCTTCCCGTGGCGGAGCATGCCTACTACCCAAGCTGGGGATACCAGGTCACCGGTTTCTACGCACCAACCAGCCGCTACGGCGCCCCCGAGGACTTCCAATACCTCGTCAACGCCCTGCACGCGGCCGGCATCGGCGTGATCGTGGATTGGGTGCCAGCCCATTTCCCCCGCGATGACTGGGCCCTCGCCCGTTTCGACGGAACCGCCCTGTACGAGCACGAGGACCCGCGGCAGGGGACTCACCAGGACTGGGGCACCTACGTCTTTAACTTCGGTCGCCACGAAGTCCGGAATTTCCTCACGGCGAACGCGCTCTTCTGGTGCGAGCGATACCATGTCGATGGCCTGCGCGTCGATGCCGTGGCGTCCATGCTCTACCTCGATTACTCGCGCAAGGAAGGCGAGTGGATCCCCAACCGCTACGGCGGACGGGAAAACCTCGAAGCGATCGAGTTCCTCAGAGAGTTCAACCACATCATCCATACCGAGCACCCCGGCGTGTTGACCATTGCCGAGGAATCCACCGCCTGGCCCCAGGTGACCCGGCCTCCCTATCTCGGCGGCCTCGGCTTCAGCTTCAAGTGGAACATGGGCTGGATGCACGACACGCTCGGCTACTTCCGTCGGGATCCCGTCTTCCGCAAGTATCACCAGAACGATCTGACGTTCGCGATGCTCTACCACCACCACGAGAACTTCATCCTGCCCCTCTCCCACGACGAGGTTGTGCACGGCAAGGGCTCCCTCCGCGGACGCATGCCCGGCGACGATTGGCGGGGCTTCGCCAATCTCCGCGCACTCCTCGCTTACCAGTGGCTTTTCCCGGGCAAGAAACTCGTGTTCATGGGGGCGGACATCGGTCAGAAGAACGAGTGGGACGCCAATGGCCAGGTGGATTGGTGGTTGCTCGAAGCGGGCCCCTACCATGTCGGGGTGCAGCGTTTCCTCGGCGACCTCAACGGCCTGTACCGCAAGCACGCCGCCTTCTGGGAAGGCGACCACGATCCCCGCGGCTTCCAATGGATCGATTGCGCAGACCATGAGAATTCCGTCCTCTCCTTCCTGCGGCGCCCCCTTGGCTCGGGCCGCGAGTTCGTCGTCGTCCTGAACCTGACACCGGTCGTGCGCGGAAACTACCGCATCGGCCTTCCGCGGGGCGGGTTCTGGACCGAGGTGCTCAACAGCGACGCGACAGTTTACGGAGGCAGTAACCAGGGCAACGCCGGCGGCGTCCACGCGGAATCCGTCCCGGCCCATCAGCAGCAGTTCTCCGCCCGGTTGACCCTCCCGCCGCTCGGCGTGGTCGTGCTCGGCTCCGATGAGTCTTAGGTCCGTGCAGAAACAAATCCCGATTCTCCACAGTCCCTGGCATTTTGGGGTTCCCTTGCCTTTCCCCTTTCGATAGCGTCCCGACTTCATGGACCCCCTCGATGCCCAGCGGATTGCGCCTGATGTGCTCAAATTGCCCGCGCGGCAGACCACGGCGCCCCTCCCCCAGGCGCAGCTCTGCTTCCGCATTGCATTCGCCGCAGCCATTGTGAGCGGCATCGTCTGCTTGAGCGCAGTGCTCTCTGGACATGGCTCCGGCGGCGTCGGACGCTGGTCTGCCGGCGCCCTCTTCGTGTTCTCAAGCGTCGCGATCCTCAGTTGCCTGGGCCACCGCTTGCCCCCGCAAAACCTGTGTGCTGTCCTGCTCGTCTCCTGGGCCAGCGCCTCTCTCGGCCTCACGCTCGCCCTCAAGTCCCATGTCTTCCTGGACGCAGTGACCTATGCCGACGGATTCGGCCCACGAATGCTCGGCATCGTCCCGTGGCAGTTGCCCTTCCTCTGGCTTGCCCTGGTGCTCAGCAGCCGCGAGACCGCCCGTCTCATCCTCCGCCCCTATCGGCGCGACCCCCACTACGGCTACTGGTTGATCGGCCTCGCCGCCCTCCTGGTTCTGGGCGTGGATCTGGTCTTGCAGCCGTTTGCGGTGCGCGTGGCCGGATGGTGGCGATTCGAGACCTCACCCGCAGCCTCGAGTTGGCTGGGTGTCCCGTGGGTCGTGTTCCCCACCAATGTCGTTCTGACGCTCCTCGTGCTCCTCTTCGTCAGCCCCTGGCTCATCGCCAAACGCGCTATCCCGACCGCCCGCAACCTTTGCCCCCTCATGGTCTGGCTCCTCCTCAACCTCTGCCTTCTCATCGGAAGCACGGTGGCCGGACTCTGGCTCGCAATGGCCGCATCTCTGGCGGGAATGGCCGCCGCGGTCTTCTTCACACGGCGCGCCCGTGCGGCGTTTCCGGCGATGCCCGACGAGGCTGCGAGGATCTAGCCCTTCGACACATCAGTTCGCATACGAACCTATGGCTCAAGACTGGTGCTGAGCGAGCCACGGCTTGGTCGGTGTTGTTTTGCTTCCGAGTCGAGGCACCACTGCGATCCACCCCGCACCAATTTCGATCCTCAGCCCGGCCTCTCATCGCGTCGGAGTCCGCTTCGTCAACTGCAGCTTGCTCACGCGCGGGCCGTCGGTTTCCTCGACGCGCAGTTCGTAATGACCGAGCGTGAGAGTATCGCCCGGCTTTGGAAAGCCGCCCAACCGTTGTGTGACAAGACCGCTGGTGGTCGTAATCCCCTCTTCCCGCAGCGGCGCTCCAACCAGATCAGACAGCTCGTGCAAAGGCAGAATCCCATCCACATCCCAGGTCTGGTCGCTCGTCTGGATAAAAAGGGGCTTCTCCTGGTCGAACTCGTCCTGGATCTGCCCGACCAATTCCTCGAGCAAGTTCTCCAAAGTCACCATCCCCACGGTGCTCCCGTACTCGTCCACCACGATCGCCAGGTGCAGCCGCCGTTCGAGAAACAACCCCAACACACGCTCGAGCCGCGCCGTCTCCGGCACGTAGATCAGCTTGCGCGCCACCGGTCGCAATTCGCCTCCTGTGCGCGCCTTGTGCCGGGATGCGTAAAGATCCTTGATGTGCACAACACCCACTGTCCGGTCCAAATCTCCATCCTCGCAGAGCGGGAACCTCGAGTACCGGCTCCGCTCGGCGATCTCGATGCATTCCGTCACACTGCCGCGCGTGTCGAGGGCTGTGATCTCGCGCCTCGGTCTCATGACCTCGCGCACAATGCGCTGGCGAATATCGAGCGCATTGAGCACCAGGTTCCTGCTCAAAGCCGTCTCCCCGCTCCGGCACGTCGCCGTGGAAATGAGCAGCCGCAACTCCTCCTCGGAATGGCCGTGCTCCGATTCGCTCGACGGCGCGATCCCAAGCTTGCCCAGGATCCAGCCCCGCGACCGGTTCAGTATCCAGATGAACGGCCATGTCAGGTAGTAGAACATCTCCAGCCAGCGCGCCGTCCAGAGTGAGACCGCCAGAGTCTTGCGAATCGCCAGGGACTTGGGCACCAGTTCGCCCACCACAATCAGCAGAAACGTGCTGACCAAAAAGCCGACTGAAAACTCAACCGTCGTTCGAACCGCCGGCGACTCGACCGCCAGCATCTGAAACACCGGACGCAGCAGTGCCTCGAACACCGGCTTCACCAGCGCTCCAGTCGCAATCCCGCACAGCGTGATGCCGATCTGAACGGTGCTGATGCAGGATTCCAGATTCGTCGCCAAACGCCGGGCGATCCGGGCTCGCCGATGCCCCTTCGCGACCAGCGCATCCAACTGTGTCCCCCGCAGCCTCACGAACGCAAACTCGGCGGCGACGAAGAAGCCGTTCAGAAAAACCAAGCCCAGGACAGCCAGAAGCTTGAGCAACGTCAGACTGTATCCCTCGCCGTTCATCTCACCAACTCACCTCCCCGAAGATGTGGCGAAGGATGTCGTGCAACGTCACAATCCCGGCTTCGTTCCGGTTCCGATCCAGCACGATGGCGATGCGCTGGCCCGACTGCCGCAAGCGCTGGAGAGCCACCTCGAGCCGCACCGACTCCTCGAGGTAAAGCGCTGGTTGCAGAAATGCTCCAACCGGCTTGCTTTCGTCCAAATCATTCTGGTAAAGAGAGTTGCGCAAAGTCGCGATCCCGACAACCCGACCGCTGGCCGGATCCTTCACCGGCATCCGATTCAAGCCCGTCTCGCGGCACACCTTGAAAACCTCGGTGATCGGTGTCGCCGTCGTCACCGTGACCACCTTGCTCAGCGGAGTCCCCACGGCCCCAACCGTCAGATTCTGAAGATCCAACACGCGATTGACCATCGTGCGCTCTTCCTTGGTCAGGGCATGCGAACTCTCTTGCATCAAATACCGCAGCTCCTCCCGGTTGGCAAAAAGCCGTCCTGTGAACTTGTGGCCGCCGGTTGACTTCAAAAGGACCTCCGCCAGCCAGGCGACCATCGCGACCAGCGGCGCCAAAGTGAGATGAATGACGCGGAAGAGCCGAGCCAGACCCAGACAAAGCCGGTTCGAGTACTGACGAAACAGCATCTTGGGCAACAGATCCGCCAGGGCGTAAATGAGAAACACGGCGGCCGCCAGCGTCAGCCAGAGCCATACCCCTCCCGCCAGCCAGCGATGCAGATACAGAAACGTCAGGCCCACAAGCAGGAATTCCGCCAGCGTGCTGCCAACCAGAATCGTCCACAGAAACTGCTCCGGTTGCTCGAGAAACTGATGCAAAATGCGCGCCGAGGTGCTGCCGGCGCGCATCTGTTGCCGGATGCGCAGCCGGCTCAGGGCGAATACACCCGCTTCCATCCCCGAAAACAGAGACAGCAGGGCCGCCACCAGCACCAGCAACAGCATGGTCCAGACGTGCCCCATCAAATCGCTGCCCCTCCTGTCTTCCTGTAATCCTCGACGACCAACTCCCGCACACGTCGGTCGTCCACTTGCGTCGCCCGCAACCGGAGATTCCCGAATCGCACCGCATGCCCGGCAGGCGGCACAACCTCGGCCACCGCCACAAGCAGCCCGCCCATCGTGTCGACGTCCGGCACCTGCCCTAAGTCCGGGTACTCCCGGCGGAAATCCTCGAGGCGCATGGTGCCGCTTACCCGCCACTGGCCCGCCCCCAGCCGTTCCACGACAAAACCCTCCGCCTCGCCCTCGCCCTGGATGCGCCCTACCATCGACCCGAGAATGTCCTCCGTCGTCACCAGCCCCGATGTGCTCCCGTATTCGTCCACGACGATGGCCACACCGCGCCTCTGCCGTTGCAGGCTCTGCAACAGCCGCAGCAGGTTCGTGGTCTCAGGCACGAAAGACGGAAGGTCAACGATCTCGGAAAGATCCTGCTCCGGATTCAGCAGCAGCTCCCTGGTGTTGAGAATCCCGACAATCGTGTCAGGGGTCTCGTCGTAAAGCGGCAGCCGCCGGTGCTTGTAGCGCCGTGCGGCTGCGATCATCTCAGAAACCGGCAAGTCGTCCGGCAGCGCGTGCATCTGCGCTCGGGGACGCATGACGTCTTTCGCCGTGTGGCGATCCAGATTGATGATCTGCAGGATGATCTCCTTCTCCGACTGCGCCAATGCACCCTGCTGGAAACCGAGTTCGAGCAACTCGGCGTACTCCTCGTCCCCCCCTGTCACAGGCAACCGCATCGACTCCGGCACGGCCCATCGCAACACCTGAGTGTTGAATTGACGGGCCAGCCAATGCAGAGGACGCGTCAGTGTCTGCAACAGCGCCATCGGACGCGCCACCCGCAACGCCCAAAACTGAGGCGATCGCACCGCCAGCGTCTTCGGAATCACCTCGCCTCCAACCAGGATCAAAACCAGAACGCCAAACGACGTCGCCAAAGGCGGCCATTCCTCGTTGAGCACCACCCACAGCCCCAAACTCACCAGCCCGGCGCTCGCAAATGTGTTTCCCAGAACGATCGTGGCCAGCAAATCCTGCGGCGTCGCCAACAGGCGCGCCACCACCCGCCCGCGGTCCCCCTCTCGCTCGGCCAGTTGCTCGGTCTGCCACTTCCCAAGGGTGAATAGAGCGGTCTCCGCCAGTGCGAACGCAAAACTCGCACCGGCAAAAAGCAGAAAGCCCGCAATCACCAGAATGGGCAGCGCGAACATCGCCCCGAGTATGCCGGCGTGAACCGCCGCCCACAAGCCCCAGTAACCGGCCTTCTGTTCCAACCTCCCTGACACATCAAGTCCCGACCGCGGCGAATCCGAAGACTCCACGATGTGGACGAATGCGTGCTGGACGAACTGGGCCTCGCCTTAGGGACAATCCACTACCAGCCACGTCTGGGGCCAGTCGCCTGTTTCCTGATGCAAATCGCTGACCACGTACATGATTTTATTAAGTGACAGGTTCGTCATTATTGACATGTCATTGGTGTTGGCGTACCTGTGTGTGCGGCAAGGGTGGAGGTGATGGAGTGAGTGTAATGAGTGGAATGGAGTGAGTTGAAAGAGAGGGTATTGTATGCGGATGGCACGGATCAAGATCAGGGGGCGAGGGGCGGTGTATCACTGCATCTCGCGCGTGGTGGGCGGGCAGAGGCTATTGGGGTCCTTGGAGAAGGAGAAGCTGCGGGAGATGCTCTGGCAGCAGGCGGCCTTCAGCGGTGTGGAGGTGATCACCTACTGCCTGATGGCCAACCATATCCACCTGGTGGTGCGGATTGGTGGGGAGGTCAGTGCGACTGACGCGCAACTGGTGGAGCGAGCGCTCAAGTTCTACGGCAAGAAGAGCCTCTACGTGCAGACGCTGCGCAAGGCGTTGGAGAAGCAGGGGGCGCTGCCCGAGGATCTGCGGGAGGGTTTGCGGGGGCGGATGGGGGATGTATCGGGGTTCATGAAGGAGCTCAAGCAGCGGTTCAGCAAGTGGTACAACCGGCAACAGAACCGGTACGGGACGCTGTGGGCGGAGCGGTTCAAGAGCGTGGTGGTGGAGGATCAACCCAGTGCGGTGCAGGCGGTGGCGGCGTACGTGGATCTGAATGGGGTGCGGGCCGGGTTGGTGAAGGATCCCAAGGAGTACCGGTGGTGCGGGTACGCGGAGGCGGTGGGGGGGAATGGGTTGGCGCGCAAGGGATTGGGGAGCATCTATGGGTGGGGGGATTGGGAGAGGGTTGGGCGGGAGTATCGGCAGGTGTTGTTGGTGAGCAGCGGGAGCGCCGGGAGCAGCGGGAAGGTGGTGCTGGATGCCGAGGAGATCCGGCGTGAGTTGAAGAGGAAGGGGGAGTTGAAGCTGGGAGAGGTGTTGCGGTTGCGGGTGAGGTATTTCAGCGACGGGGTGGCGTTGGGGTCCAGGAACTATGTGAACGAGGTATTTCGGGAGTTCCGGGACCGGTTTGGGGTGAGGCGGCGGGATGGGGCGCGTCCGCTGCGGGGATTGGGCGCGCTGGGGGAGTTGGCGACGATGCGGGATTTGCAGGTCAATGTCGTGGGGTAGTGTCGACGGGAGATGGATGGAAAGGACACTGTCTGCTCGAATCGAGGAGCGATGCGGTTTCGTGTTTCCGATGTGGTCAAGGGGGGCGTTGTACCGCTTGGCAATGCAATCGCCGTGATGGTAGAGTGCGGTCTGGAGAGCGGCTCATTTGAGCATTCGCCGCTGTTCCGCACAATCGAAGATGAGCAGACTATGAACCCGACCTCAGCGTTTAAGTTGGTTGAAACCGTTCGCCAGGAGGCTCGGTTCGCCCTGCTGGCGTTTCAGAACTTGCGCGTTGCCCTCAACGAAGCGGATCAGGAGCGCATCTTTCTTTTTGCGCATGCCATGGCACACCACGCAGGCCAGGTGGGGTGTTTTCTGGCTCCGTCGCGCGCATCATCGGCGGCGCGCGGCGAGTTTCTTCGGGCCCAACTGAAGGTCGAGGGCGGCAGCCCGCTGCTCATGCCGGCGCTGCGCGACATGCTGAAGCGCGCAGCGGACGAGGGCTACGAAGACTGGGTGGGTAGCTTGGAGAAGCTCGACTACCTCGAGATGAGTGTGATGCCGCAAGGCGCGCTGGCGGGTTCGAGTCCGGACGTCTTCCAGCGCCGGATCGATCCGGATTCACTGCAGTTTGGTTATCGGGATGATTCGCTGGATTTGAGCCGCCTGGCGCAGGAACTGCGGCGATTCGAGGGGGCGTGTCAATACTGGCTGCGCGGGCACTCGCCGTGGTAGGAGGCGGCTGTTCCAGAGCCGGGAAGGCCGTGGATCGTTCACGGCATCGGGTTTCCTCGAGCGCGGCATTGCAGGGACTGCGGGGAGGTGTTTGGCCACCGGGCGTCATGAGGCAATCTCCTTGTCAACTCGGGAAGCGGAGGCTATATGCAGCGTCCGATGCTCGCCAAACGGGTCATTCCTTGCCTGGATGTGCACGATCGACAAGTCACGCGCGGCGTCCGGTTCGGCCGGGCGGAGGCGGGCGAACTGCGCAATGTCGGCGATCCGGTGGCCCTGGCCCTCGAGTACAACGCGCAAGGGGCGGATGAGTTGGTCTTCTTTGACATCACCGCCAGCGCCCATGCGCGTTCCACGATGCTTGATGTGATCGCCGAGGTTGCGAGCCACTGTTTTATGCCGCTGACGGTCGGGGGAGGGGTTCGGACGATCGAGGGGATGCGCACCATGCTCGAGGCCGGGGCGGATAAAGTGAGCATCAACTCGGCGGCATTGGCGGACCCCGATCTGATCCGGAGCGGGGCTGAGAAATTTGGCAGCCAGTGCATCGTGGTCTCGATCGACGTCAAGCGGGTGCGTCCGGGCCAATGGGAAGTGTTCTCGCACGGGGGGCGGCGCCCGACCGGCCTGGAGGCCGTGGGTTGGGCGAAACGCGCTGTCCGCCTCGGGGCGGGCGAGATCGTTCTAAACAGCATAGACGCCGACGGCACCCGGGCGGGCTATGATCTGGAGATTACACGCCGTGTCAGTCAGGGTGTGAACGTGCCGGTGGTGGCCAGCGGCGGCGCAGGCCACTTGGATCACATGGTTCAGGTGCTGACCCAAGGCGCAGCGGATGCCGTGCTGGCGGCCAGCGTATTCCATTTTGGCACATGCACAGTAGCGGATGTCAAACAGCACCTGGCCGCTCACGGCATTGCGGTGCGTGCGCCCGCGGCCGGCCTTCTGCCACGGACCGGCGCGGCCTCACCATGTGGCATTGGATCACACGCATGAGTTTTTTCGACGAGTTGAAGTTCAACGCCGAAGGCCTGATTCCGGCCGTTATCCAGGAGGAGTCGACCGGACGGGTGCTGATGCTGGCCTGGATGAACCGGGGGGCACTCGAGAAGACGCTTGAGTTGGGCCAGACGGTATTCTGGAGCCGGTCCCGGCGGAAGCTGTGGATCAAAGGCGAAACGAGCGGGCATGTGCAAAGGGTGAAGTCCGTCGCGTTTGATTGCGACGGCGACACTTTGTTGATCCAAGTCGAGCAGGCGGGCGCCGCGTGCCACGAGGGGTACAAGTCCTGTTTCTACCGCGCCGCGGAGGACGGTGGATTGCGGATCCGGATCACGGAGCCGCGGCTGCGGACGCCGGACGAGATCTACGGCAAGCAGTGAGGGTTTTGCCGCGATGCACTGCCCCACACGGAGCGAATTCGCCACGCTTGCCGAACACGGCAACCTGATTCCCGTGGCCCGGCGTGTGCTTGCGGACTATGAGACGCCGCTCTCGGCCTACCTCAAGATACGCGGGTCGGAAGAGTCGTTTCTGTTCGAGTCGGTCGAGGGGGGCGAGCACCTTGGGCGCTATTCCTTTGTCGGGTGTGCGCCGCGGGCCGTCATCGTCCAGCACGGGGACACGGTTGAACTGCGCGAGCATGGACGCCGCGCGGCCGAGTGGAAGGTGAGGGGAAGCGGGGCCGACGAACCGGGCCGTGTGCGGGACGGGTTGGCGGCGGTGGCCGATGTCCTCAGGCGGTTTCATCCGGTGAGCGTTCCCGGCTTGCCGCGGTTTACGGGCGGCGCGATCGGGTATCTCGGGTACGAGTTCATTCACGATGTGGAACCCGTGGTGCCGCGTCCTGTGCGGGACGACCTTGGCACGCCCGTCCTGTATTTCCTGATAGCGGATCAACTGTTGGTGTTCGATCGAGTGGCGCAAACGTTGACGGTGATGGTGAATGCGGTGATCGAGCCGGGCGCCGATCCGGGCCGGGCGTATGACAAGGCCGTGACCGAGATCGAGAGGTTGGTGTCGCTGCTCGAGCAGCCCAGCCATCACCCCGCGGTCACGGCAGATCCCGACGCCCCGCCGCTGGCGTTCACCTCGAACCAGCCCCGCGAGCGCTTTCTTGCGAATGTGCTCAAGGCGAAGGAGTACATCACCGCGGGCGACATCATTCAGGTCGTCGGCTCGCAGCGATTCTCCGCCCGTGTGCGGGCGACTCCCCTGGAGATCTACCGCGCGGCGCGCACCATCAATCCTTCGCCCTACATGTTCCTGCTCGAGTTGGACGGTTTCGCGCTGGTTGGGGCGTCTCCCGAGATCCACGTCCGCTGCGAGGATCGGCGCGTCGAGATCCGCCCGATCGCGGGGACCCGTCCGCGCGGCCGGACCGCTGAGGAGGACGTGGAGCAGGAGCGGGATTTGCTGGCCGATCCCAAGGAACGCGCTGAGCATGTGATGCTGGTGGACCTGGCGCGAAACGACCTCGGGCGCGTCTGCGAGTATGGCACCGTGAAGGTGCGGGACCTGATGGTCATCGAGAAGTACAGTCACGTCATGCACATTGTGTCGCAAGTGGAAGGCCGGTTAGCGGCCGACAAGACGCCGTTCGACCTCATGCGGGCCACGTTTCCCGCGGGGACGCTGTCGGGGGCGCCGAAGATTCGGGCGATGCAGATCATTTCCGAGCTCGAGCAAACGCAGCGGGGGCCTTACGGCGGGTGCGTCGGGTATTTTTCTTTCGGCGGGAACCTCGATTGCTGCATCACGATCCGGACCGCCCTTCTGAAGGACGGTCATGCGTTCGTGCAGGCGGGCGGGGGCTGGGTGAGCGACTCGAAGCCGGAGAACGAGCTGGCGGAGACCGTCAACAAGTCGAAGGCGATGTTCAAAGCCCTCGCGATGGCGGAGAGCTTCACGGGCCAGGGATCACAAGCCGCGCCCCCCGCGAAGGCGAGCTCACGGGGTTGATCCAGGGGGGGGCTTGCGTTCGGGCCCGGCTTCGGTGTTCAGGGTGCGCCCGATCGTCTCCAGGCGCCGTTCGAGGTCGGCGATGCGTTTCAGGAGGTCGGGGAGCCGGTCCAGGGCAATGAGCTGGCGCTTCATCTGCCAGTCCGGTCGCGCGGGCGATCCCATCCACCGGCCCTTGTCGGGGATATCGTGCATGACGCCCGATTGGGCGGCCACGAGGACCTGGTTGCCGATCTTGAGGTGGCCGGCGAGGCCGGCCTGTCCGGCGAGTGTGACGTAGCTGCCGAGTCGGGTGCTGCCGGCGATGCCGACTTGGGCGACCACCAGGCAATGCTCGCCCACGACCACGTTATGACCGATCTGGACCAGGTTGTCGATCTTGGTGCCTTTGCCGATCACGGTGGATCCAAGGGCTCCGCGATCGATCGTCACGTTGGCCCCGATCTCGACGTCGTCGTTGATCACCACGTT
>Ga0209310_1002394_pt1 | contig 12086 bp, 13 predicted proteins | sample AD_UKC030_MetaG_FD_184415 | JGI IMG/M metagenome (GOLD analysis project Ga0209310, IMG submission 184415) | Active sludge microbial communities of municipal wastewater-treating anaerobic digesters from USA - AD_UKC030_MetaG (SPAdes) (version 2) | ecosystem: Engineered > Bioreactor > Anaerobic >... | reverse complement strand
GTGCCCGTTTTGCATCGGTAAATTTTTTGATGAGTGCCGGGATCACGTGCGAGCTTGCCGGGTCAAAGTTATCGCCGGGCCCGTACAGGTTGACCGGCAGGAGGTAGATTGCATTGAATCCGAACTCCTGCCGGTACGCCTGCGCCTGGACGAGGAGCATCTTCTTCGCAAGCCCGTACGGCGCATTGGTCTCTTCGGGATACCCCTTCCAGAGATCTTCCTCCCTGAACGGTACGGGCGTGAACTTCGGGTAGGCGCAGATCGTTCCGACAACCACGCACTTCCCGACGTTCTCCCGGTATGCCGCCTCGATCATCTGGATCCCCATGATCGCGTTGTCGAAGAAAAGCTGCGCGGGGCAGGCCTGGTTGTACCCGATCCCCCCGACCCGGGCGGCGAGGTGGATGACCACATCCATGTCTTTGACGACCCGGGTGCAGTTCTCCGGCTTCCGCAGGTCGATCTCCCGGCTCCGGGGAACCCTGATATCGTGGCGCTCAACCCCGCTCCGGACAAGTTCGGTAACGACCTGCGAACCGAAGAAACCTGCTCCGCCGGTCACGAGGACTTTTTTCCCGGATAAGTATGTCATGGCCTGTCCTTTTGTTGTCAAAAGATTTTTTTCGCAGATCTTCCCACGGGGGGCCGGCGGACTGTTTCGTCAGTCGTTCTTCCACCACCGGTGCGGGAACTTCTTCTTCAGGATGGCATCCCCCTTCCCGATGGACTTCAGCCCGGCAGCCCGCATATCTGCATCCACCATGATTTTTACGAGATCGGCGAACCTGACGGATGGTTTCCACTTCAGTTCCCGACCGGACTTTCCCGCATCCGCGATCAGGACCTCGACTTCCGTGGGCCGGAAATATTTCGGGTCGATCCTGACATGCTCGTCCACGTCGAGCCCTGCATAGGCAAAGGACTCGTGCAGGAACTCGCGGACGGAGTGCGTCTCCCCCGTGCCGATCACGAAGTCACCGGCCTCTTTGTGCTGGAGGATCCGCCACATGCATTCCACGTATTCCGGTGAGAATCCCCAGTCGCGTTTTGCATCAAGGTTCCCGAGATAGAGGTACTTTTCCTTCCCCGAGAGAATCCGGGCGATGGCACGGGTGATCTTCCGGGTCACAAACGTCTCGCCCCGTCGCGGGGATTCGTGGTTGAAGAGGATCCCGTTCGAGGCAAAGAGGTTGTATCCCTCCCGGTAATTGCGTGCCATCCAGTAGGAGTAGACCTTGGCGCAGGCATAGGGGCTGCGCGGGTGGAAGCCGGTCTCTTCGCTCTGGGGCGGGGCAGCAGCGCCGAACATCTCGCTCGAGGAGGCCTGGTAGAATTTCACGGGGTTGTTGCTCCGGCGGATCGCCTCGAGGAGCCTGGTGGTCCCGAGCGCCGTGACATTTCCGGTGTACTCCGGGGTATCGAAACTGACCCGGACATGGCTCTGCGCCCCGAGGTGGTAGATCTCGTCGGGCCGGATGTTGTACATCACGTTTGCGATCTGTTCGGAGTCGGAGAGATCGCCGTAGTGCAGGAAGAGTTTCGCATCAGGGTCGTGGGGATCGACATAAATGGGATCGATCCGGCTCGTGTTGAAGGTGGATGAGCGCCGGATCAGCCCGTGGACCTCGTATCGCTTGGAGAGCAGGAGTTCCGCGAGGTACGACCCGTCCTGCCCGGTGATGCCGGTGATGAAAGCTTTCTTCGTCATTCGTATCGTGCGCAGTTATAGTATAAATCCGGTCTAATTTCAAGGTATGGATGCCGGCGGGGAGAAAAACGTAACGGGATGCACACGGGAATGGAGAAATGGCGACAAAAAACGTACAAGCCCCAGCCGAGCACCGAGACATAATGTTCGATTCTACAATTTTTTCAAATTTTGTAAAATTTTTCTGGAAATAATTCGTTACTGAGTAGTAATTGGCTATCCCTCTTTAAAAATTCGTTCATTCCCCATGAGATCTCAAAACCGCCGCGCAGATTTTCGTCGGAAAAACATCAATTTTTGGGAGTTACGCTCAACGGGGCCCAGGCCCCTTGCCGCGTGGGCTTCCCCTCAGCTGTACAAAAGCAAGCCGGTCGCGGAGCGGTGCGAGCACGGCGTAGTCGTGCGAAGCATGCGACGCGGGCGGCGATCTCCTGCTGTTGTTCGTTTGATACGTAGACGCTCGGTCATGTTCGTCTCCACGGGCTGATCGCCCGTTCCGCTCACATCACCTCGCTGTTTCACGATGTTTCCTGTTGATAGGATGACGCCCCTGGCTTGTCGCGCTGCTCCGGCGCCAGCGGCTGCTCCGGCCCGCTCCTCGCATACCGCTTCGCGGAATGCTCGTCGCTGTTGATGCGAAATTCAAATCGCAAAGCGTTTTAATCTGACATTCCATGGTTTGTTCATCAGAGGTGTAAGAACAATGCCAAAAGCAAACATTCCCGAGAAAGGAGCGATTGTCCAGCGCGATATGGAGACGTACCTGATCCACCCGCACATCCCCGGTGGCTTTGTCGAACCGAAGCTGCTGCGGAAGATCGCGGACGTTGCTGAGAAGTACGGCGCGAAATACCTGAAACTAACCGGTGCCCAGCGGATCGCGATCATCGGGCTTCAGGAGAAGGACCTTGATAATATCTGGGCTGAGTTCGAGGACCGGCAGAGGGCTATAGGTCTTACGGTACGGTCCATCCAGATCTGTCCCGGCACGAGATCCTGCAAGAAAGCGAAGCAGGACAGCCCGGGCCTGGGGTTCGCCCTTGACAAGGAGTTCTATGGCAAACCGGCACCCGCCAAGTTCAAGATGGGAATATCGGGATGCTCAAACTGCTGCAGCGATTCCTGGATGAAAGATCTCGGATTCTTCGGCACAGACGAGGGATTCACTGCGGTTGCTGGGGGGAAAGGTGGCGGAACAGCGAAAGTAGGCCGCGAGATTGCAACCGGCTTGAGCGAGGAACAGGCAATCGCGCTGGCGCGGAAGGTCATCGCATTCTACCGTGAGAACGGAAAGGCACCCGAACGTCTCGGCGGGACGATAGAACGGGTCGGTTTCGAGAATTTCAAGAAGGCCGTGCTCTGATCCCGAGGGCACTCATCATCATCCCTTTTTTTGGCCATTTTCGGTTCCTGCATCATCCCCGTTTCTCAAGCGGTCGAATTTCTTCCTCACCTTCTCTTTTGCCTTCTCTGCCAGCTCCCGCTCCTTCTTGAGATATTCATTGTAGATGTACCAGATGATGCTCGTCATTTCCGCTCTTCCAGCACCATGGAAAATTCGGTCCCTCTGCTGCGGTCAAGGCCGATGGTACCTTTCATCTGCTCCACGAGCGAGAAGACCATGCGGAGGCCGAGGGACCGGGTGTCGCGCCAGTTCACGTCCCGGGGCATGCCCACCCCGTCATCCTTGACGATGATCGAGATGTTCCGGTCCTTCTTCCGTACCCTAATGAAGATCTCTCCCGTATTCCTGTCCGGGAACGCATGTTTCAGCGCATTCGATATCAGCTCATTGAGGATCAGGCCGACCGGGATTGCGGTGTTCACCCCGAGAGCGACACCGGGAATGTCGGTGTGGAGCGCAATCTCCCTCCCTTTCCGGTGGTAAAATTCACCCAGGTTCTTGCCGAGTGTCCTGACATAGAGATCGAGATCGACGTTGGCAATCTCCGGGGACTGGTACAGGATTTCGTGGACCAGTGCCATTGCCCCGATCCGGCTCTGGCTCTCGTGCAGGGCCTTGAGGACCTTGTCATCGCGGATATATTTTGACTGGAGTGCCAGAAGATCGTGGACGGTGTGCAGGTTGTTCTTCACGCGCTGCCGGACCTCGCGGAGCAGTTCCTCCTGCTGCTTCTGCGATCGTTTCAGGTCCTTCTCGACCGCAAGACGCCGGTCCCGTTCCCCTTTCAGGACCTGATCAGATGTGGGCTGAACTGCCGCAGGTCCGATCCCGCAGGTGTCCAGGAGCCGTTCATCGGTTATCCTGCCGGTAATGCTGTTCTCCAGCAGGCGCACGATGCCGTGGAGCAGGGAACTCTCTTCAGCAAGGAACGGTGCGTTCTCCGCATCGGACCACTCCCCCGTGTAGGCGACTTCAACCGCTCCGGCCCACTCCCCTTCAATAAAGAGCGGGAAGTTCTGGTTCCAGATTGACTGGCTGAATCCCGGCGTACTGAATTCCTTTCCCCGGAACAGGATTCGGGCGCTGGTGAACTCCGGGTGCTGGTATCCTGAGGGGATCAGATCAACCGCCTGCTTCAGCATCTCGTCAAGCGGGATCGCCTGGGTGCTGATGATCTCCGCGAGAGTGTACAGGCAGGCAAGCTCCTTGACCCGCTCCTCCAGCACAAAGGTCTGTCGCCGCAATGCCCTGATTGCCCGGTATTTATCAACGGCAGCACGGATCTTCTGGGCGAGCTCGGTGTACTGCGGGAGGGGATCCCCGCCTTTCTGGAGATAGAACTCCGCACCGTTGTTGATCGCTTCGATGACCACCTCCTCCCGGCCCCGTCCGGTGAAGAGGATGAACGGGGTGTCTGCATACCGTTCCCGTGCATATTTCAGGAACGCGATCCCGTCAGTTCCCGGCATCTGGTAATCCGAGACGATGACATCAAAGGGTTTGCCGGCAAGCATGTCCTGGGCATCAGCAACGGACTCTGCCGTGCTGACCGAAAAATCGCCCATTCCTTCGATAAACTGCCTGCCAAGCTCGATCAGGACGGGTTCGTCATCAACGTAGAGTACCGAGATTCTCGCGGGCATTTTCAGTAACCGTGACCGGCAATAATGCTCATCATGAAACCGTTCCGTGTATGAAGCCTCTTACATTCCAGATATATAAACCGGCAGTGCGCGGAATCCGCGTTGAGAACCGGCCGTTCATGGAACCGGTCCGTCACGATTTTGCTGCACTTTCAGGTCGGGCCGGCACCGCAGGGCATTGTTGTCAGACTGGATGTCCACGCCGTTGACCGGGAACCGCATGATGTTCCGGATGCCGCCGGCAGTCGAGAAGTTGCGCATGTCTTTCCCGTACGCGATGAGGGAGTCGATGAAGATTGGTTCATCGATCTCTCCCTCCTCCTTGACGAAAGAGAGCCGGTGGATGGAGTACAGGCCGAGCACAAAGGCGAGAACGAAGAAGAAATCCCAGTGCTGGAGCTGGAGTGTCGGGATGGTGATCGCAAATCCCGGACTCTTCCAGCTCAGGTTCCAGGCAAGCTCGCATTCGGCCAGGTGATCGACAAAATACCCGCCGATGATAGGTGCAATGCCGGCAGCGAGAGCCGTGAATATACTGATGCCGGCAAGGTAGGATGTTGCGGATCCTTTCGGGGCCAGTTTCAGGCCGATGTTCCCTGCCGCAAGCGTGACGCCGGCCGTTGACAGTCCCATGATGATGTGGATGAGGACCAGCAGGGGCATGGTCAGGGCGTGCGGCTCGGGAAAGTTCGTGAACGTCAGGGCAAGGAAACAGAGCAGGAAGAGCGGGCCGGCTACCTGGAGTACTGATTTGTTGCTGAACCGGTCGGCGATGGAGCCCCAGAGCGGGAACGACAGGATACTGGTGAGCTGACTGATGATGGAGAGGATGATGATGGTCGTGATATCGAGCGACAGGCGTTTTAACAAATATACGGTAAGGAACGGTGCGGCCAGGTTGACCGCAAAGCTCCAGAGGGCGAGGAAGAGGATCAGGTTCCGGAAATTGAGATCACCGTACCATGCGGTCAGCCTGCGCCGCAGGGGGACATCGTGCCGGATAATCATCATCGGTTCGGGTGTCCTGACAAGGAAATACGTACCCGCAAGGCCGATGAGACTGCCGATCAGGAAGATCACTGCGTATCCCGTAACAGCAGATCCACCGCCGCCGTTCTGCCAGTGGTCGAGGAAATACCCGGCGCCGAGGCTGAGCACGATGCCGACCGCGAACGAGAGTGCCATCCGCCGGGAGAAGTACATGCCAAGGATCTGATCCGGGATCAAGTCCCGCATCCAGGATTTCCAGCCGCAGTGCTTCACTGATGAAATGACCGAGTACACAATGAGGAGGATCACGAGGCAGGAGATCCCGGCCTGCGGGGAGAGCAGGAACGGGATGAGTGCGACAAGAAGCCAGAGCCCCCGGGAGGCAAGCGAGGTGACAACGGTGATAAGGCGCCGGTTCCGTACTTTCTCGATGATACCGACCGCCGGGATCTGGACCAGCTCAGCAAGCGGCGGGATTGCTGCAAGGAGGCCGATCATGATATTGGATGCGCCGAGCTCAAGGGCGAATGCAATGAGGAAAATGCCGCTGGTCAGCGTGACGAATGCATGCGTTGTAAGGCCGTCGAAGAGGATACTGGATAAGCCGCGCTCAACCTCTTCCGGGGTGAGTTGCTGGGTCGGGGGAAACAAGTTCATTACGCATACGTTCTGTCTGTGTCTTTTGCATGGAAAAAAAATCCTGCCGGAATTTCTTGTAGTATTCTTGGTTTTTTATCAATATAATTTGTCTTCACACTCATGCCGGAGAATGTTGATATAGGTTTATGCAGTATTCCTTGATTATCGTCCTTGTATGGATGACACCCTTGGGCGAGTGAATGGAACTTTTCGGAATCAGTCCTGAATTGTATGCAGGGGTGATTTTACCCCTGCTGATCTTTCTGGCCCGCGTGTGTGATGTAACGATGGAGACGGTACGGATTGTCTTCATCTCAAAGGGCATCCGTGTCCTTGCCGCAGTTATCGCGTTCTTCGAGATCGTGATCTGGCTGCTGGCGGTCGAGGTCGTGATGAAAGACCTTGCCAATATCGCAAACTTCCTCGCGTACGCGTTGGGGTTTGCGATGGGAACCTACGTCGGGCTCGTGGTTGAGGAGAAGTTGTCGCTCGGCATGGTGATCCTGCGGATTGTCACAGCTGATGATTCCCGCGATGCAATCGTTTCTGCTCTTCAAGGCGAGAACCATGGCGTGACCTGTATCGAAGCGGAGGGCTCCCGGGGGAGCGTGACGATGATCCTCTCGCTCGTCAACCGGTCGGAGATCTCCCGTATCACGGATCGCATCGACCGGATCAATCCCCGGGCATTCTTCTCCATCGAGGATGTGCGGTACGTGAACGAAGGGGTGTTCCGGCCCCGGGACCGCCGGTCCTTCACGGGTATAGTGCATTCCCTTGCCGGGCAGGGAAGAAAAAAATAATCATGTCACACCGGTCAGTTCCAAAATTTTTTCAGTGGAAACCAAAAGAGGATCTCATCCTCCCTGTATCCGACACGCCCCGGGGGAGCCTGAAACTACTTATTATCATACGACCAATATGTATACAGAGGAGTGATGCGATGGATTTAGGCATTTCTTTGTGTAATGACTCACACCGGATGGGCTTAAAAGATAATTACACATTGAACACTTCCTTCACTTCACCATACAAATCACGAAACCCCCTATAATTCAGCCGTAAAGTAACAAACCCTCATCTTTTTTGTTCATCCGGTTCTGCATGCACAGGGTGTCATTCCAGATTTTAGTGAACATCGCCCGGACGATACGTCAGGTTACGCCTGATGGTTATTCAGAACAGGAAACGGTATCATGAGTATCCATTCGTTCTGCAGGGACTGCGAACACATCATATCCAGGATGGTACCGGGAATCCATTCGCCGTTCGTTGAGGAGGTATCGTGCCCTGCACGATTCAACCCGATGGAGGGAAAGTGGAATCCGGAGCATGGTATGAACCCGTATGAATGTCCACGGAACCAGCAGTTCAAGCAATTAATGCAAAGCCGGCATGCACGATCATCACGACCGGCGTACTGATTTCCATCGGTAGAAAAACACATGGGGACCGGTCTTAAAAAACCGGTCTCATTAATTTCGGGAGTCCGGTGAATGGACTTTAGCAACGCGGCCGGTTCCGGGTATCCTCCGGAACATATCCTGAAACCCCGGACCGGAGAACAAAAACAGGGTAATAATGGCAGGTGATCTGGAATGGAATACTATACGGTGGACCAGATATTCTGGGGGCTTGTGGCTCTCCTGATTATCTGGTTTCTCGTCACGCATATGGCCGGATCGTTGTTCCAATGACGATGTTTTTCATCGATTACAGTAATGGCGATCCGGAGATTTACAGTTGAATGAAAAACACAGGAATTGAAAATGGTCTCTGAAATTTCATCAGATGGAGAATTTTAATGAGTGATAACAAAATGGAGAAGATCTTCCTTGCAGTCCAGGATATCAGAACGTTCGCAGCCAGGGCCCGGCCGGAATGTGCTGATGCACGGGACTGTATCGGATGTCCTGCAATCATTCCCCTGCCGAACCGGCTGGGGATTGCCTGTCTTTTCGATATAGTCCAGCGCGAGGGTAAGACCCTGAAGGAATCCGTGAGAAAGATCTTCTGCTGTGAATGTCGCAAGCCGATGGTCTTGATCGCAGGACCCGGGGAGAGAAAACTCTGGAGATGCACTACGCCGGATTGTGTAATCTATGAATACACACGAATGAAAAATCTTTATCCCATGCAATGGAGGGGAAAAAAGTGATGATGATGAAGGAAATTACCCCGGTAACATGGATGCGGAAGGTCTGTCACCGGTGCGGACAGTTTCTGCACATTCACGATGATACGGTCTGGACCGAGAGCAGAACCTACCACTATGAATGCTGGATGAAGGAAAGAGAGAGCAGGTCGTGGAATACTGCTGGCGTTTCAGGGGTGCAAAGCAGCGCCGGCAGGTAATCGGTACTCTGATACCCTGCACCAATATTTTTGCCGGACCTTTGCAGCGTCAGGCTGCAATAACTGCGGCACAGCGGTACGGGGGCTGCCAGTGTATCGCACTTCGTATGGATATTCCATCATCCGTTTGGCAAAAACCAGGGGTGAATACCCCCGCGCCGAACAGTGATGGATGCATGAAACGGATGGTGTAAGCGTGTGGGAAAAGACTGGATTTTTACCCTGAAGAGGCTCCTGTACCACTATTTTTTCCCCGATACACCGGTATTCGATCTGCTCCATGACGATTTGTAATTGTTACCAGTACCCGCGATGGTGCTACCGGAAGGTGTCGCATCTGGACGCTGATCCGTAAAAAACATGAGAACGGATCTCCACAAAGCATACACACCCCCGGCCCGATACGCCTAGATTACCGTACGGAAGTTGCGGTCACAGGTTATGGATGCATAATGGATCTCATCTTACCCCTCATCATTCTCGTTGCACGGATTGTCGAGACCACCATGGAGACGATCCGGCTTGTCTATGTCACCAAAGGCCACCGGTATCTTGCGTCGGGGATCGGGACACTGAAGATCGGGGTCTGGGTAATCTCGACGAGTCTTGTCCTGACAAATCTTGATAATGTCCCGGGCATCCTCGCCTACATGCTCGGGTATGGCATCGGGACCCTGCTCGGCATGACCATTGAGTCGTGGATAGGTCTTGGCACGGTTATCGTCCGGATCTTCTGCACCAAAGATCCTGAACCTCTCATCCGCCATCTCGGGAAGCTCGGGTACGGGACCACGCGGATCAATGGTTCCGGCCAGTTCGTTCCTTCGGTTGCCGTGCTTCTCTCGATGGTGCCGAGGAAAGAATCGGGCAGGCTGCTTGCATTTCTGAAGGCAAAATATCCCGATGTACATTTCACCATCGAGGATGTTTCCACGATGAGCGAGCGGGAGATCTACTTCGGGAGACGCCCGGAGCGGAGCATACGCGGATTCCTCGGGTGCGGGTAATGATGGAACACAGGAAGCACGTGGTGGGAAAGAAGGCGATGAAGACCGTCTGTCCGGTCTGCCCGGAAGGGGATGTCGCAACCCTGCTGTCCGGCATGTCCCGGACCGGGTTCCAGGGAAGGAAGCTGGGAGAATCGGCGGATGTCTGGCGACGGATGCTTGCCGATCCTGAGTGCACGATCCTGTTCGGGCTCTCGGGTGCGATGATCCCTGCGGGTATGCAGCGGTGCCTTATGGAGATGGTAAAACGCCACTATGTGGACGCGATCGTGTCGACAGGAGCGAATATCTTCCATGACACCTGCGAGCACCTCGGGATCCGGCATTATCTTGGCAATCACCGGGTAGACGACGCGGAGCTGTACCGGCGGGGAATCGACCGGATCTACGATGTTTTTGCCTATGAAGAGGATTTCCGGACGGTTGACCGGGGCATAGCAACATGGTCCACATCCATTGCACCGTTCCGGGGTTCTTCGCGCGAATTTATCCGGCAGCTCGGGGAATGGCTCTGCACCGAAAAGCCGGACACCGAATCACTGACATCGGTCTGTGCACAAGAGAAGATCCCGATCTTCATCCCTGCGCTTGCGGATTCCTCGATCGGTATCGGGCTCCTCATTGCCCGGCGCCGGGGCTTAGATATTGATATCGACCAGATCGCAGATGCGGATGAGATCACCTCCCTTGTCGAGGAGGCTAAAAGGACCGGCGTCATCTATGTTGGCGGCGGCGTGCCCAAGAACTTCATCCAGCAGACGCAGGTGATTGGGTCGATCCATGAAAAGGACCTCGGCGGACACCAGTACGCAATCCAGTACACGACCGATGCTCCTCAGTGGGGCGGATTGTCCGGGTGCACGTTTGATGAGGGGATCAGCTGGGGCAAGGAATCGGCAGGAAGCCTGCAGGTGCAGGTCTATGTTGATGCAACCATCGCGCTGCCCCTTGTCATCTCTGCACTGGTAGCCGGGGGGGCAGAACGGGTGAAACAGCGGAAAGGGAAGAAGAAGGTCGTGTACCGGCAGGGTATTGACTGATCCTGTTTTTGTCCGGGTATCGTATTCCGGTTGGCCGGGCAGGCCGGAAATCCGGGTGAGCGGAAGGTGACAGATCCTAGGTGGTATCGATGGTGATAATCTGCACCGGGCAGAGATCCGCAGCGTTCTGGGCGCAGGGCTCGAGGTCCGCAGGGAGCAGCCCCTCCCCGATCTTCCCGTCCAGCCGGTACTTTTCAACAACCTGGCTGAACGTGTCGTCCGGATTCTGCTCGAAGAAAACCGGGCAGGCCTCCCAGCAGGAGCCGCAGCTCACGCACGTTCCCCGATCAATGCTCACTTTCATGGTAAACCATATCCTCCGCTGTTCATGATCTCCCGTGTTCGCTTTTCAGGATTGAAAATTCTCTGGTAACTTCTTCTTCGGAATAGTTCAGGCATACCAGATCCCCTTTCAGCTCATCGAGCGGCAATTTTCCGTCAATCTTCCGGGAAAAGCCCCGGAGGAACTGGCTGAAGAACCGGGGGAATTCCTTCTGCCGGCAATTGAGAAGATGCTGTAAAAAAAGGATGAATGCATGCCGGGTCGCCTCATTGCCGTACAGGTTTGGTTCATCGAGAGCGGATTCATGTTTCTCGCGCCAGGGATCAACCAGATCCTGTTCCTGCAGGAATACCGCGAATTCTTTTGACAGGAGATAGTCTTCCAGAGGATACGCGGCCAGCCGTGTGGTCAATCTCCTGAGTGTTTTCCTGGTATTCTGGGCCATAGGGAATGTTGGGCCTGTTATTCCTTAACTTCCTCGAACTGATCCTTTCCTGCCCCGCATTCGGGACAGACCCAGTCATCCGGCAGTGCGCTGAATTCAACGCCCGGCGGGATTCCCGATGTCGGATCCCCCTTTTCCGGATCGTAAATGTATCCGCAAACAATGCACCGGTATTTTGTTTTATGGCCGGCCATGATGGTCACGGTATTCCGGAGTTAATGGTGTCCGCACCCGGCTTTTTCACCGTGCTCTTCGCCATGACCCCCGCCGCCCTTCACGTTCATGTACAGGTGATGGGAATACACAACCCAGCCGATGAATGCCTCGATGAACTCCCTACCGGCAGCGACATCGTCCACGTCGTACTTCTTCTTCTCCATGACGTGATGGAAGCGATGAGTCAGGTCATCCTCGACCGTCTTCAGGATAAAGCCGATCGTTTCCTTCGGGTCTCCGGTCTCGATCGCCTTCTCCGCCTTCGGAACAACCGGTCCTTCGCTCAGTCCGGCCGGCTTCAGGCCCGTGTACGGTGCCCCTTCCCCGGCCCGGTGGAGCCGGATCGCAGTCTCGA
>Ga0209310_1002392_pt1 | contig 12092 bp, 10 predicted proteins | sample AD_UKC030_MetaG_FD_184415 | JGI IMG/M metagenome (GOLD analysis project Ga0209310, IMG submission 184415) | Active sludge microbial communities of municipal wastewater-treating anaerobic digesters from USA - AD_UKC030_MetaG (SPAdes) (version 2) | ecosystem: Engineered > Bioreactor > Anaerobic >... | reverse complement strand
CCCGGCCTGGAGGGGATTTATGCCTTTTTTGGCGGTCGACCGCACCCTGAAGGGAGTCCCCTTGGGAAACGGCGGGCAGACGAAATCGGCAACGCCGCCCTCGCCGGTAGCGATCCGCTCGCCGTGAACACCTTGCGTCTGTGGCTCGAATGCTATGGCGCCTTCGCCGGCGACCTGGCGCTACACTGGCTGGCGCGCGGCGGCGTCTATCTGGCCGGCGGGATCGCCGCCAAGCTGCTGCCCAAAACCGATGCCGGTCCGTTCGTCGAGGCTTTTCTCGCCAAGCGCGAGCACGCTCATCTGGCGCAGGACATGCCGCTCCGACTAATAACCGACGAGTCGCTAGGTCTCAGAGGCACGCTGGCGCTGGCCGCCACCTGAGCGGGTGCCAGCCTTTATTCGAGCCGGGTAATCGCCGACAGGAAAACCTCGGTTACCAGCACTTGCTGCCCGCCAAGACGATGCCAGGAACGCCGCGCCCACAAATATTTTCCGTGCTCGCCGTGAACCGCTGCCCGGCGGAACAGCGGATGGCGCGCATCGAGCCGGCAGTATTCGATCGCGCCGCGCCGGAATCCCGGTCGCGAAAACAGCAGGGAGCCCAGCGAGCGGTTGCCAAGACCCGCCAACCAGCGGGTCAGACGACCCTTGCTGGCGGTCGACAGCGTGGTATGGGCAAAAATCACCGGTACCCCGTCACATTCGAGAACGACCTCGCGCACCCAGGTTTTGCGCCGATCCCTCGCTTCGTCGGCCAGCGGCGCCGCCTTGCCGTAAGTCAGGACACGCACGCGGAAGACCCGGCATGCCGCCTGACAGCGTGCCGTCAGCGAATCCGGCTCGCTGAGCCAGCCATGCAAGACACGATCCACGGCCCACCCTGCAAGGCGGGGATGCCAATGGCTGCCAGCCATTATTGCGGGCGCGGCGCCTTGTCGAGGCCGCCCAGCCGGACGCCGGGTTTCAGCCCGCGCTGGGCGAACCAGCCGAGATTCATTTCCAGCGCGTAGCGGGCCGGCACCCTGGCGCAATGGTTGTTCTCGGTCTGCGGCTGCATGTCCTCGATATTGATGATGTAGCCGTCGTCGTCGATGAAGGCGACCGATAGCGGAAGCAGCGTGTTGCGCATCCACATGCAGTGCGTATTTTTCTGGGGGAAAACAAAGAGCATGCCGCGTTGCGCCGGCATCGCCTGGCGATTCATCAGGCCGACTTGGCGATTCTGGTCATTGGCCGCCACCTCGGCTTCGATGCGATGAAAGCCCGCGCTCAACTCGATAACCGGCATCGAACCCTGCGCCCAGGCGGCCACACTCAGGGCCAGCCCGAAGCAGACCGCGCTAATTGTCTTGAACATTGAATTTTCCTTGTAGATCTGCACGACCATCAGTGATTTTCCGCCACTCGCCGAGCGCCAGGCCATCCAGCGTGAACACCCCGATGGCCGCCCGGATCAGCCGCAGCGTAGGATAACCGATGGCCGCTGTCATGCGCCTGACCTGACGATTCTTTCCTTCGGCAATGCGGATTTCCAGCCACGAGGTCGGGATCGCCGCCCGATAACGAATCGGCGGGTCGCGCGGCCACAATCCGCCCGGCTCAGCGATCAACTGCACCTTGGCCGGCCGCGCGGTGAAGTCGGGGAGCTTGATGCCGGCGCGCAACCGATCCAGCGCCGCTTCGTCCGGCACGCCCTCGACCTGCGCCCAGTAGGTCTTTTCCAGCTTGTGTTTCGGATCGGCGATCTGCGCCTGCAGGCTACCGTCGTCAGTCAGAATCAGCAGCCCTTCACTGTCGGCATCGAGGCGGCCGGCGACGTACACACCCTTGACCGGAATGAACGCATCCAGCGCCCGCCACTTGCCTTCCGGCGTGAACTGGCTGAGAACGCCCCAGGGCTTGTTGAAAAGGACGATGGTGGACACGTCAGGGAAGTCTCGAAAACCGGCAGAAGTTGCAATTTTCGCCGATTTTCCCGGTTGACCGCAGCATTCTGCCAATTGGAAACCACCGTTAATGAGCGCACGCGTTCCGCCACCGCACTCACCAGTTCTAATTGCTAAGTCGTTCGTAGAGCTTCACTATGGTATCGACCAGCCGCAGCAGGCGCTCACCTTCAGCCAGAACGAGCTTTGTGTGCTGGGGCTTGCCCGGGTGAGCGATATCCGGTATCAGCGAGCGAATGTATTTCTGCCATTGCGTCGAGACCTCCTTGAGTTGGGCGGTCATCTCCGGGAGGTTTTTGCCACTGTGCTGCAGTTCATTCAAATTATTCTCGAACTCGGCACACGATGGACTGGAGTAATGCGAAATCAGAACTGAGCAACCCGCCCAGTCGCGGAACATGAAGAACTTGCCGATTCGCTGCGACAACATGCGGTTACGCCCGGCAATATTGACATAACGCGCTCCGGTTCCGGCATCAGACGCTACAGCCCGGCGGGTCAGCCGGTCGGTCGCCTCAAGAATCTCTTCACTCAGGGCCAGGACCTCTGCTGCATGATCGGGCGTCATCGGCTCCGCAAGCAAAGCCTGCTGATAACGAGCCCAGATTTCGCCAATGGCTCCCAACAATTCATCCAGCCCGGACACGGATACGGCCTTGGCAATTCGCTTGAGATTCCGGCCAAACTCGATATCGAGCTGACGCAGTTTGCTGCGCCCCTTGACCTGATCGACTTCGGAGGCAACCAGGGCCCAGGCGATGGCCATGCGTTGCGACAAGACCCGTAATCGGCCGCAGGTGTTTATCAGACTGCCGGATGACAGGTGATTTCTTGGCTGGGGCGCTGCAGCCCGGGGTTTGCGCGAGAAATAAAGCCGTTGGGTCGAATCGCCGCTTTCGGTGTCGAGCAGGGCCGCGTTCTGAATATGTACCGTGCTGCCTTCGACAAAGATCACGCCGCTTTCGCTCAGTTCCCGCAGGCTTCGCGAAAAAGACTCCGGCGTCATGCCGATGCGCGCGGCGATCATCTTTTTGCTCGGTTTCAGGGTGACCGTCGTCTCACCGGCCAGCGCTGCCCGATCGGCCGCCAGATCGAGCAGGTAGTCGAGAACGCGCTGGGTGCCGGTCAGCCCGGCATTGCAACCCGTCACATCGAACTCGATTGCGCACTGGCGCTGCGCCAGTGCCTGCAGGAGGCGCCCGCTGAAATCCGCATCGTGCCGGATGATGTGGCGCAGCTTGCGGAGGTCGATCATCACGACGACGCAGGCGGTGATCGTCGTGCAGGTCGCGGCGTATTGCGGCATGCCGAACAGTTCACCGAGGCTGAGCACCTGCTGCGCGTCGACCAGTTCGATCAGATTTGTCGCACGACGACCCGCCGTGGTCGTCCACCGCTTGGCACTGCCGCTGAGAAGGACATGCGCCGCGCGAATCGGTTCGCCGGCCAGGAAAATATCCCGGTTGGCCGGTAGCCTCAGCACCTGGCTGGCTGCGATCAATTCACCGAAAAGCTCGGAGGGCAGCCCGGAAAACAGCGGACAGGCAGACAGCAACTCGCGTTGCGCCCAGTCAGAGTCTTTGAAGTGTGCGTTCAATGGTGTTCGCCTACCTTGTTTTAGACACGAATCCCTATTATAGAAAAAAGCGGATTCAACTCTGAAGGGCAATGGTGTTATGACGCGAGTGTGGCTGTTCGGTAAAGACTTCGTGGGGTGTTCTGAAGCCGAGGCAATTTCGTGGCCGATGATTAAGTCGATGCATCGCGAGGGCGATCGCCTTTTGGGTGATCGAATCGAAGCGCATCTTCTTCGGAAAGAACTCATGAATGAGGCCGTTCATGTTTTCGTTTGCGTCCCGCTCCCAAGAGGCATAGGGGTACGCGAAGAAGAAGCAAGCGTCAAGTTATTCAGCAATCCATTCGTGTTGGGCAAACTCCTTGCCGTTCCCACACGCCAGCGAATCAACCGAGCAATACTTGTCGCATCCCCAGCACGTTCGCTCAGGGTGCTTGGGATTCAGGGGAAACTTCTTCGCCATTTCCGGAGATTTAAAAAAACCGGCTTGGCATCGATCAGCGGTGACGTTGACATAAGCAGTCTCGGTTTATGCAACATTAGTTGATCATTTTACTCAACTACTTTGATGATTAATTGATCTCGGTCACAAAATCTACAGGCAACGCAATGGCTTCACGGCAACACTTTTTTCGCCATTTTTCCGGGTTGACCGCAAACCTTGACCGTCGCTCCGCTCTGGCGAGTTGCAAGCGATATAATCGAACGCTTATAAACAAATACCCGGCAACGCAGCTCGCGGCGAACCGATGTACCCTATCATTCCCCTTATCGCCGAACCTTTGCCGGCAGCCCGGCGCATGCAGCGCAAGCGGCGCCTGATGCAGGCCGCCTTCTATCTGCTGTTCGTTTTTGCCCCGGTTTTCAATCTGTTCCGCATCGACCTGTATGCCGATCATGCCTGGCTACTCGGATTCGAGTGGCGGCTTGGACTGGACGCCTTTCAAGGACGCGGCGCCAATGGCGTAGAGGCCGGATTCAATATTTTCCTGCGCCTGATCATTCCGGTATTTGCGCTGGGCGGCCTGCTGGTTTTCGTCGCCATGAAGTGGGGACGGCTATTTTGCGGCTGGCTGTGCCCGCACTTTCCGGTTGTCGAATGGATCAACGCGCTGACCATCCGCGCCAGCGGCAAGGCCTGCATCTGGGAAAACCAATATCTGCCGGCAACGACCGCCGACGGTCGAATCAGGCAGCACGACTGGCGCTGGTGGCCGGTCGCGATACTGCTCGCCGCTGCGCTGGCTTTCAGCTGGGCAGTCGTCCTCTTGACCTACGTGCTGCCACCGGCCGAAATCTACGGAAACCTATGGCACGGCACGCCAACCTGGAATCAGGCGGTATTCATCGGCATCGTGACGACCGTGCTGAGCCTCGATTTCCTGTTCGCCCGCCACCTGTTTTGCCGCTACATGTGCTCGGTCGGCCTGTTTCAGAGCCTGGCCTGGATGAAAAACCCACTGGCACTCGTCGTCGGCTTCGACCGTCAGCGCGCGGCAAGGTGCAGCACGTGCCTGCCGGAGCGCGAGGCGGCCTGCAACGCCGTCTGTCCGATGCGCCTCAAGCCACGCAGCATCAAGCGTCACATGTTCTCCTGCACCCAGTGCGCACTGTGCCTCGAAGCCTGCGCCGAAACTCAGCAGGACAATCCCGACGGGCCGCTGTTGCAATGGGTATCCGGTGAGGCAGCGCGCCAAAAAGAGGCAGGCTTCAGCGCAACGGGCGCACTACCGAAGAATTGAACAGACCTGAGTGGTTATCGGGTTTCCCGGTTGACCGTAGTGAATAAGGTCGATGATGGGTCAGCTTGGGCATTACGCTTCATTGCAACAGCCCGTAGACTGGCCCATAAAATTATTGGATTAATAAATCATTATTTTCATATATTAGATTTAACATATACTGATACATTAGTGACTGCTAATGCTTTTCCGGCGGAGGCCTCCAAAGGCACAACCGTCCGGTTCCAACCAAGCAGACTGCAGATGAGAAAGTAGGATTTTCAATCACGTACTTAAATATGTTTCTAACATTGGAGATTATTGACATGAAAACGACATTCAAGATTCTGGCTGCTTCCGTGGCCATCATTGCCAGCAGTGCAGCTTTTGCTCAGTATGACGGTCGCTACTATAACGACGGTCGCTACTATAACGACGGCTACGGCCGTGGCTACGGCGATGCCCGTGGTTATGGCTATGGCCGCGGCTATGGTCGCGGTTCTGGCCGTGGCAATGCCCGTGGCAACTTCGGTTTCAACATGGGTGGCGACATGAGCGGCTACGGCGACAACCGTTGGGATGGCGATGGCCGTGGCTACGGCTATGGTCGTGGTGATGGCCGCGGTTACGGTGACAACGGCTGGGGCGGTGGCAACCGTGGCTGGGGCTGGTAATTCCAGGGAATATCGGCCATGGAAAACCAAACCACTGAAAAGCCTGAGGTCGTCGAACCTGTGGTGGCAACTCCTGCCGCCACGGCAAAGAAGACCCGCCTTTCAAATCGCGCGAAGAACCGCCTGATATTTGGCATCACGGTGTTGTTGATCGCTCTGTTCGCCTACAACGGCGGTTACCTGCAGAAGGCTGGCAGCAAGGTCAGCGCAGGGATCGCGGCGGTCACGCATTCGCTCGGCTTGGGTGGCACTGCCAAGGCCGAGGACAAGCTGGTCGCTGCCCGCAATGCATTTGCCGCCGGTAACATCCAGGCCTCGATTGAGGGATACCGTGCGTTCATTGCAGCCAATCCGAAGAACATCTCGGCGCATGGTGAGCTTGGCAACGTCCTCTACGCCGTTGGTGCTATTCCCGAGGCAGCTCAGGCTTACTTCGAGGCCGCCAGCCTGGCGGTCGAGCAGAATCAGATCGAAGTCGCCGAAGCCCTGGTTCCGGCTGTCGTCGAAGGCAACCCGATGCTGGCCAACGCGCTGATCGACAAGTTGTTCGATCACCAAGTGCGCAGCAACCAGTCCCAAGACACGCAACCTGCCCAGCAGCAAGCCCAGAAGCAAGGCTGAGTTGCAACCGGAAAGGGCCGGCGCCATTATGGGCCGGGCCTTTGTATGCCACCTGCTCCGCCAAGGTGTGTTTAGCCGGTCTCACCCGCCCACTCAGTGGCTGGTGCCTTCCGACTTGGTGATCTTGTTCCAGACGTTGTACTTGCCGACCGGCTTCTTCATCGGGATACGTTTTACTTCCTTCAGTGTCTCGGCGTCGTAGACGATCAGCGCACCGTCCATGTCCCACAGGCTGGCCAGCACGTATCTGCCGTCCTTGGTGAATTCGACATGAGCGAAGGTCTTGTCCGGCACCGGCTTCAGTTCGGCGACGACTTCCAGCGTCTCCTTGTCGATGACCTGCATGGTGTCCTTGAACTCCTTGCTCATCATCGAATCGGTCCATGCGTAGCGGCTGTTTTCGTGGCTGCGCATGAAAAAGCCGGGGCCGCGCGTCTTGATCTGCTTGACCGTCTGCCAGTTCTGCATGTCGATGATGCTGATCAGGCCTTCGTTCAGGTTCGGCGTCGCCATCACCGGTCGCCCCTGCCAGACCCAGCTGATACCCGAACCGAGATGGGGCATGCCAGGGAGTTCGAGATCGGCAATTTTCTTCCGGGCATCAAGGTTGACGACCTGGCCGGTGACTGCCGCCTTCGAGTCGTTGCGTGAGGCGCCCATCACTTCGTCGTAGCCCTGCGTGAAGTAGAAGTCGTCGAGGTAATCGTCGAGCTGGGTGCGTTGCGGGTTCAGGAAACCGGGCAGGAAAGTGCCTTCACGGTACTTGAAATCGTGGATCATGCCGGCCGGGATTTCCGGCGCCAGCGGATTGTACGAAACCTCCCACACTTCCTTGACGTCCTTCAATGCGGCGACGAAGCTCTGGCGCGGGCTGGCGTCGTAGACTGCCGAAACGCGCGAAGTCGTCTTGCCGTCCTTGTCGCTCACCGGCAGGATTTTCTTCAGGTTCAAGTCGGCATCGAGGATGACCAGCGAATGCGGCAGGTAATTGGCCACCGCCACCCACTTGCCGTCACCCGACACGGCGGCGTTGCGGGTATTGATGCCGGCCCGCACCTCGGCCACCACTTTGAGGTTCCACAGGTCGAACTTGGTAATCCAGCCATCACGCGAGGCAAAGAACACATAGCGGCCATCCGGCGTGAATTTCGGCCCGCCGTGTAGCGCAAAGCGCGACTGGAAGCGGTGGATCGGTTCGAGGCGGTCGCCATCAAGAATCGACACATGATGGTCGCCGCTTTCGACAACGATGAACAGATTCATCGGGTCAGCATTGAATTGAGGCATGTCCGGCAGGCTGCCCGGCGCGAAATTGACAATGCGCGAGGCGGTGATTTCCTTTTCGCCCCAGACCGGCATCGGCTTGATCGGCGTATAGACATAAGCAACCAGTGCCTTGATTTCCTCGTCATTCAGTTGCTTTCCGAAGCCCTGCATCTGCGTTGCCAGGCGGCCGTCGCGAATAACTTTCTCGGCCTCAGTCTTGCGCAGGCGGGCGAGATTTTCCGGCAGCAGCGCCGGGCCGATGCCACCCAGACGGTCAACACCGTGGCAGGACGAACAATGCTGCTTGAAATTGGCCGCAGTATTGGCAGAATCGTCAGCGGCATCGGCCAGTTGCGCCATGCCGAACATGAAGTAGGCGGCAAACCCCGCCGGAATAAGGATTTTCCAGTTGTTCATAGTCCGATTTCCTCGTCGGAGAGATAGCAGCCCGGATCTTCCGCCCAGGCGTCGCCGGTCATCTGTTGCGCGCGGACACGGGTATTGCCGTTGCAGATCGCAAAGTAGGCGCACTGGCCGCAACGCCCCTTGACCGTCCGCGGATGCTGCTTCAGTCCGGCCATCAGCGGATCGCTGGTATCCGGCCAGATTTGCGAAAATGGGCGGTCCTTGACGTTGCCCAGGTTGTGGTGCCACCACATGGTATCGGGATGCACATTGCCCAGGTTGTCGATGTTGGCGACATTGACGCCCGACGAATTGCCACCCCATTGGCGCAGCTTGGCCTCGACATGCGCCGCCTGTTCGGGAAAGCGCCGGCGCACCCAGTGCAGGAAATAGACGCCGTCGGCGTCGTTGTTGCCGGTCGTGAATTCCTTGTGCAGGCCACGCTGCTGGTATTCCCGGCAAGTATCGAAGAGCAGGTCCATCGCCCAGCGGGTGAGTTGATGCTGGGCGTCGTCCTTGCGGTTTTTGTTGCCGCGTCCGGCGTAGTTCAGGTGTGAGAAATAGAAACGGTCGATGCCTTCGTCCTCGACCAGCTTCAACAAACCGGGCAGATCGTGGGCGTTGTCCTGCGTCATCGTGAACCGGACGCCGATCTTCAGGCCGAGATCGCGGCACAGTCGGATGCCCCTAAGCGAAGCCTCGAAGGCTCCATCGAGCCGGCGGAACTTGTCGTGCGTCTCACGGATGCCGTCAAGCGAGACACCGACGTAATTGAAATCGCACTCGGCGATCTTGTCGATGTTTTGCTCGTCGATCAGCGTACCGTTCGACGACAGTCCGACGTAGAAGCCTTTGGCCTTGGCACGCTTGGCGATGTCGTAGATATCCGGCCGCAGCAGTGGTTCGCCGCCGGAAAGAATCAGCACCGGCACGTGGAAATCCTTGAGGTCGTCCATCACCGTGTAGACCTGTTCGGTAGTCAGCTCACCGGGGAAGTTCGTGTCTGCGGAGATCGAGTAGCAATGCTTGCAGGTCAGGTTGCAGCGCCGGATCAGGTTCCAGATCACCACCGGGCCGGGCGGATTGCGCTTGGGGCCGAGCGGCGTCGGGGCGGCGATTTCCTGCATGTACTGTGAGATGCGAAACATGAACTTCCTTGCCTTGAGCCAAGCCGTATTCAACGGCAGGTGATGATCGGGCGCATTGACATGAGTCAACCGCCAGGGAACTCGGACGTTAAGCCGACAACCCGAGCCTTGCGATATACTCCCACGATGCCCCTCAGCGCACCAAACCGCGTCGGCCAAGAGCCGGCGCTTCCCGGCCACTGGTCCGGCGAAGTCACTCCCCTGCTAAGCGCTGCGGAAAAAACGCAAGCCTGGGTCGAAATCGACCTCGATGCCCGCCTGCACTTCGCCGACGGCCTGATCGTCGTTACCGATCAGCGGCTGCTCGCCCGCCCCCCGGGGAGCAGCGAATGGCAGCAGTGGCCGTTGCACGGCGGCCTGCGCCTCAACCACCTCGACCATGCCGGGGTCGGCACGCTGGAACTGGTCGACGAACAGGGCCGCCTGGCCTGCTGGCGCTACACGCTGGGCAACAATCTGGCCGCCCTGCGCGTCATCAGCGAATTCGAGCTGCAACGGGAGAGCCTTGCCAGCGGCCAGCCGGTGTTGCGGTCGACCGAGAATTTCTGCCCAAAATGCAAGGCGCCGCTCGAACCGGGTCAGGACGAGTGCCCAATCTGCACGCACGAAACCGCGACGCCGCCATCGACGTGGACGCTGTTTCGCCTGTGGCGCTTCGCCAAGCCGTACAAAATGCAATTGCTGGCCGGATTTCTGCTCGCCCTGGCATCGACCGCGGCAACGCTGGTCGCCCCCTACCTGACGATGCCGCTGATGGACAACGTGCTGATCCCGTTCCAGAACGGCCAGCCGATCGACTGGGGGCTGGTCGAACTCTACCTCGGCGGCCTGCTCGGCGCCTCGCTGCTGGCCTGGATTCTCGGCTGGCTGCGCACCTACATCCTGGCGCTGGTTTCGGAGCGCATCGGCCGCGACCTGCGGACGACGACCTACGAGCACCTGCTCGGCCTGTCGCTCGAATATTTCGGCGGCAAGCGGACCGGTGATCTGATGGCGCGCATCGGTTCGGAAACCGACCGCATCAACGTCTTTCTGTCGTTGCACCTGCTCGACTTCGCGACCGACGTGCTGATGATCACCATGACCGCCGCCATCCTGTTCTCGATCAACCCGTGGCTGGCGATCGTGACACTGGTCCCGCTGCCCTTCATCGCCTGGATGATCCATTACGTGCGCGACAAGTTGCGCACCGGCTTCGAGAAGGTCGACCGCGTCTGGGCCGAGGTGACCAACGTGCTGGCCGACACCATCCCCGGCATCCGCGTGGTCAAGGCCTTTGCCCAGGAAAAGCGCGAGGCCGAGCGCTTCCGCGAATCCAACGCGCGTAATCTGGCGATGAACGATCGTCTCAACAAGACCTGGTCGCTGTTCTCGCCGACCGTCACGCTGCTCACCGAAATTGGTCTGCTGGTCGTCTGGGCCTTCGGCATCTGGCAGATTTCCAAGGGCGACATCACGGTCGGCGTGCTGACCGCCTTCCTCGCCTACATCAGCCGCTTCTACACGCGCCTCGACTCGATGAGCCGCATCGTTTCGGTGACGCAGAAGGCGGCAGCCGGCGCCAAGCGCATTTTCGACATTCTCGACCACGTTTCCAGCGTTCCCGAGCCGGCCAATCCGGTGCATCTCAAGACCCCGGTCGAGGGCCGTCTCGAATTGCGCAAGGCCAGCTTCCGCTACGGCACCCGCGCCGTCACCCGCGACGTCGATCTGGTCATCGAACCGGGCGAAATGATCGGCCTGGTCGGCCATTCCGGCTCGGGCAAGAGCACGTTGGTCAACCTGATCTGCCGCTTCTACGACGTCACCGAAGGCGCCGTCTTCATCGACGGCGTCGATGTCCGCTCGGTACCGGTCGCCGAGTTCCGGCGCAACATCGGCCTCGTGCTGCAGGAGCCGTTCCTGTTTTTCGGCACCATCGCCGAGAACATCGCCTACGGAAAACCCGATGCAACGCGCCAGGAAATCATCGCCGCCGCCCGCGCTGCCCACGCCCACGAATTCATCCTGCGCCTGCCGCACGGCTACGATTCGCTGGTCGGCGAACGCGGCCAAGGCCTGTCCGGTGGTGAACGCCAGCGCATTTCGATCGCCCGCGCCCTGCTGATCGATCCCAAGATCCTGATCCTCGACGAAGCGACTTCCTCGGTCGACACGGAAACCGAGAAGGAAATCCAGAAGGCGCTCGACAATCTGGTCCGCGGCCGCACGACGATCGCCATCGCCCACCGCCTGTCTACGCTACGCAAGGCCGACCGGCTGGTCGTCATGGATCGCGGCCGTTTGGTCGAACTCGGCAATCACGATGAGCTGATGGCTGCCGAAGGCCATTACTACAAGCTCTATCAGGCGCAGGCGCGCAACGTCGACACCGAAGCGCCGGAGCCACTCGTCAACATCATCCCCAAGACCCCGACCGCGTAAAGATGACCATGGCGAACCCCGACTTCCAGCTGCAACGCGATGCCTACGGTCAACTGGTTTTAACGGCCAAAAATGGCGACGCCCACGTCGGCGTCGTGCCGGTGCGTACCTTCCCGATCGGCGCGCCCGACGAAGGCATCGCACTGGTCAATGGTGAAGGCCATGAAGTCGGCTGGGTCGAGCGGATCGCCGACTTGCCGCCGGCGATCGGCCAGTTGCTCGACGAGGAACTGGCGAGCCGCGAATTCGTGCCGGAAATCGAGAAAATCATCGAAGTTTCCAGCTTCGCCTGCCCGAGCACCTGGCAGGTC
>Ga0209310_1002386_pt1 | contig 12112 bp, 16 predicted proteins | sample AD_UKC030_MetaG_FD_184415 | JGI IMG/M metagenome (GOLD analysis project Ga0209310, IMG submission 184415) | Active sludge microbial communities of municipal wastewater-treating anaerobic digesters from USA - AD_UKC030_MetaG (SPAdes) (version 2) | ecosystem: Engineered > Bioreactor > Anaerobic >... | reverse complement strand
ATCGACGAACTGGCCACCAGCATGAAGGAGTCCAACGCCGACGCCGCTGCCGAAAAGGCCGCTGCCAAGGAAGCCGCCAAGGCCGAGAAGGCCGCTGCCAAGCCCGCCAAGAAGCCGCGCAAGGCGAAGGTCGTTGATGACTCCGAAGGCGAAGGCGACACCGCCGAGTAAGATCGGCTAAACGATCCCCCGGCTCCGGAGGGGAAGCCGCCCCAATCCCCTCCACCCATTCCATTAACGCGTTCAACAGCTTGGGGAAGCCATGAAAGCGACCATCGAGGAAGGCAACATCGTCTTCCACTTGTCCTACGCGGACAATCACAAAGCAAAATCAGCCGGTGCCCGCTGGCACCCAGCCACCCGCAAATGGCGGGCGAAGGCCAACAAACTGACCGCCAGCGCTGTGCTGGCCAACTTTCCAGAATCCGAAGTCGACCCGGCCATTAAGGCCCTCGCTGGGCAGGCGTTTCACATCCCGCCGATGCCGGGGGACCCAGATGCCCTCCTGCGGGGCGTGAGGCTAAGAGAACGCCAGCGACAGGGTGTGGAGAAGGCATGGCCGCACGCCGGGTTCGCGCTATTCTGGGTCATGGGCGCAGGCAAAACGCTGTCGACCATTGCTTTGACGAACCTACGCCGGGAGGTCGACCTGATCGACCGCCTGCTCATCATCTGCCCGACGTCCGTGAAAGGCGTCTGGAAGAAGGAGTTTGAAAGGTACAGCGCTCTGCCCGCCCACCTGCAAGTGTTGGAGTCCGGCCAGAAGCTGGATAAGTGGGACGGGTTCCCAATACTGGTGGTCGGCGTCGAGGCCCTGTCGCAGGGCGGGGCCAGCCAGATCGCTAAAGATTTTATCGCCGACGCCCGCTGCATGACGGTCGTTGACGAGTCCAGCACCATCAAAAACCACGACGCCCGCCGCACGGAGGTGTGCTGGGAGTTCGGGGAAGGATCAAACTTCCGACTGATCCTGACCGGCACGAACGTTACGCAGGGCATCCAAGACCTGTATGCACAGATGTATTTTGCCGGGCCGACCATCATCGGCGAGCTGTCGTATTACAGCTTCCGCAATAAGTACTGCATGATGGGCGGATTCGAAAACCGGAAGATCATCGGTTACCAGAACGTCGAGCACCTGTTCGACCGGGTCCGCCCCTACTGCGACGTGGTGCGCAAAGGCGACATGAAGCTGCCGCCGAAGCAATACCAGACGAGGGCTGTCAAGGCGACCGCCGAGCAGGTCCGGGCATGCAAGGAACTGGCCCGTGAGATGGAAACCAAGCTGGGCGACAAGGTAATCAGCGTCCAGAACGCACTGGAGGCCCTGTTACGGTTCCAGCAGATATCGGGCGGATTTGACCCGGATGGGACCCCACTTTCGAAGAACCCGAAGCTGGCCGAGCTGATCGCCCTACTGGAGGAGTTCGATGGAAAAGCGATTATATGGGCACGGTATCTGCCCGAACTCGGAGCCATCAGCGAGGAACTTGAGAAACGTTGGCCCGGAAGCACTTTTGTCCTACACGGGGGTGTTAAGCCCGAGGACAGACAGCCAATGGTTGACCAGTTTCAGTCTGATACCGGCAAACGATTCTTCATTGCCAATCAAGCGACGGGGGCAAAGGGCCTGACGCTGACCGCTGCCACCCTGTCCGTGTATTACAGCAACACGTTCTCGCTGGAGGACCGGGAGCAAAGCGAAGACCGCAACCACCGGATCGGGCAGGAAAACGCCGTCACTTACGTGGACCTGATCAGCGACCTGAAGGTCGACAGCCATGTGGTCACCGCCCTGTTAAACAAGAAGGACGTGTCCGAGTACACCAATCAGGGCCTGCGGGTCCGGGATTTGGTGTGATTTGGACTAGACAGGGCGGACGACCTGTGGTATACTAGAGATTCTGGGGGGAGGTCCCCCGCCAGATAACCAGAGATAGGAGTTTGAGATGAAAGAACTGCAGCAAATGGCTGAGCGGATGCGGGTCCTCCAACGCGAGAAGGAAGAGATGGACGAAACGTACCGGCTGATCAACATCGAGCTGGACGACCTCCGCCTTAAAAAGATCCCCGAGTTCATGGCCGAGAACGACATTCGTTCCGCGACCTTCGAGTGTATCGGGCGGGTCCAGTTGGCATTGGACTGCTACGCCACCATCAAAGACAAGGCCGCTGGCTACCAGTGGCTGCAAGAGCACGGCTACGAAGGTCTGGTAACTGAGTACATCCAGCCCAGCACTTTCAAGGCCGCTGTCAAGGAGGCACTCAAGAAGGGGCAAACGTTCCCGGATGAGCTGTTCTCAATCACGCCCTTCACACGGGCATCCATCGTAAAGAGCTAAGGAGCAATACCATGAGCAAGAAACAAGAGAGCACGGCAGTCGCGACGCAGGTTAACGGTGTCCAAGAACAGATGCCCGACTGGCTGAAGAAGGGCAACGCCGGTTCCGAGGACGTGGGCGCAAGCGACATGATCCTCCCCCGCGTGGATGTGCTGCAGGCGCTGTCCCCGCAGATCAAGAAGTCCGACCCGAACTACATCGACGGGGCCGAGCAGGGCCAGATTTTCAACACGGTCACGGGCGAGCTTTACGGCTCCAGCGTCCAGTTCATACCGGTCCTGTTCCGCAAGGAATACACCGTCTGGAAGCTGCGCAAGGCAGGTGGCGGCTTCTGCGGGGCCTACAAGTCCAAGGAAGAGGGCGAGGCCGCTGTGGCAGCGATGCAGAACCCGGTCGATTACGAGTGCGTCGAGTCCCACCAGCACTTCTGCATACTGCTAACCGATCACGGCCCGGAGGAGGCAGTCTTCTCGATGACCAAGTCCAAGCTGAAGGTCAGCCGCGCCCTGAACACGCTGGTCCAGATCGCTGGCGTTGACCGCTTCGCCAAAGCGTACCGGATGGACGCAATCGAGACGTCCAGCGACAAGGGCGAGTTCTGGTCCTTCAAGGTCCACCCGTCGGGATTCGTTTCCAAGGAGCTGTACGACCGGGGGCAGGGCCTGTACGAGATGATCCGTGCGGGCGCTGCTGACGTCGACCGTGCCGACGCGGGCGATGCCGCTCCGGCCTACACCGGCTCAGCGGAGCTGTAAAAATGGCCGGGGACTTCCAGCAAAAGGAACTCTCCGGCTCTCTTTTCAAGAACGAGCGGAAAGAGCAGCCGAATCATCCTGACTACCGGGGCAGCGCCAAGATCGAAGGCGAGGAATACTGGGTGTCGGGCTGGATCAAGGAGGGCGCTAAGGGCAAGTGGATGTCGCTTGCGTTCACGGCCAAGGACGGCGGGTTCAGCAAGCCGGACAAGCCGAAACCGTCGACACCGTCATTCGACGACGACGACATACCGTTTTAACAATCAGGGGGCCTTCGGGTCCCCGTTCTCTTGGGGAAGAGAATGCGATTCAGCGAAGCACCCCACATAGGGTTTGACACCGAGACGACCGGCCTGAGATGGCCGACCGACCGGGCGTTTGGGTTTAGCGTGGCGACGCCTGACGGCAGCAGCGTCTATTACGACGTCCGACACAACCCCGGCAGCATCGACTGGTTCAACGATGAAATGAGCCAGTTCCGTGGCGTGATCATCTGCCACAACGCGTCCTTTGACTTTAAGATGGCCGAGAGCAGCAGCCTGTACATGCCCATCGACCAGCTGGACGACACCGTAATCCGCCAGTGCCTGATCAACGAGCACGAGCACTCATTCAGTCTGGACTACCTGAGCGACAAATACCTGCACGAGCGCAAGGAGTCGGAAATCTACGACGATCTGGCCCAACTGTTCGGCGGCAGGGCGACGCGTGGGGTCCAGATGAAAAACATCAGCAAGGCACCGCCCGAGCTGGTCGCCAAGTACGCTGCCAAAGACGCCCTGCTCGCCCTGCGCCTGTGGGAGTGGCAGCAGGCCGAGATCGAAAAGCAGGGGATTCAGGCCATAGTCGCCTTTGAGCGCCGAGTGATGGCCCCCCTGATCAAGGCCGAGATGCGTGGAATCCGGGTCGACGCTGGGCTGGCCGAGAAGGCCATGGCCAAGCTGACCATCGAAATTGACGCCCAGCAGAAGGAGCTAAACGCGCTGGTCGGGTGCGATCTGAACGTTAACAGCCCGAAGCAGGTCAAGGCAGTTTTCAGCCCGAAGCAGGACGAACACGGCGAGTGGCGGACCGACAGCGGCATCTACCTGCCAATGACGGACAGCGGGAACGCCAGCATGGACGCCGAGGTGCTGCGCGGGATGGAAAATGACAGGCGGGCCGAGCTGATTCTGGCCGTTCGCAGCACGATCAAGACCCGCGATACTTTCCTCGGGGGCCATGTCCTTGGGCACATGGTGGGGGACAGGGTCTACCCGAATGTAAATCAGAACAAAGGCGAGGACGGCGGCACTGGCACCGGGCGGCTATCTTACACCGAGCCAGCCCTGCAGCAGATCCCCTCGCGAAACAAGCGGGTCGCCAGCATCGTCAAGCCGGTGTTTCTGCCGGACGAGGGCTTCGATTGGCTGTCGCTGGACATGAACAGCTTTGAGGTCCGGGTCTTCGCCCATCTGGTTAACAACCCGACCATTAACGCCGCCTACGCTGCGGACGAAATGATGGACCTGCACCAGTACGTTGCCGAGCTGACCCACCTGCCACGGAACGCGACCTACAGCGGGCAGGCGAACGCCAAGCAGCTCAACCTATCGATGATCTTCAACTCCGGGAACGGGGCCATTGCCGATAAGATGGGCATGCCTTGGGAGTGGAACAGCTTCCGGAACGGCGACAAGACAGTTAAGTACAAGAAGGCCGGACCAGCAGCGGAAGCTGTCATCGAGGCTTACCACCAGCGGGTGCAGGGAGTCAAGGAGCTGGCCAACAGGGCTAAGGGGGCGGCAGAGGCTTACGGCTACGTCCAGACTAAGCACGGGCGGCGGCTGCGCTTCCCACGGGGGTACAAGACCTACAAGGCGTCAGGACTAGCGATTCAGGCCACTGCCGCCGACATCAACAAGGAAATGTGGCTGCTGACGGAAGACATGGGGCCCGGCCAGCACCTGATCATGAACACGCACGACAGTTACGAAATAAATGTGAGGCGCGGGACGGACCCGCTGCGCCTGAAGAACGAGCTGCAGGAGCGGATCAGGGCAGCAGTGCCGTGGTTCCGCGTCCCGTTGGTGATCGACTTGAACGGGGTCGGGAATTCATATTGGGATGCGCAGAATGGATGACGTAATTAAACTGGATATGCTGGAACTCCAGCGGGCGGCAAAACTCGACTTCGAGGACGCCGTGTTTGAGGCGGCGAACATTTACATTAAAGCAGGCATCCCGGTGCTGCCGCTGGAGACGAACAGCAAGAAACTGGCAGGGGGCGGCATCAACTACATGTCGGCCAGCATCAAGCCAAACACCATCGCCAAGTGGTTCGCTCCGGGCGGCAAGTACCGGGGCTGCAACATCGGGATCGCCACCGGCACCAAGCACGGGGTGATGGCCCTCGACATCGATTCCAAGCCCACTGGCGGCACGACAGGCATCAAGGAAATAGCCCGGATCACGGCAAAGGAAGGCCCCCTGCCCCCCGGCCCGCGCCAGCGGACGCCATCAGGAGGCTTTCACTACCTGTATATGTGGCAAGACAATGCGGTGTCCAGCAGCAGCAAGGTGGCAAACGGTATTGACACGCGGGGCGGCACGATCGACCGCTGCACTGGCCACATAGTCGTGTTCCCCTCTGCCCTCGACGGGAAGGAGTACATCTGGGAGGAGGGGGGAGAGGTTCCCGTGATGCCAGAATGGCTGTCGGAGTCCCTTGGCGAGCCGTGGCGCGAGAAGCCGAAAGAGGTCGTGGCCAAGCAGGAGGTGCCAGTTCACCAGATTAACCGGATGCTGACCATCATTGACCCAGATGCCCTGTCGTACGAGGATTGGGTGAAAGTCGGCATGGCCCTGAAGAGCACCTGCGGCGAGGACGGGCTGGACATTTGGGATGAGTGGTCGGCCAACGGCGCTCGCCGGAAGGCCAACGAATGCAAGGTCCGCTGGAAGACCTTCCAAGAAGACGGGCCAGTGGGGTTCGGCACCCTGCTGTTCATGGCAAAGGAGGCGGGCTGGCGTCCGCTACCGGGCGACGTGTCCAACAGCAATCTAGACGCTGAAATCGAAGAGCGGGTGCTGGAGATGAACAAGCACTATGCCCTCGTCCGGGCCAACAAGACCATGCTGGTCGCCACCTTCAGCAACAACGGGATCGGGGAGCGGGTAGGGTTCCTGTCCATGTTGTCGTTCTCAACGATGGCAGCGCCGGAGAAAATCCAGATCCCTACCCGGAACGGGTTCACCGAGAAAGCGATGGCCGACATTTGGCTCGCCAGCAGCCAGCGCCGCGCCTATTACGATATGGGCATCTATCCGAACGACGACGAGCCAGCCGGGACCCTGAACCTGTGGAACGGATGGGGGGCCAGCCCGGACCCAAAGGCCGTCTGCGATCACTACCTGACCCACATGAAGGACATCGTCTGCGCCGGGGACGCCAACATTTACGAGTGGCTGCTGGACTGGATGGCTGACTGCGTACAGGACCCCCGGAACATCAAAGGATCGTGCGTCGTCCTGCGGGGCGTCGAGGGCTGCGGCAAGGGAGCGTGGGCTGACCAGTTCGGGCGGCTGTTCGGCAAACATTACACGCACCTGATCGACGCCGAGCGGCTAACGGCAAAGTTCAACAGCCTGACCAGCGACAGCATCGTGGTGTTTGCAGACGAAGTCTTGTGGCCGGGCGACCGGAAGGCAGCGAACGTCCTCAAGGGCCTAATCTCGGAGCGTCGTATTACCCGCGAGTCTAAAGGCATCGACAGCGTCGAGGTTGACAACCTGAACCGGGTCATCATCGCTTCCAACGAGGAGTGGATCATCCCAGCGGGGCCGCAGTCCAGACGCTGGCTGGTGCTGAACGTAAGCAGCCACGTGGCCTGCAACAAGCCGTATTTTGACCGTCTGTTCAAGGAGATGGACAACGGGGGCCGGGACGCCCTGCTGCGCCTGCTCAAGGAACGTAAGATCACCAGCAACCTGCGCTTTGCCCCGCACACGAAGGGGCTGGCCGAGCAGCGGATGCAGTCCCACCGGCACGACAGCCTGCTGCACTTTTTCAGCGAGGCGATCGTCAGGGAGCATTTCGACACCATCGACGCAGAGGCCCACATGGGCGACGCTGTCGGCTGGCCAAAGAAACTCATCAAGTTCGAACTGTTCAATGAATATAGGACGTGGGCGCGGGAAAGCAGGGTCAGCACCTTCGACACCCTGACGATGACAACTTTCGTGAAACAGCTGCCGATATACGGGTTCACCGAGGACGGCAAGATGCTGGTGGTCCCGCCGCTGAAGGAGATTCAAAAGCGGATCGACCAGCGGATGGGTGTTCACGTCGATTGAGACTAGACAGGACATAGGACGTGTGGTATACTAGAGGTTCTGGACGGATGGCCGTCTGACCTCAAACAAGGAGAAATAAAATGCAACCGAATATGGACGTATTGGTGGACCTACAGTTTGGCAGCACCGGCAAGGGGGCGCTGGCTGGCTACCTTGGTGTCAGAAATGAATACAGCGCCGTGATCTCGGCCAACATGCCGAACGCCGGCCATACCGCTTACTGCCCGGATAGCGACCAGAAGTTCATTCACAAGGTGTTGCCTAGCGCCATCTTCGGCGACGAGTTGAAGATCATAGGCGTCGGGCCGGGCGCTGTTTTCTTCCCTGACCGTCTGGTCGAGGAGTGGGCGACAGTTTGCGAATACCGGGACGACCTGACTCTCATCGTTCATGAGGCCGCCGGCATTGCCACAGAGGAGCACAAGGCCGCTGAACAGGCATCCCTGTCGCGGATCGCCAGCACGATGCAGGGCAGCGCCGAGGCCCTGATTTCCAAGATTCGCCGTGAGGACAAGGCCATCGTCAAACACCGGGCCATTTCCCTATATGAACGTCTGAACCATCACGGACGGGCGCGGGTAGTCGACCAGCGGTATTGGATGGATATCATGAGCAGGCATCGCAGCATTTTGCTGGAAGGGTCGCAGGGCTACAGCCTTGGTATCAGCGCCGGCTTCTACCCGTACTGTACCAGCAGGGACTGCACCCCGGCCCGTGTCATAGCTGACTGCTCCGTGCCCGTGGCATGGCTCCGGGATGTGTACGGTAGCTGCCGTGTCCACCCTATCCGGGTCGGCAATACGCCGGACGGCAACAGCGGCGATTGGTACGTCGATCAGAAGGAGATTCACTTCAGCGACCTTGGAGTGCCGGACGAAACAACCACTGTCACTGGCCGGGTCCGTCGTGTTGCTACCTTCTCAAGGGTCCAAATCGAAGAAGCGATGCGCATGGCCATGCCCACGGCGGTGTTCCTGAATTTCGCCAACTACGATGAGCAGGCAGCGGCAGAAGCGACCGACATTATTGACGACGTGGCGGCTGAATTCGGCTGCGGCGGCGTCGGTTTCGTCGGCTGGGGTCCCCGCCCGTCTGATATCAAAGAGGTCGAGTGATGCAGATTCACCACGCCACCAACGAGGTCGATAACTGGATCAGTCCGTTGCTGCCTGACCGGTCCTCTTTTGACACCGCTATCAAACTTGTGGAGGAGGCTAGCGAACTGCTCCACGCCATTCACCACCACAGCGACGTCGGGCAGGAGTGTGCAGACATTCTGATTCTGCTGCTTGATGTTGCTCATCTGCACGGCGTCGATCTGGCTTCCGAATTCAGCAAGAAGATGGAAATCAACCGCAAACGTAGCTGGACCGAGCGCCAAGGGACGCTAAAACACAAATGAAAACGCCAATAGACAGGGCGCTTGACGCCCAGCACGTGAAGCGCTGGTCACTGGTCGCCACGACGGCAGAGAGCAACGTGGCCAGCCACTCGTTCAACGTCGCCGTGATCGCTATGGCCATTCGCGACCAGATGAAGAACACCATCGACATCGACCGTAGGGACGTTTGTTATCACGCCCTGCTCCACGACATCGACGAGGTGTTCACAGGGGATATCCCGACGCCGACGAAAATGGCGATGCGGGCGCAGGGGGTGGAGCCGAATGCCCTTTTCGAGGGGCAGGAGGTTTCGAACCCGCCCGACAAGGTCAGGGCCATCATCAAGATCGCTGACCTGATCGACAACTATACTTTTATATGCCACCATGGCGCGGGGGTCCGGGCCACCGGGGCGACCGCCGAGGTCCGGGGGCGGCTCGTCGCGGCCCTCGACGGGGCATCGCCGGACCTCGGGCGGGCGGGTCGGGAGGTCTTGGCGTACATTGCGGAGAGAAGAAGTGAGCATCCCGAAGAAAGAAAGCGTCTTGAGGCAGAAGGTAAAAGACTGCGTGAGTTCAATCATTTTAGCAGGACACCCGGTGCACCTTACGTGGATAGAAAGCCACGCCACGGCGCTGGGGGCACCTGACCTACAGACCTGCTGTTACGGGGTAGAAGCATGGATAGAGCTGAAGGCAGCGCCCGACATCGAAATCCGGGCGTCGCAGGCCCGGTGGATCAGGGAGCACATGGCTGCCGGGGGCTGGCCGCTGATTTTAGCAAGATGGGGCGACACTTTCATCGTATGTCCGGGGAGCCGGGCCGGCGACCTGAGAGAGGACCCATCAGAGGAAAGTTTCTTGCGTCACGCCAGCAGCCGCTGGCACGGTGCCCTGCCGGACAGGGAGTTTTTACGGGTTATCAGAAACCCAAGGAGAGAATATGACAAACTTGAACGAGACATTGGATGAGCGCGGCGAGCAGTATGGCGACTTCAAACAGATGGCGCTGCTGGCGACCCTGTTGAAGAACGTCCTGCGCCGCGACGACATGAACGCGGTCCAGCGCGAGGCGACCGACCTGATTTGCACCAAACTGGCCCGCATCGCTGTCGGCAACCCGCACAACAGGGACAGCTGGCATGATATTGCTGGCTACGCGTCGTTGGTAGTGGCGCAGATGGACCGGGAGGACGGGGTATGAACTTCGCCCAGATGCTGCTGGCCCCGGCCCCGATGCCGTTGATGTCGCCTGAGAAGCCGCCCCCGAAGCCGAACACGTGGTCCGACATCCGGATCGCCCGGAAGCACCGCCACAAAATTACGGTCGAGAAGTACGCCAAAGCGATCGGCGACGGCTGGGCCGGGACGCGGGACATTGAAAACAGGATGGGCACGAACCGGGGTTGCATTTACAAGGTGTTGATGGTGTATTGCGATGCGGGGATTCTGGAACGCAGACCAGCGGGCGGGACGGAATTTAACAGGAACAAAGGCTGGGAATGGAGAGTGAAATGAAAGACGAAGACATCATGTTCGAACAGCGCCGTCAGGCGATGATTGATTCCGAGGCGTGGAATAGCGCCCACTCAATTCCGATCCACCAGAAGGTCGGCACAGTGATCCCCTTCAGCCGCACGGTTGATCGTGACCCGAACCCGCGCATCCCGCTGTCGGTGCCGGAGAACAGCTACCCGAAGATCAGCAAGAAGGAGGCTGTATTTTGGGTCGTGTTCGGTGCGGTTCTTGTTGCTTGGTGGACGGGGGTGATGTGATGACCTATGAACAGTGGTGGTGGGAGTTCATCGCCGAACACGAAGATTGGAAATACGCCGATAGTGATGCGCTTCGTAGGGCTGCGTTCAATGGTGGGCAAGAATCCCTGCGCCAGCAACTCTCCGCTATGACCGCAGAGCGCGACAAGGCCAAAGCGATGCCTATGAAGTATCGCCGTATGGAATTCAACGCACAGCTTCAGAATGAAAATGAATCCCTGCGCCAGCAACTTGCCGACAGCCAGAAGTGCGAGGTGATGTTGCGGGTGGCGCTTGAAAGATTGGTCACAGAGCGCCGTGCAGGACTAGCAAGCCTTGAAGGCTGGGACGCAGCCAGAGAAGCACTCGCCGCCACAGCTGACCTCAAGGATATGATCCTGTGCCATGCGGAGCCTGTTGCCTACTTAGACGCAAACTACGGCTTTATGCGCTGCGGGAATGTTGCAGACAGCCTTTCCATAGGAACGCAGCTTTATGCACCGAAAAGGGAGACGAAATGACCACACGCGAACAGATCGTCGCTGCGGCATTGAAGGTGGGTCTAGGCGAAGAATTTTGGCTTAGTAACCAGCACCCTAACTTTGAGGCAGAGATCGGAATGCTTGAAAAGTTCTACGCCATCGCCTTCGAGGCTGGTCGTGTTGCCGAACGGAAGCCGAAGACCCGCAAGGTCAAGATGGAGTGCTTCTTGATCGATGGCGAACTGCACTGGCGCGACGAAAACCTGTCTGTTCTCAGCCATTGGATTCGCCAGCCGCATCGGGACATAGTTGTTGAGGTGCCAGAATGAACTTCGCACAGATGCTCTCGATGGATGTGAAGCCGTTGCCGGCGCATCCACGCGAGAAGAACAACAATTGGCGCGACCCGACTGTGATGCATGAGGCGCGCCACTCGAAAGCGGTCGCCAAATACTGCAACGCCATCGGCAGCGAGTGGCGCAAGACGGTTGAGATTGCAGAACGCCTCGGGATGGGTCGAATGTCGATCTTCAAACAGTTGGTTCGTTACGTCGAACTCGGTATTCTGGAGCGCCAACCCGTTGATGAACCTTATAACCACCACACAGGGTGGTACTGGAGAGTGAAATGAAAGACGAAGACATCATGTTCGAACAACGCCGTCAGGCAATGATCGATTCTGAGGCGTGGAACAGTGCCCATTCAATCCCGTGGCACCAAAAGGTCGGGACGACCGTCCCCTTCAGCCGTACGGTTGATCGCGATCCTAACCCGCGTATTCCACTTTCTGTGCCGGAGAACAGTTACCCGAGGATCAGCAAGAAGGAAGCTGTCTTTTGGGTCTTTGTCGGCGCGATCCTTGTTGCTTTGTGGATAGGGGTTTAACTGCCTCCCCTGAGTCCTTCCCACACACCCTTGTAACCTTGGGTAACCTGATCCATACTTGGTGGGGTACGGGAACCGCCTCTCAGAGCTTTGACTAACTGATAGGCGGGAATGCCCATAACCATCTGGGCAGTCCCGAGCACAGGGCTATCGGCGACTGTTTCGCGGGCATAGGCAC
>Ga0209310_1002382_pt1 | contig 12125 bp, 9 predicted proteins | sample AD_UKC030_MetaG_FD_184415 | JGI IMG/M metagenome (GOLD analysis project Ga0209310, IMG submission 184415) | Active sludge microbial communities of municipal wastewater-treating anaerobic digesters from USA - AD_UKC030_MetaG (SPAdes) (version 2) | ecosystem: Engineered > Bioreactor > Anaerobic >... | reverse complement strand
CGAGGTCGAGGGTACGCGGCCCGTTCCGCTCGCGGCGGATGCGTCCGAAACGGGCTTCGATGTCGAGTAGTGCGTCGAGCAGTGTTTCGGGGGCAAGCGTGGTTTCCAGCAGTGCGACGGCGTTGACGAAGTCGGGCTGGCTGAGGATGCCGACCGGGGCGGTGCGATAGAGCGACGAGCAGCGCGCGACGCGACTTTCCGGCAGATTGGCCAGCGCTGCAAAGGCGGCCAGCACCGTGGCCTTCGGGTCGCCGAGATTGGCGCCGAGAGCGATGTAGGCAGTGTTCATTCGGCAACGCCGAGGTCGGCGCTGGCGTTGTCGCCCGAAGCCGCCGGCTTTTTGCGGCGGCGCCGGCGCTTCTTGTCGCCGGCCTGTTCCGGCAGCAGCATGCGCGCGCGTTCCTCGCCGTCGGCATCCTGGAAGCGCGTCCACCAGTCGGCCAGTTCCTGCCCGACTTCGCCGGATTCGGCGCGCAGCAGCAGGAAGTCGTAGCCGGCGCGGAAGCGCGGTTGTTCGAGCAGGCCGTACGGGCGCTTGCCGGCGCGCGCCTCGAAACGCGGCTGCAGCAGCCAGATGTCCTTGATGTCGCCGGCGATGCGCCGGGTGATGGCGAGCTTTTCGCCCTGCACGTCGAGTACCGTGTCCATCGCCTGGAAAAGCGCCGGAATCTTTGATTCACCGCTGGCCTTGAGCTTTTCCCAGTGCGCCAGTACCTCGTGCCAGAGCAGCGTGGCGAACAGGAAACCAGGCGAAACGCCCTTGCCCTGACGGACGCGGTCGTCGGTATTGGCCAGCGCCAGCATGACGAACTTCTCGCCCATCGGCTGTTCGAGAATGACGTCGAGCAGCGGCAGCAGGCCGTGGTGCAAGCCTTCGTCGCGCAACTGGGTGATGCATTCGACCGAATAACCGGAGGTCAACAGCTTCAGCATCTCGTCGAAGAGGCGGGCCGGCGGTACGTTTTCCAGCAGTTCGGCCATTTCGCGGATCGGCTTGCTGGCCGCCGGGTCGATCTTCAGGCCCAGCTTGGCGGCGAGGCGCACGGCGCGCAGCATGCGCACCGGGTCTTCGCGGTAGCGGGCGCGCGGCTCGCCGATCATGCGCAGGGTCTTCTGCTTGAGATCGCCGACGCCGTGGTGGTAGTCGATGACCGCCTCGGTCGCCGGGTCGTAATACAGCGCATTGGCGGTGAAGTCGCGGCGCGCGGCGTCCTCGGCCTGGTTGCCGAAGACGTTGTCGTGCAGCACGCGCCCGTGCTCGTCCTTCTTGGTATTGGCGTCGAGGGTGCCGCGGAAGGTGGTGACCTCGATGGTCTCGTGCCCCATCATCACGTGCACGATCTGGAAGCGGCGGCCGATGATGCGCGAGCGGCGGAAGACCTGACGCACCTCTTCCGGCGTGGCGTCGGTGGCGACGTCGAAATCCTTGGGTTCGGCGCCGATCAGCAGGTCGCGCACGGCGCCGCCGACGACGAAGGCCTTGTGGCCCTGCTGCTGCAAACCCTCGCAGACACGCCGGCTGCCGCTGCTGATGCGGTCGCGGGTGATGCGGTGGGTGGAAACGGGAATGACAGCCGGTTCGTGGTGACTGGCAGTGGCCTTCTTGCCGCCGAAGACGCTGGAGATGAGTTTGCGGATCACGGATTGCCGTTCAAGGAGCGCATTGAGCGCTGCGGAAAAGCCGGAATTCTACCGCAAAGTGATGATTTTCCAGCCCATTTCGCTGCTGTGCCGGTGCAGTGTCTGGTCCGGGTCGACGGCCACCGGCGTCCTGACCTTGCCCATCAGCGGCAGGTCGTTGTGCGAATCGCTGTAGAAAAAGCTGTCGCTGAAGCTGCCCCACCACAGGCCGAGTGATTCGAGCCAGCTTTCGACGCGTTCGATCTTGCCGTCGCGGAACGAAGGCGTGCCGCGCGGGCTGCCGGAAAATGTCCCGTTTTCGACGTCGACCGCGGCAACCGTACCGATCAGGTGCGGAATGCCGAATTCGTTGACGATCGGGCGGGTTACGAAGCTGTTGGTGGCGGTGACGACGGCGCACAGATCGCCGTTGGCCAGGTGCTGGCGCACCAGTTGGCGGGCCTTGTCGCCGATCAGCGGGCGAATGTGGCGATCCATGTACTCGCGGTGCCAGGCGTCCAGCTCGGTGCGCGGGTGACGGGTCAGCGGGGCGAGCTGGAAGGCAAGAAACTCGTTGATGTCGAGGGTTCCGTCCTTGTACTGGTCGTAGAAGGCGATGTTCTTCGCTTCCTGGATTTCGCGGTCGACGACCCCCTTGGTGATCAGGAATTGCGCCCACTCGAAATCGGAGTCGCCGGCGAGCAGGGTGTTGTCGAGGTCGAAGAGGGCAAGATTCATTTGGCAAAGTCCAGCGGCAGGGTTTCGGTCAGCAGTCCGCGCAGCAAGGGCAGCGTGACGGCGCGCTTGTGCTCTAGCGTGTAGCGGTCGAGCGCGACGACGAAGGCGGACAGTGTACGCATGTCGCGCGGGGCGTGGCGCATCAGGTAGTCGATGGCTTCCGGCGTCAGCTTCAGCGCGCGCTCCCTGGCCTGGGCGGCGAGGGCGGCGGCCTTCTCGCCGTCGCCGAGCGGTTGCAGGCGGTAGATCAGCCCCGAACCGAGCCGGGTGCGCAGGTCTTCGCGCAGCGCGAGATGGGCCGGCGGCTGGTCGGCAGCGGTCAACAGCATGCCGGCGGCCATTTTCAGGCGGTTGAAATGGTTGAACAGGGCGATCTGCCCCGATTCGTTCAGCGCCTCGACGTGATCGACGGCCAGTTGTTCGGTGTCGGCTACTGTCGCCAGCGCCGGATCGTGCGCCGCATCGACATAGGCAAAGCCGCTGGCCAGCAGCAGATGCGAACGTCCCGAGCCGGCTTCGCCCCACAGGCAGAATGACATTTCCCGGCGCTCGCCAGCCAGCCAGGCGGTCAGCGCGGCAAGCGTTTCCGCATTGCCGCCGGCGACGAAGTTGTCCAGCGTCGGCGGGCTGGCCGGCAGCAGGTCGAGAGTCAGCTGGCGCATCGCCGCCGCTCAGTCCTGGCTGAATTCACGCACGTAGGGTTCACGGAGTTCGACCGGCCGCACGACCTTCTTGCGCATGCGGATGTTCAGCATTTCGACGCATACCGAGAAGGCCATGGCGAAGTAGATATAGCCTTTCGGCACGTGATGTCCGAAGCCGTCGACGATCAGCACGACGCCGACGACGACGAGAAAGGACAGGGCCAGCATCTTGATCGTCGGGTGGTCGGAAACGAAACGGCCGATGGCGCTGGCAAACAGCATCATCAGGCCGACCGAGGCGACCACGGCGGCGATCATGACGCCCACCTCGCGGACCATGCCGACCGCCGTGATGATCGAATCCAGCGAAAAGACGAGGTCGATCATGATGATCTGCAGGATGACGCCGGCGAAGGTCGACGCGATCTTGCTCGACTGTTCGCCTTCCTCGCCTTCGAGAAGCTGATGCACTTCCATCGTGCTTTTCCAGATCAGGAACAGGCCGCCGGCGATGAGGATCAGGTCGCGTCCGGAAACGCCATGGCCGAACAGCGTCAGCACCGGCTCGGTCAGGCCGATGATCCACGACAGCACCAGCAACAGGCCGATCCGCATGAACATTGCGAGGAACAGGCCGAGCTTGCGGGCGAACTCGCGTTTTTCCTGCGGCAGCTTGTCGACGATGATCGAAATGAAAATGATGTTGTCGATGCCGAGAACCAGTTCCAGCGCGGTCAGCGTCAGGAAGGCGATCCAGATTTGGGGGTCGAGCAGGATTTCGATCATGGGGGGGCGGATGCACTGTAAAGGCTGCGAGTTTACGCGGGAATGGCGATTTACTCCAAGGCGGGATGGCGAGGCGCGCGGCCAATTCTTTCGCTTGGGGTAAAATTAGCCCTCTTTTGTCCGTCGACCGCAGAGCTTTCAGCCATGACCCAGACCACTTCCCTGTCCTACCGCGATGCCGGCGTCGATATCGATGCTGGCGACGCCCTCGTCGATCGCATCAAGCCGCTCGCGAAGAAAACGCTGCGCGAAGGCGTGCTGGGCGGGATCGGCGGGTTCGGGGCGCTGTTCGAGGTGCCGAAGCGTTACAAGGAGCCGGTGCTGGTGTCCGGTACCGATGGCGTCGGCACCAAGCTGCGCCTGGCCTTCGAACTGAACCGCCACGATACGGTGGGTCAGGATCTGGTGGCGATGAGCGTCAATGACATTCTCGTGCTCGGCGCCGAATCGCTGTTCTTCCTCGATTACTTCGCCTGCGGCAAGCTCGATGTCGATACCGCCGCGTCGGTCGTCGGCGGCATCGCCAGGGGCTGCGAACTGGCCGGCTGCGCGCTGATCGGCGGCGAAACCGCCGAAATGCCGGGCATGTATCCGGAAGGCGAATACGATCTGGCCGGGTTTGCCGTCGGTGTCGTCGAGAAATCCAAGGCCATCGACGGCAAGTCTATCGCGCCGGGCGATGTCGTCCTCGGCCTGGCTTCCTCCGGTGCGCACTCCAACGGCTACTCGCTGGTGCGCAAGATTATCGAGCGCTCCAATCCGGACATGAATGCCAAGTTCGACGAGGTTGACGGCAACGCGCGCACGCTGGCCGACGTCGTCATGGCGCCGACCCGCATCTACGTCAAGCAGGTGCTGGCGACGATGGAAAAGGTCGCGATCAAGGGCATGGCCCACATCACCGGCGGCGGCCTGCTCGAAAACGTGCCGCGCGTGCTGCCGGAAAACACCGTGGCCGAGCTGGAAAAGGCCGCCTGGCCGCGGCCGAAATTGTTCGACTGGATGCAGGCCGAAGGCAATGTCGCTGAGAATGAAATGCACCGCGTATTCAACTGCGGCATCGGCCTGGTCATCGTCGTTGCCGCAGCCGATGCCGAGGCGGCGATGGCCGAGCTGAAGGCGCAGGGCGAAGTCGTTTATCGCATCGGCAAGATCCGGGCGCGTCAGGGTGACGAAGCACAGACCGTCGTGGTCTGATTTGCTGCGACGGACCGCCGCGCTGGCGTGCGGTCTGTTGTTGCTGAATTTGCCGGCGCCGCTGTGGGCGGCGGACAAATCCGCTGCGAAACCGCTGGCGGTGAAGAAGAAGCCCCCGAAAAAGGGCGCTAAGCCGCCTGCCAAAAATTCGTTCTCCGAAATTGGCACGGCGGAGGTCGTCGAGTCGGAACTGACCGGGCTGCATGGCTCGGCGAGTTTCTACGGCCGGGGTTTTCACGGCCGGCGGACGGCGACCGGCGAGACCTTCGACGCGCGCGGGTTTACCGCCGCCAGCAACCGCTTTCCGCTCGGTAGCTGGGTGGCGGTGCGGCGGCTCGACAACAGCCGCTGCGCCATCGTCAAGATCAATGACCGCATGCATGCCCGGCACCGCAAGCGCATCATCGATGTCTCGCGGGGCGTCGCCGAGTATCTCGACATGATTCGTGCCGGCGTCGTGCTGGTGCGCGTTGCGCCGCTGAAGGACAGGCAGCGCGACGATCGCTCCTGCACCGCGGCTTTCGACAGCCAGGAGACGCGACCCGACCCGGTTCCCGCCATGGATTGGCGCGACATGCAACCCGAACCGCAACTCGACGCGATGCACTGAGCGGAATTTTCTCCCGTTTTGCAGAGGAGTTCGATACAATTGAACCAATTACTGACCCATCGGTCAGTATCGTAAATAACGGCGCCCTCCCCCATGAAGAAAAATACCCGACTCGGCATCATTGCCCTTGCCTTGGCTGGCTTGGCCGGCCTTGGCTATTACGCTTACACGGCCAATCGTGCGCCGGCCGCCGGGCCTGGCGCGCCGGCTGGCGGCGCGGCAGCCAAGCCGGGCGGCGGCGCTCCCGGCGGCTTCGCGATGGCGGTCGAGGTGGCGAAGATCGCGGCGGCGGATTTTTCCGACGAGGCGAGCGCCGTCGGCAACCTGAAATCGAACGAATCGGTGGTCATGCGGCCGGAAACCGCGGGGCGCATCGCCGCCGTCAATTTCAAGGATGGCGCCATCGTCGGCAAGGGCGCGGTGCTGGTGACCCTCGACGCCGCGGTGCAGGAAGCGGAATTGCAGCAGGCGCGGGCGAATCTGGCGCTGGCCCGGAGCAACCACAAGCGCAACCAGGATCTGCTGGAGAAGAAATTCGTCACCGCGCAGGCGCTGGACAACTCGGCGGCGACGCTCAAGGTGCAGGAAGCGGCCGTCCAGCTGGGCGAGGCCAAGGTCGGCCGGATGCGCATCAAGGCGCCGTTCAACGGCATGGTCGGCCTGCGCAACGTCAGCGTCGGCGATTACGTCAAGGAAGGCCAGGACCTGATCAACATCGAGGACATCGGCACGCTGCGCGTCGATTTCAGGCTACCGGAGACCTATCTTGGCCGGATCGTCAAGGGACAGACTGTCGAGGTCAGCACGGACGCGTTGCCCGGCGAGCAGTTCAAGGCGGTGCTCGATGCCGTGGATCCGCTGGTCGACCAGACCGGCCGGGCGATTTCCAGCCGCGCCCGCCTGGATAATGCTTCCGGCAGGCTGCGGCCGGGCATGTTCGTGCGCGTCCGCCTGCTCTTCGGCGACCGCAAGAATGTATTGATGGTGCCGGAACAGGCGATCGTGCCGGGCAAGCAGCCGATGGTGTTCAAAGTCGTAGACGGCAAGGCGCTGGCGACCACGGTCAGGCTGGGCGTGCGCCGCGCGGCACAGGTGGAAGTCGTCGATGGCCTGGTGGCCGGCGACATAGTGGTCACTGCCGGCCAGCTCAAGCTGCGCGACGGTGCGCCGGTTCGCGCCATCGGTGAAGCAACGCCGGGGGCGCCGCCACCCGCCGGCATGAAGGGAATGAGCGGCATGGAAGGCATGGCGGCGGCCCAATGAGAATTTCCGAGATTTGCATCAAGCGGCCGGTCTTCGCCACCGTGCTGTCGCTGGTGGTGATGCTGATCGGCATCGTTTCCTACACGCGCCTGCCGGTGCGCGAGTACCCGAAGATCGACGAGCCGGTGGTGACGGTCGACACGACCTATCGCGGCGCTTCGGCTGAAATCATCGAATCGCAGGTGACCAAGCCGCTCGAGGATTCGCTGGCCGGTATCGAGGGCGTCGAGGTCATCACCTCGATCTCGCGCGCCGAAAACAGCCAGATTTCGGTGCGCTTCAAGCTGGAGCGGGCGCCCGATTCGGCGGCGGCCGACGTCCGCGACCGCGTCTCGCGCGTGCGCAACAAGCTGCCGGATTCGGTCGACGAGCCGGTGATCGCCAAGGTCGAGGCCGACGCCAATCCGATCATCTGGATCGCCTTCTCGTCGGACAAGCATTCGGCGCTCGAAGTCACCGATTTCGCCAGCCGCATCGTCAAGCCGCGTCTGCAGACCCTGCCGGGGGCGGCCGACGTGCGCATCTTCGGCGACCGCAAGTTCGCCATGCGCATCTGGCTCGATCGCCAGCGCCTCGCCGCCTACCAGCTGACCCCGGCCGATGTCGAGGATGCGCTCAGGAAGCAGAACGTCGAGGTGCCGGCCGGGCGGATCGAGAGCCGCGAACGCGAGTTCTCGGTAGTCGCCAATACCGACCTGACGACGCCGGAAGGCTTCGGCGCCATTGTCGTCAAGACGGCGAACGGCTACCCGGTGCGCATCGCCGACCTCGGGCGCGTCGAAATCGCTGCCGCTTCCGAACGCAGTTCGGTGCGCTTCAACGGCCGTTCGGCGGTGGCGCTCGGCGTCATCAAGCAGGCGACGGCCAATCCGCTGGAACTGTCAAAGGCCCTGCGCGCCGAGTTGCCCAAGATCACCAGCGAGCTGCCGCCCGGCATGCGCGCCGACATCGCCTACGACTCGTCGATCTTCATCGACCGCTCGATCGAGGCGGTGTTCAAGACCATCGGCGAGGCGATCCTGCTGGTGCTGGCGATCATCTTCTTCTTCCTGCGCAACTTCCGGGCGACGCTGATCCCGCTGGTGACCATCCCGGTCTCGCTGGTCGGCGCCTTCGCCATCATGTTCATGCTCGGCTTCACGATCAACACGCTGACCCTGCTGGCGCTGGTGCTGGCCATCGGTCTGGTGGTCGATGATGCCATCGTCGTGCTGGAAAACATCTACCGCCACATCGAGGAAGGCATGCCGAAAATGCAGGCTGCCTTGCAGGGCTCGCAGGAAATCGGCTTCGCCGTCGTCGCGATGACGCTCACCCTGGCGGCGGTGTACGCCCCGGTCGCCTTTATGACCGGGCGCACCGGCAAGCTGTTCATCGAGTTCGCGCTGACCTTGGCCGGCGCCGTGCTGGTTTCCGGCTTCGTCGCGCTGACCCTGTCGCCGATGATGTGCTCGCTGCTGCTCAAGCACGAGGAAAAGCACGGCAAGGCCTTCGTCGCCGTCGAGAATTTCCTGATCTGGCTGAATTCCGGCTACAAACGGGTGTTGACCGCAGCACTCGCGCGGCGCTGGATCATCATGACCGGTTTCGTCGCAGTTGCCGCCTCCTGCGTCGCCCTGCTCGGCGTGCTGAAGTCGGAACTGGCGCCGGTCGAGGACCGCGGCGTCATCCTCGGCGTCTTCCTCGGGCCGGATGGCGCGACACTCGATTACACCGACAAGTACGCGCGCCAGATCGAAAACATCTACAGCCAGACCAAGGACGTCGAACGTTTCTTCGTCGTTTCCGGCAACCCGACGGTCAGCCAGGGCATTTCCTTCGTCGGCCTCACCGACTGGAAGGCGCGCGATCGCAACTCGGCGGCTGTCGCCAAGGAACTGTTCCCGAAGTTCATGGGCATCCCCGGCGTCCTCGCCTTCCCGGTGACGCCGCCGTCGCTCGGCCAGAGCCCGCGCGAACGGCCGATCAACTTCGTCATCGTCACCTCGGCTTCGTATGAGGAGTTGCAGCAGGTGACCAGCCAGTTCCTCGCCGAGCTGGCCAAGAACCCGGGGCTGACCAACGTCGATACCGACCTCAAGCTGAACAAGCCGGAACTGTCGGTCGAGGTCAAGCGCGACAAGGCGGCCGACATGGGCGTGCCGGTCGAGACCATCGGCCGCACGCTGGAAACCCTGCTCGGCGGCCGCCAGGTGACCCGCTTCAAGCGCGACGGCGAGCAGTACGACGTGATCGTGCAGGTCGCCGACGCCGACCGCCGCAATCCCGAAGACATCCGCGACATCTACGCGCGCGGCCGCGATGGCAGCATGATTTCGCTCGACAACCTGGTCGGCGTCAGCGAAACCATCGCACCGCGCGAACTCAACCACTTCGGCCAGCGCCGCGCGGTGACCATAACCGCCAACCTGGCGCCGGGCTATACGATGGGCGAAGCGCTGAGCTCCATGGACGGCATCGCCAACCAGCTGCTCAAGCCCGGTTACGCGGTCGATTACAACGGCCAGACGCGTGAGTTCCGGCAGTCGTCGGCCTCGCTCGGGCTGACCTTCACCCTGGCCCTGGCCTTTATCTACCTGGTGCTGGCGGCGCAGTTCGAGAGCTTCCGCGATCCGTTCATCATCATGCTGACGGTGCCGCTGTCGATGGCCGGCGCCTTGCTGGCGCTGTGGCTGACTGGCGGCACGCTCAACGTCTACAGCCAGATCGGGTTGGTGACGCTGGTCGGCCTGATTACCAAGCACGGCATCCTGATCGTCGAATTCGCCAACCAGTTGCAGGAAAAAGGCATGGAGCTGAAGGAAGCGGTCATCGAGTCGGCCACCCTGCGCCTGCGGCCGATCCTGATGACCACCGGCGCCATGGTGCTCGGCGCCTTGCCGCTGGCGCTGGCGACCGGCGCCGGGGCGGAATCGCGGCAGCAGATCGGCTGGGTCATCGTCGGCGGCCTGCTGCTCGGGACTTTCTTCACGCTGTTCGTGGTGCCGACCGTCTATACGCTGCTGGCGGCGCGTAAAATGCCCGAGCCAGTCGTCGCCTGAGCGGCAGGTCAATCAGGAACGCAAGCATCATGGATTCCACCGCCGTCGCGCGCAGCCACTGGTCGAGCCGCTGGGCCTTCGTCCTGGTCACCGCCGGATCGGCCATCGGCCTCGGCAACATCTGGAAATTCCCCTACATGACAGGCACCAACGGCGGCAGCGCCTTCGTGCTCGTCTACCTGCTCTGCATCGCCTTCATCGGCGTGCCGCTGCTGATGGCGGAGACCATGCTCGGCCGCCGCGGGCAGGCCAACCCGGTCGGCTCGATGCGTCGCGTGGTCGCCGAAGCCGGGGCGCATCCCGGCTGGGTCGCCATCGGCTTCATCGGCATTCTCGGGGCGCTGATGATCCTCTCCTTCTACAGCGTCGTTGCCGGCTGGATTCTCGACTACGCCGTGCGTTCCTTCTCCGGCTTCGCCGGCCTCACCAAGGCGGAGGCCGGGGCCACTTTCACCGCGCTGCTCGCCGATCCGCTGCGCCTGATCGGCTGGCACACGGTGTTCATGCTCCTTACCGCGCTTGTCGTCGCCAGCGGCGTCACCAGCGGCATCGAGCGCGCCAACAAGATCATGATGCCGGCCCTGTTCGCCATCATCGTCGCGCTGATCGTCTATGGCATCTTCGCCGCGGATATGGCGGCGGCGCTGCGCTTCATGTTCCACTTCGATTTCGGCGCCGTCCGGCGCGAGGTCGTGCTGTCGGCGATGGGCCATGCCTTCTTCACGCTCAGTCTGGGCATGGGATCGATCATGGCCTACGGCTCCTACCTCGATCGCCGCACCTCGATCATGCGCATGGCCTTCTACGTCGCCCTGGCCGACACCGGCATCGCGCTGATGGCCGGCCTCGCCATCTTCGCCATCGTCTTCGCCCAGGGGCTCGAACCGGCCAGCGGCCCGGGCCTGATCCTGCAGACACTGCCGCTGGCCTTTGCCCAGATGCCGGGGGGCGCGGTTGTCGGGCCGCTGTTCTTCGTCCTGGTCATCTTTGCCGCGTGGACCTCGTCGATTTCGTTGATGGAACCCTTCGCCGCCTTCCTCATCGAGCGCTTCGGGCTGTCGCGCCGCGCCGCAGTCGGCGGCATGGGGCTGGTCGCCTGGCTGCTCGGCATCGCCGTCGCGCTGTCCTTCAACGAATGGAGCGGCTTCAGGATTCTCGGGCTGGGCGTCTTCGACCTGCTCGATACCCTGACGACCAAGATCATGATGCCGCTGGCCGGACTGCTCATCGCCTTGTTTGTCGGCTGGATCATGCGCCGCCACCATGTCGCGGAAGAAATGGGCCTGTCCGGGGCGCAGCTGGGCATCTGGCTGAACGTCCTGCGCTTTGGCTCGCCGCTGGCGATCGGCCTCATTTTCCTGCACGTCGTCGGCGTCATCGGCTGAACGCAGCCGCCACGCCCGCACCGGCCGAGCGCCGGTTCAGGCGCCGAGAAAGGCGGCGACGCGGGTCGCGATGCGCCCGGCCAGCGCCGGGTCCAGGCAGTCGTAATTCTCGGCGGTGAACGAGTTGGTCAGCCAGGTGATCTGGCGCTTGGCCAGCTGGCGTGTGGCGAAGATCCCGCGGTCGCGCAGTTCCTTGTGCGGGATGATGCCCTCCTGCGCCTCCCAGGTCTGCCGGTAGCCGACGCAGCGCATCGACGGCAGGTTCAGGTGCAGCGCGTATTTGGTGCGCAGCATCCGCACCTCCTTGTCCAGCCCGGCCAGCAGCATGTCGTCGAAGCGGCGTGCGATACGTTCGTGCAGCATGGCACGCTCGGAAGGCAGCAGGCCGATGGAGAGAAAGTCACAGGGCGGTTTTTGCCGCTCGCTCGCGGCCAGCAGTTCGGACATTGGCCGGCCCGTCAGGCGATAGATCTCCAAGGCGCGTTGCAGGCGCTGACTGTCGGTCGGGTGCAGCCTTGCTGCGGTCGACGGGTCAAAAAGGGCCAATTTCGCGTGCAGTGCCGGCCAGCCCTCGGCGGCGGCTTCGCCGTCGATTTCGGCACGCAACGCGGCGTCGGCCTGCGGCAGGTCGGCCAGCCCATGCAGCAGGGCGCGGAAATAAAGCATCGTCCCGCCAACCAGCAGCGGCACCTTGCCGGCCGCGGTGATCTCGGTCATCGCCGCCAGCGCGTCGGCGCGGAAACGGGCGGCGGAATAGCTTTCTTCCGGCGAAATGAGGTCGATCAGGCGGTGCGGGTAACGTGCCAGCGTGTCGCGGTCCGGTTTGGCGGTGCCGACATCC